>Ga0070714_100002145_pt1 | contig 14503 bp, 10 predicted proteins | sample LARL83metaG_FD_65450 | JGI IMG/M metagenome (GOLD analysis project Ga0070714, IMG submission 65450) | Corn, switchgrass and miscanthus rhizosphere microbial communities from Kellogg Biological Station, Michigan, USA - LAR L8-3 metaG | ecosystem: Host-associated > Plants > Roots > Rhizosphere ...
TTCGGCCGCCAGCAGCGGGAGCGGCTGGTGGAGGTGAAGGCCATCAAACAATTCCGCTCCACCGGCCGGGTGGTCACGCTGGATCTGAACATGATCTCGCCGGAGGAAGTGCAGCGCATCGCCGGCGACAGCGAGCTTGGCGTGGAAGTCCTGCTCACCCACCGTCCCGGCACCGCCGGCTATGACGAGAAACGCCCACCGGTGGTGGTGTACTTCGAGCCCTGCGACGAGGATGACACCACCGGCTCACAGTCCAGGCCCGGTTCGGCCATCAGCCTGGATGGCCGCTCCCAGACCCAGCAGACTTCGGCAGTGGAACGGGTGTGGGGCAGGCTGTTTTCGAAGCACAAGTAGCCCACCGCGCACTGATCTTCATCGCATCGACGCCCGATCCAGCACCGCCATGGTGATGCGCGAGATGCATACCAGTCGATCCTGGTCGTCGCAGATCCTGATCTCCCAGACCTGAGTGGTGCCGCCGAGATGCAGCGGCCGCGCCGTGCCGTGCACCGAGCCTTCGCGCATGGCGCGCACGTGGTTGGCATTGATCTCGAGCCCCACGCACAGTTGCTTGTTCCGATCCACCACCAGGTTCGCGCCGGTGCTGCCGAGGGTCTCGGCCAGCGCGACGGACGCACCGCCGTGCAGGATGCCGGCGGGCTGTTTGGTGCGCTGGTCCACCGGCATGCTGGCCGAGAGGAAGTCATCGCCCAGTTCGGTGTAGCGGATGCCGAGATGACTTACCAGCGTCTGCTGCTGGTAAGCATTGAGGTCGTCGAGGCTGAAGGGCTTGAACCAGATGGACATGGCATCGCTCCCGGGAGATTGCGGCGAAAGCCTACACGACACCAGGCTGGCCCGGCCGCCGATGGCGCCCTCAGTCCCACGGGACGGCGGCATCAACTGGGCTGTGCAGGGCTGGGGCCCAGGATTCCGATATCGCCAGGAGGCCTACTTGCCAAGACCGCATCACTGTTGTATATCTGTATAACACCTAGGCTTGGGGTGACGGTGGGTCAGGAAGGTCCGCCGCGCACCCGATGGGGTCCCGGCCGCCAAGGCGGGGCGCAAACCAACTTAAATCCAGAGGAACACTTCGATGAAATCCAAATCCCTGATGCTGGGCGTGGCCTTGGGGCTCGCCGGCACCGCGGCGGCCGGTAACGCTTCCGCTCCGCAAACTCCGGCCTGGGTCGCCGAGAGCAACCAGGACGCCCAGATCGTGCTCAAGACCCTGGCCCAGCTCTCGCCCGAATCCGCCCAGCAGCTCGGTGTGGACGGCCTGGACGACCAGGCCACCAGCCTGCCGCTCGATGTCGTGCAGCAGACCGACGCCGCGGTGGAAACCGACGTGGCGCAGCTGAACGCGCTGCTCGCCAAGGCCACCGATCCGCACCTGAAGCAGGACCTGCAGATCCTCATCGAAGCCGTGGGCAACGCCAAACGCGATAACGACCTGCAGCAGAAGTACCTGCTCAACTTCACCGACGTGCCGCAGCTCGTGTTCAACGGTGTGCAGACGCTCATCAATCCGCAGATCCCTGCGGAACGCCAGCAGGCGGTGGTGAAGCGTCTCGAGTCCTACGCCGGGATGCTGCCGGGCCGGCCCTCCATCTCCGACCAGGCCGAAGCTCTGTTCGAAGCAGACTTGAGACGCGATCCGAACCTGCTCGGGCCCTACAAGGGCGAGATCGAGCAGGACCTGCAGGACCAGCCGCAATACCTCGCCGGCATCAAAGAACTGCTCGCCAAGAGCAAGGTCACCGGTTGGGAGCCCGTCTGGGCCAAGCTTGAGCCGCAGCTCGAGGGCTACATCGCCTGGGAGAAGACCGACGTGGTGCCCCATGCGCGCGCCACCAGCCGCTATCCGGAGGAGATGTACGCCAACAACCTGCACGATCTCGGCGTGGACGAAGACCCGCGCGCGCTCATCCAGGAAGCCGAGTTCTCCTTCAGCGAGATCCAGCATCAGTTGGTGTTCATGGCCGCGGTGGTGGCCAAGGAACATCACTATAAGAGCAACGATTACCGCGACGTGATCCGCGAGCTGAAGAAGCAGCAGCTGGACGGCAAGACGCTCTTGCCGTTCTACAAGCGGCGTCTGGCGGCCATCGAGGCCATCATCCGCAAGGAACACATCGTCACGCTGCCGCAGCGCCAGATGGTGATACGCGTAGGCTCCGCCGCGGAGACGGCCCAGGAACCGGCGCCGCACATGAACGCTCCGCGCCTGATCGGCAACACCGGCCAGTACGGCGAGTTCATCCTGCCCAACAACGAGGGCGTGAAAGGCGGCATGGACGACGATGCCTTCGACGCCGCGGCCTGGACGCTCACCTCCCACGAGGGCCGTCCCGGCCATGAGCTGCAGTTCGCCAGCATGATCGAGAACGGCACCTCCATCGCCCGCGGCGTGTTCGCCTTCAACAGCGCCAACGTCGAAGGTTGGGCCCTGTACTCGGAGGCTGAGATGCAGCCCTACGAGCCGGTGGACGGCCAGTTGATCGCGCTGCGCGACCGGCTGCTGCGCGCGGCCCGCGCGTTCCTGGACCCGATGGTGAATTTAGGGCAGATCAGCCCGGACGATGCCAAGGCTTTCCTGGAGCGCGAAGTGGTGCTGTCGCCGGCGTTCGCTAAAGAAGAGGCCGATCGCTTCGCCTTCCGCGCCCCCGGGCAGGCCACCAGCTACTACTACGGCTACCACAACTTCATGACCATGCGCGGTGCTGCCGAGGTGGCGCTGGGACCGAAGTTCGACCGCCTGAAGTTCAACGATTTCATCCTAAGTCAGGGCCTCCTGCCCCCGACCCTAATGCAAAAGGCCGTTGATGAGGAGTTCATCCCCAGTCAGAAATGATCAGGCGGTGGACGAGGGCGAGCGGCACGGCCGCGAGCGACCGCACAGGGACGTGCGGGCCGGGCGGTTCGCGGAGCAGGAAGCGCAGCGAACCGTCATCCCGAGCCAGAAGTAACATCCAGACAAGACCCGAAGGCCCCGCCGCGAAAGTGGCGGGGCTTTTCTTTTGGGCGACCTGCAGGCCGCGCAGGACAAGGGTTTGGACGCTGATTTCGGGGGCGCGGTACCATGGATGGATACGAAGAAGGGGAGAGCACCATGAACCAGCGCGGACTCGTCTGTCTGTTCGCTGCGGCAGCGTGCCTGCTGCCCCCAGCCGCTTGGGCCGACCCTACTGGCCCAAGTTGGATGCCCGAATTCGGTGTCGAGACCGGTATCACCGCAGGTGGGGGCAACCTGTTGGTCTCCGGGGTCACCGGGCAGCCTAAGCTGACGCCACCCACCTCCAGCCTGTATGCGGGAAACACCTTCTTCTTCCAGGGTTACTACCGGCAGGCGATCGGGCAGACCGGTTTGAGCCTCAAAGCCGCCGCAGGCGGCAGCTTCGTGTGCCAGATTCCCAGCTGTCTCGATCTACTGGTGGACGTCTTCAGCGAAGGCAATGCCAGCATTGGCAACTATTACTTCGGCAATACTACTGGGGATCTGGCACTGGAATACGCCTGGGACGGCGGACGAGTCGGGTTGGGGCGCACCTACCGCAGGTTCAATCTACTGAGTTCAGCGGATCATGCCTATCCATTCCAAGATGTGTTTCTGAAGCCTGCGCAGGGTTGGTTCCTCGAATACGAAGTGGGGCCACTGGGCCTGCGCTACAACCACCTCATTTACCGCTCCGGTGTCAGTAACTATTCCCTGAACGCCAGCAACGTGGGTATCTACTTTCATGCCAACTACCAGGACGAAGACTGGTATCCAGGTGGCAAGTATTTTGAGCAGGGCGCCGGCATGGCCCGTCAGACCTTGGCGTTGGCGTTCAATCCGCGTCAATGGAGCTTCTAGGACCTGAGGTAAGACGCCCCATTTAGATCGAGGATGCATCCCGTCGCCGCCATCATGCCGTCGGCGGCGAGTCTAACGATCGCCTGCGCCACTTCTTCCGGCGTGGTGACCCGGTTCAAGGGACTCTGCTTGCGGATGCCGTCGCCTGCCGGTCCATCCAATATCTCCTTCGCCATGTCGGTGCTGACGAAACCCGGCGCCACCACGCCCACGAAGATGTTGTCCGGTGCGAGCGCCTGGGCCAGGGACTGGGACATCTGATTCACGCCGGCTTTGCTCGCGCCATAGGCCACCGCATCCGGTTCGCCCCGAAACGCGCCGCGGGAGGAGACGTTGATGATCTTGCCGCCGCCTTGGCGTTGCATCACCCGCGCGGCCAGGAAGGTCAGATTGGCGGGCGCGATCAGGTTCACGCTTAGGGTCTCGCTCCAGGCCGCCTGCCAGTCGCGATAGCTGAGGTTCTTGAGCGGATGCACATGATAGATGCCCGCATTGTTGACCAGCACGTCGATGCGGCCGCCGTGGGCCACCACCTCCTGCACCATGCGCTCGCACTGCGCGGGATCGGTCAGTTCCGCGGCGAAGCTTCTGTGGCCGGTGCCCGGCAATCCACGCACCGCCTCATCTCCCGGTCTGCGTTGGTGTCCCGCCACCCGTGCGCCGGCGGCGGCGAAAGCCTGGGCGGTGGCGCGGCCGATGCCGCGGCCGGCGCCGGTCACCAGCACCGTCTGACCCTTGAAATCCATGGTCGCCTCGTCCGGAAGAGGGGTTCACCGGATGATAACAAAGGCACTGCTACAATCGGCCATGAGCGGCCTCCTGCCCAGCGTCGAGATCGAGACCGGCCCAAATCCGAAGGCCAGCGTCATCTGGCTGCATGGCCTGGGCGCGGACGGCCACGACTTCGAGCCCATCGTCCCCGAGTTGCACCTGCCGGCGGAGCTGCCGTTGCGTTTCGTCTTTCCCCATGCACCGGTGCGGCCCGTGACCATGAACGGCGGCCGGCCCATGCGAGCCTGGTTCGACCTCACGCGCATCGGCGTGAACCAGCCGCGAGATGTGGAAGGCATGCGCGCCTCGCGCGCGGCGGTGGAGGAACTCATCGCGCGGGAGAACGGCCGCGGCGTGCCCACCGCGCGCATCGTGTTGGCGGGGTTCTCCCAGGGTGGGGCAGTCGCGTTGTTCACCGGCCTGCAGCATCCAGACAAGCTGGCCGGCATCATGGCGCTCTCCACTTGGCTGCCGGCAGAGGAGGGACTGGAAGTGGAGTTGAGCGCCGCCAACGCGGCCACGCCCATCTTCTATGCCCACGGCACCCAGGATCCGGTGGTACCGCTGCTACTCGGCGCGCAGACCCGCAACTGGCTGACGCGGCAGGGTTGCGTGGTGGTCTGGCATACCTATCCCATGCCGCATTCCGTATGCATGGAAGAAATCCAGCACATCCGTGCCTGGCTCATTTCTGTTCTTAGTTAATTCTCTTTAATTTCACAGAAAGAAGATGACCAAAGCGTCGCGAGCGAAGGCGGGGCTAGGCGCGCGAGGCGAGCAGGAGGGAATGCACTCTTGGCGTGCATGACCGACTGCGAGACCGAAGCGCAACAACGCCCTGCCGAGCGCAGCAGCTTTGGTCAGTGTTCGATCGTGTAGAAGATATCGGCGCTGCTTGCCGTGCCCGACTGTGCCTGCACCATCCACTGGGTGCTGATGCGGTAGATGATCTGCAACACGTTGTAGGTCTGGTCGCTGGCCTGGCCATAGCGCACGTAGAGGTTTGAGGCGAGTTCCTTGCCGATGAACACGCCGTTGGTCAACGTGCCGTTGGCGGTCTGGATGCTCTGGTAGCTCACGTCCAGGGCCAGCGGGTTGCTGCCCCCGAGATGCAGGCTCACGTCCTGGTTGCTCTGGGCGCTGGTGCCGGACAGGCTGGAGGCCGTGACCACGCCCGGCGTGCCGTTGTTGTAGGCGCCGCCGCCCTCCAGGCTGTTGGGCCGGCCGGTAATGAGATACGAGACCAGCTGCGATTGCGGCAGCGGCGGATCGGCCCACAGGCTGATGTCGGGCGCGGTCAGCAGGCCGCGGACTTGCACGCCGACCTTCTGTTCCACTTGCCCGAACTGCACCACCTCCGGATGGGCATTGGCGCGTACCGCCCGCATGTCTAGCGCAGGATCGGTGATGGGCCCGCCGGTGAACAGCAGCCGGCCGTATTCGATGCTCAGCTTCTGCTGTAGCGCGCTGTATAAGCGCTGGTAGAAGGCATTGTGCAAGAACTGCGGTGCGTAGTAGCCGTTCTTCACGTTCAGCTCACCGGAGCCGGTGGTGGGATGGCCGGGCTCGCTGTTCGCGGTCACGCTGCCGGTGATGTTGCCGGTCAAGCCGAAGCCATCGAAGTACACGTCGTCGCCCAACACCACCTCCAGCTTGGAGCGCAGGTGCCAAGGCTCCGCCGGCGGACCGCCTTCCTCACCGACCAGCACCTGGTCCGGCGAGACTTGCGCGGAGCTGCTCAGGTCGCGGGGTTTCAGCAACGCGTGCGGCACCGTCACGGTGCCGTTCACGTTGAGATCGCGTCCATCCAGTACGAAATTCAGATCAGGCGAGAGGTCCACCTGGGCCTCCAGGATGTCCATGCTGCGGAAGTCCTCGCCCTGCAACCGGCCCTTGGCGCGCCACACACCCGCGTCGCGGTCGGCGCTGCCAGTCAGGCTCAGGCCGCCTTTGCCGGAGTGCACGCTGCCCGCCACATCCAGATGTCGCCCATTGCCTGCCAGCGTCAGTTGCAGGCCGGTAAGATTCAGTCCCAGGCGCGGGATGCTGAGCACGCCGTCGCTCAGGGTGGTGGTGCCGTCGAACAGCGGATCCAGCGGCGTGCCCGACAGGCCGATGTCGAGTGCCAGCCGGCCGCTGGCCTGGGTGACCTGCGGAATCAAAGCCGGCAGCAGCGCGAATTCGTGGATGTCGCCGCGGATGCGTCCGCTCAAGGAGGGCTGCGCGCCGAAACTCATGCGCGTGTCCACCTGCAGGCTGCCGCCATCGGTCAGCACCCAGGCCATGTGTCCCACGGTCCCGTTCGGGCTGGAACGCATGTGCGCCTCGCCACCGGTGTAGGCGAGCAGCGTCAGAGCTTTGCCGCTGCGCAAGTCACGTACCGCGCCTGGCGAGAGCGTGGCGTCCACGGCGATGCGGTGACCGGAGGCATCGCCGCCGGCCTTGAGGTCCGCGTTCACGCTGCCCGCGTATTCGAGTCCCGGCGGCAACAGCGCTTGCAGTGCGCTGATCGGCAGTTGCGTCAGCGAGCCCTGGGATCGCCAGCTCTGGGCCGTGGCTGTGATGTCGGCGCAGGCGCGGGCCTGGTCGCGGGCGAGGCAGGCCTGCTGCAGGTCCAGGAGATGCGGTGCCAGGGTCAGCGACCAGGGCGCCACGGCCCGCCATAGCCCGCCACCCATGGGCGTCACGTCCACCGTGGCGAGCTTGGCCTGCCAGCGCGCTTCCGTGTAACCCGCGTCACCGGCGAGATGCAGTTCGCCGCGATCCGAACTCAGGTCCAACCGCAGGTTGTGATGTTCCAGCCGGCCTTCCGCATGCGCGTCCAGCTTCGACATGTGCACGCCCGGCACGTCGAGTTCCGCGCCGTGCAACACCGCGACGCCGTTGCCGTCGCGCCCCGCCTTGGCGGAGAGTTGCAGGCTGTCTGCCGCCCAGCCGTGCCAGCCGAAGTGCTCCGCATCCATGTCGACATCCACCAGCGTCAGGTGGGAGCCGGTCTCCAGGGAACCGTGGCTGTGCAACTGACCGGCGGCATCCGGCCAGGCTTGCGCCAGGTTCGGCGCATCCAATTGCCAATGCAGCACGTCAGGACCGCGCTGGTCGGTATCGGCATGCAGGGTGTTGTCGCCGAGCTTCGCATCCAGCGTCAGTTGCCGCCAGGCGGTACCGGTGAAGTCCGCATGACCTTGTGCGTCCAGCGGATTGCCGCGCAGCGTGCCGTGCAGTGATTCGAGTATCAGCTCGGTGCGGGCCGGACTCCCTGCGCCGAAACTGCCGTCCGCGTCCAGTACGCCATCCAGCTTGCCCGGCCAACCGCGCGTCAGATGACTGACATCTGCGCCCCGCAGCACCGCATGGGCGCGCCAAGTATCAAGGCTGCCCCGCTGGAACAGGCCGTTCACGGCCAGTCTGCCGTCCAGCCATCCGCCGGTGAGGGAGTCCACCGTGGCTTGGGCGGCATCGCCGTGCGCGGCGAGCTGCCAATCGCCGCTGGGCAACAGCGATTCTTGCCAGTGCTGGGGGAGGAACCGCCGTCCCTTTAGGTTCTGGGTGCTTGCCTGCAGCGTCCAGCCCTTGCCGCCGTTGCGCGAGAGCTGAAAATACGCCCGCACCGTCGCCTGCGGTGCGATCACGCCGTCCAGGTTCGCCCGCCAGGTGTCGCGATCGTCAGCGAGCCTGAAGGTGCCCGACGGCGACTGCAGATAGGGTTCCTGCTGCGGCCAGGCCAGGTCCTTCCAGCTGCCGGTGAGCGTGGTGAGGGTCGTGGCGTCGAGACCCAGCGTCCCCTGCGCGAGCAACTGGCCGCCGCCGGCGAGGTCGAGCGTCAGGTTGCGGATCGCGGCGGCGTGGGGTCTCAGCGTCGCGTCGAACCGCGCGGTCACCTCGCCCATGGCCATGCCATGCACCTCGGCGTCACCCTTGAAGGAGGTGCCCTGCCTGTCACCGCGCAAGCTCATGCGTCCGTCCGCCTGGTAATCGGGCCAGGCCTGGTGCACCTGTGCGAGCGCGGTGTGGGAAAGACGCAGCAGGCCGTTCCAACGCGGCGCGGTGAACGCGTCTCTCAGCGTGCCGTCGAAGTCCGCCCCGTAGGGGGAGGCCAGGGTCTGGTGCACCGTGAGCGTGCGGTCATCGCCTTTGAGCGCCGTGTGACCCTGCAGCGGCGCCCATCCGTCGGTGCGCAAGCGCCAGTCGAAGGCGGTATCCACCGCGTAATCGTGGTGCGGCGCCAGGGTCGCGCTTCCCCGCACCGAGACATCCGGACCCTCGGCCCGGAGGTCGCGCACCACGATCGCATCGTTGTCCACCCGCGCCGCGAACCGCAGGCTGTCCACCTGCACCGGCGGCAGCGCGCCGACCAGCACCTGCAAGTCCTGCACCTGCACGTCTTCCAGTACCAACCGGATGGGCAAGACTGGCATCACCGGCGCTTGCAGCGGCTCGGCGACTTTCCCCGCAGTGCCGCCGCGCACACGCAGGCTCACCTGTTTCGCCGTCACCGAACTTAGCTGCGCGCGCCCGATGAGCGCCGCCAGCGGCCGCCAGGAGAGTTGCAGCGTGCCGATGTGTACCGATACGGCGCCCGAATCCCACTCCACGTCCCTGAGCAGGATCGGCCGGCCCAAGGAACCCTCGCTGGAACCGACCTTGAGCGCGCCGCCGCTGTGACGCTGCGCTTCGGTCAGCACCCAGTGCAGCGCGCTCTCGCTGCGCAGCCACAGGCCTAAGCCGGCGAGGGTGGCGACCAGCAGCAGCGCCAAGATGAGCAGCGTGCGGCGCAGGTGCTTCATAGGTCCGGCCCGAGGCTGATGTGCACCCGTATCCGGTCGAGGTCGGGCCGCTTCACGGGATGTGCCAGGTCGAAGCGCACCATGCCCACCGGCGTGCGCCAGCGCAGGCCTGCACCCACGCCTTTCTCCAGCGACAGGGTGAAGCTGTTGTTGGCGTTGCCGGTATCGACGAAGGCGTCCACCCCGAACACCGGGCCGAAGAAGTGGTCCAGCTCGATGCTCCCCACGGTGAGGTTCTTGCCGCCCACGTTGTTGCCGTGCTCATCGCGCAGGCCGATGCTGTTATAGGCGAAGCCGCGCACGCTTTGGTCGCCGCCGGCGAAGAAATGCTGTGTCGCCGGCAACTCGTCGAAGCTCTTGACCGCGGAAGCCCCCACTTCGCCGCGCAACAGCAGGCGGGTGTCGTCGCCCAGCGGCAGGATCAGCTTGGCGAACAGGTGCGACTGCAGGAAGCTCGTGTCTGAGAACAGCACGTTGCTCGCGCCGTGCAAGTCCGCCGTCACCCGGTAGCCACGGCTCGGCAGCACCAGGTTGTCGGAATCGAGCCGCGAGATGGCGAAACCCGGCATCACCAGGTTGCTGTTGGTGGCGGTCGCCGGCGTGATGCTGCCGTCCGGGTTCAGCGTGGCGGCCTCGTCGTCGCGCTCGTGTGAGAACTGGACGTACTGGTTGTCGTTCCAGGGACCGCGGATGATGGCGCGGCTCACGCCCGCCATGCTGGTGTACGCCACCAGGCTGCCTTCGAGCTGGCGCCCGTTGCCCACGCTGTAGATCAGTTTGTCATTGGCGGGGTCGGTGAGCGGCACCGTGTAGGCCAGCAGCACCGTCTGCATGATGCTGGAGATCTGCGCCTGCGCCGAGAAGGTATGTCCTTCCGAGTTCAGGCGCCGGTCGGTCCAGCCCAGCGTCGCGCGCGCGCGGGTATCGGTGCCGTACCCCAAGCCGAACGTGTAGACGTTGGGCGGACGCTTGCTCAGGGTCACCCGCACCGGGATGCGCCGTTCCTGGTTGGATTGGCGCTGCGTCTCCACGTTCACCGCGCCGAAATAGCCGGAGTCGTTGAGCGCGTATTGCAGCTTCAGCAAGGCGTCGTTGTCGAAGGGATCGCCGGGCTTGAAGGTGAGGTAGCGAGCCAGGAATTTCGGATCCATGAAGTCCTGTACGAAGCGCACCTCGCCGAAGTAGTAGCGCGCGCCCGTGTCGAAGCTCAGCGAGATGTCGGCCCAGCGCTCATCGGGGTTGACCGCGAGGCGCGTCTCGGTGAAGCGTGCGTCGATGTAGCCGCGCTGCGAGGCCAGCAGCAGCAGCTTGCGCTTGCTGTCTTCATAGGTCTTCTGATCGAGAGGGTCGCCGCTGGCGTAGGGCAGCGTGGCCATGAACGCGTCGAACCCTGAATCCTGGGCGCCCTCGCCGGAGAACACCACGTCGATGTGTCGCAGGCGCACCGGCGGTGGCAGCGTGATCAGGTAGTGCGCCAGCCAGCCGTCGCCGCTGGGAGTAAGGCTCGCCTCGACCTTGCTGTTGTAGTAGCCGAAGGGCTGCAGGGCGTGCTGGATCTCATCCGGGGCGCGAGCGTTGAGGCGTTGCACCAGGCCCTCGCTGAGATCCGGTGAATCCTCGTAAGTGACGATGCTGAGATAGTCGGTGACGTTCTTCAACAGGGCGCCGCTCACGCCCTCCACCTGCACCGTGACATGCGGCGCGGCGCGCACATGGCCCGCCAGACTCATCCCGAGCAGGAGCCACAGCAGCGCCGCGGCACGGCGCATCAGGAGGCGGCTCCGAGGTCGAGCGGCGGCAGGGCGTCCGCGGGATCGAAGCCGAACACCTGCGCGTAGAACGCGAGTTCCGTCGCCAACACCGTGCGCAGCGTGTCAGCGCGGCGGAAGCCGTGACCTTCCTCGGCAAAGGTGAGGCAAGCGGCGGGCACCCGGTTGGCACGCAGCGCCTGCAGCATGCGCCCGGTCTGGTCCGGCAGCACCACCCGATCCTTGAGTCCCTGGAAGAACAGCACCGGCACGCGGATCGCCGTCGCGGCATGTAGCGGCGAGCGCGCGCGATACAGGCCTTTGGCCTGAGGCCAGGGACCGAGCAAGCTGTCGCCGTAGCGTGCCTCGAAGCGGTGGGTGTCGGTCATGGCGGTCTCGAGTTCGCTGATGCCGTATTGCACCGAGCAGGCGCGGAACACCTGGCGGAAGGCCACTGCGGCGAGCGCCGTGAAGCCTCCCGCGCTGGAACCGCTGACCGCGGCGCGTCCCCAATCTGCCAGACCGAGCGCGGCGAGCTGTGCGACGGCGCGGACGCTGTCCTCCACGTCTTTCACGCCCCAGTTGCCGGCGAGGCTGCGCCGGTAGGCGCGGCCGAAACCGGTGCTGCCGCGGTAGTTCAGGTCGGCGAAAGCGAAGCCGCGGCTGGTCCAGAACTGGATGCGCGGGTCCAGCGCATCGCCGTTCATGGCGGTAGGGCCCCCATGGCAGCGCAGGATCAGGGGCGGGAGCTCACCCTCCGGCACGGCGCATTCGGCGTGGGTCGGAGGGTAGTACCAGGCATGCGCCTCCTCTCCGTCGGAGCTGGGGAAACGCAGCGCCTGGGCGCGGCTCAGGTACTCGGGAGCCCACGCGAAACCAGCCTCACTCAAGCGGCTGAACGTCTGGCCGTCTCCCGCCACCACGCCCAGCGTCGCATCGGCGGCCCCCGCCAGCATCACCAGTCTCCCGTCCGCAGCATCCAGATGTTCGATGTGGCTGTAACGCGCCGTGAGGGGCGTGCGCCGACCGGTGCCCGCTTCGATGCGCACCGGGTGGCTGCGGCCGGCCTCGACGCGTGCCGCCACCAGGTCGCCGCCGGGCAGGAAGCCGTAACTCGACATGCCGAACAGCCACTGTGCATAGCCGTAGTCGGCGGGATCGGCGCAGACCTCGTGTGCATCGCCGCCGGCATAGCGGTACAGGTTCCAGTAGCCGGTGCGGTCCGAGATGAAATACAGCATGCCCTCCGGCGACCAGCGCGGCTGGAAGATGGATTCCTGGGTGCCGCCGGCGATGCTGCGTGGTTCATGCAGGATGCCGTCCGGACCCAACTCCGCGAGCCAGAGTTCACAGCCGTCCCAGGGCATCTGCGGATTGTTCCAGGCAAGCCAGGCCAGCGCGCTGCCATCCGGCGCCAGGGCCGGCGAGCTGCAGAAATCGAAACCTTCGGCGAGCGGGGTGATCGCACCGTCCTTCAGGGACACCGCGGCCAGATAGTCACGCGGTTTTCCATCCAGGGCTTCGCATACGCAGAGGAGCCGATCCCGGCTTAAGTCAGGCACCAGGTCCGCGTAGCGGCGCGGCCCCGGCACCGTGAGGCGCTGCGGCGCGCCATCCTGCACCTTATATACGCATTGGTCCGTCTGGTTGCAGAAGAATGCGCCCGTCGCCGACACCGCGTAGGCGCCGCCCCCGTATTCATGGGCGCGGCTACGCACGTCGTAGGGGCGCGGCGTCAGGTCCTCGCGCCGCCCCCCGGCATGGCGCACCAACACCGTGCGGCCGCCTTCCTCGGGCCGGCCCTCCAGCCAGTACACCGCATCGCCGAAGACGCGGGGCTGCATCAGGCGCTTCTGTGCGCCCGCCGCCTGCTCCACCGTGAGCGGAGAGGGCCAGCTGCCGCAGGGCAGGGCGCGTTTCATCGCCTATGTCCGGCGATGTGGAACAGGCGCGTCTCCACGGCCTCGCCGGCGGCATCGAAGCGCCGTTCAGCGAAACGCAGGTCGCCGTCCCCGCGCAGCAGCAGCGAGGTCGAGCAGCGGGTGCCGTAGAGGGGATGCTGCACGAAAGCCGCCGACACCCGCCGTTCCAGTTCCGGATCGATGCCGGTGTCGGGCAGCGGAGTGCCGGTAGGTGCCGGCGTGCGATCGGCGAGCAGGCGGAACAACGCCTCCGTGGTGACAGCATCGCTGTCCATGAGCAGGCGCAGCCGCATCTTCGCCGCCTCCACCTTCGGCCAGGGCGTGTCCAGCAGGTGGTTGCTCAGGGCGTGGATGCCGGGAGCCACCGGGGCGGGTGCCGGCCCGCGGTTCGAGAGATACCAGAGCGACTCAGGGTCGCCGCAGATCAGGCTGAAGCCGCCGTATTCATCGGCGTGTTCCTGGACCTTCGCGAGATATTGCGGTGCTGAAGCGTCGCCCTTCAGGAACCCGGCCGCGAGCGCACCGCGGGATCGCGGTGCGCGCGACGGATCCGGGCCCTCACGGTAGTTCGTCACCACCGCGAAACGCCCGCCCACGGTGGTCCCGAGCCAGGTGCCGCCGGCCTCCAGGTCGCGGCCGGCCAATACCGCCGGCGCATCGGGCCAGAAACCCGCTGCCGCCGAGGCGCGCGCGTGGCGCTCGTCGCGGTTGCCGGCGAGTATCAACTGAAAGTCGGGATGGGCTTTCCAGGCGAGCGCTAATAAGCACATGCCAGCATTATATAGAGGCGTCTACCGCGTCCCGTTTTAACGACGCCGGGCACCGAGCGTGAGCACGCCCAAGGCCGCGAACACCAGCAGCATGCCGCCCATCACCGCAGGCGCCGGCCGTTCGCCCAGTTGCAGCCAGCCCGTCAGCACGCCCACCACCGGCGAGGCGAGGGAGGCGAGGCCGCTCAAGGTCGCCGACAGCCTTCCCACCACGAACAGCCACAGCGCCCAAGCCAGCGCATTGGCCGGCACCACGTTATAGAAGAGCGTCCAATCGTAGGTGAAGGTCCAGTGCACCGGCGGCGACGGTACGAGACAGGCGATCACCGCCAGGGGTACCGCTCCCAGGAGCATCTGCCAGCCCGTGAGGGAGAGCAGGTCCCAGGTGCCCTGCACCGGCGTCTTCTTGGCGATGATCACCGACACGCCCCAGGCCATGCCGGCCGCGAGCGCCAGCACGCTGCTGAAGAGGTCCGGCGAATGTTGCCAGGGCGAGAAGATCAGCAACAGACCGGCCAGCGCCAGCAGCACGGCGAACCACTGGATGCCCCGCAGGCGTTCACCCAGGGTGAAGGGCGCCAGCAGGATCACCCAGAAAGGCATGGTGTAGGCCAGCACCGCGCTCTTGCCCGCGTGGCCGGACTCG
>Ga0070714_100002146_pt1 | contig 14500 bp, 11 predicted proteins | sample LARL83metaG_FD_65450 | JGI IMG/M metagenome (GOLD analysis project Ga0070714, IMG submission 65450) | Corn, switchgrass and miscanthus rhizosphere microbial communities from Kellogg Biological Station, Michigan, USA - LAR L8-3 metaG | ecosystem: Host-associated > Plants > Roots > Rhizosphere ...
GGAGTCGTCGATCAGAACTACGCGCTTGCCCTCAAGCAGGCTGCGCACCGGGTTCAATTTCAGCTTCACGCCGAAGTCCCGCACCGATTGCTGCGGCTCAATAAACGTACGGCCCACGTAGTGGTTGCGAATGAGTCCAAACCGAAGCGGGATGCCGCTCTCGGCCGCATAACCCATCGCCGCAGTCACTCCGGAATCCGGCACCGGAACGACGATGTCGGCATCCGCCGCGGCTTCCCGCGCTAGTTGCCGTCCGAGTTCCTCGCGGCTGTCCTGGACAGAACGGCCAAACACGCGGCTGTCAGGGCGCGAAAAATAAACGTGCTCGAAAATGCAACTCGACTGCGGCATCGCGGAAGCATAGAAGCGGGAAGTCGTTCCTTCCGGCCCGACAATCACCAATTCCCCGGGCTTCACTTCGCGATCGTATGTCGCCCCTATCAAATCAAACGCGCAGGTCTCCGACGCAAACACAATGGTGTCCTGGCGCTGATCGCCTCCTGCCGGAATCCGTCCCATTGCCAAAGGCCGGAAACCCCGTGGATCGCGCGCGGCAAAAACCCGGTCGCGGCTGATCATCACAAGCGAGAAGGCGCCTTCAACCCTCCGCAGCGCGTCCGCCATCGCATCCGGCAACGTCTGCTCGCGCGATTGCGCGATGAGGTGAACGATCACCTCCGTATCGCTGGTGGTCTGGAAAATCGAGCCCTGCGCTTCCATCCGCGCGCGAATGTCTTGCGCGTTGGTGAGATTGCCATTGTGCGCTAGCGCAATCATCCCTTTGTTCGATTGCACCATGATGGGCTGCGCATTGAGGATCGCCGAATCGCCCGTTGTCGAATACCGCGTGTGGCCAATCGCAAGAGTTCCGCGAATGCGCGACAGCTTCTTCTCGGTGAAGATGTCGGCGACCAGGCCCATGCCCTTGTGGATGTGCAGCGACATGCCGTCAGAAGTGACGATGCCCGCCGACTCCTGCCCGCGGTGCTGCAGGGCATGCAGGCCGAGGTAAGCGAGCGTCTCCGCTTCAGGGTGCTGATAAATCCCCACCACCCCGCACTCTTCGCGAAACTTGTCGAAAGGAAGCATTCAGCCCTCAGTGAATATCAGTTGCCGAGCGACTACCTTCTAGATTCAACGTACGACCACAATCTCGCAGTCAGATATGCCAATGCAAGAAGACCAAACATGCCGAGAGAACAATTCCAGGTTGTTGGCCCACGAAATAACAGGGTCAGAGACATCAATCCGCTGCCACAGCAGCAGGTTCTGTCCGCAACGCCTGCTCCAGCGCATTCTCGTACACGCCGCGCAATTCGGCGATGGAAGCCGAAATCACCGCACGTCCATCTACCTTGATTTCCAGATTGCCTGAAACTGTCTCGCCCAGCACATCGGCAGAAATGCCGTGTTTGACCGCCACTTCTTTGATTCGAGCCACATTCGCGGGGTCGCAAGAGATCACGATCCGGCTTGCATCTTCGCCGAACAGCACAAACTCTGGTGCAAGTGCTTGAGAAGAAAGCTCGATCGAGCAGCCTATGCTCTTCTGGAAAGAACATCTGGCCAGCGCCACCGCCAAACCACCCTCCGAGCAATCATGCGCCGAGTCAATCAGCCCCGAGCGGCACAGTTCGATGGCAGCCTTCTGCAGCGCCGCCTCCCCTTCCAATTCAAGTGCCGGAGGGAATCCCCACAGCTCACCAAGCACAGCCTTCGCGTACTCTGATGATCCAAACTCGACTTCGGCATCTGTGGCGTCCCCTGGTTCCGACCCCCGCAACAGCACAACTGACCGGCCCGCCTCCCGGAAGTGCGGGAACACAGCTTTGTCGACGTCTGCGACGATGCCAACCACGCCCAGCACCGGCGTTGGATAAATCCCCTCGCCCAAAGTTTCGTTGTAGAAGCTGACATTGCCGCCGGTAATTGGAATGTCGAGTTCCTCGCATGCTTTGGTAATTCCGTCGATCACCTGCGAGAACTGCCACATGATGGGCGGCTTCTCGGGATTGCCAAAGTTCAGACAGTTCGTCGCGCCGACCGGGACGCCTCCCGAGCACGCCACGTTTCGCGCTGATTCTGCGACTGCGTGCATGGCGCCCAGCTTGGGATCGAGATAGCACCAGCGGCCGTTTCCGTCGAGCGCCATCGACAGCCCGCGCTGCGAACCTTTGATACGAATTACGCCGCCATCGCCATTGCCAGGGCCTTCCACGGTGTTGGTCTGGACCATCGAATCGTATTGCTGGTAGATCCAGCGCTTGCTGCAGATGTTCTCCGACCCGAGCAGCGTTCTCAAATCGCTGGTGAATTCAGTTCGCAGACCAAGCTTCACGCTCTCCGGCATCTCGCGCGAAACCGGAGGCTCCCATCGCGCCAAAGGACGCTTATAAACCGGAGCGTCATCGGTCAATGCTGTGTTCGGGATGTCGGCGACAACTTTGCCGTGCTCCAGCACCCGCATGCGCGACTCGTTGATCACGCGACCGACCTCGACCGCGTCGAGTCCCCACTTGCGGAACACGCGGTAGACCTCTTCTTCACGGCCTTTTTGCGCGACCAGCAGCATGCGCTCCTGCGATTCGCTCAGCAGGATTTCGTATGCGCTCATGCCGGTCTCGCGCTGGGGCACGCGGTCCATTTCGACCTCAAGTCCTACGCCGCCGCGCGCCCCCATTTCGCAGGTCGAGCACGTGAGGCCCGCCGCACCCATGTCCTGAATGCCAATGATGGCGCCGGTCTGCATGGCTTCGAGGCAGGCCTCCAGCAGAAGCTTTTCTAAGAACGGATCGCCGACCTGCACATTGGGCCGCTTCGCTTCTGACTCTTCGCTGAACTCTTCGCTGGCCATGGTCGCGCCATGAATACCATCGCGCCCAGTTTTCGCGCCAACGTAGATCACAGGATTGCCTTCGCCGGAGGCCTTTGCATAGAAAATCTGGTCCTTGCGCACGAGTCCCAGTGCAAACGCATTCACCAGCGGATTGCCGGAGTAGCAGGCCTCAAACTTCGTCTCTCCTCCCAAATTCGGCACCCCGAAACAATTTCCATACGAAGCGATGCCGCTAACCACACCTTCCAGAATGGAGTGATTCTTGTGGAGCTCCCCCGGTTGTGTGGGTCGGACATTCTTGTCCGACACAACCGGCCCGAACCGCAGCGAATCCATCACCGCTACTGGCCTCGCTCCCATGGTGAAGATGTCGCGCAGAATTCCGCCGACCCCAGTCGTTGCGCCCTGGAACGGCTCAATGAACGACGGATGATTATGCGACTCGATCTTGAACGCGCACGCCCAGCCCTCGCCGATATCGATGATGCCGGCATTTTCTCCCGGCCCCTGCAGCACACGCTGGCTACGAGTCGGCAAGCGCTTCAAGTGCACACGAGAAGATTTGTACGAGCAGTGCTCGCTCCACATCACACTGAAAATCCCGAGTTCCGTGAAGGAGGGATCGCGACCAAGCAGCGTCTTGATGCGCTCGAATTCCTCCGGCGTGATGCCGTGATCGCGCAGTATTTCGAGAGTGATTGCAGGGGTAGCCGAGGTGGTCATTGCGGGAAACTCTATTGTCGCATTTTCTGCCAGTGCAGCAAAGGTAAAAGCATCGCCAACGCTGCTTGCTCGCTGCTCGTAGCTCACTGCTCACCGCGGCGAGCCACGAGCAGTGAGCTTTGAGCAATCACGACCTATACTGAATTCGCATGAAATCCGTCATCGTCGGCACGGCTGGTCACATCGATCACGGAAAAACCGCGCTAGTGAAGGCTCTGACCGGCATCGATGCCGACCGTCTCGAAGAAGAGAAGCGGCGTGGAATAACGATTGACCTTGGCTTCGCGCACACGGAATTGGCAGGCGCGAATGGCCAGACACTCCGCTTCGGCTTCGTCGATGTTCCCGGCCACGAGCGCTTCGTGCGAAATATGCTGGCTGGCGTGGGTGGGATCGATCTGGTTCTCCTGATCATCGCCGCCGACGAGGGCATTAAACCCCAGACCCGCGAGCACTTCGACATCTGCCGGTTGCTCTCCATCCAGCGCGGAATCACGGTTCTGACTAAATCCGACCTGGTGGACCAGGACACCCTCGACGTCGTGCGCATGGAAGTCGAAGACTTTCTCCGCGGTTCGTTTCTGCAGAATGCGCCAGTCATTCCCGTCAGTGCTCTAAAGGGAACTGGAATTGACGACCTGAAGAGCGAACTCGTGCGCCTCGCCAGCGACCTTCCCGCGCGGAATTCTCAAGCAATTACGCGTCTTCCCATCGATCGCGTGTTCACCATGAAAGGCTTCGGCACCGTCGTGACGGGCACCCTGGTTGCCGGAACCATCCGTAAAGAAGATGAACTGGAATTTTTCCCTTCCGGCAAGCGCGTGCGCGTGCGCGGGGTACAGGTGCACGGCACATCGGCCAACCAGGCGATTGCCGGCGAGCGCACCGCGCTTAACCTCGCGGGAGTTGACAAAGAAGATCTCTCTCGCGGCATGACCTTATCGGTTCCCGGCCTGCTGCACGCAACCTCACGCCTCGACGTAAAGCTCTCGTTGCTGGCCTCCGCAAAGCCCCTGAAAACCGGCGCGCGCGTGCACCTGCACGCCTTCGCCTCGGAAACAATTGCTACCCTGCGGTTGCTCGAAGGCAAGCAACTGCCGTCTGGCAGCAGCGCCTTCGCGCAACTACAACTGGCGGATCCACTGTTGTTGGTTCCCGGTGACCGCTTCATCATCCGCCAGTTTTCGCCCGTGTTCACGATTGGTGGCGGGCTCGTACTCGACACCTCTCCGCTCAAGAAGATGGCTGCCGGCGACCGTGGCCGCTTCTTGCAGACCCTGAGCTCCGGTGATCCGCATGCAAAAGTCCGAGCGCGCGTTGCTCGCCGTTCTGACGAAGGAATGACACTCGCACAGCTCACATCTGAAACTGGCGAGAAGAACTCTGATGTTGAGGGAAGTGTGGCCAAACTCGCGTCTTCCCGCTCAATCGTCCGTCATCGCGATTGGATCATCGACGCCCAGGTATTCCAGTCTGTCATTGCCAAGCTGCGTCACGTGGTCTCCGCTTTTCATTCGCAAAATCCGCTTGTGCCCGGCATCTCGAAAGACGCGCTTCGCGAGCAAGCAGCTCTCTCGGAAACTGCTTTCGAGGCAGCTCTGAGCTCTGCGATCTCAAACAAGCAACTCGCAGTCAGTCAGGATGTCGTCCACCTTCCTGGCGGTGGCGTACAAATGAAAGACGAAGAAGCCGAATCGCGCAAAGTCATCGAGCAGGCATTCTCCTCCGCCGGACTGAAAGTCCCTGCCCTAAAAGACGTGCTTGCTGGCTTGAAAATCGATAAAGCTCGCGCCCAAAAAATCGTGACCCTCCTCCTTCGCGAGAAGCTGCTGATCAAAGTCTCTGACGACCTCGTGTTTCATCGTGCTGCTCTCGATCAGCTGCGCGCATCCCTCGCTGCTCAAAAGGCCAGAAGCCCGAAGATCAACGTCGCGAGTTTCAAAGACTTGACCGGCGTAAGCCGTAAATACGCCATCCCGCTTCTCGAGTACCTCGATCGTGAGCGCGTCACCAAACGCGTTGGCGACGAACGCGTAATTCTCTGAGCTGCTGCCGACCAGCTACTCTGTCCATCTTCTCTGTCCAGCTCTGCTTCGCGTAATTTCTGCCTGCTCCGGAAAATTCGCTGTACGGTAACGTCGTTTGCCGTGTAAGGAGTCTGCTGGATTTCCCCGTTTCCCGCCTCCGACTAGAGTCGCAAAGTCAGACGAATTATTCGGAGGCGTTATGAAAGGCAGAGCAACACTGATTTCTCTGGTGCTGCTGTCAGGAACGTGGGTGCTGGCACAAAGCACATCCCCGGACAGCACACCCTCGAGCACGGGCTCCTCGCAAACGCAAAGCAGCCCGGCAACAACTCCCCAGACTTCTTCGCCAAGCACAACCAGCCCGAGCCCGAGCACCAGCCAGCCGGCACAGACAAGTCCGAGCACGAGCGCTCCGGGAACTTCGACCCAGACCGGCACAGGGGCAACAGGCACAGGCACCGCAACCTCGCCGAACTCCAGCCAGCCTGGTGCGGCGACGCAAGGCACTACGGGAACCGGCGTAGGCAGCAGCAACTCAACAAACGGAACTAACGCAGGTGCGACACCCGCAAACGGCAGTGGGCTGACCGGCTGTCTTTCCGGATCGCCGATTACCGGCAGCTACATGCTGACCGACCACAGCGGCAAGAACTACAAGCTGACGGGCAACCTCGAGTCTATGCGGATGCTGGTTGGCAATGAAGTTCAGCTCACGGGCACGCCGTCGGACAACACTTCGTCCGCGAGCGCCAGCACAACTCCGGGATCTGCCGGAGAAACGGGAGCGACTAATTCGGCAAACGGAACCGCATCGGGCGGCGCTAACTCGGGAATGAACTCGAGTTCCAACACGGGCACAGCGAGTGCGGCCAGCAGCCAGATGAAGCAGTTCAACGTGACCGCCGCAACCAAGGTTGCGGACCACTGCAATAGCTCATCGCCTACGCCGTCGAAGGGACCCAGCTCACTGCTGCACAAAGATGGCGTCATGATGGCATCGCTTCAGACTGGCGCCGGAACAGGTGCTGGTGCTGGTACCGCCGCTGGTGCCGCAGGCACGAGTTCCGGAACAACCGGAAGCGGAACGGTGAACAGCCAAACTGGCTCCGCTCCGGGACAGGGAACCAACACTCCGGGATCGACTCAGACCCCGGGCACAACGCAGCCGGGAAGCGCACAGCCGGGAACGGCTTCTCCAACTCCGGGAACCGCGACTCCGGCTCCTGGCACCACGGGTTCATCGCCCACGCCGACGACGCCTGAAACCACTCCGGGTTCACCCACGCCCGAAACCACTCCAACCCCTTCGACTCCGGAAACTTCGCCGTCGAGTCCGGCTCCGAACAGCACTCCGGATACAACGAATCCATCAACCACGCCGGGAACCACGACTCCCAATGGCGGAACGAGTACAACGCCGGGCAGCAGCAACCCGGGCACTACGAATCCACCCAGCACCACGCCTCCAACAACAACGCCTCAGGGCACGACCACCACGACGACACCTCCGCCGACCGCCTAGGACCTTAGGCGTGTGAAATAGGGCCTGCTTCGGCAGGCCTTTTTTCTCGCACTGGGGAAGGTCTGGGTTTGTATCAGGGGCACGGCTTCAACCGTGCCGTACCGTTCATCAATAACGAGTCGCGCCATTAGGCGCTGCGATCGTGGCCGCCTCGGCACGAAATGCTTGCCGCAGAGCTCTGCTCTGGCAGTTGCTGTCTGTGGGGGTCGAACCCCCCGCTTTGTGCGGTAAGATAATTTCTGGAGCGACGATATGGAGCACAAGGTTTTCTGCGTCAAGCTGCACAAAGAACTTCCCGGCCTCGACGAGCCGCCCTTTGACACGGACCTCGGTCGCAAAATCTACGATAACGTCTCGCAGCAAGCCTGGAGCCAGTGGACCGAGTTCTGCAAAATGCTCCTGAACGAATACCGGCTCAATCCGGCGCGTCGCGAAGACCAGGAAGTGATCGTCCGCCAGATGGAGCAGTACTTTTTCGGCGAAGGTGCCGCGCCGCCGCCCGAGTACGTGGCGCCCGGGCAGAAACGTTAGCCTTCACTTCCCTATCCGGAGCACAATCCCTGTCGAGATGCGAGCGTTGCTCGCCGAACCAGCGGTGAGCAGCGAATCCGCTTGAACCCGCCATGCGAGATTTTGGCTAATCGAATAATCGACGCCCAGTCCCATGGCAGCGGTTCCGGTCGTGGTCGCTCGGTGCGCGATCGGGCCGCCGAGAGTGAACCCTCCGATGCTACTGCTGCTGACCACCAGCTTCTCTCCCACCCTGGATTCACCCACCAGAAGGTGCGCGAACGGGACCAGTCGGCCTTTGCGATACGAGATCTGCGGGCCGAACATGAAGCTGTGAAAGTTTTCAGAAATTTGCTCTGTAACCGTGCCGGTGCCGAGAGGTATCGTTTCGCTGCCCTTAAGACCGTAAAGTCCATTGAAGTCGCTTGTCAGCCCGAACCACTTGAACAGGTTCACCGTTGCAGAAGCATTCCAACCGTTCGCGTTGGCGCGTCCGGAAAGCACTGGCATGTTGGCATAGGAATATCCGCCAAAAATCTCTGCTTTGGGAAAGTCTTGCGCGAACATCGCTGTTGAACAGACACACAGAAGTACCCCAACCCGAAAAGGTCGCATCTTCGTTTTCTCCAGTTTTTACAGGATTCCCAGGGTCTACATCTAAAACCGTAATACCAAGCCGGTCGACAAGCGCAAATTGTTCTGCCCCGCGCCAAACAGATGTGTGTGCAATGCGTCTCCTTGAAGCCGCCAGGCCACGCCTTTGATCAGCTTATAGTCCAGTCCGCCTCCGATGGCGGTGGCGAAGGAGGTATCCGAAGCACTCACAGCGCGACTCTCACTCGCGTGCGCTCCGCCAAACAGCGCTTCCGCAAAAGGCGTAAACTTCCTAACCGATACCGACGCGCGTGCTCCCACCATCACCGTCAACAGCCGCGAGTCGACCCCCGCATGGCCCGGGAAGCACGGAGCCACCGGCCCACAAAGCGAGAAATTCGACGAGCCGTACGTCTGGCTCACGTCCGCCACCACTCCGATGAATGGCAGAAACTTTCCTTCGAGCGACGCCTGCCAGCCATTGAAGTTCGCGGTCCGGCTGGGTGGCTGTAGCAATAGTGACTGCGAAAAGATGTCTGCCCGCGTGTAAGAGTACCCGACGTAAACGTTTCCGCTGGGAATCTGGGCCATGGCGAATGTCGCGCCCAGGAGGAAGACCAACACTACCGCCGTCGTTCGCAAGTAAAACCTCTTTCAGAAGCTGGGGGTTCTGTAAAAGATGCCAGGATTTTTCCGCCCGGATGCCTGGCCTTAGGACACTTTCAAAAGCGAAACACGATCCCGGTCGAGAAACGAACGTCGCTCTGATTTCCGCCGAAAAGCCGCGTTTGGAGCCAGTCAACCTGTCCGCGCCAGGCAACACTCTGGAGCAGCTTGTAGTCCACGCCGCCTCCGATAGCATCCGAGAAGCTCCTGTCCGAGGTTGAAGTCGTCCCTGCCGCAACTGTTTGGAACGTAACTCCCAGGAGGAATTGCGCAAAAAAAGTGCATTTGCCAAAATCCGTGGACGCGCGAGGGCCAAACAGCAGACTGTGCCGGCTGCCGTTCAATCGAAATCGCAGCGAGGGACAATTTGGCCCAACAGCGCTACAGGTGACGCTGGCGCCCCCATAGTGCCAGTCGAGGTCCGCCACACCTCCCAGCCACGGCAGGAATTTCCCTTCAGCACTCCCTTCCCACCCGTTCATGTGGATGCTGATGGGCCCAGGGTTAAAGACTTGCCCTCCGGAATAGGAGTAGCCAAAGAAGGCATTTCCGCTCTTCGGGATCACCTGTCCCCGGCCTAAGGCGCTGAGAATTAGAAGAATGAAGGCGACCGCCCACGTCTTGCGCAACGAGCTCTCCTCAGCACAGAAGAACTTAGGATGCATGCTCCGCTCAGCCCGGATGCATTGCAGTAGCCGCATTTGCAGGTTGGTGCGGCTCAAGATTTCTCCCGTTATTCACAGCGCACAAAGAAATCTGCGCCTATAGTGAAACAGAAGCACTGTTTTTCACACTATCCAGCCATGAGGGGATGTTCTGCAGTGGCCGTTCTTGCAAAGAGTGACAAATATCCGTCCGACACCCGTTTTTCCACCCAAGCCGAAGCCATTGGAAACGTTGCCGTGATCCATTGTGCAGGACGGCTGTGCTTCCAGGGCGAAGCCATGCTGCTGGCCGAGACCGCCCAGGAATTCCTGGCGGCCGGCAACGACCTGGTCCTGGATTTTGCCGCGCTGACTCTTTTGGACAGCGCCGGCATCGGTCAGTTGGTATTTATCAACATGTACGCCCAAGCGCTGGGTCGCGACGTTTGCATTGCCTGCGCCCCAGATCGGGTTCGCTACCTGCTCGAACTGACCAATGTGGCGTCGCTATTCCAGTTCTTCGCATCCGTCGATGACGCGCTGGAAAGCTGTGCGTCGAACGCCGCGTGATGGCGCAATCCCGCATCACTTTCCGGGCGATCACTTGTGCGAAACCACCCCGTACGGACGGAACATAAGTAGCCCAGTACGTGAGAGTCTGTTACAAAATCGACGTCAGCACGCGAAGGTGGATGGCATTAGAAAGATCCCAGCCCCGGCCGGGGCGACCGATAATAGCCCAGCGCTGCAGCGCTGGGAAAGTGGCATAGACGATCCAGTCCCGTAGGGACTGGCCGAGTTCTCACACATCTCGTAACTCCTGGGTGAGCTATCAACCGGACCGAGTTCCGAAGGGCCTGCCTTGACCAAACGAAGCGCGTCGAAGGGGATGGCACGCCTTTTAACTCGCTACGACGATTCCCGTCCGCTCTTCACGATTTTCGCGGTCGTGATGGCCTGCCCCACATGCCGTTGCGCGTGATCGCCCACGTGAACCACCAGTCCGGCAATTGTCGTCGGCATCTGCTGGCGCCCCACCGCCCGCGGTTCCGACATCCGTTCCGGCGGGATGGAAAGAATTCTTTCAGCCGCCGATTGCAGTCCACTGTGTAATTCCGCGAAGACGGCCTCCCGCGTCGCTCCCGGATCCAATTCCTGCTTCATCACTGAAATCTGCTCAGGGCTCAACGCCCGATTCTCGGCGTAAGTAAGCAATCGATCTGTGCTGCGCGCAATATGCCGCAAATGGAACGCCACCGGCGCGACATCTCCCGGGCGTGCATTCAATTCCTCATCCGTCAGATCGCCACACCACTTCTCCAAATCTTCTTTCGCGAGTTCGAGCGCATGTAGCACGGCGCGCTGCACGGGATCCACGTGTGTCAACGTACCGCGCAACCAGGGTTCGGGAAGCTTGGGGTTGTTCATAGGAATTAGTACTCAGCATTCAGCAAGCAGTCAGCAAGGTTCCGAGGTATCCTCAACGACTCACAACGGACTGAGTGCTGAATGCTGAGCGCTCAGTGCTAAGCAGTATAAACGGGCATTGCTGCCATCTCTGCCCTTGGGTTCTCTGTCCCGAAGTTATATTCTTGCAGGCAATGCAACACACCTCCGGGAGGTCTCCGACAACACCGCTCTACATTGGCCTGGTGATCACGCTGATCGCCGTGGTGGCTTACTCGTTCTCTGTCGCGCGGGGAATCAACAGCCTGCGGGACCTGCAAAGCAATCTCATTGATCGCAACCGCCGCGATTCCCTGCAGTTGCTTCGTATCCAGAACGAACTCAATTCCATCGGCATGTCCATGCGCGACATGCTTGATGTTGATCCCAGTGACACCGATCAGAAATATCCTCTCACCGCGTGGCAGCCGCAGTTCGAGCGTATGAGGGGCGACCTGCAGGACGCCTTCGAGCGCGAGCGCCAAGTCTCTCCGCAGGACCGCACGCCCGACCAGCAGCATTACCTGGAAACGTCGCTTACCCAATTTTGGGATGCGATGAGCCGCAACTTCGATCTGGCCCGCAACGGGCAGGAGGCTGAAGCCCGCGCCCAAATACGGCTATCCTTGCAAGCTCGCCTCGCCGCGTTAAGCAACTCCGTCGCGCGGCTACTTGTGCAGAACAACGAAGTCGAAGAGCGCGCCGCCGCTCAAGTCAGCGCAATCTATGACCATGTGCAGCATCAGGCGTACATCTTCCTTGTAGGCACATTGATCGCAATCATTTTCACCAGCCTGTTCCTGATTCGTTCCAATCGTCAACTCTTCGATCGCCTGGCAGCCATGTCCGCCCAGCGCAGCGAACTTGCGCAAACTCTGATCTCGACCCAGGAATCCACATTGCGATACATCTCGCGCGAATTGCACGACGAGTTCGGCCAGATCCTCACCGCCGTAGGAGCGATGATCGGCCGAGCGCGCAGCCACGCTCCCGAGAATTCCCCCCTTCGCACTGAACTGCTCGAAGTCCGCGAAATCGCGCAGAACACGCTGGAGAAAGTTCGCAGCCTTTCCCAGGCGCTGCATCCGGTCATGCTCGACGAGGCTGGCCTGGAGCCCACCATTGAGTGGTATCTCCCCGTGGTGGAAAGACAAACCGGAATTGGCATATCCTACGAGAAAAGTGGTACTCCGTTTCCGGTCAGCGGCGATTCGGCTGTCCACATTTATCGCGTTTTGCAAGAGGCTTTGAACAACGTTGCCAGGCACTCCGGTTCCAAGAAAGCACGGGTGCGATTGCATTTTGCACAGTCTGCGCTGGAACTGGAAGTCGCCGATAGCGGCACAGGTTTCGCCGAGTCGCCCGCCCGTCGCGGGCTTGGCCTGGTCGCGATGCGCGAACGCGCCGAGTTGCTCGGCGGCAGCATCCGGTTCGAGCCGGCTCCCGGCGGGGGCACAGTAGTGAAACTCGAAGTTCCGCGGGACAGCGTTTCCCGTGAAGCCCAGGAGATGCATGCCTGACAAAATTTCAGTCCTGCTGGTCGATGATCACAGCCTTGTGCGCCGCGGCTTTCGCCGCATGCTCGAAGACGAGCCCGACATGAACGTCGTCGGCGAGGCCAGCGACGGCCAGGAAGCCGTTCAGCAGGCGCAACTGCTCAAGCCGCGCGTCATTGTGATGGATTGCGCGCTGCCCGAGATGAATGGCATCCAGGCGACCCGTCGAATCCTGGAATTCGCTCCCCAGACCCTGATCCTCATGCTCACCATGCACACCGAGGACACTTGGGTCCGGCAGGCCCTCGAAGCCGGCGCCAAAGGATACGTCCTGAAGAACGCGCTCGATCTCGAACTTAGCTCTGCCATCCGTCGCATGGTGAACGGCGAGACTGTGCTCGACGGTCAGCTTTCGTTCCAGCAAAGCCTCAAAGGTGAACGCGGCTCAGGCCTGACCCCGCGTGAAGTTGAAATCTTGCAACTGATCTGCGACGGCAAATCGAACAAGGAAATCGCCGCCCAACTCGATCTCAGCGTAAACACCGTCGCCGTGCACCGCGCCAACATCATGGACGCGCTCGGAATTCACAAAACCGCCGAACTCGTGGTCTACGCCATCCGCAATGGGCTGGTGAACATTCCGTGAACCGCCGTTCATTTTTGCGGCACAGCGCAGGCGTGGGTGCCGCGGCGCTGCTGTATCGATCAAGAATCTTCGGTGCTTCACAGCAGCCCCTCGGCTTCCACTTTACTGACGTCACCGCTAGCGCTGGCATTCACTTCCGCCACAACAACGGTGCCTACGGCGGCAAGCTTCTTCCGGAAACGCTCGGCCCCGGTTGCGCCTTCCTTGACTACGACGGCGACGGTTGGCAAGACATTCTGCTCGTCAACAGCATGGATTGGCCGGGCCATGCTCGCCAGCGCTCCACGCCCAAGCTCTATCGCAACAACCGCAACGGCACCTTCACAGATGTCACTCGCGAAGTCGGCCTCGACCTCGAGATGTATGGCCTCGGCGTCGCTGTGGGCGACTACAACAACGATGGTTTTCCCGATATCCTGATCACCTGCGTCGGCCAGAACCGTCTGTTCAAGAACACTGGCAAAGGCAAGTTCGTTGACGTCACCAATTCCAGCGGCCTCGGCAAGCGCCTCGGCTTCAGCACCTCTGCCATCTGGTTCGACTACGATCGCGATGGCCTGCTCGACCTCTTCGTCTGCAATTACGTGAAGTGGTCGCCCGAGCACGACGTGTTCTGCAGCATTGACGGTAAGCACAAGTCCTATTGCACGCCGGAAGCCTACGTCGGCCAAACCTGCTGGCTGTTTCACAACCGCGGCAACGGCACGTTCGAAGACGTGACCGCGTCGAGCGGGGTTTTCGACAGCAGTTCAAAATCTCTCGGAGTCGCGCTGCTTGACTACGACCAGGACGGCTGGCCCGACCTGCTTGTCGCCAACGACACGCAACCGAACAAGCTCTACCGCAATCAGCGCAACGGAACGTTCCGCGACGTGGCCGTGGAAGCGGGTATCGCTTTCAGCCAGGAAGGCAAAGCCCGCGCCGGCATGGGCGTCGATGTCGGCGACTTCGACAACTCCGGGCGCTCCGGCGTCGCCATCACAAATTTTGACAACGAAATGATCGGCCTCTATCGCGCCGAGGCCAACGGCAACTATGCGGATGTTGCGGTGCAAAGCGGTGTTGGCATCCCCTCCAAGACTACCTTGGGCTTCGGCTGCGCTTTCTTCGATTGCAATCTTGATGGCTGGCTGGATCTCGTCGCAGTGAACGGTCACATCGACGATACCGTTCGCAACGTGCGCAACGTCGGCTACGCGCAACCTCCATCGCTGTTCTTGAACGACGGCAAGGGGTATTTCGCCGAAGTTGGCAGCCAGGTTGGCGGCGACTTCAACCAGCCTCGTGTCGGAAGGGGCCTCGCGGTCGGCGACTTCGACCGCGACGGCGATCAGGATGTCTTGATGACCACCAATAATGGCCCCGCATACCTATTCCGCAACGATCAGAC
>Ga0070714_100002149_pt1 | contig 14484 bp, 17 predicted proteins | sample LARL83metaG_FD_65450 | JGI IMG/M metagenome (GOLD analysis project Ga0070714, IMG submission 65450) | Corn, switchgrass and miscanthus rhizosphere microbial communities from Kellogg Biological Station, Michigan, USA - LAR L8-3 metaG | ecosystem: Host-associated > Plants > Roots > Rhizosphere ...
CCGACCGGCCGTCCGAGATCATCATCTCGACGCTTCCGCAGACGCGGTCCGGTTGGCTCCGCCGCGACCTGGTGGAGCGGGTGCGCCACGACGCCAAGATCCCGGTCGAGCACGTGGTGGTCGACGTCGGGGCGAAGCCGGCGGGCGGGGCATGACGTCGATCGCCGCATCGCCCGGGGCCACCCCCCGCGACGAGAGCGGGCACGTCGTCTCCGCGTACCACGAGAGCCTGCTCCGCTCTCCCGTGTTCCTCGGCATGGTCATGTTCATCGGGTCGGAGATCATGCTCTTCGGCTCGTTCTTCACGGCCTACTTCTACATCCGGTTCAGCCACTCCCAGTACCCGTTCGGCGGCTTCGAGATCCCAAAGGCGAGCACCGGGATCAACACGGCGATCCTGGTCGCATCGTCGTTCACGATGCACTGGGCGCTGGTGTCGGCGAGGCGCAACCGGCGGCTCGGCCTGATCGTGGGGCTCGGACTGACGCTGGTCATGGGGCTGACGTTCCTGGCGCTGCAGATGCGCGAGTACCACAGCCTCGGGTTCGTGCCCTCGGACGGCGCGTTTCCGAGCACGTTCTTCGCGTTGACGGGGTTGCACGGCATGCACGTGCTGGTCGGCGCGACGCTGCTTGCGATCGCGTTCACCCGCTCGCTGCGAGGCCACTACTCGCCCGACGCCCATCTCGGGCTGGAGGTGACCGGCCTCTACTGGCACTTCGTCGACGTGGTGTGGATCTTCCTCTACACCGTCGTCTACCTCCTCTGACCGGGCTCAAGGCCGCGGCGCGGCGTGCCGATCCTGGCCTGGATGCTCGAATCGGACTCGCTCATCTCCCGGCTGATGCCGGGCCTGCTGCTGGCGGTGGCGGTGTTCGCCGGCTGGTGGCTGTTCATTACGCCCCACCACCACTCGCCCGTTCCGCAGCCGGGCCCCGGCGTGCTCGACACGCCGTCGAGCGCGCAGCCGTACCTCCTGCAGGCCTCGCAGCTCGGCCCCGAGTACGACCAGCTCGCGAACGCGACGCGGCCGACCACGAGCACCGGCATCCGCAGTGGCGAGCCGGCCGCCGGGCTGGCCCTGATCCGCTCGTCCTGGAAGGGCGGCGCGCGGGCGGCCTGGTACCAGGTGCACGGATCGATGACGGTGAGCAGCCGCGCCGAGCTGTTCACGACCTCGGCGTTTCGGCCTGTCGCCGACACGATCCGGGGTGAGCTGGTGCGGCTCTACCACGCGCACCCCGCGACGCCTCCTGGGCAGGTGCCCGGCGCCAACGGGTGGTTCCTGACCGGGACGACCGTATCGCCGATCATCTCGCCGTATGACCCGCACCGCCGGGTCGCGGTGTACGGCTGGCAGCACGGCGACGTGCTGGCGGTCGTCGTGGTCACGGGCCTTCCCAGGGACGATGTCCCGAGCGCGGCGGTCAAGCTGGCCCAGGCGCAGGACTCGAACATCCGCTACGTCAGCGGTTCCTGACGGCTCTGTCACAGCGTCCGTTGCCGCAGAATCGGCAACGTTCGTCACGGCCGCCGCGCGAACCCGACAGGTGATCCGCCACGGGTCGCACCGGCGACCGTGACGCCTCGGCCGAGACGGCGGTCATTCCCACCGGCACGGTCACGATCCGCACCCCGGCGTCACGCAACGCCCACGGCCGCCCGGACGGTCTTTGACTCCAATAATTGGCGCGGGCCGTGACGGAAGGCCTGCGGTGGCCGTCACGGTTCGCCGCGGTCGCGCGAGCGTGCCGCCAGCGCCAGCTCCGTCACCAGCGCCGCCCACTGCCGGTTACGCACGTCGACGCGCAGCCGGCGCCTGCCGTCTGACTCGGGGAACGCGCCGAGCAGCGCCTGCGCGCGCTCCGAGAGCCCGTCCATCTCCGCCGGCAGGTCGAGCGTCACCGCCAGATAGCCCTCCCGCTGCTCGACCTCGGCGCCGGGCAGCCCCTCGCACGCCCGTGCCACCTCGGCGAGGAACGGCGGGTCGATCAGTCGTCGGGGAGGTTGCGGTACTCGTCCACGGCGTCCGAGATCCACAGCCACAGGCCGATGACCAGGATGGTCGCGCCCAGCGAGATCAGGGCCATGCGCCAGAGCCGCGAGTCGGGCACCAGCCCCGCGAGCATCATCGCGATCCCGAACGACGTGATCACCGGCTGTGCCGAGGGCTGCGGCAGGTGCCACGGGTTGTGGTCGGGCTCAGACATTGACCACCAGGAGGCCGATGATGAGCGTGGCGATGAACAGCCCGGTGACGAAGATGGCGAGCATCAGTCCGAGCTTGATGTTGGCGGTGGCGGTCTTCTTGTCGAGCATGTGAGGGCGATCTCCTAGAACGTGACCCGATCGACCCCGATGGCGGCGAACATCAGGGCCAGGTAGGCGAGTGAGTAGAGGAACACCGCGCGGGCGTTGGCCCGGCTGGTGTCGCGGACGAGGCGCACGGCCAGCAGGACGAACCAGGCGCCGAGCGCGATCGCCGCGACCACGTAGATGGTGCCGAACGTCTGGGACAGGAACGGAAGCAGCGACAGCCCCACCAGCAGCACGGTGTAGAGCAGGATCTGGCGCGCGGTCTCGTCATTGCCGCGCACGACCGGCAGCATCGGCACGCCCGCCGCCGCGTAGTCGTCCTTGGTGAGGATCGCCAGCGCCCAGAAGTGCGGGGGGGTCCAGTAGAACACGAGCGCGAACATGAAGACGGCCGCGAGGCCGACGCGGCCGGTGACGGCGGCCCAGCCGACCAGCGGGGGAACCGCGCCAGCGGCGCCGCCTATGACGATGTTCTGCACCGTGCGCCGCTTCAGCCACCACGTGTAGACGACCACGTAGAACAGCGCTCCCGCCACAGCAAGCGCGGCGGTCAGCGTGTTCACGTACAGCATCAGCACCGCGGCCGAGGCGGCGATCAGCCCGATCCCGAACCCCGCCGCCGCCTCGGGCGAGACGCGTCCCGCGGCGACCGGCCGCGCCGCCGTGCGGCGCATGCGCGCGTCGATGTCGCGGTCGAGCACGTGGTTGAGGGCGCTGGCCCCGCCCGACGAGAGCGCCAGCCCAAACAGCGTCGCGAGCGCGAGATCCATCCGCGGCACGCCGTCGGTCGCGAACGCCATCGCCCCGTAGGCCGTGATCAGGATCAGCAGCATGATCCGCGGCTTGGTCAGCGTCGTGTAGTCGGCGACGGCCGTCCGCATCGAGGGGCGCAGCTGCTCGGGGGCTGTTGCCATCGACATGCGCTAGTCCCCCGAGACCGCCAGGATGGCCGCGTCGCTGCGCAGGTCGGCGAGCGGGCGCTCGCTTCGCACGGGCGGCAGGTCGTCGAAGTTGTGCGCCGGCGGCGGTGAGGTCGTGTACCACTCGAGCGTGTTGGCCTCCCACGGATCGTTGCCCGCGATGCGGCCGTCGCGCAGCGACTTCAGGCAGTTCCACGCGACCAGCAGGACGCCGATCGAGATGACGACGGAGCCGAGCGTGGCGATCTGGTTCATCAGCTCCCAGCCGGGGTGCGTCTGGTAGGTCGCGATCCGCCGCGGCATCCCGGAGAGGCCAAGCGCGTGCATCGGGAAGAACGTCATGTTGAACCCGACGAACAGCACCCAGAAGCTCCAGATGGCGAGGCCGCGGTCGAGCATCCGACCCGTCATCTTCGGATACCAGTAGTGCAGGCCGCCGAGCACGGCGAACACCGGAACCGAGCCCATCACGTAGTGGAAGTGGGCGACGACGAAGTAGCTGTCGGTCACCTGCAGGTCGATCGGGTACAGGGCAAGGAAGATGCCCGAGAGGCCGCCGATCATGAACAGCAGGATGAACCCGACGGCGAACAGCATCGGCGGCTCGTAGCGGATCCGGCCCATCCACATCGTGCCGATCCAGTTGAAGATCTTGATCCCCGTCGGCACCGCGATGGCGATCGACGCGAGCGCGAACCACGCGTCGACCGGCGCCGACAGCCCGGTGGCGAACATGTGGTGGCCCCACACGACGAAGCCGAGGAAGGCGATCGCGGCGACCGCGTAGACGAGCGCCCGGTAGCCGAAGATCGGCTTGCGCGAGAACACCGGGATGATCTCCGAGATCATCCCGAAGCCGGGCAGGGCGACCACATACACCTCGGGGTGGCCGAAGAACCAGAACAGGTGCTGGTAGAGGATCGGGCTGCCGGAGGCCGTGAAGAAGTTCGTGCCGTAGTTGCGGTCGAGCAGGAGCATCGTCAGCGCACCTGACAACACCGGCAGGGCCCCCAGGATCATGATCGAGTAGAACTCCATGCACCACGTGAAGAGCGGCATCCGCGTCAGCCGCATCCCCGGCGCCCGCATGTTGTGGATCGTGCAGATGAAGTTGATCGCGCCCAGGATCGACGAGAGCGACAGGATGTGCAGGCCGACGATCCAGAAGTCGATGCCGTGGCCCGGCGACTGCACCGACAGCGGCGGGTAGGCCGTCCATCCGGCGTCGGGCCCGTTCCCGAACAGGAAGCTCGAGTACATGGTCGCGCCGCCGAACAGCAGCAGCCAGAACGAGGCCGCGTTCAGCTTCGGGAAGGCCATGTCGCGCGCGCCGATCTGGAGCGGCACCATGTAGTTGCCGAACGCCGCCATCACCGGCACGACGAACAGGAACACCATCGTCGTGCCGTGCATCGTGAAGATCTGGTCGTAGCGGTCAGGCGACACCACGGTGCCGTTCGAGCTCTCCAGCTGCAGCCGGATGACGAGCGCCATCAGCCCGCCGGTGAGGAAGAAGAACAGGGTGACCAGCAGGTAGAGGATGCCGATCCGCTTGTGGTCGACCGTGGTCAGCCAGGAGCGCAGGCCGGTCCGGGTCGCCGGCACGTCGCCGGCGGGCGTGATCGCCGCCGTTGCCATCAGGAGATCGCCTTCTGTGACATGTAGCTGCTGAACTCCTCCTTCGAGAGCACCCGCACCGAGATCGTCATCGTGGCGTGGCCGGGCCCGCAGAACTCGGCGCACTGGCCCTGATACGTGCCCGCCTGGTGGGCCTCGAACCAGGTGTGCGTGGTCTTGTTGGGGAACACGTCCTGCTTCTGGCCGAGCTGCTCGACCCAGAAGTCATGGATCACGTCCTTCGAGCGCATGTCCAGGTGGATCGGCGTGTCGACCGGGACGACGAGGGTGTTCGGCCCCGCCGGGTGCTTGCCGTCCGGGTAGGTGAACGTCCAGCCGTACTGCTGGGCCAGCACCTTCACCTCCATCGCGCCCTTCGGGACGTCCTTCACGTCGGGCAGCTTGTAGAACGTGAAGGCCGAGAGGCCGACCAGGATCAGCACCGGCACGATCGTCCAGCCGATCTCGAGCTGGGTCGAGCCGCGCACCTGGGGCGGATCCGGGTAGGTGCGGCCGGGCCGCTCGCGGAACCTGATCGCCGAGTAGATGAGCCATCCGCCGACCAGCACGAAGATCGTGACGGTGACGCCGAGCACCGCCCGGTAGATGCTGTCGATCGCCTGCGCGTTCGGCGACTCCGGCTGGTTCAGCGTGGCCGTGCCCGCCAGCGCGGGTGCGGCTGTTGCGAGGGTCGCCAGGACCCAGAGCGGGGCGGCGGCGAGGAACCAGCGTCGTCGGTGCGATCGGGTCACAGGCGCCCGGATTCTACAAGCGTCGCCCGTGCACCGCTCCCCCGACCGGCGCGGACACCGCACCGGTGAGCCCCATCACCCGCCGTCCGGCGTCGCCGGCGGCGGCGTGTCCGGCTCGGGCCGGCGCCGCGGCCGGGACTCGGGCGCAGGCTCCGGCTTCCGCTGTGGCGTCGGCTCCGGGTTGCTCGCCCCCTCTGCGAAGGCGGCGCCCAGCCCGGCGATGGCGCTCATCGCGTTGGATGCGCCGGTCGGCAGCAGCAGCAGCTTGTTGGCGTCGCCGGCCGCCACCGCGGGGAGTGCGTCGAGGTACTTGTAGCCGAGCATGTCGCTCGGGTTCGTGCCGGACTCCTGCACCATGCCGAACACCTTCGTCAGCGCCTCGGCCTCGCCCTCGGCCCGCAGGGCGCGCGCCTTCTTCTCGCCCTCCGCGCGCAGGATGTTCGCCTGCTGGTCGGCCTCCGCGTTCAGGATCTGCGCCTGGCGCAGGCCCTCGGCGCGGAGGATCGCCGACTGCTTGTCGCCCTCGGCCTGCAGGATCGTGGCCCGCTTCGCGCGGTCGGCGCGCATCTGCTGCTCCATCGCCTCCTGGATGGTGCGGGGCGGGTCGATGCTCTTCAGCTCCACGCGTGTGACGCGGACGCCCCACTTCTCGGTCGCCTCGTCGAGCACGGTGCGGAGCTGGGTGTTGATGGAGTCGCGGCTGGTCAGCGTCTCCTCGAGCGTCATGGCGCCGACCACGTTGCGCAGCGTCGTGATCGCCAGCTGCTCCATGGCGACCAGCACGTTCGCCACCTCGTAGGTGGCCCGGAACGGGTCGGTGACCTGGTAGTAGACGACGGTGTCGATCCCGATCGTCACGTTGTCCTGGGTGATGACGGGCTGCGGCGCGAACGGCTGCACCGTCTCGCGCATGTCCACGACCGACGACATGCGGTCGAGCATCGGCACGATCAGGTGCAGCCCGGGGGCGAGCGTCGCCCGGTACTTGCCCCATCGCTCGACGATGCCGACGTGCGCCTGGCGCACGATCCGCACGGAGGACGCGACCACGACGATCGCGAACAGGGCCAGCACGATTGCCACGATCAGAGCAGCCATCAGGTCTCCTTCGGAATCTCTGTTCGGTCGGACGGCGCGGGCATCACCAGCGCCGTCACACCCTTGATCTCGACCACTTCCACCCGCGCGCCCTGCTCGATCGGCTCGTGCTCGAAGTAGCTGCGGGCGGTCCACGTCTCGCCGCCGACCTTGACCAGGCCCGGCTCGAGCTCGCTGATCGGCCGGGTCACGACGCCGATCTGCCCTCGCATCGCGTCGACGCCGGTGGGCACGGCCGGCGCGTCGTTGCGCGTCATCCGCAGCAGGGCGGGCCGCGTCAGCAGCAGGCCGCCCACCGACAGCACCGCAAAGGCGAGGATCTGCCCCGCCGCCGGTACGCCGGCCACGGCCAGCACCGCGGCGATCGCGGCGGCGATGCCGAAATAGATGGTGAAGAACGCCGTGGTGGTGGCCTCGATCGCCAGCATCGTCACGGCGACGATCACCCACAGCGCCCAACCTGACAAGTCCATGTGCCCGTATCGTAGGCGGTATGCACGACCCGTGCCCGGCGCCGCGCTAGCGTCACGGCTGGATGACCACCGTTGAGGAGATCACGGACGCGGCAGGAGTCGAGTCGTTGCTCCGCGACGCCCGTGCCGAGGGACGGTGCGCGCTCGACACCGAGTTCGTCTGGGAGCGCACGTACGCGCCGGTTCTCTGCCTCGTCCAGATCGCCACGGCGCAGCGGCTGGCCGTCGTCGACCCCCTCCGCGGGGCGCCGCTGAAGCCGATCGCCGAGCTCGTCGCCGACGGCTCCGTCGTCAAGGCCATGCACGCGCCCGGCGCCGACCTGACCGGGTTCGCGCTGCACTTCGGCACGGGCTCCGCCGCCGTGTACGACGCGCAGCTGGCGGCCGGGTTCGCCGGCCTCGGCGGGTCGCTGTCCCTGGAGCGGATGCTCGACCAGTCGATCGGGGTGAAGCTGAAGCACCACGAGGGGTTCACCGACTGGTCGAAGCGACCGCTCACCCCCGCGCAGGTGGCGTACGCGGCGGATGACGTGCGCCACCTGCTGGCCGCGATGGACGCGCTGCGCGACTCGCTGGAGCGGCTCGGCCGCAGCGCATGGGCCGACGAGGAGATGGAGCGCAGGTACGGCCCGGGCGCCGCGCTGGTGCAGGATCCCGACCAGGCCTGGCGCCGCGTGTCCGGCCGCGGCAAGCTGCGCGGCGAGCAGCTGACGGCGCTCGTGGCCGTCGCCGCCTGGCGGGAGCGCGAGGCGCGGCGGCGCGACATCCCGACCAGCTGGCTCGTCCGCGATCCCACCCTGATCGAGGTTGCGCGCAGGCGGCCCCGCACGCCGGAGGAGGCGTCCGCCGTGCGCGGCCTGCAGATCAAGCGCGGCCCGCAGATGGACAGCCTGCTGCAGGTGCTGGCGACGGCCACGGGACCGCCGCCCGAGCGCGCGGTCGAGATCCCGGCCGAGATCCGCACGCGGATCCGGGTGGTGCTGCCGCTGGCGAGCTCGGTGCTGCAGGCATCGTGCGCCCGGGCGGGCATCGCCTCGGAGCTGGTCGCCACCCGGGACGATCTGGAATCGCTGATCCGGGTGGTCGCCGAAGGGGGCGAGGACCATCCGCTGCTGCTCGGCTGGCGGCGCGAGCTCGCGGGCGAGGAGCTGCTCCGCCTGCTCCGCGGCGAGGTGGCGATCCGGGTGGTTCCGGGCCCGCCGCACATCGCCGAGCGTGCGGTCTGACGGCTCCCGACTGCGCCCGGCGATCGCGCTCTTCCTGGGCGCGTCGTCGATGTTCGCGAACATGTACGCGACGCAGGCGATCCTGCCGCAGCTCGAGGACGGGCTGCACGTCTCGCCGGCGGTGGCCGGCCTGTCGATCACCGTCGTGGTCGCCGGCGTCGCCGTCGGCGGGTGGCTGCACGGGCCGCTGTCCGACCGCGTCGGCCGCGCCCGCGTGATGACCGCCTCGGCGGCGCTGCTGGTCGTGCCGACCGCGCTGCTGGCGCTGTCCCCGAACATCGAGGTGCTGCTGGCGCTGCGCACCGCCCAGGGCCTGCTGATGCCGGGGCTGCTGGTGGTCGCCGTCCCCTACGTCGCCGACCGCTTCCGCGGCAGGACGGCGGGCGCCGCCATGGGCGCCTACACGTCCTCGCTCGTCTTCGGCGGGTTCGTCGGGCGGGTCGGCACCGCGCTCCTGACCGACGTGTGGGGCTGGCGGGTGGCGCTCGGCCTGCTCGCGGTGCCCACCGCGGTCGGCGCCGTCACCATGTGGCGCTGGCTGCCCCGCGATCCCGCCGCGCACGCCGGCAGCCGGCTGCGCGGCGTGGTGGCGCAGCACCTGCGAAACCGCAGGCTGCTGGTGAACGCGCTGTGCGCGTCGAGCGTGTTCTTCGGGTTCGTCGGCGTCTTCACCTACGCCACCTACCGGCTGACGTCGCCGGAGATCGGGCTGGGCCTGGCCGGCGCCGGCCTCGTCTACGGCGTGTGGCTGGTCGGCATCGCGGTCCCGGCCGTCGGCGCCTGGGCCCAGCGGGCCGGGCCGCAGCGCCTGCTGCCGGTGCTGGTCGCGGGGGCTCTCGCGGGGGCGCTGCTCACGCTGGTGAACTCGCTCCCGGTCGTGATCGCCGGGCTGGCGCTGATGGCGCTCGCGATGTTCTCGACGGTCACCGTCTGCCAGCTGCTGATCCCCCGGCTCGTCGACCACCATCGCGGCACCGCCACCAGCCTGCACCTGACCCTCTACTACCTGGGCGGCGGCCTCGGCGCCTACCTGCCGGGCCTGTGGCTCGCGAGCGGCTGGGGCACCCTGGTGGCGGTCTGCTCCGCCAGCATCGCCTGCGGGCTGGCCGCCGCGGTGACCGTCCGTGTCCGGCTCGCCCGGGCCTGACACAATCATGCCGCCGATGACCGACCACGAGACGCGTCCGGAGCTCGACCGCCTGTCCGCGGACGACCGCAGGCTGGTCGCGGGCCTGCGGGCCGGTGACGAGGCCGCGTTCGAGGAGTTGATCGAGCGGTACCACCCGTCGCTGGTGCGGCTGGCGATGTCGTTCGTGTCCTCGCGGGCGGTGGCCGAGGATGTTGCGCAGGACGCCTGGCTCGGCGTGCTTCGGGGCATCGGCGGCTTCCAGGGCCGCTCCAGCCTTCGCACCTGGATCTACCGGATCCTGGTCAACACGGCCAAGACGCGAGGCGTGCGGGAGTCGCGCAGCATCCCGTTCGCGTCCCTGGGCGGCCGGGAGGGGGACGGTGAGCCTGCCGTCGACCCCGGCCGCTTCAGGCCCGCCGACGACGTGCTCCCGGGCGCCTGGCTGTCGCCGCCCCGCAGCTGGGACGGGCTGCCGGAGGCGGAGCTGCTCGGCCGGGAGACGCTCGAGGTGATCGACCGGGCGATCGACCGGCTGCCGCCGGCGCAGCGGCAGGTGATCCGCCTCCGGGACATCGACGGCTTCTCGGCCCGGGAGGTCTCGGAGCTGCTCGATCTGAGCGACGCGAACGAGCGTGTGCTGCTGCACCGCGCCCGGTCGAAGGTGCGCCGGGCCCTGGAGGACTACCTGTCGGAGGACGCCGCATGAGCGCGCAGCTGGAGCCGTTGCCCTGCCAGGAGATGGTCGAGCTCGTGACCGACTACCTGGAGGGTGCGCTGCCGCCCGCCGACCGTGAGCGCTTCGAGCTCCACCTGGCCGGCTGCGACGGCTGCACCGCCTACCTCGAGCAGATGCGGACCACGATCAGGCTCACCGGCCGGCTGCGCGCGCAGGACATCGGCGAGGACGCCCGGGCCGCACTCACGGAGGCGTTCCGCAGCTGGCGCGTCAGCGAGTGAGGGCGCCGACCCGGCGGCAGGCGTGCAGGGTGAAGTCGAGCCCGTAGGCGAGATCGTCCACGTGGATCCGCTCGTCGCGGTTGTGGATCCCCGACGACAGGACGTCCGACGGCGTGGTGCGCACCGGCCACAGGCCGTAGGCCACGGTGCCGAACGTCTGGCGGATGAAGTGCGAGTCCGTGAACCCGGTCGAGATCATCGGCAGCAGCACGGCGCCCGGGTCGCGCTCGTCGAAGAACTCCTGGCAGATCCGGTAGAGCTCGGTGTCGACCGGCGCCACCGTGCCGCCGACCGGCTCCTGCAGGAACTCGATCTCGTAGGGGATGTCGCTGCCGAGGGCGGCGCGCAGCTCCCGCTCCAGCCGGTCGGGGCCGTCGCCCGGCAGCACGCGGCAGTCGAGCTCGACGCTGGCGCGCCCCGGCATGACGTTCCGCGCACTCGACCCGTAGAGCCGCGTGGGGGCGATCGTCACGCCAAACAGCGCCGGGATCACGTCGGGGAAGCTCGAGTGCAGCGGCAGCGCGCGCTCGATGGCGGCGTCGAGATCGTCGCCCACGTCGCCGACCAGCGTCTGCAGCATGGCCGTGGACTCGGGCAGCGCCCGGCGCTCCGGCCGGTAGGCCGCGAGCCGCTCGATCAGCGTTGCCAGCCGCGGCACGGCATTCGCGCCGGCGGTGGGGGTCGATGCATGCCCGGCCTCGCCGAGGGCGGTCACCATCGCGGCCAGGCAGGCCTTCTCGCCGACGCAGATGGGGATCACGACCCGGCCGTCGGCCAGCTCCGTGCGGTCGCCGCCGCCCTCGTTGAGGGCGAAGTCGGTGGCGAGGTCGGGGCGCTCCTCCACGAGCCAGACCATCCCGACGGGATGCGTGCCGTCCTCCTCGTCCGCCTCGGCGATGTAGATCAGGTCGCCGTTGGGCTGGAACCCCTCCCGCGCCAGCGCGGCCATCGCCACGGCGCGGGTCGCGGTCTCGTTCTTCATGTCGACCGCGCCGCGTCCCCACAGGTACCCGTCGTCATCCACCTCGCCGCTGAACGGCGGGCGCTTCCAGTCCTGCGCGTCGGCCGGGACGACGTCGGTGTGCCCGACCAGGGCCATCGACGGCCCGGTGCCGTTGCCGGGGATGCGCGCCACAAGGTTGGCGCGATCGGGGTCGCGCGCGACGAGCTCGCACTCGAGGCCGTTCGCCTCGAGATAGCTCTTCAGCACGAGCGCCGCCGGCGTCTCGTTGCCGGGCGGGTTGGAGCTGTCGACGCGGATCAGGTCTTGGGTGAGGCTGATGGCCTCCTCGTGCAGGCTGGTATCGATCATGGCCGCGGAGCCTACACTTCCGTCGTGCTTCGGTACCACGACATGCGGCTTGCACGGCTCCTGTTCACCTGGCTGGTCAGCACGATCGCGCTCGGGGCAGCCGCCTGGCTGGTGGGCCAGGTCAGCTTCGACAGCTACGGCGCGCTGGCGGCGGCGGGGCTGATCTTCGCCCTGGTGAACACGTACGTGAAGCCGGTGCTGGTGCTGCTCGGGCTGCCGTTCATCATCATCACGCTCGGGATCGGGCTGTTCCTGCTGAACATGACCCTGGTGTGGCTGACGGCGGTGATCGTGCCCGGCTTCCACGCGTCGGGGTTCTGGCAGATCGCCAAGGCTGCCATCGTCGTCTGGCTGGTGAACGTGCTGCTCCAGGGCTTCTGGCCGGAGCGGCGGCGGGCGGCGCGGGTGACGGTGTTCACCAGCCGCGTCGGTTAGCCGGCGGCCATCACCAGATCGCGCTCCGGCGCGATGCCCCAGCGCTCGGCGGTGGATCGCAGGTCGTCGTCGAGCGGCCACGCGTCCGCGCGCGGTTCGCCCTCGTGCACCGGCGAGGCGCCCTTCAGGGCCATGCAGCCGGTGTTGTCGCCCACCGCATCGATGGCGGCAACGTCGTCGGCCGTGAGCGGCGCGACCGCGGGCACCGCCGCCAGCTCGGCGCGCTTCTCCTCGACCGGCCGCGCGCCGTCCCCGTCCTCCTGGATCAGGGTGGGGGCAACGCATGCGACCGCCGGCTGCGCCAACGTCCAGGCCGCGGCGAGCTGCAGGGGGGTCAGCCCGTGCCGGTCCCCGATCGGGCGGATCCGGTCGAGCTTCCGCCGTGCCTGCTCCACCCACCCGGCCGGCCGGAACCGCCTGTGGTCGTGCTCGGGGAACTGCGACTCGTCCGTGACGTCGTCCCAGAAGATGCCGCCGTAGTCCACGACCCGGGCGATCACGCGGACGTCCGCCCGCCGGCACGCCGGCAGCGCGAGCCGGCCCGGCCACGGCTCGAACGGGTTCAGGATCAGCATGGCCCAGTCGATCCGCTCGCCGAAGCGCTCGAGGCACGAGATCACGTCCAGGGTGAAGCCGTTGGCGGGGCCCGGGGCGACCCCGATGGCGTCCGCGAGCCCCGCGTCGCGGAGCGCCGACATGCCGTCCCAGACGGCCGGTGAGGAGTACCCGGTGTGGTCGGGGTTGTGCAGCAGCAGGACGTCGAAGCGGTCGGCGCCGCAGCGCTCGAGGCTGGCCTCGGTCGCCCGCCGCAGGTAGCCGGCGTAGTCGCCGGGGCCGCGTAGCTGCGGGTCGGTGAAGCGCGGGTATCCCTTGGCGCCGGCACGCTCGCCGCTCGTGAAGTCGTGGCCGACCATCCCGACCAGCCGGTAGGAGTCGCGATCGAGCCCGCGGAGCGCCGTACCGACGTCTCGGTCGGCCTCGCCGGCCCCGTACACGTCGGCGGTGAGCACGGTCGTGATGCCGTCACCCGGCCTCAGCAGCCGCCCGAGCCGCTCGCGGCCGACCGGCACGCCGAAGCGCATGTGCTCGCCGCCGCTCCACGAGCCGACCGCCGTATGGCCGAGATCGCTCACCCCGTCACAGTAGCTACCCTTGACCGCGACTGCCCTCGTAGCTCAGGGGATAGAGCGCGGCTCTCCTAAGGCCGGCGTCGCAGGTTCGAATCCTGCCGAGGGCATGAGCGTCGATCAGATCCCGGGCGTGTGCCGGCCGGGCGCGAGGCGGCGTCCAGCCGATGCGGCCGCACGTCGGGGCTTTCCCGGATGCGTCGCCTGCCGGCGGGCGCGAAGGTGGCCGTAGTCGAGTCAAGGGAATGAAGCGATGCGATGGGTGAGGAGTTCCGTCGTCGTGCTGGCTCTGCTTGCCGGGTTGGGCGCGACGGCGTGTCCGGCCGGTGCGGCGTATCCGGGAGCGGACGGGCGCATTGCGTTTGTCCGCCATGGCGACATCTACACGGTTCGACCGGACGGATCGGGGCTGCGGCGGCTGACGTTCACCGCGACGGCGACGGCCGATGGCCTGGACGCGACCCCGGTGTGGTCGCCGAACGGTCGGGAGATCGCCTATTCGAGCCTGAAGTCGGGCTCGTCCGATATCTGGGTGATGGACGCCGACGGCGCCCACGCGCATCGCATCACGTTCTCCTCGGAGGTCGGCGAGACCGATCCGACGTGGTCGCCGGACGGGCGGTGGATCGCGTTCGCCAGCGATCGCGGCTCGGATCCGAACGACCCGACCTCGGCCATATTCAAGACTCGCGCGACGGCTCCCCATGGGGCGCCGGTCAGGCTCACGCGCCCGGGAGTCGGCATCTATGGCCGGATGAGCCTGGACTGGGCGCCGAGGTGGTCGCCGCTCGGCGGCACGGTGCTGTTCACCAGGGAGACGCCATACGACGGCCCGCTCTCCGACCTCGGGCTGTACACGGTTCCCAGCGGCGGCGGCGCCGCACGCCGTGTCGATACGGGGTTCGGCGATGCGTGGCTGGGTGATTGGGCTCCGCGGGCCAGGGCGATCGCGTGGTCATCGGATGCCGACTCACCGGATGAGTACGGCGGACCGCCGCTGGACATCTGGATGCGCGCGCCTGACGGCACCATCCGCCGGGTCACGCAGACCGATTTCATCACACGGTATCCGGCCTGGGCGCCCAGCGGCACGCGCATCGCATACGAGAGCTGGACGAACGG
>Ga0070714_100002150_pt1 | contig 14476 bp, 15 predicted proteins | sample LARL83metaG_FD_65450 | JGI IMG/M metagenome (GOLD analysis project Ga0070714, IMG submission 65450) | Corn, switchgrass and miscanthus rhizosphere microbial communities from Kellogg Biological Station, Michigan, USA - LAR L8-3 metaG | ecosystem: Host-associated > Plants > Roots > Rhizosphere ...
CGCCACGTTCGACGCGGTGCTGGCTGGCGCCGGGACCGAAGTGGCGAAGATCCCGCCGCGGAGTCCGAGGGCGAACGCTTATGCGGAACGATTCGTGCTCCCCGCCCGGACCGAGGTCACCGACCGGATGCTGATCTTCGGCAAACGGCATCTCCGAAGGACCCTGGCCGAGTACGAGGCGCACTACAACGGGCGGCGTCCTCATCGCAGCCGCCAGCTCCGCCCACCGCGGCCCGACACCCCACCCGCCGACCTCTCCAAGAAGCAGATCCAGCGCAGGCCACTCCTCGGCGGCCTCATCAACGAATACGAGCGGGCAGCATAGAAGCCCAGGTCAAGGCTGATGGCCGAGTTCTGAAACCCCACAGGGCGCATAGCGTTACCGCGCCGATGGCTGATGCCGGAGAGGACATCCGGTGGGTTCCCCGGGCCCGCGTGTCGGAGCTGATGTTTCCTGGCAACGACTTCTGGCTGTTCGACAACGAGCTGCTGGTGTTCATAGTGTTCGCCGGGAACGGCCTGGTCGTGGACCGGCTCACCAGGACCGATTCCGGCCTGATCGCTCGCTGCCGGGCGTCGTTCGAGGCCGCGTGGGCGCTGTCCATCCCGCACCGCGACTACAAGCCTGCTCTGAGCTGATACAACGGCGCTGTGCCCAGCGAAGACGTCCAGCAGGCCAAAGAGGCGTTCGGCGCTCGCCTGCGCGAGCTACGCCAGGAGGCGAGCCTCACCGGCCGGGCGCTCGCCCGGCTCACCGGGATGCACTACACGAAGATCAGCCGGGTCGAGAACGGCCAGCAGAGCGTCACTGACGCGGAGATCCGCGCGTGGTGCATGGCATGCGGCGCCAGCGGTCACGTGCCCGAGCTGATCGCGACGGCCCGTACGGTCGACTCGATGTACCGGGAGTGGCGCCGCCAGACCCGGGCCGGGCTGCGTCACCTTCAGGAGTCCTCAGCGCCGCGGTATGAGCGGACCCAGCTGTTCCGGATCTATGAGCACACCGCGCTGCCCGGCCTGTTCCACACGGCCGAGTACTCGATGGAGATCATGAACTACTGGGTCCGGTTCCTCGGGCTGCCCAATGACGCCGAGGCCGCCACGGCCGCCAGGCTCGCCCGGCAGAAGGTGCTGGGCGACAGGCGACGCCGGTTCATCGTCGTGCTGGCCGAGCAGGTACTCCGGACCCGTCTGGGCACGCCGCAGGTGATGGCGGCGCAACTGGAGCACCTCCAGGAGGTGATGCGGCTGCCTAACGTGAGCGTCGGGATCATCCCGGCGATGGCGGAGCGGTACACAGTCGCCCAGGTTCCCTTCTGGATCTGGGACGATGCCCGGGTCACCATCGAGACGATCTCAGCGAGCCTGGAGATCACCCGCCCGGATGAGATCACCCTGTACGCCACGGTCTTCGATCAGCTCCGCCAGTCCGCCGTCTACGGCTCCCGCGCCCGGGAACTGATCAGCAACGCGACCGCTGAACATTTGCAACATTCTGCAACAACCTAGCGCTGGCACATCAGGCTGGGCTTCACTGGCGGTAACGCTTCGAGCTAGACAATTCACGTCCACCGCTTTGCAGAGGACCGCCAGCTGATGCCTGCTATTACTGCCACAGCTCCTGCGCAAGCCTCCGAGCCGCTAGAAGCGGTACCAGCGAAGCCGGAGCACACAATCGGCCAGCTGACCACGGGCGAGCTTGCCAGAGAGCGGAGCCGGCTCGAGGGCGCCTTGAGGCGACCGTTTTCCGAAGATGTCAAGGCTCTGTTGCGGCGCAGGCTCGACGCGGTACTGGTCGAGCAGGACGAGCGCCGGCGCAAGCGGCAAGCCGACACGGCCGCTGCCAAGGCGGCGTTTGCCGCCGAATCTGCCGACCGGGCGGCCAGGGCTGCCCGGGAGGCCGACGGCTGACCGGGAGCTGCCCGCACTGAGACGCGCCGCCTCCTACCGAGTTTCCGGGACGGGCATGTCCAGTGCGGCAGGGGGAGCGGCCCTCGTGAGGGCTCTGGACAAAGCGCCGGGACTGCAACAATCCCGATTCACGAGGGCGCTCCCCGCCAAGCGTACGGCCCCGGTACTGCCACCGGGACGGAAAGCACACGAGCGCCGTCACCCGGCGGCTGGGTCGCCTGACGACTGACCGAGATGGAGGATTGCCATGGTTCACATGTGCGAATGCGGCCTGGCGACCAGCGACCTCGGTTTCCTCAGGCGGCACATGGCCGATTTCGGGCACAGGGAACGTGCGCCTTGGTGGGCGTGGGTAGTGACGGTAATCAAGTAGCAGTACTGACCAGGAGGTAACTGTGTTCGCCAACGGGAACAGCTTCGGCAGCAGCGCCGCGTCGATCAGCGACGGGGAGGGGAACGAGAGATCGATCCTCAGCAGCAAGTGGATGTTGCCCGGCGGCAGCAGCAGCGTGCAGCAGCTGGGTAACGCCTTGTAGGACAGGCCGCAGACGATAGCCCCCCCGGGTCGGCGCCGCACTGAATTCAGCGGACTCCCCGGCAGAGCCGTCAGCGCCGCACGGCGCTCGTTCCCCGGCTCTGCCGGGGGCTTCATGGCACGGTCTTAACTTAGTCATGTGCTATGTAATTCCATCTATCATCGCTCTCGCAGCTAGCCCTGAAAGCCGCCAAATCGTAAGGGCCATCACCATCCATATCGAAAATCCGCATGCCGACCTGGCCGACAATCAGCTCATATAGGCTTTCCGGACCGTAGTCGTAGCGCGCGGCGGCCCTGCCGTGTTCGAACGCGATAACCGGCCTGTACTTGGATATAGTCTTCACGCCACCTCGTAGCACGCGAATCTCGGCGCCTTCTACATCAATCTTAATGAAATTTGGCACGTATTCCTCTGGTAGGCAAGAATCCAGACGGGCAACGTTGACTCGTATCGGCTGCTTGGAAACCTCGAATGGATAGTCCTGCTCGCAAAATCCACTATACGCCAGCGCTTCAGGAACGACGACAAATGATTCTTCCCCATCCACGTCCCCTAGGGCGACATTTCGAACGTCAACCTGCGGGCATCGCAATTTAAGGTGCTCTGACAGATGAGGCACGGGCTCGAAGGCAATGTGATGGCCTCGAGGCGCGAGGCGTATCATGTCGGCAATGAACTTACCTCGATAGGCTCCCACGTCAATGCAGTTGGACTTCTCAGTCAGAAAGAATGTCAGCATCAATTTTAGCTGCTGATCGTCTCTACGATTACGCTGCAGATCCCTGAGCCAGCGGCGCTTGACTTCCGGGGGTGCCGTCGCTGCGCGGCGAAGAAAATCCCGGCGCTCAGCATATTCATTAAAGGACATTGCCTCTCCTCGTAATTCGACGATTAGGCTGCTGAATGCCCCTGGCCCGCTCGTCGATACTAGCCTCAGTCGCAACAACAGAAAATTTATGTGAAAAAACACCGTCTGGCAGTGGCCGTACCAGACATAAACTCACGGCCGGGGCGAGCGAGCAGATTATATCTGCCGCCGCCTTTCGGCCGCCGGCTTTCCTCATTAGCTCTGAAATGTTCACCGCCGATTCCGAGTATCCTGAGAACGACAGGATCCGCGCTACTCCGTGAGCTATGTCGTCGCTACGTATCTCTCCCGCGGTCGCTACGCCCGCACCGCTATCAAGGAGTCGCGCCGCCATGTCGTGACAGTCTAGCCACAGTGGCACTATCAATACTGCCTTGCCGTGGTAAAGCGCTTCATGAACCGTATTGGCCCCTCCGTGGCAAATAACGGCCCGGATCCCTGGATGCTGCATTAGTGCGTGCTGCGATGAGAACCAGGGCTCAATGTGAACGTTCTCGTTAAAAGTGAAACCACTTTGAGCGAGCAGCGCTTCGTCCCGTCTGCTGAGCTTCCACAATACACCACTAAAATCACTGATCGAATTGACAGCGCGAGCGAGAGCCCTAGCCTCCGCTGACGAGAAATGAGCTAGTGTACCGAAGCTGACAAGAACGACCGAAGATTGGTTTTCGAGCCAGCGTCTCAGAACTGGATTCTCATCTGAGAGCTCGCTAGACGCAGGTGCGATAGCTCCCAGCATGTGCAAGGTTCGCGGCACGGGGAACGGATATTCGATTTCAAACAACGAATAGCAGAGAATAGCTTCCGCCCGACTGCCGGCATCATAATAATTCTCCGCATTGCTTCCCAGCGTCTCACGCAAACGCCGGTAGCGAAGTAGCTGCTTTCCGCAGGCAACGAGGCAGGCGCGCCTGTATTCATTATTTTTCCGATTTTCATCCGGGGACATCTTCTTACGAAGACCTGAGCCAGGACTTGGGAATCCGGGCGGCAGGTACCCTGCCAGGACGCTACTAGGCAAGCCCGGAATGCTGACGATAAAGCGGACACCAGCAGCAATTGCGGCATCTATCGCGCCTGCAGCCATCCAGTCGATCACCATTACATCAGGAGCGATCTCCTTGATGAGGGCTGATACTCGCCCATAGTCACGTTTTACCCGATCAACCGAGAATACCATGTCGATAATGACGCGCATGCCAGCAGGATTGAGCGGCCCAGCTCTCAGTGAACCGTACTTGACCGGGTCGGCATAGTTATTATCAATTGCATTTTCTTCCGTATACGGTCGCCAGGATATTTTCTCGCATCTGGCTACCAGCCCAGAACCAGGGGTGATATTACCGGCAGACGAGAACCAGACGGCTACGTTCTTCCTGCCAGCGACCTCGCTTGCGATCGATAGCAGTGGATTTGCTTGGCCGGCGCTGGGTGGTGTTACGAACAAGACCCGGAAGTCCGACCGACCACCGGTAGTGGTAAAACCCAGCCTCGGTGCGTCCAAAGCTCCATCCAACCCTGAGGCCTGAGGGCCCGGTATCTGTCACGTCGATTGAGGTCTTATCCCAGGCCAGACGCCTGAGTACCGTGACGGGTTCGGCTGGTTAGTGGCGTGGTTAGCCGCTGCCGCTCTCATAATCCCGTGGGCGAAGTCGAGTGTCCAGAAGGATTGCCGCGCTCCTCCTGGGCAGCCAGGCCCGATCGGGGCCGCACAGCGATCACCGCCGCGGCCGGGGAACAGCTTGCTCGGGAGGCGTGCGCGGCCGGGCTCCCGTGCTCCCGTCGCCACTCCTGCCCTGATTCAGGCAATGCGGCAACCTCGGCAGGATGACCGTAACCGAGATTGTCCCGCCGACGGGACAGCGAGAACCGGGCCGGTTCGCCAGCACGCCGTCGTCAGCCGTCGGCGTGCTGTCAGGCGCCGGCAGCAGAAGACCGCATGAATGCTGCCTCGGCCTGCACTAGCCGCCGGTGATGTGCTCGACCTGTCGTCCGGTGCTGCATGCGGCTCATGACAGGCAAGCCCCAGCTTGCCCCGACGCCAGACGGGAAAAGGCGCCATGACGGGCACCTTCCACAAGAATCCTAAAACCAGCAGCGGACCCTAAGGCTGAGATAGGACACCAACCAGGTGTCCGCACGAGTGGTTGTTTCGACGACAGGAGAGTGACAGGATTTACCAATCACTCCGGAAGGGTCCATGGTTCTTGACTGAGACAGCAGCTGATCAATGGTTTGTGCCAACCACGCGCCGCCCAGACGCGAGCATTACTGCTGCCGCGTTTCCGCAGGCCGGCGGCGGATGCGCTGCTTTCGCGGAACATGCCCGGGCTATGCCGGACTGGCTTCAGCTGACGACCCTCAGCCTGCCGGGTCGTCAGGCCCGTTTCAGTGAGCCGCTGCGTACCGATTTTGAGACGCTGACGGCAGAGCTTGCGGCATACTGGGCACAGCGCCCTGGACGCTGCCTGTTTTTCGGATACTGTTCCGGGGCCCTGCTGGCCTATCGCGTGACTTGCCTCCTCAGGGATCACGGGGCCCCCATGCCAAAGCGGCTCGTAGTCGGGGCGCATAAACCGCCCCATCTCGCGGCCGGTGAGTCATTGGCTGACCTTGATTCCCAGACGCTCCTTGAGGTCCTAGTCACCAATCAAGCGATTCCCGCGCAGCTCAGCGCCTACCCGGAGATGTGGGAGCTCAACGAACGGATAGTGCGCGCCGATCTAGCCCTGGTGGCCGGGTATCGACATGTACGGATCCCGCCGCTGCCGATCCCTATCACCGTGCTAGCCGGCGAGCGTGACCACTGGCTTACACCCGACGATATTTCCGCTTGGGCGGAGTACACGACGCAACATATTGAGGTTCGCTGGCTGCCGACCGGTCACTGGTTCATGCAAGAGGACCCGGCGGCCGCAACGGCGGCTTTGGTAGCGGCGGCAGCAGCCGTCGGAGATTGACCTCGACCGCGGATGTGGGTTGCCTTGTCTCGTCGACGGGACAAAGATGCCGGGCCACAGCGCCTTCGATCGTGAAGGTGACAGAAGGGCATAAGGTCGAGTACGGGTTTGGTGAGGAACCCAGGTAGACCCAACCTGGGCGTTCCCGGTCCGGCCGCGGTACCGGCGTACTGCCGCTGCCCACCGGCGGTGGCCGTGCTCTTCTTCAGATGCCGTATCCGTCCAGCGGCGGGGCCGGCTTGCCCGAGGATCATCGGCAGTTCTTGTGCCTCGGTTCCCGTTGGACTTAGGTGGAGACCTAAGGGACGCAATTATCTGGTGACGCGCGCACAAGGCGGGCATGATGCCGAGGAATGGCCAGTATGAAACGCTCCCGCGAGACGTCTATTGCGATCACGCGAGAGTGTGGCACGTTACGAGATATGCTGACCTTCGCGACGCACTTAAGACACCGGATCTAGGGGCGAATTTTCGGTCTATGCTTGCCCGACATCCAGCATTTAGCTATACGACCACGAGCCTGCTTCGCGGGTCACCGATCTTTATCGATGGCCCACTGCGGATGCATATCCGTCATATGGTGGTAACGTATATGCGGCACACTCTTACCGATGCTCTCCGCGCCTCGGCACAGGATATGGTCACCGACCTCGTGAATCAAATCGAACCGGATGTCGAGACGGACGCCGTGCAGACGCTCGCGGACCAATTGCCAGCCCGGGTGATGAGATACCTTACGGGCTTGCCGGGTGAGATCGGTCAGATCATCTGTCAGCATGCTGCGACGCTTGGCGAGGGCAGCACGGAAGCGTTTCCGTCGACGAAACGCGCCAAAGAGATAGAGAATAGTGCCCAGGAGCTCACGAATTACCTTGGCCCGCAGCTCGCTCAGCGCCTCAAGAACCCAGGTGACGATCTCTTGAGTTACCTCGTGCTCCGCCGGGATACGGAGCTACTGGATGATGAAGGATTGCTCGCGCTGGCTGTGTTCCTTCTCATCGCGGCCCAGGTCACCACGGCCAGCTTCCTCAGCGCCATTGTCCAGACTCTGGCCGGAGCTTCACAAATATTGCCTCGCCTCAGCGTCAATCCGATGCTGAGGCGAGGATTTCTGAATGAAGTACTACGGCTTGAGACGCCCCTGCAGATCATCGTGCGCCGATGCCTGCGTGATACCAGCATTGGCGGCGTGAGCGTCCCTGCCGACGCGGGCGTAATGCTTCATTTGGGCACTGGAAACCGCGATCCGGACGAGTTCGAGATTCCTGGCCTGTTCTTGGCGAGCCGACCCAACGTGCTGAATCACCTGGCCTTTGGCGGCGGCAGTCGGGCGTGCCCGGGAGCGCGCCTGGCACTATTCGAGGGCGAAGCGATGGCCGAGGCGTTGGGTAAACGCTTCCGCCGAATCTCGGCCGACCGCAGTTGCCAGTGGAAAAAGGGCCAAGTGCTGAAGTCAATCACTGAATTGCCGGTGATCTTCCATGCATGACGCAACCGATCGCGCGACCTCTCCGGAGAAGCCGAAGCCGTCGATAGTTGATCTTATAGCAGACGCCGCGGCAGGTAAGGGCACCGCCAGGTTCCTGCCGGACTCTGAGCCGATAAGTATCGCCGCGCTGTGGAACGAAAGCATGACTGCCGCGACGACGGTAGCGGATCGCGCGGGGAGAGATGGTGCGGTAGGTGCGCTTCTTTCTAATACGCGAGATGCAGTCGCGGGGGCGCTCGGCGTATGGTGCTCCGGAAATACGCTGGTTTCCTTGCCGGCCCGCGCCGGGCGCCAGGAGCTTACGACCTGGCACGGCCATATCCGCAGGATGTGCAAGCTAAGCGGAATCAACATCATACTCGCTGATGCCAGCCAAGCGGCAGAGCTAGCTGCTGGCGGGTTTGAAGTGTTGCGCTATGAAGAATTGGGGGCAGGAACTCCGGGGATCAAGCCACACCCGGGCCCGGGGGGGCTTATTCAGTTCACGTCCGGCAGCACTGGTAACCCCAAGGGCGTGGTCCTTAGCGGCTACGCCCTGGCCGAGAATGTGCTGGCGATTAGAGGGGTCCTTGGGCTCGGCGCAGGTGATGTCAGTGTTTCCTGGTTGCCACTCGCCCATGACATGGGGTTCGTGGGGATGCTACTTACTCCTCTCGTCGCGGCCGGACCGCGTTATGGTGGCGCCGGGTTCGTACTAATGCAGCCCAGGTACTTCCTGCGCGATCCGTCCCGCTGGCTCGGCGCGTGCTCGGAGTTCCGGGCGGCGCTGACGACCGTGCCGAACTTCGCCTTCGACATGGCGGCCCGTACCCGCGACCGGCACCAGAAGCTTGACCTGTCTTCATTGCGGGCCTGCGTCACGGGAGCGGAACGAATCCGGGCGGAGTCACTGCGGCGATTCGTTGCTGTATTTACCCCATCCGGCTTCCGGGAACTCAGCCTGTGCCCCGCTTATGGCATGGCTGAGAACTGTCTTGCAGTGACCATGGTCCATCCTGCTGAACTCTGGCGGTCGCAGCCGATAGACGGCTCGGAAGTGGTGTCCACAGGGCCTCCGCTGCCGCGGAACCACATCCGCGTGCGTGATGGCGGTGAGATCCAGATCCGAAGCCCGTCGCTGCTGGAGGAATATCTAGGCAGCGAAGTACCCAGAACCGATGACGGCTGGTTTCGCACCAGGGACGCCGGGGCCATTGATGGTGGTGAGCTCTTCGTCCTGGGCCGGACAGACGATACCATTGACGTGGGCGGGCGGAACGTATTCTCACAAGATATTGAGAACGCCACCGAGCACTACGATCTCGACGTCAACTCTGTAGCCGCCATTCCGTGGGGTGACCGGCAGGTCGCGATAGTGGCTGAGGTCCACAGGCAGGTTGTCTCGCTGGAATCTCTCGCCGAGGAAATACGCAGCAACGTTTCCCGGACCACGGGCGTCGTTGTCGCCGCGTTGTTCTTTGTTCGCAGAGGGTCTCTCGTCCGGACCGCCAGCGGCAAAATACGGCGGCAAATGCTCAGCACGCTGATGGCGAACGGTGAAATCAAGTGTGTCGCCCGCTACGGAAAGGGATTCTGAATGCGAACGGCTGCGGCCATCAGAGCGGCCGCCGGCCGTCAGAATTTCTATTCCGTCTCGGCGCGCTCGCGCCTGTTCGAAGGAGCTGGTTTTCCCGGGTGCGAGACCCTGCTGGGCCGGCTGCGGCCGGATATCAGGGTCGCGCGGGCGGGAGCCAACCCTGATGAGGTGATACCGGAGACCGCTCCAGGTGGCGCGGCAGGCCCCGACCGCCTCGACCATTGCCCGGTCTCGCTGCCATGAGCCGCGACGTGGCCGTCGTCATCCCGACACGTAACCGGGCCGAACTGCTCGATTCGACGCTTGCTGCACTCGCGGGCCAGGATTACCTGGACTTCGAGATCGTCGTTGCCGATCACGGATCGACTGATTCCACTGCGGCGATCATCAGGGACTGGTCCGGCCGCCTGCGACTCTGTCACGTTCCGCTGTCACCGGACCGACGTTCCTCTGGATGGGTCAGGGACGAGGGCGTCCGCCGGACTTCAGCGAGCACGCTGATCTTCCTGGACTGCGGCATGCTGGTTGCCAAAGGTTTCGTACGCGCTCACCGTGATCACCACCGGACCCGCGGCCGGGTGGGAATCGGCATGTGCCATGGCTATCGGGTGTTCGGCCAACCGGACTGGTCATTGACGCCCAGCACACAGGTTTCTGGGCTGCAGAGGATATTCGAGGCAGACAGTGCTCTACGGGATGAGCGGTCAGGAGTTCGCGGCCTCGATCAGCTCAACGCCCCATGGGTCTACGGGTGGGGCGGAAACCTGTCAGTCGGCCAGGAGCTTTATGCCCGTGCTGGCGGCTTCGACCGGGACCGTGAGCACACGTATGAGGATATCGATCTCGCCTATCGTCTCCATGCGCACGGTGGCCAATTCGGAATAGTGGATCAGGGGTGGGCCGTCCATCTGCCCCACCCGTCCGCTCCCATCGGTGAGCGGATGCGCGCGACCTATGCGGGGTGGCTTCTGTCATACTCGCGGTACCGTTCACTCGGCATGGAATCCGCTTGGCTGGCCCTGCCACACCCGCTCGCCTGGCGGCAGCAGGCTTCCGAATACGGTGTCCGCTGCGACACGATGATGTCATTCCTTGAGCGGTCTACCGCCACCGTATCGCCCACCGGAGTCACAGCCAGCCAGCTTGGGATCGACGGCTCGGCCCTGCTGGTTGGCGGCCACCCCGCTGACGCATCCGGGTTCCGTTACGTTGCCTGCGGGCGCCACGTCATCGAAAGCAACGACCGCGTGTGGGGATGTGCAGGAATTCTCATCCCGCTGGCCGCCGGGGAGCTGGATTGTGTAGTTGTCACCGATTTCTGGCGCTACCTGGGCGCCGCGAGCGGACATGTTCGGCTTCTGGACCGCCTCATCGCGGAAATAGCACGGGTCGGCAAAGAAGCGATCTTCCTGAATGCCACTGGCACTGCTTTGCCGGGAGTGCTGACGACAGAGGATCTAGCAGCAGCTTGCAACAGGCAAGGGCTGTCGTGGAGCCTCCGGTGAACGGGGCATGCTTTGTCGGCGCCGGCTGGACGGCTGCGTGTTATGAAGCCGTGGCGCTGGATGACGCGGGACGCAACCTGGCTTCATTCGCCGAACCCTTTCGCGGCGATGGCCTGCTCAGGTTTGCCGAGCGAATCGCTGAGCTCACGAGGATCGATGACCAGTCTGTCTGTGCCGTGGACACGACCAGCGGCCTGCTCGGCGATGCGCTGCTCAGTCGCGGCGTGACGGTCAGCCGAGTCATCGCCCGCCCGATCCGGGCGGAGTGCCTGTGTTCAATGGAACCACATGCCCTGGCCGCGGCGGCCCGTCGCTCCACCGAGGTTCTGTCTCCTGGTGCCGGAATGGCACAGGGCAGGACCCGCGAGCTGCTCCAGGCGATCGTGGCGGCAAAGCCTGCCGAGCGGAGGCTGGAACGGCAGGGATGGCTGCTGAAGCGAGTCACGACCCAGCGCCGGGCAGTGGCACTGACGTTTGACGATGGACCCGCCCCCGGTGTCACCGACCGGATTCTCGACGTCCTGGGTAAGTTCGGCGCCCGGGCTACCTTCTTCTGCGTCGGATCGCAGCTGAAGGCCCACGGAGGACTGGCACGCCGAGCGGTCCGAGAGGGTCACCTTCTCGGCAACCATTCGTTCTCCCATGCCTTCCTTCCCGACCTGCCTCCCGCCGCGGCAGCTGCGCAGATCACGGCGACACAGCGAATCATCGATCAGGCAACCGGCGTCGTCCCGTCCTTCTTCCGGCCGCCCTACGGGGCGCGGTCGTTGTCATTGCTGGACATGCTGCCGGAGCTGGGCCTGACGGCAGTCCTCTGGGACGTGGACCCGCGGGACTGGCGTTTCCTGGCGGCCAGCTACGACGCAAGCCAGGTTCTTGGACAGGCCCGCCCCGGTTCGATCGTGCTCATGCACGACGGGCACGTAAGCGGCACCGGTACCGCGGCCATCCTCTCAGCGCTTATCTCGCGTCTCCTAGAGATGCGCTTCGAATTTCTCCGGCTGGACGAAATGATCACTGCGAAAGATGACCCCAAGGAGGCCGGATGATCCCGGAGCTCACAAAGGAAGAATTCATCGAGTCCCTCACCAAGCTAACCGGGGGAGGCAAGGTGGCCCTCGATCGAGGGCTCTTCGAACAAGATCACGTCGACTCAATCGATGTCGTCGAATGGCTCTACGGCTTGGAAGAACGGTATCATCTGCAATTCGACGAGGGAACCCTGGAACTCTTGACTACCGTACCGGTTAAGGACCTTTATAGTGCGCTCATGACTGGACAAGCCGCGGCCAGCTGACACTGAACAGGCACGAGAATCTTTGGTTATCGTGAACAATGTGAGCTTCACTGAGGCTCCGCTAAGCGAAGCGGAGTCATCATTGTGGATGTTCCAGCAGCTCTTCCCGGACATGGGAGCGTCGAATATAGGTTTCTTTGTGCGCTTTGCCGAGCGGGTTAGTCTCTCACCGCTCCGGCAGGCTGCCCGCTGGGTGGTGCAACGCCATCGAATGCTGGGCTCATTTGTCATTACGCACGGCGACCATCCCGTTCGTCTTTTCCGCGAGCCGGGACAATGTCGCGGCCATATCGAGGCCGTCACTACCACGTCTGATTGCCTCGAGCCTGATCTGCGGCAGTTTGCCGCGCGCGCCTTCGACCTCGCACGCGATGAGCTCATCCGGTTCGCCTTGTTCGAGTTGCCTGATGGCCAGCAAGTCGTGGCGGTCGCCGCCCACCATCTGGTTTTCGACGCTATGTCGATCCTGATCGTTGCCCACGATCTCGCCGGCGCATACGAGAGCTTCGCCGTCCGGGCGGCAGAACCGCTGGCCCCGCCGGCCTTCGTGAACGAACCGGCTGCACTGGCTCCTTCCAGCGCTGGCCTCAGCTCGTGGAGGGCCAAGCCGAGCAAAGCGAACCCCGAAGCCATGCACCTGGACGCCGTCAACTACTCCGTACGAGACGCCACCTTCCACGGCGCCCGGTATGACGTCACATTCACACCGGAGGCAGCTGACGCGGTCCGCCGCCTACGCCACCACACTCGCGCGTCTGACAACGCGATCCTGCTAGCCGGGTACTTGCTGGCACTCCACCGTCATGGCGCCGAACGGGACCTGGTAACCGGAGTCCATTTCAACCTGCGGCGGCCATACCATCAGCCGGTTGTCGGACACTACATCACGACGCTGCCGTTGAAGACGCGGATTGAACCCGAGTATGCCTTCCGCGACCTGGTCCGGGCGGTTCAGGCCAGCTCGCTTATCGCGCTTCGGCACAGAGGCGCCGCTTATGAGACAATACTCAGTCGCTTGAACAGGAAGGATTATGACTGGCAGGCCCCCCTGTTCCGGCATACGTTCACCTTCATTCCCACCGCTTCGGGCAGCATCCCACGCCACAACCAAATCAACGAAATCCACCGAATCGACACCGGTTTCAGTCGCTTTGATATCGAGTTTGTAGTAACCCCATGGGGTGATGAGTTCGATCTGCAGATTGCTTACCGATCAGATTTTCATGATCTGGAATTCATCCGTCGCCTTAGCGACCGGTATCAATCCCTGCTAATCTCTGCCGCGAACAATCCAGGGCAGCAGGTTTCACGCTTGCCCATGGCCACTGTTCACGACCGCGTAATCGCGCTCAGCAACCAGAGTGATATCCGCTGGTCCGGCCCTGACAGCGTACCCGGGATGATCAGCACACAAGCCCACCTGAGGCCTCATGCGACGGCACTAATGTCATCCGACGGACAGTGGACTTACCGCGACCTGTTCGGGGTCGCTGCCGAGCTGAGCCGCCAGCTCGCTGACCACGGCGTAGGACCAGGAACGGTGGTAGGAGTGGAGGCAGCGCATGACCCGGTGGTCGCGGCTGCCGCGCTCGCAGCGTGGAAGCTCGGAGCCGCGTACCTGCCTCTCTCCCCCGATCACCCCGGTGCGCGCCTAGCGTTCCAGTTGCACGACGCGCGAGCTGTGGCGCTTGTCGTCCGCTCAGGCACAGATTGGCGGCTGGATCAATGGCGGGGACCACTGGTAGAGATTCCGCCAGGCTGGACCGCTGCGCGGAGCCATGGCGAGCAATTTTGCGGATTTGAAACGGACCCGGACAGCCTGGCCTACGTCATATATACATCCGGCTCCACCGGAAAACCCAAAGCAGTGGGCGTTACTCACGCCAATCTTTCAAATCTCATCAGAGGTTTCGCGCAATTTTTGCAATTTGACCACCGCATGGCAATGTTGTGGCTGACGACCTTTATTTTTGATATTTCAGCGCTGGAGCTTTTCCTTCCCCTAGCGCAAGGCGGCCGGGTGGTAGCAGCCCCCCACCCGACTCGCATCGATCCAGATTCGCTGATCCAGCTGATCAGCCGGGCTGGCGTGGACGTGGTGCAGGCTACGCCGACGATGTGGCGGTTGATCATAGGTCATGGCTCCCCTCCCGATCTCTCTGGGCGTCAGCTGCTGTGCGGAGGTGAGCCGTTGACGCCCGCACTTGCGCGGCAGCTTATGGGCACCGGGGGGCGCCTGATTAATGCCTACGGGCCGACTGAGACCACCATCTGGTCGACGGCCTGCCGTGTCATTCAGGAGACGGGAGAGCTAGCGCCCTCGGTGGGTAG
>Ga0070714_100002151_pt1 | contig 14471 bp, 16 predicted proteins | sample LARL83metaG_FD_65450 | JGI IMG/M metagenome (GOLD analysis project Ga0070714, IMG submission 65450) | Corn, switchgrass and miscanthus rhizosphere microbial communities from Kellogg Biological Station, Michigan, USA - LAR L8-3 metaG | ecosystem: Host-associated > Plants > Roots > Rhizosphere ...
GTCCTCTGCTCGGACGCCAGCTACTACACCGGCATCACCAATAACGTTGACCGTCGCGTGTGGGAGCACAACGAAGGGATCGATCGACACTGCTACACATATACGCGCCGGCCAGTTACGCTTTCTTACACTGCAGAGTTTAGCGATCCCGTAGAAGCGATTCGCTGGGAGAAGCAAATCAAAGGCTGGTCGCGCCGTAAAAAAGACGCCTTGGCGCGCGGCGATTATGCTTATGTGCGGAAGCTGGCGGAGGAATAGCGCCTACGCCTCGACTGCGCTCGGCGCCGCTCGCTGCCGCTCGCGGTCGTTCGATACCTCACGATGACAATCGGCGCCGCTTGCTGCCGCTCGCGGTCGTTCGATACCTCTCGATGACAATCGGCGCCGCTCGCTGCGCTCGCGGTCGTTCGATACCTCACGATGACAATTGGCGCCGCTCGCTGCGCTCGCGGTCGTTCGATACCTCACGATGACAATCGGCGCCGCTCGCTGCGCTCGCGGTCGTTCGATACCTCACGATGACAGCGGCTGAGCGCAATGCGCGGCCTATGGTTTTCGTTCCTAGCGAACGAGGGTCTGCGCGAGGACGAAGGTTACGCCTTCGGCTTGCATTTTCGGGTAGTACTCGCGAATGGCTGCGAGGGTCGTGGGCTTCGGGTGGCCGATCGCGATTGCCGAGCCGTTGCGTTTTGCGACCTCGACCGCGTGTTCGAGCATCGACTCGGTGTAGGCCACGTCGGCCTGATTGTCTAGAAAGACGTCACGCTTGGCGTTCGGAACGCCGTCGTCTTGGGCCACCGCTTGACCGACGCTCTTCGCGCTGGTGCGTGAATCGACGAAGAACAGGTCGTGCGCCTTGAGAACCGCGATGACGTCTTTCATCACGCGATCGTCCGCGCTCGCTTCGCTGCCTTCGTGGTTGTTGGCACCCTTGGCAAGCGGAACTTGTGCGACGTCCTCCTCGGTTTGCTTCGTCACCTGATCGTCGGTCATCGCGTCTTTGATCTCCCCAGGGCCCGGATAGGCGTGTGAGAGCGGCTCCATCGGAATGTGCAGCATCACGCCTTTGCCGGCATCTGCGGCCTCCTGCGCGATGCGCTCCGTATAGCGCACGTCCGGCAGTACCGAGAGCGTGATTGGAATCGGAAGCGCGATGATCTGCTGCTCGGTGTCCAGCCACTGTCCGCAATCGTCGATGATGATCGCGACCTGCGGGCCGCCCGCCGCCGGCGATGCGATCGCGGCCGGAGAGGCCGTCGGCGAGGCGGCGGGAGACGGCGCCGGCGATGCGGCGGGAGACGGCGGTGCCGTTGAAGGAACCGGCTCTTGCGTGGCCGCGGGCGCTGCGGTAATCTGGGAAACCGTTTGCGTCACCGTTTCGCGCTCGCGATGATGTGTGCGCGGAACGATCGCCCAAACGACGACCGCCGCAACGACGAGTGCGATAATCAGAAACGGCGCCGGATTAGAACGGCGGCGACGCGAACGCTTGCGAGCCATAGGCCATAAATTTCAATGACCCGTCACTCGTGTCATGCTGAGGTACCGAAGCATGGCGGAGGTATCGGGCCCACGCCTCGACTACGCTCGGCGCCGCTCGCGATGCTCGCGGTCGTTCGATACCTCACGATGACACATGGGCGCTGCTCGCGATGCTCGCGGTCGTTCGATACCTCACGATGACTACAAGAACTACATATCCGGCGCTAGGGCGGCGTCGATCTCGGTTTCGAAGGTGCGGTTCCACGGGAGCGTGACGTTCATCGCCGCGATATGGTAGCCGGGATCGAGCTGTGCGAGAATCTGCTCGCCGCGGTTCCAGAGCGCCGCGCGATTGATCTCGGCGATAGGCGCCGCTTGTTCGGGAAGCAGATACGTGTGATCGGCGATGCCTTGCGCGCTCAGCGTGTGGTTGAGCAGCGGGCGCACGTAGTCGTGAAACGCGTAGTCGTCCAAGATGCGGTTGAACGTGAACTCTTTATGTGCCAACGCGTCATAGGTGCCGGCGCGCCGTCCCGCACCCGCGGCCACGGCTTCGGCGATCGCCGTTCCGACGGTGTTCGCATTCGTATTCCACGACGAGTAGGCGTCGAGTTTCGAAGCGGTGCCGCTCGATAGCAGCTGCTCGGCAAACGCGGCCTGCTGCGCGAAGGTCGTATCGGCCAGGAACGTCAGGTCTGCGAAGGCTACGGAAACCCCGGCACCCTCGTCGCGCTGCATTGCGGCTACCAACGCCGCATCCTCACCGGGCTTCGGGTTCGGCGTGCGCACGTAGAGCACGATGTCGGGCTGCGATTCCACGCGCTGCGCGCCGCAGAGTTTGATGAGCGAGCCGATCGCGACGTCGATGGGGGCATACTCGAGCGGATCGTTATACGACGCGCCGTCCGGACTGGAATACCGTACCTCCACGCGCGGCGTCCAATGCACGCTGCGAGCGATCGCTTGGGCGACCATCGCCATGCCGAGTTCGTCGGCGCCCGGCTCGATCGCCACCCGATCGCTCACGTTCTGCTCCTGCACCGCCGACTTGAGCGCCGCTACGTCCTTGAGATGCAATCCCACGGGACCGGCATCGTCTTGGCCGAGCACCAAATCATCGACGTCGTTTGCGGCCGTGAGTTTTATCGCGAGCAGATCGACCGCAACGTTTCTCGCGCGCGTTTCCAGATACGCTTGCAGCGTCGGCTCGCCGATGAGCTCGCGCAAATGCTGCGCCCTCGCCTGTTCGCCGGGCAGCGGCGGGTCGTGCAGATTGGCATACTGCTGCAGATAATCCCACGCGGGATACGCCGCGAAGAACGTTGCAGCCGGGCCGAGCGACGGAACGCCGGTCGGCGCCAGGCGCATCACCGTGCCGAACGCGCCGATCCACGCGTGCGGATGCAACCGGCGAAGCGTGCGCAGTTCTTGCATACGGAAATAGGCGTCCGGATACGTGACGCCGGGGACGCGCGAGGCGACCAGTCCGCCGTATGCCAGCATGTCGGTGGACACGACGACGCTGTCCGCACGCTGCGCCTGTGAGCCGTTCAGCCAAGCGATCACTCTGTCGGGTTGCCCGAAATTCAAATAATTTCCGAGCAGCGCTCGCGGCGGCTCGACGACGTGCGCACCGGCGATCTGTCCGAGCATCTGCGGAAGCTGACGCGTCACGGGACGATCGTCCAAGGGCACGAATGCTATCAGGGCAAAAAAAAGCGCCGCGAGTTTCACGTCGCGGGCGCTTTTCGCTTTTTTAGACTGTAGCGCCTCGTCCCGTCAGCAGGTTGACGAAGAGCAGCACCACTGCCACTGCAAAGAGAATCCAGATCCATCCAGCCAAAAAGTGAAGGATCAAGCCTGCGATCCAGATCGCGAACAAGATCACGATAACGGTCCACAGGATTCCCGCGAGAGCAGCCATTCTTTCCTCCTTCCGCGTTTCGCGCATGCGAGCGCCTGAACTTATGCCCGCTCCTGGCTGCTCCTAACGTACCCACTTCCTAACTCAAGCTCGCGCGCAGCGAACCCGCCCGTGCTTGGAGCAACGACCGAGCGCCGTCTGCGTCGACGTTTTTACGCTGCATCACGACGGCGGTTTTCACGCTGCCGCCCGCTTGCTGCAAGAGTTCGGCAGCTCGCGATTCGTCGACGCTCCCGAGCTGCATCACCAAACGCAGCGCGCGCTTGCGCAGTTTCTGATTCGTCGCAACGACGTCGACCATCAAATTGTCGTGCACTTTGCCCAGCCGCACCATGACGGCGGTTGAAAGCGTGTTCAGCAAAACCTTCTGCGAGGTTCCGGCTTTCAACCGCGTAGAGCCGGTGAGCGGCTCGGGTCCGGTCGAAAGAACGATGCCGAGATCGCACGCCTGCGGCTGCGTGAGCGGCGCGCCGGGGCTGTTCGCTATACCGAGCGTCCACGCGCCGATCGACCGCGCGGCGCGCAGCGCGCCGAGCACGAACGGTGCGCCGCCGCTGGCGCTTATGCCCACTACCGCATCGCCGCTCTGCACGTGCTCGCGCATCTCGCGTTCCCCCGCTTCCGCATCGTCTTCCGCGCCCTCGACCGCGCGCGTGAGCGCGCCGATGCCGCCCGCAATATGACCGCATACGAGCGCCGGATCCGTGCCGAACGTCGGCGGCATTTCGGATGCATCCAAAAATCCGAGCCGTCCGCTCGTTCCCGCGCCGACGTAATGCAGACGTCCGCCCGCGCGCAGACGAGAAGCGATTTCTTCCACGGCGATCGCGAGAAGATCGCTGATCGAAACGACCGCATCGACGGCCGCGCGCTGCTCGGCCGCGAGAATGCGGACGAGATCGCCGACGGGCATTTCGTCCAGGCCGGCCGTGCGCGGATTGATGCTTTCCGTTTGCGGTAACTGGTCGCTCATGCGCTCAACAACCGCTGCGCTTCGGAGAGCGCGCCCAAACACGGCTCCTCGGAAAGTTTCTTTACAGGCATGGTGGGATGCTCGTTGAGCAGGCGCGTTTCGAGCAGATAGGTCAGCAGACTATTGGACTGCAGCAAGCCGCCGGCGAGCACGATCTGCGCCGATTCGCCCGTCAAACCCGCGAGTTTGATCACGCTCTTGACGAGATCGCCTAGTCCCAGTGCCGCCGCCTGCACGATTTTCGTCGCACTGCGCTCGCCGCTTTGCGCGAGATCGAGCACTATGCGCGCTGCTGCGGCCACGGTTCCAACGGGATTTTCGGATCGATAGACTGACTGCAGCACACCCTCCAAATGATTCACGTCGAGATGTTTTTCCAGCGCGGCGACGAGCTCGTCACGCGGCACGCGGCGATCGTAGGAACGCAGCACGTGTGCGATTCCGGCAGAGCCTATCGCAAACCCCGAGCCGTCGTCGCCGAGCAGATACCCGTATCCGCCGCAGCGATAGCCTTCATCGCCGTGCTGCGCGTATGCAATCGAACCCGTGCCCGCGATGACGACGACGCCGTCGCCCTGCGGAACCGCAGCACGCAGCGCGATGTACGCGTCATCTCGCACTTGTATCCGCGCCGCGCCGAAGCGCGAGCGCAGCGCGCCTTCGATGGCCTCGCGCACTTCTTGCCGTGCGGCGCCCGCGGCGCCCACGAATATCGCGTGCGGCATCGCGCCGTCCAAACTGCTTTCCACCGCGTCGGCGATAATCGTCGCGGCGCCTTCCGCGCCGCGCATGGACGCGTTGGCGCCGTCGCGCATTTCGATGCGGCTCGCCGCACCGTCGACGGCGTGCACGACGGCGGTCTTGGTTCCGCCGGCGTCGACGCCGACCGCTATTGCCGGCATTCCATCTCCACCTTCGCGAGCAGCGAATAGACGTCGTACGGCGCTATCGAGCCGAGCGGAACCGGGCGCTTGGCACCGGTCGCTCGCGGAACGTTGGCCGCGCGGCCGCGCAGCGTTTCGTAGCCCAGTAGTGCGAAGGCAATCGCTTCTTTGGCATCGCCGTGAAGGTTCATCGCCTCGGAGCGTTCGACACGCGCGTGCGGCAACCGCTCTTGGAGCTGAGCCATTAGCGTTTTATTGTGGGCTCCTCCGCCGCTGACCAGCACGCGCGCGCCCTCCGGCGCAGTCGAAATTATCGCATCCGCAAGACTCTGCGCGGTCAACGCCGTCAGCGTTGCGGCGCCGTCTTCCAGCGAGAGCCGGCTCAGACGATCCGCCCGTGCCTGCAGGAACTGCGCGCCGAATCGTTCGCGCCCGGTGCTTTTCGGCGGTGAAAGCGCGAAATACGGATCGGCGAGCATTGCCTGCAGTGCCGCGGCGTCTACCTTGCCCTTCGCCGCAAGCGCGCCGTCCCGGTCGAACGTCATCTCACCGCTCGTACGTTCGCGCACGAACGCATCGATGAGCATGTTGCCGGGGCCGGTGTCGAATGCGACGACGCCGTACGCATCGCTCTCTCGCGGAAGCACGGTGAGATTCGCAATGCCGCCGATATTGATTGCGACGCGATCTTCCTCGTCGCTCGAGAGCAAGAGCGCATCGACGTACGGGACCAACGGCGCGCCGTGCCCGCCCGCCGCGCAGTCCGCGCTGCGAAAATCGTAGCAAACCGTCGTTTCGAGCAGCTCGCGAATGACGAACGGATCGCCGAGTTGCAGGGTGATGTGCCGGTCGCCGTCGTGCCACATCGTTTGTCCGTGCGAGGCAACGTAATCGATAGGCGTATCGGCCGAGGCAAGTTCGGCGGCTCGTGCGAACGCCTCGCCGAGCTCGTGGTGAAGCTCCGCGACGTCCTGCACACTCCCGGAATTCGGCGGCAGCGCCGCGTGCAAACGCCGCAGCAGCGGCTCTTCAAACGGCAGCGTGACGAAATTCAAGACGTCGACGGTGTACGTGCGGCCGCGCGGCCGGATGCGCACGAGCACCGCGTCCACGCCGTCAAGCGAAGTCCCGCTCATGAGCCCGATCGCGATCAAAGATTCAAATCCTCGATCAGGCCCTCGTAGAAGGCGGCGCGCAGATCGCGGATGTCTCTGCGGCCGAAGTAGACGCTGTTGGTGAGCAGTACGCCCGAGCAATCGCGCTCGGGATCGGCCCAGACGCACGTGCCGACGAAGCCGGTGTGGCCGAACGTAGACGTCGAGAAATAGCGTCCGCACGAATTCTCGTCGCTGGTTTTCAGCGCCCATCCCAGCCCGCGCCGCAGCACCGGATCGTAGGCCTGCTCGCGCGTCGCTTCGCGCGCGGTCTCGGGGGAAACGAGCGACGAAGCGCGCCCGCAGAGCGGTCCGAGATACTGCTCGGCCAGCCATGCCACGTCGGCTGCGCTTCCGAACAGCCCCGCGTGCCCCGCGATGCCGCCCATCAGATAGGCTTTCTCGTCGTGCACGACACCCTGCACGCGTCCGCGCCAGTTGTCTTCTTCCGTTGCCGGAACGGTCTTCGCGAGCGCCGAGCCCGGACGGTACACCGGCGTCGATCGCACATCACGCATGAGCGCGGCCGGCGAGCGGCCATAGATACGCTGCAGCAACTCGCCGATCGCGATGAATCCGAGATCGCTGTAGATGACTTTCTCGCCCGGGCGCGCCACCAACTCGCGTTCGATCGTGTAGCGCGTAACGTTGTGCCCCAAGAGCTGCCGGAAATCGGCGCCCGAGTTCATGCCCGAGTCGTGCGCCAGAAGCATGCGCAGCGTGATCGGGGCGTGCGCGCTCGCCTTCCACTCCGGAAACCAGCGAATCAGCGCGTCGTCGAGCGTGATGCGCCCGTCTTGGACGGCTTTGAGCGCCAGCGTTGCAACGAAGAGTTTGGTAATCGAAGCGAGGTCGAAGGCCGTGTCCACGTAGACGGGCCGCTGCAGATCGTCTTCACGCGTAACGCCGTACGCGGCTTCGAAGACGGGTTGCCCGCGGTGCTCGATGCGTGCGACAGCGGCGGTGAACTGCTTGCCGCAGGCTTCGCGCACGACGCGGTCGACGCGCTCGAATGTGGGATTAACCGCTAGCAACGGTGCTCTCCAGCGGGAATTTGCCTTCGATGGGCTTGCCGCCGAAGAGGACGTCCGAGAGGCCTTCCATGCTCGGCTTGTCGTCGCCGTACGTGCACAGTACGCTGCGCGCCGCATCGAACATGAACGCGTCGAACGGCTCGCGAGTGCTTACCAGCAGTGCATCGGGAAATGCCGCGAGCAGCGCGCGCACCGCGGCCTCTTGACCTTCGTATACGTGGGCGCGGCGCATCAGCACGATGGGACGTTTGCCGCGTTTGCGCACGTCCTCGATGAGCGCGTCGACCTGCGCCGCCCGCGGGTCGAGCGGCAGGCGAAGCTCGGGCACTTGCGTGCCGCCGGCGAGCGATGCGTGCTCCGTATGCAGTCCCTGCACGCCTTCCGTGGTCGCGCCTTCGAAGGAGACGATGATGCTTTGCGCGGCTTGCGCATCGGCGCTGCCGCGCATCACGGTCACGGCGCGGCGGCCGATTTCGCGGCCGACGCCGCCGTGCGGCGCCTTTGCATCGAGCGCAAGCGGCGGCTGCAGGTTGCTGCGCAGCGCTTCCACGCGCGCGTACGCTTCCTCCAAACGCGCTTTGGGCAAACGGCCCGTACCAACGGCCTCGACGATGCGCTCGATGCTCTCGAGCGCGACCTCGGTGCTGTGGCTGATGAGCACGCAATCGGCGCCGGCGATTACCGCCTGCACCGCGCCTTCCGTCGAGCCGACGCCCTTGGCAATCGCATCCATCTGCATGCAATCGGTGAAGCAGACGCCGTTGAAGCGAATCTCTTCGCGCAGCAATTCGGTGAGAATACGCCGTGAAAGCGTCGCCGGATGCTCCGGGTCCAAACTGCGCACGATGATGTGCGCCGTCATCAGCGCTTCGGCGTTGGGAAGCAGCGTTGCAAACGGCACGAGATCGCGGCTGCGGAACGTTTGCTCGTCCAAGTCGATCGCGGGCAGATCGAGATGCGAGTCGACCTCCGTCGAGCCGTGTCCCGGAAAATGTTTGAACGTCGGCACGATGCCTTGCGAGCGCAGACCGCGCGCGAACGCGTCCGCGAAACGGATCACCTGCTCCGGATCGTCGCCGAACGCGCGTGCGCCGATGACCGTATTCATGCGCATCAGCATCAGATCGATGACCGGCGCGTAATCGACGTTTACGCCGGCTCGCCGCAGATCGAACGCGAGCTGCGCGCCCGCGCGCTGCGCAAGCGCCGTATCGCCGGTAGCGGCAAGCGCGAGCATCGCCGGCAACTCCTCTACCTTGTCGCGCAAACGCGCGACGCGTCCGCCCTCTTGGTCGATCGCGATAATCGGGCTCGGAAGAATCTCGCGAATCCGATCGGTGAGCGCGCGCGTCTGCTCGAGCGATTCGATGTTGCGCGCGAACAAGATCAAGCCGGCGAACGGCGTCTGCCGCAGCAGCTGCTCGAGCTGCGCGGAGATCCGCGTCCCCTCGAAGCCGACGCAGACGATGCCGGCGGCGAGCGTACGAATATCGGTCATGCCAAAAGTGCTCCAGAGTGAGAATCGAAACGGCGCACGTGCGCCTCGTCGAATGCGATGCCGACTTCTTCTCCGGCCGCCGCGTGCTGCCGTGCAGCCAAGCGTACGACCACGTCGCCGCGCGGCGTACGCACGCGTGCGAAACGATCGGCGCCGGTCGTTTCGACGGATTGCACGCATCCGCGAAATGCCGCAGTTGCGTCGAGAGAAAGGTGTTCGGGACGAATTCCGATGAGGTGCATGTCGCCTTCGATGACATTCATCGGCGGCGATCCCAAAAACCTGGCAACCTCCACGTCGATCGGAGAATCGTAGACGTCTTGCGGAGCGCCGCACTGCACGATGCGCCCGTCGATCATGATCGCAAGACTGTCGGCAATCGACAGCGCTTCGACGTGATCGTGTGTCACGTGAATGGCAGCACCCGGAAATGAAGAGCGAAAACGCGTGAATTGCTCGCGAACGTGCGCGCGGAGCTGCGGATCGAGATGCGCGAGCGGCTCGTCGAGGAGCAGCACACGCGGATCGCTCAGCACGGCGCGAGCGAGTGCCGCGCGCTGGCGCTCGCCGCCGGACAAGCGCGCGGGGCGCTCGCGCAGGTGATGCTCGATCGCAAGAGACGAGGCAACGTCGCGAACGCGCTTCTCGACCTCCGATGCGCTCGCGCCGCGCACGCGCATCGGAAAGGCGAGGTTCTCGAAGGTCGTCATGTGCGGAAAGAGCGCGTCGTCTTGAAACACCAGCGCAACGCGGCGCCGCGAGGGATGAACCGCCAGCAGATCGCGCCCGTCCAGGAGGATCGTGCCCGAATCCGGGTGCTCCAGGCCCGCGATGACGCGCAGCAGCGTCGTCTTGCCCGCGCCGCTTGGACCCAGAATGACGAGCAGCTCGCCGTCGCCTACGGAAAGCGAAACGCCGTCGAGCGCAGCTCGACGGCCTCGTGCGTCGCGATAGGTTTTGACGAGATCAGCGGATGCGAATGATTTGGGCGACGAGGCGCCCGCCGATTTCACTAAAATCGACGCTGACGCGCGCTCCTCGCGCGAGATCGGCAAACGATGCGAATCCTGAGCCACGAAAGATGCTCGTCGTCGGCGTTACGGCGACAGGTACCGGCGCGCCGCCCGGAGGGGCGATGAGAATGCTGGCACTGCCGTAGTCGACCCCGACGATGGTGCCGGAGATGGCGCCGTGCGTCGCGGGCGCCGGAACGGCCGCCCGGGTCTCGCCCCGGCCATGCCCGTGGCCGTGAGCCCACGGCGGCGGGTCGGCAAGCGCGAAAGAGCCGCCGCCGGCCAGAAGAGCCGCGGCGAGCGCTGCCGTTGCGAGAATGCGAAGCGAAGCCATGTCGTTAGAGTCAACGGTATTGCCCAAGGCGGTTGTTCCATTCGCCGTACATCTTTACTCTCCGTCGAAATACTCCAGGTCCGGCGAAGCTCGAAGCATCCGCAGGCGCTCCCTGGGCGACCATAAGCCCACTTTGTCCGAGTCCGGATAGAAGCAGGCCTCCATATCCAAGGCCTGGTCTTCGATGCCGACCAGCAGCACCAGGCAGGGCTCGCTTGAATCGTTCCGGAGTTGATGCGCGCCTCGTTCGCCGATTGGAAACGCAATAAAATCGCCGGGGCGGCATTGCAGCGTTCCGTCGCGCATGCGCATGCTCGGCGTGCCTTCGACGACGTAGAAGAACTCTTCGGAGCCGACGTGCCAATGCAGCGGACAGAACGCCTTGCCCGGCGGAATTTTCGTGAGGCGGTAGCCGAGCTTGCGCGCGCCGATGAGCAATCCGACCTCGCCGTCCGACGATGCGTACTTCGCGGTCGCTTCGTCCTCGACGTACGAGAGCTCGTCGGCGTTGATGCGGTAGATCTCGCAGCCGGCGCGTTGATCCAGTAATTTGCCGATCGCCGCATCCGCGCCGTCGAAGATTGGCTGGCCGTCGCACAAAAGCAGCGAGTCCAGTTGCAGCGCCCACAAGCGCCGCAGCGCGAACGCAAGAAGCTTGGGATTTTCGAGTTTATCGTCCGGCATCAGACTCAAGCCGCCGGCGGGCGCGCCGATCACGGCATCCCCGACGACGGCGGCTCGCGCGGCGGGTAAATGCAGCGCGAATTCCGGCGCCTTTCCGTGGGGAATCGGTATCGCGAATGCGCCCGGGAAGACTTCTTCTCCGTCTTCGACCGTCTCGATGACTCGCGCGTCAAACCGTTTGCGCAGCGCCGCGGTGCCGCGAACGTGATCCGGATTCGTGACGACGATCGTATGCACGCCGCCGAGCGCCGCAATCGCGTCCATGGAAGCGTCGTCGAGCGGGAGCGGATCGACGACGACGCATCCCTGGCCGCGCTCGAAGAGGTAACTGTTGAAATTCATGCCGTGGTCGGGCTGCCACGCCGACCACATCCATGCGCCGGGAACGTTCAAGCGCGCGAGCATCACCGCAGCTCCTGGTAATAGCCGTCGACGGCGCTCTGCGCATCGGGACCTTTGGCCCGCGCGCGCTCGCTGAGATCGCGCAGCCGGACGACGTGCGCGTCGTCGGCCGGCTTCCCGGCCAGCACCAATCGCAGCGCGATGAGCGTGAGGTCCGGCGTCTTGGGCCCCAGCATCCGGATTCCCTGATAGAACGCCGCGGCGCCGGGCACGCCGGCGGGTTCCTTTAGTAAATCCTTGACCACTTGGGCCTTGGGCGGGGCCCCTTCAAGAAGATAGCGGTCCAAGAAATTGAAATCCATCCTATGAAGTTCGCCGCGTGGGCTGCCCTGCTCTGCGTGTTCGCCGCATCGTTCGGCCCGGCATCGGCGCAGCCCGCCGCGCCGGCCGTGCCGCTCGCGCAACTCCTCGCGCACATGCGCGCCGTCAACGGCGGACTCTGGAACGCGCACATGAGCAGTACGTCGCCGCACGTTATCGACGGCGTTCCGACGATCATGGACACCGAAGCGCAAGGCTTGCAATACGTGCTCACGCAGTGCAGCGGAAGAGTCTGCATGGGCACGTATTTCGACGGCGAGCGCGTCTACTCGGTAAACATCAACGATACGGCGCTGCCGCGATCGCCTGCGCCTGAAGCGTATCTGCGCGCGCTGCGCATCTTGGGCACGCTGCAGTTTCTTTCACCCGAATTTACTGCCGGCGGCGGGCGCATCGACGACGGCGGCTGGGTGACGTTCCAAGGAAAGCGCTGCCGGCGGATCTTTTTCTCGGAGAAGATCGCTTCGCCGATGCAAGTCTTCGTCGATCCGCAAACGGGGCTGGTTGCCGGCGCCGCGGACGTCAACGGCGATGCGACCTACGTCATGCGAGACTACCGGCGCGTCGGCCAGTTCATGCTTCCGTACGAGATCGATCGCAACGGCGCTCCGCTCGAACGGTATATCGCCCGCCGCATCGTGCTTGCGCCGCTCGAGCGCCCACACGGGCTGACCGCCACGGTCTCCCAGACGCCCGCCGGCATGGCGCTCGATCCCCAGGGCACCACGCCGATCGGCACGTGCGAGATCGGCGGCGTGAGCGCGAAATGCTTGATCGACACGGGCAACTCCGCGCTTTCCATGAGCTTGGAGCTCGCCGAGAAGCTGCATCTGGAGCCAATCGGCATGATGCACATTGCGGGCCTGGGCGATTATGCCACCGAGGTCGTGCGCGCGGGACCGCTCAAGATGGGCAACGTGCGCTTCGGCGATGCCAACTACGTCGTGCTCAGCGACATCAATCGCTACGGTTACGACGTCGTCATCGGCGCCGACGTGCTGGCCAGCATGCCGATAACGATTGACTACGCCAAGCACGCGCTCTACTTCGGCGGCGATACGCAAGCCGATCAGCAAGGAACGACCGTCGCGCTCGCGTTCCAAAACTTCGTGCCGGTCGTGAACGTCACGCTCGGGGAACTGCCGACGGCGCTGGCCGTCGATACCGGCGATCAATCCAACATCAATCTGGCGTATCAATATTACCAGCAGCATCCCTCGCTCTTCCAAGCCACGAAAACCGAGCGCGTGAGCGGCATAGGTGGAACGAGCGAAGAGCTTATCGGGCAAATCGACAGCGTGCGTATCGGCACGCTCACCGCCGAGAATCAGCAAATCGGAACCACGCGCATCCTCAAAGGCACCGCGAACGGTCATTTGGGCGCGGCGTTTCTCTCCAAATACCGCATCACGCTCGACTACGCGCATCAACTGCTGCGCCTGCTTCCAAAAACCGCTAAACCTTGAGCGCGCGCATCGCCGCCAAGGTCAAGCCGGGCTCGAAGGCTCCGGGCATCGCAGTTGAAGGCGATTCCGTGGTTCTTCGCGTTCGCGAACGGGCGGTGGAAGGAGCCGCGAACGAAGCCTGCGTACGCGCGCTGGCGCAAGCGCTCGGCGTCGCGCCGTCATGCGTAACGCTGCTGCGCGGTGCCCATTCCCGCGAGAAGCTTTTCGACGTCGACGGCATCGCGGACCCGGAGGCTCGCAAACGGCTGGGATTGAGGGTATCATAGGCGCATGCCGCAGGTTGCACTACAACGGTCGCTCAGCGTGCCTGCCGTACCCGCGCGCTCGGCTGCGTCCTCTATCATGCACGCAATCGAGGAGCAGCGCGACGATTGGCACGAGTTCGCGCTGTACCTGAACTTCGGGAGTCTCGGATTCCCCGACGTCGGATACGTCGCGGTGCCGGTGAAAATCGAAGGCGTCAACGAGATATTGGACCCGCGGCACGAAATTCGCTTCACTATGCGCGCACTGCGCGGCGCCGAGGCGTTTCCAACGTTCAACGGCGCTATCGGCGTGGACGCGACGGGACCCTCGAACGCGCAGTTGTGGCTCGCGGGTGATTATCAAGTTCCGGCCCACGGGTTCGGCGGCATCTTCGACCAGACGCTCGCGCACGGCGCCGCGAAAAAGAGCCTCGACAATATGCTCAACGAACTGGCTGACGCCATCGAAGCGCGCGTCCAGCAGCGGGAGCGCGCCAACGCGCGCTATCGCCTCATCTTCAACACCGGAGACTGACATGGCGCAACTCGCCGATCGCGCGTGCGTTCCGTGCCGCGGCGGCGTGCCGCCGATGGAGCGGCCGCAGGCGGAGCAGATGCTCGCCGAACTCGGCGGGGACTGGCAACTTCGCGAAAACGGCTATCTCTCTTTGGAGAAGACGTACCGATTCAAAGACTTTTCGGAAGCGCTCGATTTCGTCAATCGCGTAGGCGCGCTCGCGCAGGAGCAGGCGCACCACCCCGACATCCATCTATCTTGGGGACGCGCCACAGTGCAGATCTGGACGCACAAGATCAAAGGGCTGACGGAAAGCGATTTTATTTTTGCTGCGAAGTGCGATCGTCTTTGAGGGCGTCCTTCACTGCTTCTTCCACGCTGCCGTAAAACCGGAAAACGCTCGCCGCACCGCCCAATACTCGGCGGACGTCCGGCGAATTCACAACGATGCGCAGACATTCTCCGCGCTTACTGGTGTGATAACGGTTGAGGTGCTCGAGCCGGCCGGCGAGGCCGTCGGCCAGATCTTCCATGCCGGAG
>Ga0070714_100002152_pt1 | contig 14466 bp, 19 predicted proteins | sample LARL83metaG_FD_65450 | JGI IMG/M metagenome (GOLD analysis project Ga0070714, IMG submission 65450) | Corn, switchgrass and miscanthus rhizosphere microbial communities from Kellogg Biological Station, Michigan, USA - LAR L8-3 metaG | ecosystem: Host-associated > Plants > Roots > Rhizosphere ...
CCGGGTGGTACTTGGCGAACTTGGCGAACACGATGCCGCAGTGCGGGCACTCGAGGTAAGGATCCAGGTCCTTGGCCTGGCGCAGGTAGCCGCATTTGGGGCAGGTCTGCATGAAGAGATAATGTCAGATTCCGGGCTGCACTGCTCCCGTCGTACCACTAGACTCTCGCTATGCGGACTGCAGCATGCTTCCTGGTCATGGCGGGCCTGTGTGCGAGCACCGGCGCCGTGGCCGCGCCCGAGGAGATCCAGGTCTATCTCGACGACCTGGTGGGCACCGGGAACTTCGGCATGGACGTGCACAACAACTACGTCATCTCCGGCAGTGCCCTGCCGGACTATCCCGGCGGCGAGGCGCCCCTGCACCTGTACCGGCTCACGCCCGAGTTCTACTACGGCTTGAGCGACACCCTGGAGCTGGGACTCTACACGCTCACCACCACCCCGCCGGGCCGCGACCCGACGTTCGACGGCCCCAAGCTGCGCCTCAAGTTCATCGCGCCCCACGACGGGCAGAGCGGCGCGTTCTGGGGTGCCAACCTGGAGATCGGCGACACCAGCCTGCGGGTCTCGCCACAGCCCTGGGGCACGGAGTTCAAGACTATCTACGGTTACCGCTGGCCACGCTGGTTGTTCGCCGCGAACCTCAACCTGGACTGGACCGGCGGCGCGCCCTTCGCCGGCCCGGTGTCGCTGGATGTGGACAGCAAGCTCGCCTACCAGACGGACGCCGGCTACCAACTGGGCTTGGAAAGCTACAACGAACTGGGCGAGGCCTCGAGCCTGGGCCATCTCGACCGGAACAGCGAGACCCTGTACGCCGTGCTCGACACGGACCTGTCCAAGAGCGTCGACCTCGACGCCGGCATCGGCCGCGGGCTCACCCCCGCTTCCGACCGCTGGGTGCTCAAATTCATACTGGGGTTCCATTTCTGAGGTGAACCGGCTGGAATATCCGCTCCGGCTCCCGGTTGATAGATGCAGTCCACTCGATGAGGCACTTCCATGCGCATGACCGGCATCCCCTTCGGCACCACCGACTGGTCCAAAGTGGAACGCACCGAGCATCCGGGCGAGCGCGGCACCGCCTGGCGCCGCACCCGCGAGTTCAACGGCATCCGCGTGCGCATGGTGGAATACAGCCCCGGTTACCTCGCGGACCATTGGTGCAGCAAGGGCCACATCCTGCTCTGCCTGCAGGGCGAGTTGCTCACGGAGCTCGCAGACGGCCGGCGCTTCACCCTCACCCCGGGCATGAGCTACCAGGTGGCGGATGAGGCGGAGGCCCATCGTTCCTCCACGTCCACCGGCGCCACGCTGTTCCTGGTCGACTAGGCCTCTCCCTTCCCTACCCGCCATTCCGGGCCGGATTACAGGCTCGTAGGGCAAAGCCCTACATAAGTCTGCCGGCGTTTTTCCCATGATTAGTCCCATGGAATACCGGCCCGGGCGCATCGCCGCTTACGACTACGAACCTTTCGCGGAGACCGAATCTGCCATGCTGCTCTCGTTCCTCTCACGCAAGGCCAAGCAGGACGAGCCTCCCCAGGGCAGGGACACCGCCGAAGCCGAGGTCGCCTATGACCCCGGCCTGGTGACGGCGCTGACGCTGCAACACCGCTCCCTCACCACCCTGCTGGTGAAAGCCACCAGCGTGGCCCAGCAGCGCGACTTCGCCGAGGTCAACGGCATCCTGACCCGGTTCAAGCTGGAGCTGGAGGAGCACCTGCGGCGCGAGCACCGGGAGTTCTTCCCCTACCTGTCCGCTCACCTCAAGGGCGACGACGCCAAGGACGTGCTGCGGGAAGCCCGCGCCAACTCGCTCTATATAGAGCGGGCCGTGGAGGGCTTCCTCAACCACTACGCCGGCTACCCCGTGGGCGAGCGCACCGTGCTGCGCTTCGGCATGGAGTTGAGCGGCGTGATCGAGGAATTCTGCGAGAGGCTGGAGAAGGAAGAGGCGACGATCTACACCCTGTACCTCCCGCCGGAGGCGTACTAGATGAACCACCAGAATTCAGGGGGTCCGGGAGTGTAGGACCAGTGGGGAAACGGTACCGGGTATTTGGATGTGTCCGGGACCGTTAGGGGCAATGCCTGCCGGCTGATCCGAGCAGCCGGCAGGCAGTGCTTTTAGGGATAAAAAAGCGCCGCTCTTGCGGGGCTTCTTTATATCTGCGCGGCGATGCGGATCAGTTGTCTTCGATGTCGTCCTTCACGTCCCCGGCGATGTTGCGCAGTATCTTCTCAGGCGAACTGAGGTTGTTCTTGGTGTCCCGGTCGGCATGGAAATACAGTTCCTGCCCATCGGACACGCGCAGCAGGTGCACCGCAACCCCGGCGCGCTCATCGCGGAACGTCATGGGCGCCACCCTATAGAAGTCCGTGACCTGGCCGTTCAGGACATAGTCGAGCCCCTGGGATTTGCCGTACGCCACGGCGGCTGCGTCGCTGAGTTGTTCCTTGGGGCCCACTGGCCGCGACAGCGACACGGTGACGAGCTGCTGGTCGTTCAACTCCACCGCGAAGATGCTGCCCGCGATCAGCCCGGATCCCTCGCAATCCTCCTGCCCGGTGATGGCGCAGTCCTGGAACGCGATGATGCCGATCTTGGATCCGGGCGGGACCTTGGGATGGTGCTCTTCAGGTTTCGAGGGATCGCTGCCGCAGGCCGCCGCGAGCAGCGCGGAGCAGCAGGCCAGCAGCCATAGATGACGTCTCATGCATTACCCCTTTCATGTGGCATCCCCAGTCGCAGGCCATTCTACTATCCCCCGCAAAGAGGAAGCCCGCCTCGCGGCGGGCTTCGCTGTATCGGCCAGTGCGTCCAGCAGGTCAGTGGGCCGGCTTCTTGAAGCGCAGGATGAATTGGTCGTTGTGCCCGGCCATGGGCGGTTTGTAGGAGAGCTTGGTGTGGTCGTCGGCCGGGTTCTTCAGGACGTCGCTGGAACCGTCCAACGTGAAGCCCGCAGCCTCGACCTCTTTCTTGACCGCCTCGGGATCCACGCGGTGGGTGGTGTCGGTGTCGGCAAAGCCGGAACCGGCCGGCGCCGTGTTGTCGATGACCACGTAGACACCACCCGGCTTCAGGACGTCGAACACCGCCTTGTTGAACTTGGCCATGTCCACCGGGCCCATGAACTTGTCGTGGTAGTCATGGTAGTTCTGGGAGGTAAACACCACGTCCACGGGTTCGGTCACGCCCAGGGTGTCGTTCTCCGTCCGCAGTACGCTGACGTTGGTGTAAGGCTCCTTCTTCACCATCTCCTGCCAGTTGGCGACGGACTTCGCGGCGTATTGGTCGAAGCCGTGGGGCCAGACCTGGTACACATGGCCCTTGGCGCCCACTACCGCGCTGAAGATACGCGTCCAATAACCATGTCCCGGTACCAGTTCCACCACCTTGTCCCCCGGCTTCACACCGGCGAAGGTCACCACGTCCGCGCCATGGCGACGCGCATCATCGGCGGCGTCGTCCTTGCGCGCCGGGTCCGCGAGGGCGGCAGTCACATAGGTGGGGGTCGTGCCCGGTGCCGTGGCATGGGCAGCCATGGCCAGCGGCAGGGCGAGGGCGGCAGCGATAAGAGGAGTGCTCAGGCGCATGGCGGGACCTCCGATGTTGAGGGGATGGATTGTAGACCGGCCGGGTGGCATGAATGTTCCAGTCCTGCGCTGACTTGGAATGAGTCCAGACGGTTCAGCCCTGCCCCGGGTTGTAGATGAGTCTCTGTGATGCGGTCGCTGTGATCTCCCCGTGAGCCTTATGATGACAGGCCTAGGGGATATCTCGGGGAGACCGGCATGACGAGCATCAGCAAGAACGCCCGTGTCGTGGGCCTGTGGTACCTGGCGCTGGTATTCATCGGGCCGCTGCGCCTGCTCTACATCCCCGGCAAGCTGTTCGTGCATGACGATGCGACCGCCACCGCCGCCAGCATCGCCGCCCACCAGACCCTGTTCCAGATGGGCATCTGCTTGGACACCTGGGGCGGTGTGGTGCTGGTGTTCCTGACCCTGGCCTTCTGGCGGCTATTCAAGGACGTGGACCGCTCCCAGTCGCAACTGCTGGTCATCACCGGCGGCATCATCCCCGGCACCATCTATTTCCTGAATACCGTCAACGACGCGGCGGCGCTGATCCTGGTGCGCGGCGGCAGCTGGCTCGACTCCTTCAGCGAGGCTCAGCGGGATGCGCTGGCCTATCTCTTCACACGGCTGCACTACCAGGTGATCGTCTCCGCCGAGGTGTTGTGGGGCATCTGGCTCTTCCCCATGGCCATCCTGATCCTGAAGTCGCGCTGGTTCCCGCGGGTGCTGGGCTGGTGGCTGATGCTGGACGGCGCCACCTGGATCATCGCCAGCTTCGCCAACATGTTCCTGCCGGACTACGTGGATACCCTCAACACCTGGTCCATCCCGTTTCAATTGGGGGAGATCGCGGTGACCTTATGGTTCCTGATCATGGGCGCGCGAGAACCCAGGAGCGCAGCTACCGCCCGATGACCGGAGGAGAGAGCCGGTCTGGGCACGCCAGGCATCGAGCGCCGGAAATTCTTGAAATCACCGAGCAATAACATTGGGGTTAAGACATGACTTCCATGGGCATCACTGATTCTCAACGCAGCGCGGGCCGGATCGCCGGCTTGACCATGGTGGCGCCGTTCGCCATCGTCGTATTTGCCGAATTCGCCATCCTCGAGAAACTGAACGTCCCGGGCGATGCCGCGCAAACAGCGCAGAACATCCTGGCGCACGTCCAACAGTTCCGCGTCGGCGTCGCATGTGATGTGCTCTACGGCCTGGGCATCACCACCTTGCTGACGGCGCTGTATCTGGTGTTCCGGCCGGTGGCCCGCGGTCTGGCCCTGGCGGCGGCATTCTTCAGGTTCATCTACGCGATGATGTGGTTTCTCATCGCCATCGACTATTTCCAGGCCCTACGCATCCTGGGAAACGCTCCCTACCTGAGTGCGTTCAGCAGCGTGCAATTGCAGTCCTTGGCGAAGCTCAGTATGAGCTCCGGCTTCGACACCTACTATGTGGGCCTGCTGTTCTTTGGTCTCGCGTCCACAATCTGCAGCTACCTATGGTTCCGCTCAGCCTTCATCCCCAGGTTCCTGGCATTGTACGGCCTCGTCGCGTCCGCCTGGTGCATCTTCTGCACCTTCTCGTTCTACGTCATCCCGGATTTCGACAAGACCGTGGGTCTCTCCTGGTTCGATGTCCCTCTCGGATTATTCGAGATCGTGCTGGGCCTATGGTTGCTGGTCATGGGTCTGCGCCCGCGCGGGGACCGGGCTGGTGCAGCCGCCTGACGGCGGCCGCACCTTCCTACATCAGGCCGCGTCTGCCGCGAAGTCGAGTTCGCCCTTGCCGGTGGTGATGAGCTTGTGCAGGCTCTTCTCGATGCAGAAACCCCAGCCCTCGCTACAGGCCTCGTAGCATTCCACTCCGGGCGTCAGGCCCACATGGGTGAAGCTGAGCACGGTCTTGCCACCCTTCCGGGCCACGTCGAACACGATGTCGGTGCCGGTCCACTCGTCCTTGCGCTCCAGGAAGCCCAGGTGGCTCTCGGTCACGTGCCATACCACGCGCCTGCCCGGCACCCACTCGGTCACCTTCTGGGTACTGCGGTGCATGTCCTGGTAACGGTAGGTGAACTCCGCGCCCAGCCTGTCCGTCTCGCCCGTGAACTTGCCGGGCCACCAGGCGCGGACGTCGGCGATGGCAGCGGTCACCTGCTCCGGGGTCTGGTCCACCGTGAGCATGAAAGTCATGTCCTGCTTCTTCATGGAGTCTCTCCTCAGTGCTTAGCCGGGAAGCGTTCGGCCAGCAAGCCGAACAGCACTTCCCAGTGTTTGTGGCCGTTGCCGTAGGCGTCGTCCGGCAGGTTCTCGTGCTTGAGCTTGACAAGCGTGTCCTGGCCCTTGGGCTCGAAGCTCACCGTCACCTGTGACTCCAGGCCGCGGGTGAACAGCGACATCCAGGCCAGCCGGATGCGGCGCGGACGGTCCAGCTCCAGGAAGCGCCCGTAGTGGGGCATCTCACCCTTCGCGGGGTCCTTGATGTGCATGAAGTAGTACAGCCCGCCCTGCTTGGGAACGAAATCAATCCGCTCGGACCGGTACCAGGGATTGCCCTGGTTCTGGGTGTCCAGCCAGGCATCGTAGACCTCGGCCGGAGAGGCCGGGATGGTGCGCTGGAAGTTCAGCTCCATGGTCTTGTAGTCGCCGGTGTTGATGCTCATGGCTTGCGCTTCCTCTTCTCGATGAAATAACTCTCCAGGCGGTCCAGGTGCTCGTTCCAGAACCGCTCGTATTCATGCACCCAGCCCGCCACCTGGCGCAGCGGTTCACCGCGGAACTCGATCACGTGTTCGCGCCCGTGCTTCTCGCGATGCACGAGGCCCGCCTCCTCCAGCACCTTGAGGTGCTTGGAGACGGCATTCAGGGACATGTCGAAGGGTGCGGCGATCTCCGTGACCCGCGCGGGGCCCTTGGCGAGACGGGCGATGATGGCCCGCCGCGAGGGATGGGAGATGGCGCCGAGCACGCTGCTGAGGTTGTCCATGGGAAACATTCAACCATTTAGTTGAATGTCAGTCAAGCCCTCTCTATGCGGGTCTATGGCCCTGCTTCCTAGCTGCTCGGGGGATCGAGGCGCAGGGCGCGGCGAGAGTCGCGGTGGCGGACCGCGGGAAGCCGCGGACGGCAGGGGGGTATGCCGTCCGTCGGTCCCCGGGATTTTGCGCGGGGAAACCGTTCCCAAAAGACCTTTTCCTGACATACTTTGGCCACAGGGGTTTACCGGTTCACGACAGGGAGTCGTGGAAAAGAGGGGAACAGCAAGGACGTCGAGGTTCCCATGTTATTGGAATTCTTCACCAAGCATCCCAAGGAATGGGAGGCACTCCAGGGCGACAAGGCGCCGCGGGGCATCCCTTACGACCCCGGCCTGGTCACCGCGCTCACCCATCAACACCGCCAACTGGTCATGCTCCTGGTCAAAGCCAGCAGTGCGGCCGAACAGTGCTATTACGCCGAGAGCGCGGAGGCCGTGGCGCAGTTCAAGGCGGACCTTGACCTGCACCTGCAGCGCGAGCGCAGCCAGCTCATACCTTACCTGGCACAACATCTCAAGGGCGAAGGCGCCAGGGAACTGCTGCACGACATGCACATGCAACACGCACTGGTGGCGCGCACGGTCGCAGGCTTCCTCGAGCGTTACCTGCGCGACCCCGTGGACGGCGAATCGCTGGACGATTTCGTGATCGAGATAGAACGCGTGTGCGAGGAGTTCAGCCAGGCCGCGGAGCGGGAAGAGGCATCCTTCTATACCCTCTACATGGCTCCGGAAGCCTACTAAGCACGTCCCGGCCTATACTGGCGGGCCTTCCTCCGCATCCAGCACGAGGTCCCCATGCAGGCCAAGCTCCTCTGTTTGCTGTCACTGCTCTCCTTCGCCGGTGTCGTGCGGGCGGCAGATGCCCTGCCCCTGGACGCCAGGACGCCGATCCAGGTCTCAGCCTATGCAAAGCGCTTCGACCTCCTGGCGGTGGATGCGCCCCGGCACCGCCTGCTGGCGGCCCACAGCCAGGCCGGGACCTTGAGCATCGTCGACACAGCGGCCGGCAAGCTGGAGCGCGAGATCCCGGTGGGCGACAAGCCCTCCGGCGTGGCGATCGATGCAGAGGACGGAAAGTACTTCGTGGGTACGCTCACCGGCGTCACCTTCATCGACAGCAAGACCTTGGACAAGACCGGCTTCGTCGCGACGCCGGGACCCACCGATGCCATGGTCTACACCGGCGGCAAGCTCTACGTGGGCCATGACGACGGCTCGGAGCTATGGGTCATCGACGTGAAGTCCGCCAAGCTCGCCGGCAGCGTGGCCATCCCCGGCGTGCCTGAGCTCGCGGACGCGGACGCCGGGTATCTGTACCAGAACATCAAGGACAAGGACGAGGTGGCGCTGGTCGATCTCGCCACCGGCAAAGTCACTGCTGTGTGGGCCACACCCGCCACCGATTCACCCCATGGCCTCGCCCTCGACTCCAGGGGTGGCCGCCTGTATGTGAGCGGCCGCAGCGCCAAGGTCACGGTGCTCTCGCTCAAGGACGGCAAGAGCGAGGCCGCCATCGACATCGGCGACGGCCGCTCGGACCAGACGGCTCTGGATACCGGGGCCGGCCGGCTCTACATCCCCAGCAGCGGACGCCTGGTGGTGGTCCAGGCCCGCGACGGCAAGGTGCTAGGCCAAGTCGCCATCCCCCAGGGCTGCCACTCCGTCGCCGTGGACCCCGCCACGCACCTGGTATGGATCGCCTACGCCGATGACAAGGCGAGCTACGTGCAGGCCTTCGCGCCGGCACGCTGAAGCCCGCCGGTCCTGGGATGAAGCCGGGCGCTCCCCCGGGACGTCATCTTTGCGGCCGCCATCCGAACCGAGCAGAGTGCCCGATTCCACGTATCATGGCCCCAGGGGAGAAGGCAGCCATGACGTTCATCAGAAGACTTTTCACGCCAGATGCCGTGCGCTACGAGGGCGTGCGGCCCATCAACATCTGGCTGCTGCGAGTGCTGTATCTCCTGATGTCCACCTTCCTGGCCATGGACGTGTGGAGCTACGTGCTCGGCCACCAGGGCGCCTGGACCAACCAGGAAGCAGTGGCCTGGAGCGTGTGGGCAGCGTTCTCGGCGCTGGCGATCCTGGGCCTGTTCCGTCCCCTGAAGATGCTGCCGATCCTGTTCCTCGAGATGTTCTACAAGACGATGTGGCTGCTGCTGGTGGCCTGGCCGCTGTGGCGTGCCGGCACCCTGGCCGGCTCCAGGGCGGAGGAGATGACCTACGTGTTCCTGCTGGTGATCATCCCCTACCTGATCACGCCCTGGGGCTACGTGTTCCGGACCTATGTGCTGGGCAGGCCGGCCCGGCGCTGACCTGCCTCAAGAATTTCCTCTCACGCCTAACAATATTCCCTCTTCCCGCACGTCTACAGGCCATATGGCACGGCCCCACGCCGGTTCCAGCGATGAACAGGGCCGGCGGCTCACGGACGACATCGCCCGCGAGGGTCCGCGGCTGCGCAACTTCATACGGCGGCGGGTCGCGGACGAAGCGGATGTGGAAGACATCTTCCAGGAGGTGTTCTCCGAGCTGTTCCAGGCCTACCGGCTGCTGCAGCCCATCGAGCAGGTGGGCGCATGGCTCTACCGGGTCGCGCGCAACCGCATCACGGACCGGTACCGCCGGCGCAGCACCGAGGCCAGGGCGGAGCCGGCCTTGGGCGAGGACGGCGAAGAGAGCCTGCTGGACTTGCTGCCCGATCAGGACGGCGGCCCTGACGCAGCTTATCTGAGGGCCGCGCTGCTGGAGGAACTGGACGCGGCCCTGGAGGAGCTGCCGGAGGAGCAGCAGCAGGCATTCGTCGCCCACGAGCTGGAGGGCAGGAGTTTCAAGGAGCTGGCGGCGGAGAGCGGGCTGAGCCTGAACACCCTGCTCGCCCGCAAGCATTACGCCGTGCGGCACCTGCGCCGGCGGCTACAGGCCATCTACGACGACATCACGCAATCATGAGGTAAGCACCATGCATCGTCATCCCAGGCATTGGATCTTGAAAGGCGGCCTATTCCTGGTGGTCGGGACGGCGGCGGCGCTGCTGTTCACATTCGTCACCATGAGCCTCTGGAATGCGCTCATGCCGGAGCTCTTCGGCCTGAAACTGCTGAGCTTCTGGCAGGCCCTGGGCCTGTTGGCGCTGAGCTGGCTGTTCTTCGGCCGCTTCCGCGGCCATGGCATGGGTCATCATTGGCGCCATCGCATGCGCGAGCGCTGGATGCACATGAGCCCGGAGGAACGGGAGAAGTTCCGTCAGCAGATGCACGAGCGTTGCGGGCACCACCACCATCATCACGACGAACCTCCGGCAGAAGGGAACGTCCGCTAAGACGAAGCCCCGCATCGGCGGGGCTTGCTTGCTTGGGATGGGGGCGGGTTCAGTGGAACTGTCGCCGCCACGGCGCCAAGCGCCGGTCGGCGATCAGGTCCACATCTATCAGGTAGCCGCTGCTCTCGTAGGCGACCGCCAGGGTGCGGGGGATGCCCGAACAGGTGAGCCCCCTCCCATGTTCGCCGCTGAGCTCGACGGTGATGTCCACCCGCTCTCCCACCGGCAGGGGATCGTCACTGATGAGGCGCAGGGTATCGCGACTTCGTTCGACGATGAGGCAGTGATAGAGGGTCGACGTGACTTCCTCTCCCTGGATGTCGAAAGTGCGGACCAGGGCCTGTTCCCGCGTCAGCTTCTCGGCGTTGCGGCGCCACCGGCCGTCGTTGCTGGATGATGGTGTATCCATGGCTCTACCCTCCTGTGACGTGACCAGCTTCTTCCTCTAGTTCGTGAGCGCGGGCTTCGCATTCAAGTGCCCGCGTATCCCCCTCTGGCACCCAGGCAAGGACACGAGCTGCCGCCTGTACGCCTGATCCTGATCCTGGACCTGGGCTTGGGACCCCAGGGTGAAGTAGAACGTGGCGCCTTTGCCCACCTCGGCTTCCGCCCACAGGCGGCCACCGTGCAGTGCCACGATGCGCTGGACGATGGCGAGGCCGATGCCGGTGCCCTCGAACTTGTCGGCCCCATGCATGCGGCGGAACGGCTTGAACAGGTCCCGGGCGTCCTCCATGTCGAACCCGGCCCCGTCATCGCGCACGAAGAACACCTCCTGGCCCTCCCGGGATTGCCGGCCGACGCGGATGGTGGCGTGCGGCACGTAAGCGCTGTACTTCCAGGCATTGCCCAACAGGTTCTCCAGGACGATGGCGAGCAGGCCGGTGTCTGCGGCGGCCTGCATCCCCGGCTGGACTTCGACGTGCACCTGCCGGGCCGGTTCGCGTTCCCGCAGCAGCGCCAGCTCGGCGCGAGCCATGGCGCTCATATCCACCAGGCTCCTGTTGACCGCCTGCTTGGAGACCTTGGCGAGCTTCATGAGGTCGTCCACCAGGGTCTTCATGTGCCGCGAGGCCGCCTCGATCTTGTGGATCTGGTCCAGCACGTCCGGCGGCAACCTGTCGGCCGAATCCCGCAGCAGCAGGTCCACGAACACGCTCATCACCCACAGCGGCGTGCGCAGGTCGTGGGACGCCGAATACGAGAACATCTCCAGGTCGCGGTTCGCCATCTCCAGCTCGCGCTTGCGCGCGTGCAGGCGCCGCGAATAGCGGCGCAGCTTCGCGGTGCGCTCCTGGACCTTGGCCTCGAGGTGGGCGTTCATCTCGTTGAGGCGCCGTTCGGCGGCCAGGCGCTGGGTCACGTCGTTGGAGGTCACGATCCGCACGCTGCGGCCGTGCCAGGTGAGCTGGTGCGAGATGATCTCGGCGTCCAGCAGGCTGCCGTCACGCCGGCGATGCTTCCAGATTCCGGCATTCTGCAACGCCTTGCGCGGACGGGACACGTAGTCCTCTAGCCTCCGTTGCTCGGACTCCGGGCGCAGCTGGTGGACGGTCATGCGCAGGAACTCGGCGCGGTTATAGCCGTACTGGACGCAGGCGGCATCGTTTACCGCCACGATCCGCAGGCTGCCGGGCTCGAAGATCCACATGGGCGTGGGATGGCACATGAAGATGTCGCGGTACTCGATCTGCAGCGTGTGCAGCCGCTCCTCGGTCTCCTGCTCGGCCAAGGCCCGCAGTTCCGCGTCCAGGATGGCCACGTCGGCCGAGCGCGAGGCCTGCCGCCATATCCAGGCTGCCACGCCCGCCACGGATGAAAGCGTCATGACCGTGGCGGCGATGAGCACCGGGACCGGCTCACCGAACTCGCTGCGCAGCAGCAGCAGGCCCAGCACCAGGTTGGTGGCCGAGATGAGCGCGAGGGTCCCGAACCACCCGCTCCAACGCGGGCGTCCGGTGACCGCAGTAGCGGCGAGATCGTCCGGTGCGGGCGCTTGCAGGACAGGTGCAGATGCCATGGTCATTCCCCTTCGGTGATTGCGTGGGACTCCGCCGCGTCCCTGCGGCTTTCCAGGACCGTCCGTCCTGCGGAGTCCCGTAATCTTCAGTGCAGCGGGCTCTCGTACTCTTTCTCGTGCAACAGCCTCAGTTCGTGTGCGCAGGTGGCCGCCTTCACGGCGGGACCCTGCGCGCGCGGGCGTGCCGCGGCCTGCAGCTCCTCGAGTTCCCGCATGCGGGCCCTCTCCAGCTCGCGGCCGACGTTCCGCAGCACCTCGTCCAAGGTCTCGCCGGGGTAGTACTCGCAGATCCCCACGGTCAGGGTCACATCCAGCGCGCCGGCGAGCGTGCGGATCGACTGGTGGCCGACGGCGGCGTGCAGCTTCTCCGCGCAGGCGGCGGCGCCCTGGCGATTGATGTGCGGGAGGATGATGCCGAACAGCCCGTCGCCGACCTTGCCCACGGGTTGGTGCCCGCTGCCGTCATCGTTCAGGCTCGCCTTGCCTACCACGCGGGCGACGCGATGCACCACCTCACGGGTCACCTGCTTCATGACCATCTCTCCATGCCGCTGGCTCAGTGCCGCGAAGTGGTCGATGCTCACGAGGCCGATGCTGAGAGCCTGGCCGTCGCGGTCGGCACGCTGCTTGCAGCGCCCCAGTTCCTCCTTGAAGAAGGGATATTTCAGGGCGATGGTGTCCATGTCCTGGACGGTGAGCTGATGGATGCGCTGCTTGGCTTCCTCGATCTCCTCGGCCTGGCGGCTGTTCTCCTGCCGCAGCCGCGACTTCTCGTTGCGCACGCGCGTGTAGTCCGTGGCACGCCAGTACATGAAGCCTGTCATCACCACCGAGAGTGTGATCATGTAGAGGGCCTCCGCGTGCTTCTCGGCGCTGCCGCCGAGGAACAGCGCCGAGACGGTGGCGTTGATGAAGATGCCGGTATGCACGGTGAACAGCGCCACGACCTCACGCGGCGAGAGGTGCATCAGGCCGACTGCCGTCCACAGCAGGAAGGCGGTGAACAACACCTCGGGGCGCGGATCCACGCTGATGACGCTGTACAGGCCCTCACAGACGCCGATACCGAGCAAGGCCTGGGCGAAGGTGCCGTTGGGATCGCGCAGGGTGCGCGCGGCGAGCGAGCCGCGGTAGACAGCCACGAACAGCGAGGCCAGGGCGGCTGCGGCGATGAGTTCCAGCGTGCCTTTAGGCTCGAGTCCGGTGGAGAGGATCGGCAGCGCGGCCACCGCGATGCAGATGAGATACATGCCGAGGCCGGCGTAGTAGGTGTTCCAGTTCGTGTTGTTCATGGCTAGTCCTCCCTGTGTCCTCAGAAGACCCGGTGGCAGCCTTTTCCTTATCGTCCTGACAACCCTTCCCTGGGCCTTGGCTGTCATCCTCGACCTTGAGTCAAGCAGATATGTCAAATAAGGCCCATAGGGAGTGCTGCCTGGTCAGACTGGGGGCGATACCTGAAATGGACCTCAGGGAAAGTCTGAGTCGCCTGCTGGCGCGGAGGAAAAGCTCGGGTCACCGACCTATATTTGGGACCTTGCGTCCCATGACGGTGGCATTTGGCGGCCGAAGTGATGAGGACTGCATAGACGAGAAGTCCCGCGCGAGCGGGGCTTCTGCTCGCCGGTGGAGGACTAACTCAGGCGCCTTCGATCTCCAGCGCCACGGGCACGTTGTTACGGGTGGCGTGGGAGTACGGACAGATCTTCTCGTGGGCTTCCTTGGCGAAAGCCTCCAGTTCCGCCTGCGGCAGGCTCTTGTCCTTCACGTGCAGCTTCACCGTGAGGCCGAAACCGCCGGCATCCCGCGGACCGATGCTCACGCTGCAGGTGACCGCCGCGTTCCTGGCGTTCTTCTTGTGTTGGGTCGCCACGTAATCGACTGCACCGCCGAAGCAGGCGGCATAGCCCGCGGCGAACAGGTGCTCAGGTGTCGCGGTATCGGGTTTGCCGGGACCGCCCATCGCCTTCGGCACCGAGAGGTCCGCGGAGACTATGTGATCTTCGGATTCGGTGTGGCCGTTACGGCCGCCGACGGCGGTCGCTTGGGCGGTGAAGACGGGTTTGATGTTGTCCATGGCTGCTCCTTAGTGAAAGGGATGATCCTGGCGACCCCGTATCGAGTCTAATACCGGAACCGTCGGCCGCAAACTCCCCAGCTGGGTTACGCGCGGCGAAACCTCGTGTCGTAGCTGTCCGCGACTAAGGTCGTAGCTGTGGACCAGTGCACTGAAACAGGCCTGCCGTTTGACTACCCTGCGATGGTTAGCCAGGAGAACCAACATGAAAAGCATCAAAGCTCTCGTCATCGCCGTCTTCGCCGCAACGCTGCTCGCCGCCGGCTGCGCCAGCAACAGTTCCAATGATTCGAGCGCGCAGTATGGCGTGGTGAAGTCCATCAACCAGACCACCGAGTCGCAGAGCGGAGTCAACGTCGGCACGCTCATCGGCGGCGTGGTCGGCGGCCTTGCCGGCCACCAGATCGGCAGCGGCAGGGGTAACAC
>Ga0070714_100002153_pt1 | contig 14463 bp, 12 predicted proteins | sample LARL83metaG_FD_65450 | JGI IMG/M metagenome (GOLD analysis project Ga0070714, IMG submission 65450) | Corn, switchgrass and miscanthus rhizosphere microbial communities from Kellogg Biological Station, Michigan, USA - LAR L8-3 metaG | ecosystem: Host-associated > Plants > Roots > Rhizosphere ...
GGCGGGGTAGGTGCGGGCGGACGTTGGCGGGGTAGGTGCGGGCGGACGTTGGCGGGGTAGGTGCGGGCGGGTGCGGGATGCGGGCGGCTGAGCGGCTAGGCGTCGCGGCGGCGGATGACGGCGAACGTGGCGGCGATGAGGACCGCGGCCAGCAGGATGTAGATGCCGGTCTCGATGCCCTGGAACGGCCAGTAGCGGCTGGAGGGCTGGTAGGTGGCGAAGCCACGCCAGCCGTGGGCTTGCATGCAGGAGAACACGGCGCTCTCCGAAGAGCCGGACTTTGACGTCGGGCTTCCGGGCAGCAGGCTCCGGCAGACGGCCGGAAGCGCGGGATACAGGTCGCCCCATCCCTCAGCCACCACCCGCCCGGTCGGGCTGAGGCCGCCTTGGGCGAGGATCCAGGCCTGACCCGGCGGGGTGAACGAGCCCGTCACGTGATAGTAGGTCGTGATTGCCGCCATGTAGTGCGGCCGGAGGAAATTGCTGATCACCAGGCGCAGCCCGATGAAACCGCCGAGCACGACGGCTGTCGCGGGGAGGGTCCGGCGCGCCGCGGTGCCCGCGGCGATGCCCAGAGCCATGGCGAACAACGCGTACCCGATGGGGACGATGCCCTGAGTGTCGAACTGGCCGGGCGTGAACGCGCTAGCGAACTTCGCGTTGATCGGCCCGGACCACCAGGTGATCAGGGCGGCGGTCACGCCGCCGCAGGCGGCCGCGACGAGCAGCAGCGCGCCCGCCTTCGCGGTCAGCCAGCGCATCCGGGTGACGCTCTGCGTCCACGCGAAATCGCTGGTACGGGCCTCTAGCTCGTGGGCCACAAGCGGGGCACCCCACAGCAAGCCGAGCACGACCGGCACGATCATGCTGAGGTAGGGCAGATCACTCACCACGCCGTTGACCAGCGGTGACGCCTGTAGCAGGCACGTACTGTTCCCCGCACACGCGGCGATCGTCGAGTGCCAGTGCGACGCGATCTGAATACCGTCCGCGATTATCACCGCGGCCACCGCCGCGAGCAGCGCGAAGGCGATCGCGGCCTGCACGCGGTACTGACGCCAGACAAGCCAGGTCATGAGTCTTCTCCAACCGCCATGAGATGCTTGTCCGCGTTCGCCTCATCGGCGCCCATGTACGCCAGCACCAGTTCTTCGAGGCTCACGTCCTCGGCCTGGTAAGCGGGGTCGGTGACCGGGCCGCCGAGGCGGACGAGCAGCGTCGACTGCCGGGCCGTCGTCACCGCGTGCACCACCGTATGCGCCCGCTCGACCGGCCCGGTGTCCTTGCGGGGTCCGATGAGCACCTTGTGCTCGGCCAGCAACATGTCGATGTCACCGCATATCTGGACCCGTGACCCGGCCAGCAGGATGAGGTGATCGCACACCCGCTCCAGATCGGTGATCAGATGCGAGGACAGCACGACGGTGAGGGTGCCCTCGGCATCCGCCATCGCCGAGGTCAGCGTGGCGAGGAAGTTCCGTCGCGCCAGCGGATCCAGCGCGGCGACCGGCTCGTCGAGCAGCAGCAGCCGCGGTCGCTTGGCCAGTGTGAGCGCCAGGGCCACCTGGGCACGCTGGCCACCAGAGAGCGTGCCCACGCGTTGGTCAAGCGGGATGCGCAGTTCCTTCAGCCGGGTGCGCACGAGCGACGCGTCCCAGTGCGGGTTCAGGTGCGCCCCGATCCGGATGTGATCCTCGGCGGTGAACCGCCGGTACAGCGGGATCTCCTGAGCGAGATACCCGATCTCGGCGAGGAACGCCGGATCTTGCCGCGGCATGCCGCCCAGAACCGATGCCGTGCCGCTGGTCGGGCTGGCCAGCCCGGCGAGCATCCGCAGCAGCGTGGTCTTGCCCGCGCCGTTCGGTCCGACCAGTGCGGAAACCCGGCCCTCGGGCACGGTGACCGTGCAATCGGTCAGCGCGCTGACCCGCCGGTAACGCTTGGACAGCTCGCGTGTCTCGATCGCGGCGCTCATGCGATCTGCTCCGATCCGGAATCCGCCCGCAGCGTGATCCGCAGCAGCGACTCCATCGACTCGTCATCGAGCCCGGCGTCGCGGGCATCGCGGACCCAGCGGGCCAGGCTCCGGCCGAGCCGGGAATGAGTGCCGGGCGGCGGCCCCGGCGGCCGCTTCCTGACGAACGTGCCCTGCCCGGCGCGCGCCTCGACCAGGCCCTCGCGCTCCAGGTCCCGGTAGGCCTTGAGCACCGTGTTCGGGTTGACCGCCACCGCGGCCACCACCTCCCGCACGGTCGGGAGCTGGTCACCGACGTCAAGGACGCCCATCCGGAGTGCCTGCCGTACCTGCTGCACGATCTGCAGGTACGGCGGCACTCCGGACCGCCCGTCCACCCGGAAACTGATCATGTCTTATCCATCCAGTGTCTTAATTGACTAGCACTTTAGGCAACTGGAGCACTCCACGTCAACTGCTCAGGCCGCGCGGCGGCGGACCAGCCACACCGTTGCCCCGATGAGCAGCACTGACAGCGCCAGCAGCCAGCCGCCCTCGATCCACTGGAAGGGCCAGAACCGGCTGCCGGGCTGATACCTGGTCCACTGCGCGTAGCCGTGCTGGGTGAGGTATTGCGGCAGGTCGACGGTCACGACCCGCGCCTTCTCTGCCCTGCTGTGCACCACCGGCGCGATCCGCTCGAAAGTGGACTGGATGACCTGGTTCATCGTCCCCTGGCTGACCGTGATTCCGCCCCTGGTCCACCACTGGGTCATGATCCACGCGGCGGCGGGCACGGCCAGCTTGCTGGTGATGACCGGCGTCGCGTAGTGCTGCTGGAGGTACAGGGTGGTCCCGAGGACGAGCCCTGCGTAGACGGCCAGGGTGACGGCAATCGCAGGCACGACGCGGCGGATGACCATGCCGGCTAGGGCGCCCATCGCGAAGGCGGCGAGCGTCCAGGCGGCGAACGCGACCCCGCGCAAGCCGAACAGCTCGGGATCGAGCGGGATCCGCGAGCCTTCGGCGAAGAATGGCTGGAAGTACCAGGAGAACAGCAGGCTGAACACCCCGGCGGCCGCCGTTACCACGATCGCGAGGGGCACCAGCTTGGCGAGCGTCCAGCGCCACCGGCCGAAGCCGAGCGTCCAGGCATACCGGAACGTACCTGTCTCTAGCTCCCTGGCCAGCACCGGCGCCCCCGCGAACGCCCCGATCAGCGCCGGCACCACATGCAGCAGGGCCACGATCGTCTGGGCCGGCGAACTGTAGCTGCCATCGAAGTTTTCCATCATGGTCTGGCAGGCGACAGAGCTTGCCGGATGGCAGGCGGTCGCGGCGGCGTAGGCATGGTGAAGCTGCAGGCCGGCCGGCCACAAATACCCAGAAAGCGCACCCAGCAGCGCGGCCACTGCGGCCAGAGCGAGACGATGGTGCCGCCAGGTGACCCAGGCCATCCGCCGCCACGGCAGCGGGGCAGGTAGCGTCAGCGCGCTCATTTCGTCACCCCGGCCGGGTTTTCGCGCAGGTAGGCCAAGGCGAGTTCTTCCAGGCCTGCCTGACGGTGGCTGGCAAGCAGGTCGTCCACCGTTCCGGCGAGCCGCACCTGTCCCCGCGACAGCAGGACGAGGTAGCTGGCAACCCGCTCCAGCTCGGTAAGCACGTGCGAGGAAAGCAGCACGGAGACGCCGTCGCCGGCGGCGGCGAGCACGGTGGCCATGAAGTCATGCCGGGCAATCGGGTCGAGCATGGCCACCGGCTCGTCCAGCACCAGCAGCATCGGGTGGCGGGCCAGCGCCAGGGTCAGCGCAAGCTGCGCCTGCTGGCCGCCGGACAGCTTCCCGGCCTTTCCCTTGAGCGGGATGCCGAGCTCGTGCAGCCGGGTTTGCGCGTAGTGCTGATCGAAATGCCGGGTCAGGTTGCGGGTCAGGTGCATCATGTCCGCGGCAGACAGGTTCTTGTACAGCGGGGTGTCCTGTGCGACGAACGCGATGCCGTCCAGGGCGGCGGGCGATCCGGCGGGCCGGCCGCCGAGCACCATTACCCCGCCGGCGGACGGCTCCGTCAGGCCGACCGCCAGGTTCAGCAGCGTGGACTTGCCCGCGCCGTTCGGCCCCACCAGCGCGGTCACGTGACCGGCGGGGACCTCCAGTGTGCAGTCGCGCAGCGCCCAGGCACCGCCGTAGCGCTTGCCCAGGCCGCTGGCTTCGATGATGTTCATGCTCATGCGACAAGGCATACGCCGGCAGGCGTCACACCGACATCAAGCGCGGCACGGTTCCCGCGGTCGGTCGCCGCGGGAAAGGCCAGGTCGGGTGCTGATGGCTGGGGCTGTCCGAGGGCATCATGTGATGTCCCTGTGATCCCCGGCGAGGCATCATGACCCTATGCGGGTGCTGGTGGTCGAGGATCAGGCCGAGCTGGCGGACGACATCGCCGACGGCCTGCGTGACCAGGGCATCGGCGCGGACGTGGCCTATGACGGGCCGACTGGGATCGAGAAGGCGCTGATGAACTCCTACGACGTGGTGGTCCTAGACCGGGACCTGCCCAAGGTCCATGGCGACGCGGTATGCGCCACGCTGGTCGGGTCCCGCTCGGCGGCGCGCATCCTGATGCTGACCGCGGCCGCGACGGTCGGCGACCGGGTGCAGGGCCTCAACCTCGGTGCCGACGACTACCTGGGCAAGCCGTTCGCGTTCGAGGAGCTTGTCGCCAGGATCCGGTCGCTGGCCCGGCGCGCCCCGGCCGGAGCCCCGGTGATCGTGCGCGGCGACATCGTGTTCGACCGGGCCCGACGCCGGGTGAGCCGGGCGGGCCGGCCTCTGTCGCTTACCCGCAAGGAGATGGGGATCCTCGAGGAACTGCTGGTCGCCGACGGGGGCGTGGTCAGCACCGAGGACCTGCTCGAGCGGGTCTGGGACGAGAACGCCGACCCGTTCACCCGCACGGTAACGGTGACGATCGGCCGGCTGCGACGCAAGCTCGGCGAGCCCGACCCGATCGACACCGTGGTCGGCTGCGGCTACCGGCTGTCGTGAACCCGCGCCTGGTCCGCAGGTTCTGGCCGCAGAAGGTCAGAGCCCGGCTCACATTGCTGTACGCCATGCTGTTCTTCGCCGCCGGGTCGGTACTCCTCGCCCTCACCTACGCGCTGGTCGCGAGCAGCCTGCCCACGCATCCGCCGGCGGCGGTCAGCAGTCAGGAGCTGAATAGCCTGAGGCAGGAGTGCCAGCCGACAGGCTCTACACCAAGCGGCGAGCCACTGACCCCGTTTCCGGCCCCGCTGCTGATCGCGTGCAAGCAGCTGGTAGGAGCCTACTACGCCGGCACCGCCTCGGGCTGGCAGGCGCAGCGCCAAGGCGCGCTGAGCAACCTGCTGGCGTTCTCGCTCGCCGGCCTCGGCGTCATGACGGTGGCGTCGGGCGGCCTGGGCTGGTTCATGTCCGGCCGCGTGCTCCGCCCAGTACGGGTGATCACCGGAACCGCTCGCCGTGCCTCCGAGCAGCACCTTGGCGAACGGCTCGCGCTGACCGGGGCCAGGGACGAACTCAAGGAGCTGGCCGACACCTTCGACGACATGCTCGAGCGCCTCGACGCGGCGTTCGCGACCCAGCGCCGCTTCGTCGCCAACGCCTCGCACGAGCTGCGCACGCCGCTGACCGTGATGCGCACGGCGATCGACGTGACCCTGGCCAAGCCGTCCCCGACGGCGGAGCAGCTCACCGACATGGCCGTGCGGGTGCGGCGCTCGATCGACCGGGCGGAGAGCATGATCGAGGCGCTGCTCACCCTCGCCGTGAGCGACCAGGGCAAGTTCAGCACCGAGTTCACCGACCTGGCTACCTGGGCAGAGGACGCGATCGACGCCGCCGCTGCCGAGATCGAACGCCTGGACCTGCGGATCGATTCGAAGCTCGACCCGGCCGAGACAACCGGTGACCCGCAGCTGCTGGAGCGGATGATCTGGAACCTGGTCGACAACGCGGTCCGGCACAACGAACCCGACGGGTGGATCAGGCTGCGCACCGGCAGCAGCGATCGGTGCGTCTACTTCGAAATCGCCAACAGCGGACCGTTCATCGCGGACGAGACCGTGCCTTCGCTGTTCGAACCGTTCCGGCGCATGGCGGCCAGGACCGGCGTCCGCGACGGTGTCGGCCTCGGCCTTTCCATCGCGAGGTCGGTCGGCACCGCGCACCGCGCGACCGTCACCGTGCGTAGCCAGCTCGCCGGCGGCCTCGCCATCTCGGTGATAATCCCTCGCGACCGCGCGCGCCCGGGCAGCGGGCTGAACTCGTCGGAGAATCGCGACGCGCGGTAGATGCGCGCTCCGTATACCGGGCAAATCGCAACGCCGCATCAGGAGGAATGAGGCCAGCCGCCCGCGGTACGCCACGCACGGCTGACCGCAGTGGGACTAAAGTTATTCAGTGGGCTCAAGGGGCGCAAGAGCAAGAGGGTCTCATGTTAGAAAAGTGTCGCCCGGTAGAAAAGGCGCCAGATCTGGCGCCTTTTCTACCGCTGAGCACTTTTCTAACACCTAGGGAAGCGTGTGGCCTGGACATAAGGGGCAAGTAGGAGGAATCGCGGGCGCGCGGCGTATCCTGAGCGGCACAGCACAAAAGCGCGCCGCTCAGCGCGTCAGGCGCTCAGCGCGGACCTTCAGGCGCTCAGCGCGAACCTTCAGGCGCTCAGCGCGAACCTTCAGGCGCCGTTGCGGGCGGCGCCGCAGTAGGCCCAGACGCGGTCCGCGTTGTGATCGGGCTGGCCGGAGTCGGGGCGCCAGTAGGAGGCGATCACGACACCGGGGTCGACCAGGTCCCAGCCGTTGAACATGCGCTGGATCGCCGCCTTGCCGCGACCGACGAAGACGGTGCCTCGCTTCTCGTATTCCGCCGTGATCTCGTGCATCCGCTCGGGGGCGAGTTCGTCCGTGACGTGGGAGATGACCACGTAGCTTCCGGGCGCGAGCGCCGACAGGTAACGGGCGACGATGCCCGCCGGGTCGTCGGCATCGGGAATGTTGTGCAGGCACGCGACGAACAGCAGGCCCACGGGCTTGGTGAAGTCAAGCAGCTTGCCCGCGGCGGCGAGAACCTCGGAAACCTCCCGCAGATCGGCACGAACCACCGTGGTGGTCTGATTGTCGGCCATCAGCGATTCGGCGTGCAGGAAGACGACGGGATCGTTGTCGACGTAGACGACCCGGGCTTCGGGGTGCCCCGACTGGGCGATCTCATAGGTGTTCGGGCTGGTCGGCAGCCCGGTACCCACATCGAGGAACTGGCGGATTCCGCTATCGCGCAGGAACTCCACCGCGCGGACCAGGAACTTGCGGTTGGCACGCGCACTGTCCAGGATCTCTGGGGAGATCCTGAGCGACATCTCGGCGGCCTCCCGGTCAGCGGCGAAGTTGTCCTTGCCACCAAGCAGGTAGTCGTAGACCCGTGCCGGATGCGGTATGTCCGTTCGGATGCCCAGCGCCTGCCAATGATCCTGGCGGCGCAGCTCGTCCTGTTCGGCCATTGCCACCTTTCTCCCCGATTTACCTGTTGATCATGCCATACCGGATGCGGACAGCACGGACCGGCAGTGGCCCAAGACCACCGCCGGTCCGCTTGTTACAAGCGTCAGCTCACGTTGACGGAGGTGTCGTCGATGACGAATGAGGTCTGCAGCTCGAAGTCCTCGCTGCCGGTGAACTTCAGCGTGATGTGCTGCCCGGCGTACGCGCTCAGCGAGAAGCTGCGCTGGGTGTAGCCGGTGTTGTGATCGAGGTTGGAGTACGTATGCAAGGTGGCCAGCACCGTGCCGGAGCTGTTGAGCACTTGCACGGTCAGCTTGTCGAACTGCGTCGTCGTGCTGGTCTCCGCGGTGTTGATGTGCAGCCAGAAACTGAAGTTGTAATTTGAGCAGCCAGTGGGCAGCGTGACCGACTGTGACAGCGTGTCGGTCGTGGTCTTGCCCCAGCCGTCGAGCCAGGCATCCCAGGTTCCGCTGTGCGGCGGTTCTGACGAGCTGCTGTTGATCACCTCGAGCGGGGTGTGGGTCGAGGTGACCGCCCACGGTCCTGGGTTGCTGCTGCCGTTCTCGAAACCGGGGTTGCCGAGCAACTGCGCCGCCGTGCAGCCACCGCCCGTCGCCGTCGCGGTCGCCTCGTTGCTCTGCGCGCCTTCGCCGATCGCGTTCACGGCGCTGACCTTGTAGAAATAGGCCTGGCCGCTGGACAAGCCGGTGTCCGTGCACGAGGTAACCGCGCCGAGGCCGCTGCAGCCGCCGGATGTCAGCAGCGTCTCGCTGCCGCTCGACGTGCCGCGGTACACCCGGTACGACGTGATGTTGACGCCGCCGTTGCTGGCGGGCGGTGTCCAGCTCAGCGACACCTGGCCGGTACCCGCGGTCGCCGCCAGGCCAGTGGGCGCGCCGGGTGGCGTCCCCTGCACGGGCGAGGCGGTGATCGTGACGGTCGACGTGGCCGTCTTGACCGGCGACGAGCTGTCGGTCACCGTCAGCGTCGCGGTGAAGGTGCCGGCCGAGCTGTACGTGTGGCTGGGGTTCTGCGACGTGCTCGACGACCCGTCACCGAAGTTCCAGCTGTACGAGTACGGCGGAGACCCGCCAGTAGCCGTGCCGGAGAACGAGACACCCAACGGGATCTGGCCCGAGGTCGGCGTCGCCGAGGCCGTGGCGGCCAGCGGGTTGCCGACCGCGCTGACCGTGACGGTGGCCGTCGCGGTGGCCGTCTTGGCCGGAGACGAGCTGTCGGTCACCGTCAGCGTCGCGGTGAAGGTACCGGCGGAACTGTAGGTGTGACTGGGGTTCTGCGACGTGCTCGACGACCCGTCGCCGAAGTTCCAGCTGTAGGAATAGGGCGCGGTCCCGCCAGTCGCCGAGCCGCTAAACGATACGCTCAGCGGCGCGTTGCCGGTGGTCGGCGAGGCGCCCGCGGTGGCGGACAGCGGGGTGGAGCCCTGGATCCAGAAGTCCTCCAGCGGGTCGCCGAGGGCCGCCTGGTCCGAAGTTGTCATGGGGAACGTCGACAGGCCGAGGTTGTCGTTGGGGTCGATGGCGCCGGCACGGACGTTCTGCATCACCCGCTCCATCGCGGCCAGCACGTTGCTCGTCGTGTACGCGACGTGCGAGAGGTAGTGCTGCTTCACGAACGTCGGCGACCCGATGACGACCAGCGGCACGCGGAACGTGTTGCTGACGTGGTCCGGGCCGTTGTTGCCGTTCTGCGTGTCGTCCTCGGTCACGATGATCAGCGTGTTGTTCGCGTACGCCGAGTTGCCCATGATGGTGTCGACGATCTGCTTGGTCACCGAGTCGTTGGTCGGGATGTCCTGGAACGTGCCCGGATGGTCGTTGAACAGCTCCACGTACGAGTAGGCCGGCAAGCCATTGGCTGACACGGAGCTCAGATAGTCGTTCGCGACGGTCGTGTCCGGAATGTTCTGCCCGGAGCAGGTGTACTCGTTGTAGTGCAGCTCCTCCGGGATGCTGGTGCCGGGCCGGTTGACGGGCAGGACCTCGAGTTTGCCAGTCGCGGGGTCGCGCCAGTACCCGCTGCCGCTGTTCAGCATCCAGTAGAAGTCCCCGTTCAGCGACATCGTGTACGGGCTGCTGCCGCTCCCTGAACCGGTCTGCGCGGTACAAGCGTTGGTGCCCTCCCCGCCGGAGGGACCGGTGTCGCCGTTAAGGAAGCGGTCGAACGCCGTGCCGGTGGCCGATGGGTAGGACTGCTGCTGCGAGCTTGATGACGACTGGGCGGAGAAGAGCCACCAGTGGTTGGGGCCGCTGGGCGGCTGGGTACCCGTGCTGTAGGAGTCGTCCAGCGCGTACTGCTTGGCGAGCGCGTGCAGCTGGGGCACCGAGCTGATGTGGTTCGTGCTCTCCACCTGACCGTTGCAGCCGGCCTGGACCGTGGTGGTGCAGTCACCGAGGTAGTCGTCGAAGGTGTGGTTCTCGCGGTACAGGATCACGAAGTGGGTGAAGGGCGGGAAGTAGGGAGCCAGCGGATTGGTCGCCGCGGCGGGCTGCCACACTGCCTGCTTTTGCATGGTGCAGCTTCCCGCCTGGCAGACGCGCGTCTGCTGGGACGTGTGCACGTCTGTGACGTGGAAGTTGCGCGGCTGCGGGAACTTGACGAATTCGACGCCCGGCGCGGCGAACTTCGCGCCGTTGCAGTCGTAGTTGTCCGGTATGTACGTCTGGTGCCTGTCGCCGACGGGAAGGTCTTTAGCGTCTTCGGGGTCGGTGCCGGGGTTCCAGCCCTTGAGCGTGCACGAGCCGACGCCCGAAGCCGGGTGTCCCGCGCTAGAGGCCGGGCTCACCGGGCTCAGCAAAAACCCAGGGATAGTCAGAACGACGATGGCGATGGCGGCAGCGCATAGCTTTTTCCACCCGATCATGAAACCCTCCAGGCCCAGAGAGACGTCACGCGCGGTACATATATGACCACTCCCCCGTATCGTCCCACGGACCAAGCCGAACACAAGGGCCCAAATTCGCTATTCACTCACCATTCGGGCGCGGTTAGCGTTCCGCGACTTCTTTCATCGCACGCAGGGTGGCGCTCATGTTGGCCCGGAGCGCGTCCAGCCTGGTGGCGATCATCTTCGGGGCCCGGTCCGGCGCCTTCGCGGCGTATACCCGCAGGAAGCTGGAGCCGGGTCCGTGGGTGAAGCGCTGCCGGACCAAGGTGCCGCCGGGGAGCGGGTCGATCCGGTACCGCCACAGCGAGGACGGGCGGGCGGGATCATCGATGTCATCGTCCAGGACCACCCAGGCGAATGTGCGGGGCCGGTCCGCCTCGGTGACCATGCAGGTCACGTCGTACTCGAAACCGTTGGGGAACCGGTTACGTCCGGTGAACCTGGCGCCGGGCCGCGGCTGGCCCGGCTCGGTGAGCCAGGCCGCCCCGATGCATTCCGGGCTCCACCGGCCCACCTGGGTGACGTCGGCGACCAGGTCCCAGACGAGCTCCGGCGGGGCGGCGACCACCTCCTCGGCGTCCGCGACCAGCCCGGTTACGTCAAAGGTCATTGCCGGTTCCCTCCGTCTCCATCCTGCGCACCGAGATCAAGCTGAGCCCGAGATCCCGGACTCTGGTCAGCAGCCCGTGCAGCGCGGGCTGGTCGGGGAGCATGCCGCGGATGACCGTCTCGTCGCCCTCGCCGCTGAGCTGGAGGCCGTTGAACCAGGTGGCCCACCGGTCGTCCAGCACACCGGCTACGCGGATCTCATACCGGGCCGGCTGTGCTTTCGTCATCTCTGGACGGTAGGCGCGGACGCGGGCGCGGCGCGTCACCCGAAGGTGGCATGGTAGTGGAATCTCGGTGGACCTCCGCCGGGGGTACCGTCGTGCTGTGGAAGATGTCCTGCTGGCCACCAAGCTGTACGTGCCAAGGCCGGCGCCGGGCTTTGTGCCGCGCCCGCGTCTGGTGGCGGCACTAAGCCAGGGCGTGGCGCGCGGCCGGGTGCTGGTGTGCGCGCCGGCCGGATCGGGCAAAACGGCGATGCTGGCCGACTGGGCCCGGGACGCCGGCCGGCCGGTGGCGTGGCTGGCCCTGGATGCCGGGGACAGCGACCCGGCGCGGTTCTGGCGCTATGCGGTGGCCGCTCTGGACCAGGCCCGGCCGGGGCTGGCCGCACGGGTGCGCCCGCTGCTCGGTCCGCCACCCCCGAGTTCCCTCGACGGGCTGGTGACGGCCGTGATCAACGAGCTGGCCGCCCGGCCCGATGACGGCGAGCTGCTGCTGGTCCTAGACGACTACCACCTGGTCGACTCCGGGCCGGTGCACGAGTCGGTGGCGTTCTTGCTGGCAAACTTGCCCGCAACCCTAGGCGTCGTGATCTCTAGCAGGGCCGACCCGCCGCTGCCGCTGGCGCGGCTGCGGGCCCGCGGTCAGCTGGCCGAACTGCGCGCCGCCGAGCTGCGGTTCACTCCCGAGGAAGCGGCGGCCCTGCTGGCCGAGGCGGCGGCACCGGGGCTGCCCGGCCCCGCGGTGGCCGCGCTGACGGCCCGTACCGAAGGATGGGCGACAGGGCTGCGGCTGGCCGCGCTGTCGCTGCGCGGACAGGCGGATCCGGCCGGGTTCGTGGCGGCGTTCAGCGGCAGCCACCGCTTTGTGCTGGACTACCTGGCCGACGAGGTCCTCGACGGCCAGACCGACCAGGTGCGCACGTTCCTGCTGGAGACCTCGGTGCTGGAGCGCCTGTCCGGCGAGCTGTGCGACGCGGTCACCGGCCGGTCCGGCAGTCAGGCGATGCTGACGGACATCGAGCGGGGGGGCCTGTTCCTGGTGCCGCTGGATCAGGTGCGCGGCTGGTGGCGCTACCACCACCTGTTCGCCGACCTGCTCCGTGTCCGGCTGCGGGCTGAGCGGCCCGACCGGGCGCTGGCCCTGCACCGGGCCGCGGCCGCCTGGTGCGACGAGCACGACCTGGCCGACGACGCGGTGCGGCACGCGCTGGCGGCGCAGGACGCCGCCTGGGCGGCGCGGCTGGTGGAACGCAACGTCGAGATCCTGCTCGGCCGCGGCGAGGGCGCGACCCTGCGCCGCTGGCTTTCCGCGCTGCCGGCGGAATCACTGCGTGACCGCCCGCGGCTGTACCTGGCCCAGGCGTACGGCGCCGCCATGGGATTCCAGCTGGACGCGCTCGAGGCGCTGCTCGATGACGCCGAGCGTGCCTTCGCGACCGGCGGCGACGAACCGTTCGAGCCGCCCGGCGGACCCGCGGCGAGCGTGCTGGCCAATGTCCCCGCGGCGATCGCGCTGCTGCGCGCCGTGCTCGCGCGGCTTCGCGGTGACGCCGACCTCGCGGCCGGCTTCAACCGGGCTGCCCTGGCCCGGCTGGACGACGACGACTGGCTGATGCGCTCGTTCGTGCGCTGGAATCAGGCAGTGGCGGACTGGCAGAGCGGCCGGCTCGCGCCAGCCGAACGTGGCTTTACAGAAGTACTGGCCGAACGACGGGGGGCTGACGCGTTCTTCGCCGGCTTTCTCGCCATGCGCGCGGGTTACGACCTGGGCGAGGTGCAACGCGCCCAGGGCAACCTGGACGCGGCACTGGCGACCTACCAGCAAGCGCTGGAGGCGGCCGACGAGACCAGCGCGGGCATGGCCCACGTGGGCCTTGCTCAGATCCGGTACGAGCGGAACGAACTGGCCGCCGCCCTCGACCACGCCACCCAGGGGATCGCGCTGTGCCGCCAGCTCGCCTTCACGACGCCGCTGGGCACCGGCCTGGCCATGCTGGCCAGGATCCGGCAGGCGCAGGGTGATCCGGCCGGGGCCCTGGCGGCGATCGACGAGGCATCGCGGCTCGAGCTGAGTCCGCAGGTGATCGCCCTGCTCGCCCCGGTGCGCGCGCGGCTGCTGCTGGCCCAGGGCGATGTGCCCGCGGCCGCTCGGTGGGCGAAGACGGCAGGCCTGAGCCCAGACGACGAGCCGGATTACCCGCGGGAGGCCGAGCACCTGGTGCTTGCCCGGGTGCTGCTCGCGCAGCACGACTCCGGCCCGGCGCTCGCCCTGCTGCGGCGGCTGCTCGACGCCGCGGTCGGCCAGGAACGCACCGCCAGCATCATCGAGATCCAAGCGCTGCGAGCACTCGCGCTCGCTGCCCACGGCGATCACGCCGCTGCGCTCGGCGCGCTGACCGAGGCAGTCACGCTCGCCCGCCGACCCGGCTACGTCCGGGTCTTCGCCGACGAGGGCGCGCCGATGCACGCCCTGCTGTCCGCTGTCCCGCCAGATGGCATGGACCCCGGCTACCTGGACACGCTCCGGCACGCCTGCGGCCAGGCAGCCGTCGCGCCGCAGCGGCGACGAGCCGCCGCCGTCCCCGCGCCGGGCCTGGCAGAGCCGCTGACCGACCGCGAGCTTGAGGTGCTGCGGCTGATCGCCGCCGGCCGGTCGAATCAGCGCATCGCCCACGAACTGGTGGTGGCGCTCGACACGGTCAAGAAGCACGTGACCCACGTGCTGGGCAAGCTCGACGCCGCCAACCGGACCGAGGCCGCCGCCCGGGCCAGAGAGCTCGGCCTCATCCCCTAACCGTCTGCAGGCTCCCCAGCACCTCCCCGAGGCTCCCGCGTCCGTGGTAAGGCACCCCTCGGCCCAGAACCGGATATATCCCCCTTTACTGGCCGCGCCGTTGGGCGGGGGTGGATGTCCACAATCTTTTTCGGATCGCATCGCTGGCCCCAGGGAGCTACGGACGGCAACCATGACAACGGGCCCGCGGCACGCCGGAACGCGGTGCGGACATAACGGACAAGCAGGCAATCACGGGCCCTGGCGGCCCGCATGAAAGGCGCCGCAAATCGGCCACCTCGCCGTCGTTCAGCCGCCTAGCCGGAGAAGTGGTTCGACTTATCGGGGCAAACTAGGGCAAATCAAAACCACTTCAACGGCAAAGAGGTCGGTCGACGGTCGTCGACCTACCTGGAGCGGCGGGGCAGGCGGCGCGCGGGGCGGGGGCGGGGAGGCGCGCGGGCGACG
>Ga0070714_100002155_pt1 | contig 14457 bp, 10 predicted proteins | sample LARL83metaG_FD_65450 | JGI IMG/M metagenome (GOLD analysis project Ga0070714, IMG submission 65450) | Corn, switchgrass and miscanthus rhizosphere microbial communities from Kellogg Biological Station, Michigan, USA - LAR L8-3 metaG | ecosystem: Host-associated > Plants > Roots > Rhizosphere ...
TCCGGGAAAACCGTGCCCGGCGCGTACTGAACCCCCAGGTATGGACGCCGGGGATCGATCGCTCCGGCCCCGGCTTGCGCGTTATTGGGCTGAACGTTCTGTTGGAGCTTCAACCCCAACGTCGCCAGGTAACCCGCTTCGATGACCATGTTCGGCGCGAGCTCATGTTGCACCGAAAAATTCCACTGCAGCGAGTAGCTGGTTCTTTGGTTCAGATCGATTCCAGCGGCCTGAATCTGTACCGGGCCCGCGACGGCCGGGCCGAAGAGGTCCAGATTCTTGAACTGAGGTGTCACGTTGTTGCTGGTGAGCGTCTGAGCAATGTTGTCCGGCAGTCCAGCAGCCAGGCGGAAAAGCCCGTTCGCGTCGGTAAGCGCATAGAACATCCCACCGCCTGCGCGAACCACCCATTTCGGAGTTGCTGCCCAAACGACGCCCACGCGAGGAGCGAAGTTGTTTTTGTCGGTGTAGGCGCATCCCCGTGGATATCCACTTTGCCCGCAGACAAACAGAGTCGGCTGGTAGAAAGCGGTCTTGCCGGAAGCGAAGATGCTTTGAGGGCTAGGGACGTTGCTATAGTCGATGCTCGACATTTGACTGCGAACGTCATAAAAGGGCGGGGACAATTCGTAGCGCAGCCCCAGGTTCAGCGTGAGGTTGGGAAGCAGGTGGAAGTCGTCCTGAGCATACAGCGAGTAAATCCACTGGCGTCCGTCTATGCGGCTCGGACCCACCGATCGGGAACCTTGCTGCGGGAAGCCGAGCAACATGCTGGCTAGCGCATCGCCGCTGCCGGCGGTCTTTCCGAGCTGGGACGTAAATCCATTCGTGAACTGATAGGTGCCCAGCAGATTGGCAGTCTCGTTGCGATTGTACTGGACCTGTTCTACCTGACCACCGAACCGGAACGAGTGACGGCCATGATTCCAGGAGAGATTGTCATAGAGCTGATAAGTGTTGTCACGAACCAGAACCAGACCTCCGCCGGTTGTTCCAATGAAGCCACCCGCGCCGCCCATGACGGGGTAGGTCGTGGTGATGAACTGGGGCAGGGCCGTTTGCGTTCCGTTTAAATTAAAGTTCAGCTCCGGAAGACCGGTGAAAATTCGCAGACGGCTATACGACATCCGGGTTTCGTTGACCATGTTCGCGCTGAACACTTTGGTGGAGCCGAGCACGGCGCTCTGAGAAAGTGCGTTGTTTAGACCATCACGACCTGTAACCACAGCCGGGATGATCGCCTGCTCGTCCGAGACGGAGTACCTCCCGAACAACGTCCAGTTCGGCGTCAGTGTATAGTCCAGGCGCTCGGAATAATTGTTGTTGTGCTGCGACAGCACGCCATTGGCGTTGACGAACGAATTAGTCGAAGGATCGGAAGGCAGCGGCATAGCGAGCATTGCGGTGCTCGTCAGCGCGTTGATCCTGCTGGCCGGAATCTGGTTGTTGGCGAACGGCTGACGCAGACTATTTACCAGCGGTGCCAGGGGATCCCAGATGCCACCCGGGGTTCCGCTGAAGTCACCGGTGCGCTGCAGAGCGCTCGGTACCGTGACGGTTGTCAGACCGGGGCCGGCCTGTCGAACTTGAAGCCCTTCATACGCGAAGAACGAATACAAATGATCCTTCCATACGGGCCCCCCGAAAGTGGCGCCGAACTGGTTGCGTTGGTATTTCGGAAGATCCGAGAAAAGATTGAAGGGGCGCGCATCGACGTCCTTATTACGCAGAAACTCCCAGGCGGAGCCATGAAAACTATTTGTTCCCGACTTAGTCACCACGTTAATCGATGACTGTGCGAAGTCAGCAGGAACCATGGCAGCTTGTACCTGAAACTCGGCTATCGTGTCGATCGATGGTGAATAGTTCAACGAATTGTAGTCCGGATCGATGTTGGTGGCGCCATCCAGCAGAAACCCGGTGTTGTTGGTGCGGTTGCCCGCGATGCTCAGCCCGCCCACCTGGCTCTGCCGGACGGTATTCTGTTGGACGGTTCGCCCCCCTGCATTGGCGAAGGGAACCAACAAGGCCAATTGCAAGAACTGACGCCCGTTGAGAGGAAGCGACGGAATTTTATCCTGAGATATGACTGTGCCCTGGGCGGCGTTCTCCGTGTTCAGCACCGACGCATTGGTTGAAACTTCGACGTGCTCGGAGGTGCTGCCGATTTCCAATTCGACATCCAAGCGGGCCACTTGGGCCACTTGCACCTGCACCGCTTGATTCCGATACGATTTGAACCCGTTGGCTTCCACCGAAATCTCGTACCCGCCCGGCGGCAGAAGCGTGAAATAGAAGAGCCCCTTGGCGTCAGTCTCCAGTTCTCGCTGCACTCCCGTTCCTTGGTTGTGCGCCACCACTCGTGCTCCAGTAACGGACCCGCCCGACGGATCCTTGACCAGGCCGAATAACACGGCCGTATCTGACTGAGCGAAAAGCCCGCACTCGCCTGCTAAGAGCGCGGCCAAAGCCAGGACCCCACTTCGTATGACTTTCTTCATATACGTTCTGTGTTCGTCGGATCACGGGGCAAACTTTACGGGGTAGGTAATAGGGTGCATACATTTTTGTGTTTTGACCGCCGATAGTCACCCGAGGCTTTCAATAATTCACGCGCTCACAACATGCTAACTGGAGAAGCGATCGGCGCTGTCGCGAGAAAAAACACCTGTACGCACTACTATCTGCACGAATACCACTTAGTACGGAGCACGTACGGAGCCTTACGACTTCTACGGCGATACTCCCTCGTGGCGTACTTGCTGTCGGCACTATTCATCCATACCGCCGTCGGGGGTATAAATAAAAAACTCGTAGTGAAGCCGGATACACCGGAAGGAAATTTTCTTGAGCTCATTAGCCTGGAGACGGACTACGACAAGCGGCTCGCACTGATCGGGCAGTTCACCACGATGTTTCCCAAAAGCGAGTCCATCGGATGGGCCTATACCCAAATTCAAGATGCCAACCTGCGGGACGGCCACTGGGAGAACGTCATCCAGGCTGGCGACAAGTTGCTGGAGCTCGACCCCGATGATCTTGAAGCGGCGCGGCTCAACCTGCAGGCGTCCAAATCCAAGGACGACAAGGCCCTGGTCAAACGATATACGGAGCTGAGTGAGAGCATCGCTCAACGAGTGGTAAAAGCTCCGGCGATGGGAGATGATCCCGAAGAAATTGCCACCCAGAAGAAACGTGAAGAGTTGGCCGCCGGGCTCCTAGCCCAGCAAGAGTACACATTATACGATCAAGCCCTGAACGCCGCCGATCCACACAAGAAGATCGCGCTGCTCGATCAGGTCCTGCAGCTCAATCCGCACACCCGTTACTTGAACGATGTACTCCTCAGCTACTTTCTCGCGTATAAACAGCTAAACGACACCCCGAAAACTCTGGCCGCCGCGGAAAAGGTTCTGCAAAGGGACCAGAGCCACGAGGACGTGCTGCTGTTCGTTGCAGACTACTATTTCCGGCGCAAGGAAGAGACCCGCAAGGTTCTGGAGTATTGTGAAAAGATCGTCGCGCTCATGGGCAGTAAGAAGAAGCCCCGCGCATTGAGCGATACGGAATGGAGCCACCAAAAGGCCTTGTATGGCGGACTTGCACACTATATGGCCGGTTCCGTTCACGCCAACGACGAACAATACGAATCGGCCGACCGGTCCTTGCGCCTGGCTCTGCCGCTTCTGCGGGACAACGATACGTATTCTCCAGCCATCCTGAGCTCGTTGGGATGGACCAATTATCAATTGGCCCGGTATTCTGAAGCGGTCCGCTTCTACAAGCAGTGCCTGCCCTATGGCGGTGTCTATAAGGAACAGGCCGAAAAGAACTTGGCTGCGATCAAGGCCGAGCACAGCGTAGACCAGTAAGTCACTTACCTCGATGCTGTACCCACAGATCAGGAACATCCGCAGGTAAGGTTCGATTCGGATTAGTACCCGTAAGTATACAGTCATAGCCATCTAAGTCATCGCGATACTTGAGACCTTTAGCTTGCCGCTGCTACTCTCCTCACAGTGAGCATAAGGAGAGATCGCAGATGACTATGAGACGAACGGCTATATTGCCAAGCGTACTGTGCTTGTCGCTGACGGCTATTGGAAGCCACCTGAGCGCGGACGATGGCGGCGGTAGTCAAGGAACAGTTCGCCGCGTGCTGGTCATTAGTCTGGATGGCACTCATGCACTTGATGTCGCCAATTATATTCAGGCTAATCCGCATTCTACGCTGGCTCAGCTCAGCGCCAGCGGGACAACTTATACGAACGCTTACACGACCAAACCGAGCGATTCAATTCCCGCAACATCCGGCATATTCACCGGCGGCACTCCTGCAGTCACCGGCATGTGGTACGACGATGCTTTTAACCGTAAGTGGTCGCCCGCCGGCTCGAAGTGCGCCACTGTCGGAGCCGTCATCAATTTGAAGGAGGGTATCGACATCAATCCGGCGGCGCTGGACGGTGGCGGTGGGATCGACCCCACCAAACTTCCGCTGGATCCTTCCAAAGGCTGCACGCCCGTCTTTCCGCATAACATGATTCGCGTCAACACCGTGTTTGAAGTGGTCCGCGAGGCTCACCTCCACACTGCTTATTCGGAGAAACGGCCATCCTATGATTTCCTGAACGGGCCATCTGGAAAGGGTATCGAGGATCTCTATACGCCGGAGATCGCTTACAACAATCCAACCGCCAATGCGACTCTGGCATCGGTTAGCAAGACCGAGGCCTTCGATGAACTCCGGGTTGTCTCCGTTCTCAACGAGATTCACGGTAAAGACCATACCGGAACCAAAACTCAGGCGGTACCGGCGCTTTTCGGAATGAATTTTCAATCTGTCAACGCAGCGAAAAAAGACTCACCCGGCGCATACCTCGATAGCTTCAGCACGGCAAACTCGAATCTGAGCGGCGCCCTCGAGTATATTGACGGTGCGTTAGGCCGGATGGTGGCCGCCCTGCATGCCGAGGGATTGTACGACACCACCGCCATCATCGTTACCGCCAAGCATGGCGAGACCGCGCTCGATCCTGCCCACCGGCAGATCGTGCTCACATCAGTGATTCCCGGCATAGTGAACGGAGTTGGCGCGACCCTGCTGTCAAAGAAACCAGTCACCCAGAAAAGCAACGCATTCATCTGGCTCAGCGATCAGTCGCAGACCAAGGCCGTGGTGGCAGCGCTCTCATTGCCGGCGAATCAGGCCGTGGCCGGCATCGGACAGGTTCTCTCCGGTGAGTCTCTGAAGCTCCTCTTTCCGGATCCGCTGGTCGATCCTGCAACGCCCGACATTATCGTAGTCGCAAACACCGGCGTCAATTACGAGCCGACCGTCGGCAGCACTACGTTGGCCGAGCACGGAGGTTTCGGCGAGAATGACACACACGTGCCGCTGATCGTTTCTGTTCCTGGCTACCATGCCGAGACGGCGCAGGCTCCGGTGACGACCACACAGATCGCTCCCACCATTTTGCAGCTGCTCAAACTGGACCCAGCGGCTCTGCAGGCCGTACAACTGGAGGGGACTACGGCTTTGCCGTCGCTTCCAGGGAAGTCCGGCAAATCGCACAAGGACGACTAAGCGAATCCAAGCCCATTTAACGGACGGGAACAACGGCGGTATTACTCGCAACACCGTTCTGACTTACGACTAATTGTAAGTCGCCCGTCCGAATACCTGCGGGAATTCTTATGTTGATCTGATACAGCCCGACTCCTCCTGGCGTTAGGCCGGAGAATAATATGTCTGCTGATGCAGTGTCGATAGTGACCTGGGGTTGAACGACCGTAGTCGATAGTGGCGAGGAAGGAGCCAGCGTTCCAGTAGCAACCGGAGGCGTGGTGGCGCCCATACCCGTCAAGTACAGCGTAATGACATCGCCTGGGTGGGCGGGGTTCTGCGCGTTGATGAGGTTATAGTTCACGTCTTGCGCGATGACTCTGCCGTCTGCAAAAGCCGCCAGAACGGGCTGCGCAGCAATGGTGTTGATCGGCTCAGGCTTCGAATACACGCCGCTGGTATTCACGATCACCTGATACTGGCGATTGGCCTGGAGCTCGGACGGCACTTGCACGTTGATCTGGGTTGGGCTGGCGTATGCAATCGGCGCATCCAGCCCCCCAATCTTCACAAATGTTCCAGTAACTGCCGTTGAAAGGCGGCCATTGACGACCGTTCCGTATCCGGTTCCAGTTGCGAGCGCGGAGCCGTAAATCTGAACCACTGCGCCCGGCGCGATGGGAAGCCCTCGAGAAGCGATAAAACTATTGATCACGCCGTTTGTGGCGACCGCGGGCAACGAATCCTTGGTAACCGCGCCAATCACTTCCGTAGAGACAGGCTTCAACGGTGGAGCGAAGCCCTGGAAGGCGACACTGAGGTTGCCGCCAGGTAATGTATCGGATGGATTCAGCGGAGTCCAGGTCTGCACGTAGTGCCCGTTGCCGAGCCCGACTAAATCGACGCCTGGATCTCCGTTGGAAAATGTCGCGGTTACGGCTGCGTTCAAAATCGGAGTACCGCAGTCGTCCACCAGCACTACTTCGAGTGGCGTTGGCGATCCAGCCCTTACAGCAAAGTTATCGGGAATCGCGGTCTCGGTTAGGTACAACGTTTGCGGCTGACATATTCCGGCCTGTGTCGGTACCACGGAAAATCCCACATGCAGCGTCCGGACGCTTGCAGTGCCAAACCCAACGTTGATCAAACCGCTATAGAATCCCTGTGCCTGACTGTTGGGAGCGGCGCTGATGGTGAGAGCCATCGGTGTACTGGAAGCCTGTCCGCGCGAAGGAACCATGGAAAGCCAGCTGGAGCCTTGTGGGGAAACTTGAAAATTGACAGGCGTAGTGCTCGCCGCCAACAGATTGATCTGCTGCTGGACACTTTCGATAGCACCGGTCGGGGTCGTAAGCACCAGGCCGCCGGCACTCAATAACGGCGTGGGCGCAGTGCCACTTACAGCTACTTTTAAGATTACCGGTAAGTAAAGTGTCACCGCACCGGGATCTGACGACGATATGCGGACCATTCCGCCATAATTGCCAGGCGGCTGATTTCCCAAATTCATGGAAACAGTCAGAGTCGTGGACTTACCGGCAGCCGTAGTCCCAGATGCAGGGGTTATAGACAGCCATTGCGCTCCATCGGTCACATCCGCCGACCACGTCGAAAGCGAATCGCCACTGTTGATAAGCGACACCGTGCGGGAATCCGACAGACCGCTCACTTGGATGGCTTCAAACGTAACCGCGCTGGGGCTCAGCTGATCGAATGTTCCATGATCGGCGGCAAACAGCGACACCGGTACATCCATCGGTTTCGATCCCGCTGCTGTCGTGATACGGACGATGCCGTTGTGCGCTCCAGGCGTTAGCGTTGAAATCGCAGACGTGACGTGGACTATGCAAACTGTATCGCACGGATCGACCGTCGCATACAGTCCGGCATACCCCGACACAATGCTCGCGCTGATCGGAGAAAGCGATCCCGGCCCCATGCTTCGCACTAGAATGCCCTGTTGCAGATTTCCAGCCGCTGGGGAGCCCGAGAAATTTACCACGGGCGGTGTGACATCGAACTGTGGAGTACCCGTATTTGCCTGCAAGGTCACAGGAATGATTACGCCCAGGGAGCGGCCCTGTCGATCGGTCAATTGTATTCGCGCCTGATACGTGCCCGCTGCGAGAGCGGACGGATCGGCAACAACTCGGATTTGTACCGGAGTGGTCGCAAGCAGGGGTGTGACGCTTAACCATGGCGCCGGAGTTCCCGGCGCGCCGCCGTCCACCAGTAGCGCGAAGTCGATGGCCGAGCTGCTCACCGAAGTGACGGTGACGGCTTGCATCGGCAGCTTTGGACCGCTAGCGACGCCACTGAATGTCAGACTGGAATTCGATAATTGCAGACCTGGATTCTGTGCAACACCCAGCGGCGCCAAAGTCAAGATTCCGCCGGCCAGAACGAAACACCGAAGGAAATCACGGTATGTCATCGGCAACTAATCGTCTGTAGGACTAAGATCTTTATGGTACTAATTAACCGGCGCCCGCGCCACCGATTGCAACTAAAGCAGTTCGGCCATGCTGAAAAAGAAAGGAATTTCTACGGCCGCGGTTTCTGGTGCGTCCGAACCATGCACGGCATTTCGCTCGATGTTCTTGGCGAAGTTTTTGCGGATAGTACCCTCCGCCGCATTTGCGGGGTTCGTGGCGCCCATCACGTCGCGCCAATGCTTGATCGCGTTGTCGCGCTCGAGTACAAGAACGACCACCGGACCCTCCGTCATGAACGTCACCAGGCCGGCGAAGAACGGCCTTTCGCGGTGGACATCATAGAATCCCTCGGCCTGCTGCTTGGACAACCGCGTCATCTTCATACCGCGGATCCGGAAGCCGGCTTTCTCGATCACGCCGAGAATCTGACCGGTATGGCCATTTGACACGGCGTCAGGTTTGATAATTGCGAAGGTCTGTTGAATTGGCATGACGTTAAAGACGGCTCTTGACTTTCTCCCCTATTTCCGCCGGACTGGCGCAGACGGTGATCCCGGCTTCTGCCATGGCCTTCATTTTGTCTTCGGCCTTTCCGGATCCGCCGGAGATGATCGCGCCCGCGTGTCCCATGCGGCGTCCCGGAGGTGCGGTTTGGCCGGCGATGAAGCCGACCACCGGCTTCTTTACGTTCTTGGCGATGTACGCCGCGGCGGTCTCTTCGGCGTTTCCACCGATTTCACCGATCATCACAATCGCGCGCGTATCCGGATCATTGTTGAATAGCTGGATCGCGTCGAGGAAGTTGGTGCCGATAATTGGATCGCCCCCGATTCCGATGCAGGTCGACTGGCCGATCCCCAGCCTAGTCAGTTGTCCGACGGCTTCATAAGTCAGGGTGCCCGATCGAGAGACGACGCCCACTTGCCCCTCGAGATGAATGTGTCCCGGCATGATTCCGATCTTGCACTTGCCCGGAGAAATAACGCCAGGACAATTCGGCCCGATCAGTCGAGTGGGACGGCCTTGCATAAAGTCGCGCACCTGAACCATATCGGTGGTCGGAATGCCTTCCGTGATGCAGACCACCAGCGGCACACCCGCCTCCGTCGCTTCCATGACGGCGTCAGCGGCAAACGGCGGGGGTACGAAGATCACCGATGCATTGGCCCCCGTTTGTTTCACGGCATCGGCGACAGTATTAAAAACCGGTAAGCCCAGATGAGTCTGGCCACCCTTACCGGGCGTAACGCCACCCACCACTTTCGTCCCGTAATCGATGGCTGTCTGCGCGTGGAAACTGGCTTCGCGGCCGGTGAATCCCTGGAAGATTACGCGCGTGTTTTGATCGACGAGGACGCTCATTGTGCCAGCCTCACCACTTTCTCCGCCGCGTCCTTCATGCCGTTGGCCACGGTGAAGTTGAACCCGGAACTCTTCAAAATCCCTTGCCCCTTCTCGACGTTAGTTCCTTCCATTCGCACGACGATGGGTACTTTCACATTGAACTCGCGCGCCGCATTCACAACACCGGTGGCCAGGACGTCGCAGCGCAGTATGCCTCCAAAGATGTTGATCAGCACTGCCTTGACACCTTGATCGGAGAGCAGAATCCGAAACGCGTTCTTGATTTGCTCGGCATTAGCGCCGCCGCCCACGTCCAGAAAATTTGCCGGACTTCCACCGGCGTACTTGATGATATCCATGGTGGCCATCGCGAGTCCGGCGCCGTTGACCATGCAGGCGATCGTCCCATCCAGCTTGATGTAGTTGAGACTGAAGCGCGAGGCCTCCACTTCGAGCGGATCTTCTTCGTTCAGGTCGCGCAGGTCAAGCAGATCCTTGTGGCGGTACAACGCGTTGTCATCCAGAGTGATCTTGGCGTCCAGTGCGTAAACCTTGCCGTCCTTGGTCAGTATGAACGGATTGATCTCGGCCAGAGACGCGTCGCAGGCGATGTAAGCTTTCGAGAGTGCAGTCATCGCGGCAACGGCGGCATTGGTGCTCGAGGCGGGGATACCCATTCCGAAAGCCAGATTGCGGCCTTGAAACGCCGCCAGACCGTAGCCCGGTTCGAGCGCCTCTTTCAGGATCAGCTCCGGCGATTTCGCCGCTACCTCTTCGATCTCCATCCCGCCCGCCGATGATGCCATGAAAACCGGCTTGCCAACAGTGCGGTCGAGGACAATTCCAAGATACAGTTCGCGCTCGATGGGCAGAGTTTCTTCCACTAACAGGCGTTGCACGATGCGGCCTTCCGGCCCGGTCTGGTGCGTCACCAGTTTCATGCCGAGGATTTTCTTGGCTATTTCCACGGCTTCGTTGGCGTCCTTGGCGACCTTCACTCCTCCGCCCTTGCCGCGCCCGCCGGCATGAATCTGCGCTTTGACAACCACGCTTCCACCGATCTTCTTGGCAGCTGCTTCAGCCTCGTCTACGGTGTATGCTACTTCGCCCCGTGGGACAGGGACATCGTACTTGGCCAAGATCGCCTTGGCCTGATACTCGTGAATTTTCATGGGATCAAAAGGATTAGTGTAGCAAGGCTCGGCCGTTTTCTCATACGCGGCTACCGGAACGTCACTTCGCGCAAATGCGGTGTCGCGTTGAAAGTGTCTAATGAGATTCGGCCGCGCGTGAAAATAAATTCGGTCAGCGAACAATTCTTGATTCGCCAGTTCACTTCGATCGCCATATGCTCCGGCGCCTGAAGAACCGTCTGCACCGCAACGCCGATCGGACCGCCGGATGTAAATACGACCACTCGCCGGCTGGGTCCATCGGAATCGATGATCGACCGCAGCGCGCTCCGGACACGCTCGTGGAATGCCGCCCACGTTTCAACCCCGGGGGCATCCAGCTTGTCCGCCATCCATAGCGGCATCATCGTTTCAAATTGCTTTTGTAGCTGACGGTTGTCGGCGGCAGGCGCGTACTGCGGGTTGGCGCGCAAAATTCCCTGAGCATCGTACTCGTTGAATTCGGGCTTAGCCGTAACATTGCTGAATCCGGCTAATTCCGCCGTCCGGATGTGTCGCTGCATCGTTCCGGTATAGATTTCGTCGAAGTGAGCGCCTTGTGCTTGCCAATACTGCCCGAGACAGACAGCTTGTTGTTCGCCGGCGGCTGAGAGACGATCTGAATTGGTTTCAAACGTAGTCGACTGCGCGTGGCGAACCAGAACCAGCGTGCTCATTTCGCCGGAGCTGAGGCGCGCGCTTTCCCCACCACCCGATCGAGTTCCATCTTGGCGATTGCTTCCCGATGGACTTCGTCAGGGCCGTCAGCCAGACGCAGGGTCCGCGAGTTGGCCCAGGCCGCGGCAAGGAATGTGTCCTGGCAAACGCCCGCGGCACCATGTGCCTGAATCGCGCGATCCAAAACCCGCAGGGTGACGTTCGGAGCAATGATTTTGATCATCGCGATTTCACCGCGCGCGGCTTTGTTACCAACCGTGTCCATCATGTAAGCCGCCTTCAGCACCAACAGTCGTGCTTGCTCGATCTCCATGCGCGACTCGGCGATGTCCGCGCGAAGCGTTCCCTGCTCGCTGAGCTTCTTTCCGAAAGCAACACGCGAATCGGCGCGCCGGCACATGGCTTCGACGGCACGTTCGGCCACACCGATCTGGCGCATACAGTGATGGATGCGGCCCGGCCCGAGTCGGCCTTGCGCGATCTCGAACCCACGGCCCTCCCCCAGCAGCATGTTGGAGGCAGGCACACGAACATTCTTGAACGTAATCTCGGCGTGTCCATGCGGCGCGTGATCGTAGCCAAAAACTGTGAGCATGCGATCGATGGTGATGCCCGGCGCGTCCATCGGTACCAGAATCATGGATTGCTGTTTGTGGCGCGGGGCAGTCGGATCGGTCTTACCCATGAAGATGGAAATCTTGCAGCGCGGGTCGCCGCCGCCTGAAGACCACCACTTGCGGCCGTTAAGTAAGTAGCTGTCGCCGTCGCGCACGATGCTGGCCTCGATGTTAGTGGCATCCGATGACGCCACCGCCGGCTCTGTCATCGAAAAGCAGGAACGGATCTCGCCCGCCAGCAGAGGTTTCAGCCAGCGCTCTTTTTGCTCCGGAGTGCCGTAGCGCGCGAGTACTTCCATGTTTCCGGTGTCGGGGGCCGAGCAATTGAAAACCTCGGGTGCCATGGGAGAGCGCCCCATGATCTCGCACAGCGGCGCATATTCCAGATTCGTGAGACCGGCACCGTCCTCGCTTTCGGGCAGGAACAAATTCCACAGGCCGGCGGCGCGCGCCTTGGGCTTTAACGCTTCGATGATGCGCGAAGGCTGCCAGCGGTCGCCTTGCTCGGTCTCCTTCTCGAAGCGCTGCTCGTTGCGATAGATGTGCTCGTCCATGAAGCCTTGCAGCTTCTCTTGGAGCGCTTTGACTTTGTCGGAGAAATCGAAATTCATAAGGCTCGTCTCACTTTCCGGTAAAAGCAGCCGATCGCTTTTCGAGGAAATGGGCGACGCCTTCCTTGAAATCTTCGCACTGCAGGCTCTGGACCATCTCTTTCTCCGCTGTCTCAAAAGCCTCGGATAACGTTTGAAACATGGCGTTATAAACTTGATCTTTTATCACGCGCATTGACCTCGGGCTTACGTTATAGGCCAGATCTTTGGCGTAAGCGTAAACGCTATCCATAAAACTGCTCTGAGGAAAGACCTGATTCACCAGTCCCATTCGCAAAGCATTATTGGCGTCCACCAGGCGCGCCGAAAACAGCATGTCCAGCGCATTGGCCGGTCCGATTAATCGCGGCAGTAGCCAAGCCAATCCGTACTCGGCAATCAAGCCGCGCTTCGCGAAGGCCGTTCCAAAGCGCGCGGAGTCAGAAGCAAAACGCAGATCGCAATAGAGCGAAATGATGAAGCCCAGCCCTACCGCCGGTCCATTCACGGCCGCGATCACAGGTTTCTCGATGGATGGAAAATAAGAATACTTCTTCTGGAAATCGGGCCGGACATTCTGACGTCGGCCATTATCCGTGTTTCGCAAAAAGTTCTCTTGACCCCGTTCGCCCAGCCCCTGTTGCGCGATAGCGCCTAGCAACGACATGTCTGCACCTGCGCAGAACCCACGGCCCGCGCCGGTCAAGATGATCACCCGGACGTTCGGATCCCTCTCGGCCTCGTACATAGAGGCGCGGACCTCTTGCTCCATCGTGGCAGTCCAGGCATTCAGCTTGTCGGGCCGGTTGAGGGTAATCGTCGCGACACGATCGGCCACGCTATACAACGTTTCCTGATTGCTCATGTTGCCTGGATTATATCAGTGCGGCGGCCTGTTCAATCAGGTTGTGCACGCGCTTGTCAAAATGCCGGAAGCGTTCATCTTGCGTCTGGCCGCGATGGAATCGCACATAAATCTGTTGCAGCACGGCTGCCAGTTTGAACAGCGCGAACACTTCGTAATAATTGATGAGGGAAAGGTCGCGTCCGGTCTTTTCGGCGTAGCGGCTAAGAAGCTGTTCACGGGTGAACCAGCCGGACTGCGAAGTGATCGAGGGTTTGGTTCCTCCCGGATCGCTCGGCTGCGACCAGTAGCAAAGAATGAGCCCAAGATCCACCAGTGGATCGCCGACGGTGGCCATCTCCCAATCCAGCACCGCCTCGATCCGGCCCGGGTCGCTCGAGTTCAGCATCAGATTGTCCAGCTTGAAATCATTGTGGACCAGCGTGGGCGCCGGGGACACCGGCAGGTGATCGGTGAGCCACTGGATAAGCCGATCCATCAACGGGATCTCTTCCGTCTTCGCGCCTTTCCAGCGCTCGAACCAGCCGCGGACCTGGCGTTCCAGAAAGCCGTCTGGTTTTCCAAGCGCGGTGAGCCCGTGCTTTTCGATATCGACAGAATGCAACTGAACCAGGCAGTCCACGAAACCTTGGCTCACTCGCGACGGATAATCGGAAAAGGCCGCGAGCTCCGGCGGAACGCGATCGCGCACGACAATCCCATGCCGGCGTTCCATGATAAAGAAGACTGCGCCGATGATGGAAGCGTCCTCGCAAAGGTGGAAGACTTCAGGTGCTGGCGGAAAAACCGGATGGACCGCCTTGAGCACTTTGTACTCCCGAGCCATGTCGTGCGCCTTCGGCGCGACCGGACCAAGCGGTCCGCGTCGAAGCACATACTCACCCGCCGGTGTGCGCAATAAATACGTGAGGTTCGAATGCCCGCCCGGAAATTGCTGAATGGTGAGATGCTCAGCGCCCGGGAGTTTCTCTTTCACGTAGTCGGCCAGCGCTCCCCAATTCAACTCCTCGCCCGCTCGAACCGCCGCCGTATCACTCATAATTAGGGACAGTACACTCAAATACCAGTTTTCACTTCACAGAATCAACATGCAGTCGCCGTACGAATAAAACCGGTAGCCCGATTCTACCGCGTGCTGATACGCGCTGAGCACGAACTCGCGACCGGCAAATGCGCTCACCAGAACCAAC
>Ga0070714_100002156_pt1 | contig 14457 bp, 12 predicted proteins | sample LARL83metaG_FD_65450 | JGI IMG/M metagenome (GOLD analysis project Ga0070714, IMG submission 65450) | Corn, switchgrass and miscanthus rhizosphere microbial communities from Kellogg Biological Station, Michigan, USA - LAR L8-3 metaG | ecosystem: Host-associated > Plants > Roots > Rhizosphere ...
GAGCCGAACGCGATTCCTGCCGTGGTATTTACCGATCCTGAAATCGCCTGGGCAGGCGTGACCGAAACTCAAGCCGAGAAAGAAGGGCGCGAGATCAAAATCGCGAAGTTCCCGTGGGCAGCCTCTGGTCGCGCGATGACGCTCGACCGCACCGAAGGCATGACCAAGCTGATCATCGACCCAGCTTCCGAGCGAATCCTTGGTGTTGGCATGGTCGGCGTCGGTGCCGGCGACATGATCGCCGAAGGCACCCTGGCGATCGAGATGGCGGCGACTGCAACCGACGTTGAACTAACGATTCATCCCCATCCGACGCTCTCGGAAACCGTCATGCAAGCGGCCGAGGTGTTCTTCGGGACGAGTACAGATTTGTATCGGCCGAAACGGTAGTTCTTCCGGTACTGTAATGCCCACTTCTCGCAAAACCGGGAGAGAAGTGTGGCACCCCGCCATTTTCCTCGCTGTCATCCTGAGCGCAGCAAGTGCTCTACGCAGGAGAGCATTTGCGGAGTCGAAGGACCTGCTTTCTGCTTGCGCCAAGTTTGACGTGTCCAGGAATTTCAACCCGCATACCGTTGACGGAAGGGAACTCCTGAGACACCCTGCTACTCCTGAAGACAGCAGGTCCTTCGACTGCGTGGGACGATTCGCTGGCGAATCGTCCCACTTCGCTCAGGATGACAGGTTTTAGGGATTCGAAAGCATTTGCGGACCACACTCTTCCTATGGTCGTGGCCATGGCTCCGGGGTTACCGCGACCACTCCCGTAACGATCCTCACTTGCGGCGCAGCCGCCCTAAGCCTGACAATCGGGAGTAGCGTCAGGGGTGTTCTATGGAATCCGCCACTTTGCCCGCAAAAGCAATCACCGCGCCGATTGCTCCCGAAACCATCGAAGATGTCGCAAGTCGACGAACCTTCCTCGAACAGCTGCTTCTCAAAATTCTGTACCTTTCAGGTCCGCTGTCGATGACCGAATGGGTCAATATCTCTTGCCTGAATCCTCTCATCGTCGATGAACTCTTTCGCCGCCTGCGCACCGAGCAACTCTGTGAGGTGGTTGGCATGATCGGCGACGTTCGTCGCGTCGCGATTACCACGCAGGGCAGGAGGCGGGCATCCGAATGGATGGCACTCAGCCAGTATGCCGGCCCGGCGCCAGTACCGCTCGAGGACTACATCCGGCAGGTGCGTTTGCAGACGGTGCGTAGTCTAGAAGTCCATCCTGCCGCAGTACAGCGAGCATTTGAGCACCTGGTCATCGACGATCAGACCCTCACCCGGCTCGGAACTGCGCTCAACTCCGGCGGGTCTATCTTTCTTTATGGCCCCACCGGGTCCGGCAAGACTACGATCGCGGAGGCGCTCCCTCGCGTGCTCGCCGATGATGCGATCTGGGTTCCGCATGCCGTCGAAAGCGATGGCCATGTGATTACGGTCTTTGATCCGCTCGTCCACAAGAAGATCGAGCGCACTCACGATCCTAATGCTGATCGGCGCTGGGTCTACTGCGAGAGGCCGAAAGTGGTTGTGGGTGGGGAACTCACCATTGAGATGCTCGATCTGCAATTCAATCCGGTCACGAAGTTTTATGCCGCGCCCGGGCAGATGAAAGCCAACAATGGCGTGCTGATCATTGACGACTTCGGCCGTCAGCGCGTGCGTCCTGAGGAATTGCTTAACCGCTGGGTGGTTCCGCTCGATCGCCGTTTTGATTTCCTGACTCTCGTCGGTGGCAAGAAAATCGAAGTGCCCTTCGAATTGTTTGTGGTGTTCGCCACCAACATGGATCCCTCGCATCTCGCAGACGCAGCTTTTCTACGCCGAATTCAGACGAAGGTGCACGTCGGTATAGCCACAGAGCAGCAGTTCACCGAAATCTTCCGGCGCGTCTGCGTTGCAGCCGGCCTCAGCTTTGACGCTGCGCTGGTTCAGGATCTAATCTCAGTCCTGCAGAACCAGTTTCAGGAGACGCTGCGGCCCTGTTATCCCCGCGACCTCATCAACCAGATCCTCTGGACCGCCCGCTACGAACAGCGAAAGCCAACGCTCGACCGCGCCGCCCTGATGCGCGCGGCAGAGTCGTATTTCATTGCGAGCGCGGTGAAGGGTACTGAATCCAACTAGATTGCGTTTACTCTACCAGTCCTGTCCGGCTGATGGTGTCCGCCTGCTGCTGCGCGTTCCCGTCGCTTGCTGTATATTCCTACTCCGCAGGAGAAAAACGATTATGCAGCGAATTCATTCCATTCTTGCCGTTGCTCTCATCTTCATAACAACAGCAGTTGTCGCGCAGAACCCTGTCGGCATCTTCGAAAATCACCAGGATGTCGGCACGGTTCTCCATCCCGGCTCCGCCACGTTCGACGCGGCGAAAGGAACCTACATTCTCCGCGGCAGCGGAGAGAACATATGGTCCACGCAAGATGCATTTCAATTTGCGTGGAAGAAGGTGTCGGGCGACGTGGAAGTGACGGCGGATATCTCTTTCCCCAATACCGCGGGTAATCCTCACAAGAAAGCAGTATTGATGTTTCGCCAGAACCTCGCCCCAGACTCGCCCTATATCGATGTTGCACTACATGGAAATGGGCTGACCGCGTTGCAGTATCGCGACGCCAAAGGCAACACCACACGAGAGGTGCAGTCGAGAACCAATAATCACCTTCAGGGTGTCACGAAGAGCGGAACCAATCAACTCCCATTCGACTTCACTGAGGCGCGGCTACGTCTTACGCGTCGCGGTGATTACATCTATCTCTCCTACGCCGCTCTTGGTCGTGGAGCCTCCGACGCCACAGCCGATTGGGGACCGGGTGCGGTCCGCTACGACGGCGAATCCATCCGCGTGCCACTCCAAGGCGAGTTCTACGTTGGCATCGGCATTTGCGCGCACGATCCGAATGCGGTCGAAGAAGCGCGCTTCTATAACGTTGAAATCAGGCCCCTGTCGCTTTCGACGGGAACTCCGGTCCTGTACAGCACGCTTGAAACGGTTGCTGTCAACTCCAGCGATCGCACCGCACTGTACTGGTCGGAGGAGCGTTTCGAAGCTCCGAACTGGTCTCACGATGGCTCCTACTTTCTAGTCAATCGCAGCGGCCGACTGGTGAAGTTGCCCACGAACGGCGGCAGGTCAGAGGTTCTCGATACCGGGTCCGCCGCTCATCTCAACAACGATCACGGCATCTCGCCCGATGGCACGCAGCTCGCTATCAGCGACAACTCGCAGGAGACGAAATCTCCCGACGGCAAGCCCGCGCACGATTCTCTGGTTTATGTCGTACCCATTGCCGGGGGCACGCCTCGCCAGATCACGAAGACTGGACCATCCTATTGGCATGGCTGGTCGCCTGATGGCAAGACGCTCGCCTTCGTCGGCCAGCGCAATGGCGACTTCGATATCTACACCATCCCGGTCACTGGCGGCGACGAGACGCGCCTCACCACTGCCAAAGGTCTCGACGACGGCCCTGAGTACTCGCCTGACGGCCAGTACATCTATTTCAATTCCGAGCGCACCGGCCACATGCAGATATGGCGCATGAAACCCGACGGATCAGACCAGGAGCAAGTCTTCTCCGACGACTACAACAACTGGTTCCCGCACATTTCTCCTGACGGCAAATGGATGGTCTTTCTCACCTACGAGCACGATGTCACTGGCCACCCGGAAAATAAGAATGTCATGCTGCGGTTGATGAATTTGGAAGACAAGAAGATTACCGAACTGGCTAAGCTGTTCGGCGGGCAGGGAACGATCAACGTGCCGTCGTGGTCACCCGACAGCAAGAGCGTCGCATTCGTAAGCTACGCCCTGCTCGCCCCGGAGGACGCGCACACCGACGCCAAATGACGTACACAAGTTGTCAGAAGAGGGGCAGCAGAGCTGTCACTGCGCTTTGCTCACGTTCGCGGCTTGCGGTCCTTTCTGGCCTTGCACGATCTCGAACTCCACGGCATCGCCTTCCTGCAGGCTCTTGTAGCCCTCCGAGGAAATAGCGCTGTAGTGAACGAACACGTCCGGCCCATCGTCTCTTCCGATGAAGCCGTATCCTTTGGCGTTATTGAACCACTTCACAGTACCTTTCAAGCGATCCACGTACTCCCCCTGCCAGTGCTCTCAACCCTGAACACTTAGCGTCGTTGAGGCCATTGTGCGGCAGAGGGGTATAGCAATGTCAAGACGGGAAAGACTTTAGCTTTGCACGAAAATACCTACAGTCCGGTAACGGACAGAGTGGCCGCTATTGATTCCTCTGAGCCTGCAGCCAGAGCACGCCGGAGATCGTCTTGCCATCGTGGATCTTGCCCCGGAGGACCATATCGACGGCTTCGCTTAGCGGTACCAGGGTCAGTTCGATGGCTTCGTCAGCTTCGGGTTGAGCTGCCCCTGCCGTGAGGTCCTGGGCCAGGTAGATGGCCATGGATTCCGCAACAAACCCCGGACTGGCCCAGAAATAGAGCACACGCTTCCAGCTTCGGGCGGTGTAGCCGGTTTCTTCGAGCAGCTCTCGTTTCGCCGCCTTCAGTTCGGCCTCGCCTTCGTCGATCCGGCCTGCGGGGAGCTCCAGCAGATAGCGTCCGGCTGCGTGGCGATATTGCCGCTCCAGCAGAACCCGAGGCCCCCCTTGGCTCTCATCCACCGCAAGGATGACCACCGATCCCGAGTGCCGCACAATGTCCCGCCGCGCGCGAATTCCGCTCGGCTCGTGCACCATGTCGGTCGTGACCCAGAATGCAGGTCCCTTGTACGCGACCCGTGACGAGAGAACGCGGGCTTTCACCGCGGGCAACTTCATGGCTACGGTTTCTGTTTTTGGGCTGGACTTTTTGGAGGGCTTCCGGGCGGTCGCTTTTGCCATGCAAACAATATACGGGAGGAGGAGTCCAGATACGGGAGCAGGAGCTCCTAGGAAATCGCCGAACCGCATTTTGCCCTGCTCGTCAGCGCTGATTACCACATTGTCATCCCGAGCGGGCCAGTACAATCACTCCTCCCAATTGTCATCCCGAGCGAAGAGGATCATCCGCTTGCGGATGATCCTCACAGTCGAGGGACCTGCTGTTGTTCGGACATCATCAAGAGCTCAGCCCTCGCATATGGGGAGGCACAGCCCCAGCTATGCCGAAAGCTGATGGTTGTGACCAGGAGGGCACGGCTTTCAGCCGTGCCGAAACGCGCTCTGTTGACGCCACACGCGGACGTAGTCCGCGCTTTCGTCCGCTCTGTTATCCTCGCCGCGTGAAAGAATCTTCGATCGCGATCATCGGTCCCGGGAGGCTCGGCAGCGCGCTGGCCAAGCACCTCCACTGCGCGGGATACCGTATCCCCGAAATCATCAGCCGCGATCGGCAATCCCTCTCACGCGCTCGAGCACTGGCGCGCTCCATCCGCGCCGTCGCAACCACTTTTCGCAATGCCAATCTGGACGCCGACATCGTCTGGCTCTGCGTTCCCGACTCGCAAATCGAATTGGTTGCCAACGCGCTCGCCGCTCGTTCCTGGAAGGGCAAGGTCGCCCTACACTCCAGCGGCGTTCTGACCAGCGATGCGCTTGCGAGTCTGCGAAAATCGGGCGCGAGACTTGCCTCGGCGCATCCGTTAATGACCTTCGTTCGCGGCTCCGTCCCTGATCTTTCCGGCGTGCCCTTCGCCATCGAAGGCGATGCTCTAGCCGTTCGCGCCGCAAGAAGAATTGTGCAGCATCTCGCGGGGCGGCCTGTCACTATTCGCAAAGCGGACAAGCCCGCTTACCATCTTTTTGCCACCATGATCTGCCCCCTGCTGATTTCCTTGCTGGCGGCATCAGAACGGGCAGCAAAGCTTGCTGCGATGTCTCCGGACGACGCTCGCCGCCGCATGCTCCCCATCATTCGCCAGACAATCGTGAATTATGAGGAGCTCGGCGCTGCTGCATCGTTCACCGGCCCCTTCGTCCGCGGCGACGTAGAAACGGTCCGCCTGCATCTGAAGGAACTGTCCCGATCTCCCGCACTCAAAGCTGTGTACGCGTCGTTGGCGGAAGCCGCTTTACGAAACTTGCCTCATCGCAACGTCAGACAAATTCGAGCCGCGATTTCGCTCACAATGTGAGGAAGTCTCCTTCAACCTTACTGACCTGGCAAGCTGCTGCGTACCTGTCAGATGGGACAGTTTCGAAGGTTCTGTACAGTAACATCCGCTGCGTGTAGAGAGATAATCAGGATCCAGGGCCTGCCATAGCGAACCGCGCTGCCCCAGCCTTTTTCGACGCTGTACTTTTGCCAGTTGCACGTGATCCTCACCCCGCTCATTTTCGAAGCAGGAGGCAGTATGCGAAAACTAGCCAGGCTGATGTTTATCGCCCTTTTGTTCCTGTCTTTCGAGAGTTTTGTCGGATTGCAAAATGCCAGCGCCCAAGATCAAGGCTCGCAGGGGAATGAACAAACTCCGGCTCCAGAGCAGCAGCAACCACAAACATCAAGCAGCGCCGCAGTGCAAAGCATGACTGGGTGCTTGGTCCGAAGCGAGAGTGGTTATTCGTTGAAGACGGATACTGACACCTTGCCAATCGAATCGGACAAAGACCTGTCGCAGTACGTTGACAAGAAGATTAAGGTGACGGGTATATTGGAGCACCACAACGCCTCAAGTTCGTCTGCAGCACGGGGCCCCGTGACTATTACGGATCTTCGCTTGCGAATCGTTGTGTCGGTAATCGGCGACTGCAATCCGGGGGCGAAATAGAACCTATTACGCAGGTCGATTCCTGTGACCTATCTGTGGGTGTGAGCACGGATCAGTGCGTTTTGTGCTCGGGCCGAGACGTGCCGAGTCCCTGCCTGTCCTCAAGCGAGGCGCTCAGGACGTCCTCGGGGTCGTGAAATGTGCGTGCGACCGTATTTCGCAGCCGTTCGAGCCAGTGGTGAAGCGCCGGCTGCCTCTCCTCTGGCATGATCGCAAGCAATTCCCTGACCAGCGCCATCATGCGACGCATCACCTGGACGCTGGTGGCACCATAGGAACGAATCTCGTCAAGTGCTAGGGCAAGAAAATCGTCCCAAGTCGGAAAAATGACCAGCACACGAAGTTCTCCACGCCCATCGCGAAAGGTGCCGGTCTCGAGCCTGCGACGCCCAAGTCGAACCAGGAGGTCCCCGATCTGGTCCAGGGTCTGCACAGCAGTCGTTGGGTCATTGATCGCCGGAGACAGGGCTTTGATTGCAATATCCACAAGGAGTCGAATGGCATATTTGGGGTCTTGTTCGAAGGTGCGTTCGTCTCCAAGTTGAATCGTCTTTCTCAGGGCCTCTTCCGGAATCTGTCGACTGCAACCGTGTACCCGAAGCATCGGTGTCAATTCCATGACGGCGTCTCCGACGGCAGAAACCATTTCAATTACGCCTCCGGCCGCGCTGGCGAGCCGAAAGAGAGCAGCAATGTCAATTGACTGCACCTTGCGGGGCAGGCCGTGATGAAAAAGTGTCTGGGTGCAGGGAGATTGGATGGGCATAACCCAACTCACAGATGGTGTCTCAATCGGAGGGTAGAGTTTCTCGATGACTGCTCGACCTTGTTCACTTGTGAACATCAGCATTTCAGTGATTCGCAGCCTGTTTACGCGTTGAATCAGTCCGATGAACATAATAATGCTGACGATGAGCAGTGAAACTACCCCTATTGCTCCGACCAAAGGAACTCGACCTAACCCATATCGGTCGACCCACGCAAGCGAGGCGAGCGCGTAAAGGAACGTGCCGGTAAACACGCCCATTGCATGAGGTACGAAGCGGTCGCGGGCCACCCAGAGCACCAGGCGAGGCGAATAGGCCGTAGCACTGAACTGCACCATTAAGAAGGTAAGTGAGAAAACGATCGCAGTGAGCGCGAGCATGCCTGATGCCACAGCCGAATAGATCCCGATCGCAGCGCTCACGCTCACAGTAGAGGTGAGGTTGGGCCACAAGCTCTGTCCGAGGCGCGGAGCCGCGAAGCTGAACAGGATAGAGCTTCCAGCGTAAATGAGAGGAATGATCCAAGCAGAAATACTGGTAGCGCGGAAGTTCATGGCCGTAGATCCAGTCGATCACGCGAACCGATTCAAGGATGGTCTTTCCTTCAAAGATCCTCGGCAACCGTTCGCCACATTATTGGCCCATGATTCTGCGGCGATCGGAACTGTGAGATTTACCCGGTGCTTCAGTTGCTTCCGGATCACCGGCAGACTAATACGGCCGCAATTCTCAACTGAATTCTGGTAACGCTGACAGGCGCGACTACCCCCGACTGGATTTACAAGGGACAATTGAATGCAACCTGCCCGGTGGTTCTGTTGCGTGCTTAGTGGGCTGATCCTCCTGGCCTCAGGGTGCATCTCTGGCGGTAGCACACGGAAAAATTCTTCAGCCAAAATCGCGAAGAACGTCATATCATCTACTCCAGAGCTCAGTTCGCGAAATCAATCACTCCTTGCCCTTTATTCGGCTGAGATAGAAGCCGCCGCTGACCAAGTCATTTCGGAATCGCCTTCGTATGCTGCTCGCAGACAGGCGCTGGAGTGGAAGGCCGAGGCGATTCCCATCCTGCAGACCTCATTGCTTAACACCGACCCGATTGCCGCAGTCCTCAACACGTGGACGTTTATTTTCCAAATGAATGCATATATGGAACGCCTTCCCGTGAAGCAGGCACTGGGAGCGTTCCATCCTATTGTCACCAACACGGTGAAGAACATGGACACCGAGATGGAGCGCATTGTCCGGTTGGGTGCGCCCGCGGCCGATGTGGTCGATTTGCGCCGAAGGGTTTCTGCCTGGGCGGATGCCCATCCCATACAGGCTAGTTTGGTCGGCCGGCAATCGCTTGATCCGGACTTGATCAGAAAGGCTGAACAATCTGATCTGGGGACCCTGGCATCCATCAAGGTATTGGGGGAGAGTATAGGCGACCTTACGGCGCGATTGGATTCGTACAACGTGTACATTCCCAAGCAGGCGCGCTGGCAGGCGGAACTCTTGCTCGGCGACCTTACACGCGATCCACAGGTCAGTGCTGCCCTGTCTGCTCTTGCGACGGTCTCACATACCGCGGGGAATATGGATCGAGTGCCCGAGATGATAGGGCAGGCGAGAGAGGCAGTGAATGCGGATTTTGAGACACAACGGTTGTCCGCACAGGCATTTCTCAGCGAGCAACGCCTGCAGACATTGGACGCTCTGCAACAACAGAGGATTGCCACGATCGCTGCTTTTCGTAGCGAACGCCTCGCCGCAACCGCAGACATGCGCAGGGAACGGCAGGTGGTACTGGATGCCATCCGCAATGATGAATTGGCGGCCCTCACCGATGTTCAGGGAATCAGCGAGAAAGGGATTCAAGAAGCGGATGCCCGAGGACGCGACCTGATCGATCACTTTTTCGTGCGAACTCTTGAGTTGATGCTGCTGGCGTTTGTGTTGTGCTCTCTTGTTGCGTGGGTTTGGCTGCGAAGGCTCCCCTCCAAGGCACAAGTCCGCGACGAAAGATTCTTGGATCGCGCCGCCTGAGGTGTGCAGTCGTCAATCGAGAAGGCCGCTTCACGCTGTAACCAGCCTGGGATTTGGTGTGAGACTTGTAAACTTCCGAATGACCTGATTGTGTCCGAGTGCACTATCCAATTGGCCCGACGTTGCACTGGGGTCTGCCGAAAGTCCTGTTCAGTATTCTGAGGATCGAATGGGAACCAGCGTTCAACTCATTCTGAAGATGGTGACGTTAGGGGCAAGCCGGCGGAATTCCGTTGCCGTAATTCGATCCTTTAGCGTTGTGGAGATGTTTGTGAAAAACCAAATAGCCGCTCCACCTTGGGAGTATTGACAGTTCTCGCTCTAGTTTTCTGCCCTATTGTTGGAAACGCGTGTCAACATTCCAAATTCATTCTAGGAACTGCCCTGAGGAATGCCTGCGGCCTGCTTTGATCAGAGGCTACGGGCGCCAGAGAATCTGTATTGTTATCGCATTCAAGAACGGCAACTACGGCGATCCGAGCTGGGAACAGCTGTTCACACCCCCCATCAGAATCCGCGATGGCAACGATGACTTCGAAGACGGGCATTATGAACTGGTACTTGGTGCACAGATATTTCAGCTCACGAAGAGCGCGGGAAATTACCAAGAAATACCTGCATCGATGGCGGTGCCGTGAAGTGATCAACTGTGGAAGAACCGGAACAGAGCAGTCTCCACCGTCAACGATTCATCGGATGGGCCGCCACTCCACCTCTTTTAATTTGCGATCAATTCTGGAACAAACGATAGAGGAGAGCACAGAAGGCCCCCGCAGTGATGGTTGCCAACGCGGCGTCAACGAAGTATTCCTTCCATTTGTGAGCTGGAAATACATGATGTGGCTGCATGCCTCACCTTCGCCCGTTGTAGATAGCCGCCTTAGGAGATGGAGATCCTAAAGCGGCTGTGGAGAAACCTCAAACATGGTTTAAGATTGCGCTTCCAGCGAACACATTAGCGCCAATCCGGTTTCCAACCCCCCTGTCAATTATGACAGGGCCGTCTACAAATCAAATCCAAAAGGACAAGATGTCATGAGCCCGATTTGCGGCCACTTCGTCTGAGAAATGATTGTGAGGATTCTTCGCGCTCGCAGACTGGATATTTTGACAGCTTCTTAAGCGGCATCGGATCGGTAACGTTGATCCAGTGAGTCAAATTATGTTGCATTTAGGGGATACTTCAATGAAGGTCGCGATCGTTTCCGTAATCGGTGCTTTTGTTTTACTTGCCTCAGCATCTGCACAAAACTTTGAAGTCACGGGCCAAGTCGGCGGACAAATCAATGGCGGGCTTGACCTTTCGACCTCACTCTTCCACCGCATAGAGGTCGCGAATGCTTTGAACTATGGCCTCACAGTAGGGTATTTAGCGGGCCAACATGGCGGGATCGAGTTTCAGTGGAACAAAATGAATGCAGACACTCGGGCGCAGCCAGTCGGAGGAGGACAGAGTGTGAAAGTGTTCTCACTCGGCCAGAATCAGTACATGGCTAATTTTGTCTATCATTTCACCGATAAAGAGGCTCATACGAGACCCTTCGCATTCGTAGGTTTGGGGGCGAGCTCACTCGATCCTGATCGGAGTGGGGTTCGCGGCGCGACTCGCTTTGCTTTTTCGTTCGGTGCGGGGTTGAAACACAATCTTAGTCAGCACATTGCTCTTCGTGGCCAGGTAAAGTACTCTCCAACCTACCTTACTACCACCAATGGCGGGTATTGGTGTGACCCATTCTGGGGAGGCTGCTGGAACGTAGGCAACAACCATTACCTGCACGAGTTCGATGTGTCCGGGGGCATCACATTTAAGTTTTGATCCAGACGAAGCAAACAAGATGAGACCGCCCAGCCATTGGATACTGGATGGGCAAACTCAGCCTAACTCGAGTGTAGGCAGGATGCGTTCTGCTGCTGGTATGGAATTCTGGGATGGACCGCAATCGTTTGAGAACGCTGCAGGGGCATCCGTCGGGAGCTGCGAGCAATGCAACCAAGTACGCGGTCTTTCGCTCCGCACCATCGGTAATGATGCCAGAGTTGTCTTCCGCGTTGGGGGCCACCGCTAGTGCAGATCAAACTCCACTGTGTTCGAGTTTGATCCTCCGGTTCGCACATAAACCTGAACCATGCCTGAGAGCATGAGATTCGTGGAGGTAAGGTTAGTAAGCAGTTGATGCGAGTTCACGAAGGTTGTCGACAAGGCTGTTCCGTTCCAAAATACGGTGGCGTCAGCAAGGAAGTTGGCACCGTCCACCTCCATGGTGAACGGCACGCTGTTGATTGGAGCAGCGCTTGGTGTCAAGGTCGCAAGGGAAGGGGGAGAAAAGGAAGACCCTCTCATGGGGCCACCTGTATTTGCTGGAGAGTGCGCTGGGTTCCCACATCCCAGGGTGACGAGACAACAGAGAAGGAACAAGCCCGCGGGGCGATAACCAATGTACCGCATAGCTACCTCCGCTTCGATTCAGCCCTAAGATGCCGCCGCTTTCAGAGAGGTTTCCCGCAGCGCTTTGGTAGCCCGGAGTAGGCTCCTCATGTTTGAACCCTGACTGCGTTGGGGGCGACCCAAGCCATTGCTCGTCCCTGTTATTTGTGCCAGTAGATTCGGCTGTGGGATCGCCCTATATTGTGAATGCGTTTCAACTTCCTCCGAAGGCCGTCTCTGTAAGTTCAAGAGGCGGCTTTCTTATTGCTTCTTATGAACTTGATGTGGAACGTAATTGCCTACACCCTACTGTGCTTGCCACTAGTGTTGGTCTTGTGCTGGATGTTGATTACTCACTTGGAGCGATAGAAGCGATAGAAAGAGGCAACATATGAGGCGCATGTTGCTCCAAGCACTCACGGCGGCCATTTCTGTTGTTCCGAGCTGCGCGACTACAGTGGTTCTTGTCCGCACCCCCGAGCACATCGTTGTTGCGGCCGACAGTCTATGGCTAGGAACCACGGACTGGCACCGGTACTTCCCGTACATCGGATGCAAAATAAATCGGGTTGGAAACGTTTACTTCACTGTGTCGACGGTAGACACAGATGCAATGCAGGTGCAGGCGCTTGCTCGGAGAGCGATAAACCACTCAGCGTCAGTCATTGGGGCTGCCAAAAACTTTCGTGGGATGGTTGACGAGATTGCGAAGCGGACAGCTGCTCATGAGCTTCAATCGCAAATTGAGAGGTGCCGGAGAATGATCTGCACCGAGGTGGCTTTCTTCGGTGTAGAACACGGAGCGCCGGTGTTCGCTGCGGTAAAGCTTGAACAAATCGGCGGCGCCCGTGAGTCGTTGAAATTGGTTCCCCACGAATACCTGTGCCCTGGCAAGTGCGATCAACGGCGAAAGACTGTGTGGATCATCGGCCGGCGCGATCACCTCATTCGGAAGCGCAAAGTAGATCCAGACTTCTTTACGCGGTATTTAGACGAGGCGACCGCAAGACGCCTGGTGGAAGTGGAGGCGGCCGCAGATCCCCAGTACGTAGGTGGTCCTATCGACGTCCTGATGCTGAATTCCACGGGAGCGCACTGGATGCCGGTCAAGGGCGGAACCTGCTCCCCGGACGAAATCGTCGCTCCTCAAAGAAACTCCGTCCCCGATTTTCTGATGCGATAGTACCCGCGGGCCGTTGGATTACAACGAGGTTTCCACGAAACCGCAGCCCCTGTGTGTGAGTTGAGGAGAGAGGAAGGAACTGCGGTTCCGTTGCAGTCTACTCACTGCATCATGCATCACACCAAGTGTTGCTGGTACTAGTACTCTTGACAGCCACATGTCGTAAAACGCCTGTTTTATCTGGAGTAGCGGTTTTTGCGCGACTTTGGAATATCAAACGCATCAGACACCGCCGGCTTAGGAAGAACGGGGGCATTCGTGCTTACCGCTCGAGTGCTCGTTCTGGACCGCTCTTCGAATGCAGCGAAAGCGTTACGGCACGCGCCTGGTTCAATTTGAAAGTCTGCGCAAGGTTAAACCCGCAAATCGGCACATCCTCTTCAGCACCGCCCTGCAGAACGCAATGTATTCTGGCGCCATCGAGCCAATACTCTCGGGCAAATACCCCAGTGCCCCCGGTTCCCAGTCCAGATGCCGCCGAGCCCTGGGAAAATTCAGCAATTGCTTGGAGTGCGCTTCCAAGGCATGGAGCGTTGCATCTAGATCGCTGCAGCGCTATTTCGCGCCTGACAACTAGTCATTTTGGGCCTGCATCTTACTGGTGCCCCTTCGCAATCGCTAACCTGTCGGGCGTCCCTCTGCTTTGTGCGGAGCGATCGCCACGCGGTTCTCCACTTGTTGACAACCCATTGGCGGCATGGGTGAACGGAGGGACTGTCAATGGATTACCCGATTGTGCGCGTGCTCGTTGTAGACGATTTTGAGGGGTGGCGTCGCTACCTGTGTGCGACAGTGCGGGAAATTCCCAAAATTCAGGTCATCGGAGAGGCGGCGGACGGTAGAGAAGCGATTCGAAAAGCCCAAGCCTTACAGCCGGATCTTCTTCTCCTGGACATCGGCCTTCCGCAACTCAACGGAATCGAGGTTGCGCGACGCCTGCGCAGGATTTCCCCAGAATGCCAGATCATTTTCTTTTCTGAGAATCGCTGCTGGGATGTGAGAGAAGAAGCTTTCCGCGCGGGAGGAAATGCATATGTCGTCAAATCAGAGTCGTCAAATGAACTCATCAGCACCATTCACGTTGTACTGAAGCGGAAGCATGCACAGACGCAAGGGTCGTGAAAACCTGATTCAAATATGCTTCGAACAGTTATCGCTGATCTTCTTCCCCATCGCCGGGTCCACCCAGCCATACCGCCGCACCCTCGACTGGTGAACCGGTTCGAAGAACTTCCAATTCCTTCCCAGGAACTGTGAACTCTGCATGCCCGCAGTTGAGACAGGCCAGGACGTCCTGGAAAACCCAGACGATGGGCTTGTT
>Ga0070714_100002158_pt1 | contig 14448 bp, 13 predicted proteins | sample LARL83metaG_FD_65450 | JGI IMG/M metagenome (GOLD analysis project Ga0070714, IMG submission 65450) | Corn, switchgrass and miscanthus rhizosphere microbial communities from Kellogg Biological Station, Michigan, USA - LAR L8-3 metaG | ecosystem: Host-associated > Plants > Roots > Rhizosphere ...
CAGCCGTCCGCCCTTCACGCACGAGTGGGACCAGGCAGGGGAGAACCACCCGTCGCGGCAGACCGTCAGCCGCGTGTTCGGGAGCTGGAACGCCGCCATTCACGCCGCCGGCTTCACGCCCCGGCCGCGCGGCGCAGCGGGCCACTCCAACCGACATCAGGCGTTCGCGGATTCGTGAACGGCGCTTCCAGATACGTCTCCCTGAGCCGAACGATGCAGGAACTCGTCAAAGTCGAAGGCATAGCCGGGGCTCTGGCTGGAGGCGGTGCCTTTCCGTCCGTCGCCCACACAATCGCCGATCTCGACTTCGCCACAATTCGCTTTGCAGCCGCACGCGCTTCCGCCTAGAGATCTGATGGACGTCGCCTCCAAGCTGGACTTCCGCCGTGTGCATGCGCTTCCGCCGTACGCGTTCGTCGAGGTCGAGCGGCTCAAGCTCGAGCTTCGCCGCGCGGGCGAGGACGTCATCGATCTCGGCTTCGGCAACCCCGACGTGCCGCCGCCCGAGATCGCGGTCGAGAAGCTGCGCGAGGCCGCGCTCATCCCGCGCAACCATCGCTACTCGTCCAGCCGTGGGCTGCCGAACCTGCGCGCGGCCGTGTGCGAGCTCTATCGCGACCGGTTCGGCGTCGAGCTCGATCCCGAGACCGAGGCGACCCTCGCGCTCGGCGCGAAGGAGGGGCTCGGGCACCTGCTGTGGGTGCTGCTCGGCCCGGGCGACGCGGCGCTCGTGCCGAGCCCGAGCTATCCCATCCACCTGTTCGCACCCGGCTTCGCCGGAGCGACGGTGCAGCGTGTTCCCGCGCTCGACATCGTCGCCGGCGTGGAGGAGGCGTGGGAGGCCTCGCAGCCGAAGCCGCGCGTTCTGCTCTGTTCGTTCCCGCACAACCCGACGACGGCCTGCGTGGAGCTGGACGCGATGCAGCGGCTCGTCGACTTCGCGCGCGAGCGCGAGATGGTCCTCGTGCACGACTTCGCGTACGCGGATCTCGCGTTCGACGCCTATCGGCCGCCGTCCATCTTCGAGGCTGACGTCGCGCGCGCCGTGGCCGTCGAGCTGTACTCGCTGACGAAAGGCTTCTCGCTCGCCGGCTGGCGCATCGCGTTCGTCCTCGGCCGCTCCGACGTCGTCGGCGCGCTCACTCGGCTGAAGTCGTACCTCGACTACGGAAGCTTCCAGCCGCTGCAGATCGCTGCGGCGGTCGCGCTACGTGAGGCGCGCGACCAGCCGGCGGAGGCGGCGGCCGTGTACGAGGGACGGCGCAACGCGCTGTGCGACGGGCTCACGCGCGCGGGCTGGAAGGTGGCGCGGCCGCGCGCGACGATGTTCGTGTGGGCGCGCATCCCGACGGACGAGCCTGCGCAGGCGTTCGCGCTGCGCCTGCTGCGCGAGGCGCACGTCGCCGTCAGCCCCGGCAGCGGCTTCGGCCCCGACGGCGAAGGCTTTGTCCGCTTTGCGCTCGTCGAGAACGAGCAGCGCATCGCGCAGGCAGTGCGCGGAATCGGGCGCGCCGTCTTCGGGGCGGCGCACGGCGCTGGAAGCTCGACCAGCCGTTCGAAGCTCGAACAGGCCAGCCTATGACCGGGATAGACGACCAGCTCGCCGAGTTCATCGCCGAGCGGCTGCGCGTCGTCGGACAGCCGCTGCGGGTAAGACTCATTATGTGCCTTCGCGACGGGAACGCGAGTGTTCAAGAACTCACGGCATCACTCGGCGCGGTTCAGCAGAACGTTTCCCAGCATCTTGCGATTCTGCACAAAGCAGGCGTCGTGAACCGGCACAAGGTCGGTACGCGTGTCTATTACGAGCTACAGGACACGACTGCCGTTGCCATGCTCGACGCGGCAAGGGCAGGACTAGCGCAGCGTTCGCGGGAGCTGACGGATCTCCTGCAGGACTAGAACGAGTGACGGTACACGTCGTCCCGAGACGTGGTTAATGCCGGTCGAGGAGGAGGCGGAACGACCGTCGTGTCGACGACGATCATAAGGTCACCGACGCAAAGAATGATCAGAGCCAAACAGCGTGTCCGAGTGCTCAGGTGTTCGGTCACCTCACGGCTCCCCTTTCGGCTGTCGGGAGCGATGACCGCATGAGGCACGGAAACTCATCGCTGGAATGACTGGCGCGCCGATTTCCACTCAACATGCGGAGATCCGCGATCACCTAGTCGGCGCCTTGGGGGAGAGAGCCGGTGCGCTACATCGCGATTGAGCACGCACAAAGAGGCGCCTCATAGCAACCATCACGCCCATCCCAGGAGACGTCGTCTATCTCCGTTTTGAGCCTCGGCACCTCGCCCCGAGCTCTCACCTATAGCGGCGCGGAGCGGCCTGACAGCGCAAACGTCGCCGACATGGCCGTCTTCTAGGTAGGAACCGCCGCTAGGGGCGAGAAACCGTCTTAGGAGACTCGGCCGGCATGACGATCAGCGAAGTAGTCCTCGAGGACTGCTTCTGAGAGTTCGTCAGCCTGCTTCTGATTTGAGGGGAGGCGGATACCCTCCGCTGAATCACCAAAGAGACTGTAGGTCGTATCCTCGAGCCGACTGACGAGCCGTAGATGGTCCGTCACTCCAGAGGGATCGAACTTCGGAACCGACGTCTTGACGTCGGACTTCGCAACGTCAGATATCGCCACGGTCGCCCCCTTGGCTCGCGACGTCTTAGCGGCCTTGACACCCTTGGCGACTGAGCGCTTCTTTTTCAACATTCCGCTCAGAGTTTAGCGCCCGGTCGGACGTTTAGGGCTCGTTTTCCCAGCCGCGCAGGCTGCGTCTGCCCCCGATGAGCATCGCGACCAGCACAACCACTGCGAACGCAAGCCATGTTTCCCAGACCGGAAAGGCCGAGAGGCCCAAGGCCAAGGCGACCGCAGCGGAGGCGACGCTCGCCCAGAAGACCTCGACCTGATGCCCCTTGGATGCGGACGGGCTGCAAAGCCAGGAGCGAATGAAGGCCAGCGTGGCTATCAGAGTCGTCACCGCCGACGCGATCGCCAAGCCCTGCCAGGTGGCGCTGCGCCAACCTGCCGGGAGCCGGACAACGAGCGTCGCTGCAGCGAGAAACGAGACCAGCGCCGAGAAGAAGACGAGAAGCCGGAGGCCCTTGAAGAGTCGCTGCACAAGACGGTGGCCCCCCGGCGCTACCCAACCGGCGAAGAGCCCGGGAACCGCGACGATTAAGGCCGCCGATGCGTCAGCCAATGGGTGCGTCCGATGGGTGTAGTGAAGCAATAGACCGCCTCCCAGCACTCCAGTTGTCAGCCCACTTAGAGCGAGAACAGGAGCTACGAGCGTCATTCGTAGGGCGAAGCTGATCTCGACCTGGGCGTCCTCGTACTCTCCTGCCTCTAGCAGGGCATCCTGCGCAGCGGAAGGAGTGGTGCCGCTTGCATAGAGATGAACGCGATCACGCGATCGCTGCTCATCGACGATCCTCGGCGGCCCTATCTTCTCCCCTGTTTCTCTGCTCTTGCTTTGTCGGGTGAGCTTTGCGGAAGCCACAATGAGTTGGTCGGGAGCGAGTACCTCAACGTGGTAACTCTCGGCGTCGAACAGGGAGGGCGTCGCGAAGCCGGTGCTGTATGGGATCAACCCGAGCGCCTCTACAGCCTTCCTCAGCTTGAACGCCAGCCAACGAAAAGGGAAAGAGAACCCGAGGGACGTCCATGTCTGGTCGAGCGTCGTCTCGTACGACAGCTTAAGCACGCGACGCTTTCCGGCCTCGAAGTCGCCGCGGACGAAGAGAATGAACTGGTCACTGAGTTCCTGAAGCCACCTTTGCATCTGCGGCCTTTCCCATAGATCGTGCAAGCTGGTACGGCGAGTGGCGAAGCGAAAGCGCGCCAGGGCGATCTGCGATCGGAGCGAGCGTTCTTCATCGCCGATCGCCGCTGCTTCAACGCCTGGAAAGTTGCCGACGAGTTCGTCGAACAGTTCGCGGATCTCCGACACAACCCGCTTGCGTCGGAGGGAACGCGCGGCCGTCTGCAGAAGCAGACTGGCAATCGGCGCGTTCTGATCACGCGTTAGGACGGGGAGCGCTGACCCGGTCTCGTCTCGCACGTCGAGGCTGTTGAGCGGCTCGCGCTTGATCACCATGAGTGGCAAGAACTCAATACTCAGGACTTCGTCAACAGCTGTCGGGTCGCGAAAGCTGGGGGTCGTGAAGTCGATACTCATGCGTCGTCGAAGCCTGACTTCGTCGAGAAAGTCGATGGACTCGACGCGCCGATGAATCCAGCGAGACTCTGCGTTCAGCAAGACGAGCGCAAGTGCCGCCGCTCGCGGGAGGGAGGGAGCGTCCCGTTGCGCTGGCCACTCGACCCGCGGGCCACCTGCTCGTTTCGGGGGGTTTGCGCTCAAGTACCTACTGCCCGCTGGCCGCGGAGTAACGCGCGGTTGCCCCCCGGCCGAGCGTCGAAGCCCGCGGTCTCATCGTGCGGTTCTAACGCCAACGTGGCCTGGAGTCAACAGAACCGTCGACCGTCCGACCGGCGATCAGCTTTGCGCCGCGTAGAGCTCATCGACGCCGAACTCTCGGAAGAACGCGAGGCGGTTGAGGTCCTCCCGCGCGCCCTCGGCATCGGGCCTGCAAGGCTCCCACCCGACCACGGCGCGACGGGCGTACCAACCGCGAGCTCGACACTCGGCAAGACCCGACCACTCGCCCGACCAGGCGCCCGCGCTGGGATCGTTCCCCGCGCAGCCACAGAGGATGTACTGGCCGCCACACGACGAACATCGCTCGACATCGCAGCCGGCGTAGTGAGGTTGGCCGACTGCCGCACCGCAGTCTGGGCAAGGCCGGGCGACCCCGGCCAGAAGCGCGTCGACGAACAACCCCTCGACCCGCATCGTCGGCTTGGACCATCGGCCAAGCCGCGGGGCCTCTTCTACGGCACGATGGACGGAGGCAAGCGTCGCCTCGCAGCGACCCGAGGTAGCAACCAAGAGGCATAGGCATTCTCCAGCGGGGTGATACGCAGGCATCAGCAAGCCGGCCTTGATCGCCCCAGAGGCGCGGATGCGCTCCGATAGGTCGAGCGCCAGTCGAGACTCCCCCACCTCATCGAGGCCAAGTAATGGTTCGGCCGCCAGCAAGCCAACCGAGCGTGGGGCGATCTCAGCATGCAGAACCGCCGGGACGTCCTCCTCCGGGCGGCGAAGCGCGGCGAACTGACTGCAAGCTCGCCGCTCGAGCTCATGCCGGAAGGCTAGGAACCTAAAGGGTCCAACATCGCTAGCGCCCCTCCTCACCGCGAGTGTAGGACCGCGCACGCCGTTGTCGCCCCGGTCGAACGCACAACCCGAACTCGGCTCGACTCGGCCTGGTCGAGAGCCGCACGGCGCCCGGCGCGGCCCAGGCGCCGCTGCTGTCGCTAGTCGTCCGGCCAGGGAATCGCGCGGATAGCGCCGACGGTCAGGTGCCGGCAGCGGATGCGCTCGTCGAGCCACACCGTCGTCGCCGGCGCGGTCAGGACCTCAATGAGACGTTGGCACGACTTTGTCTTGCCGTCTTTCGGCTGCAAGACGATCAGATGATTCTCGACGGCCACGGGAGTGTCGGCTCGGATCAGGTTGGCCCTCAACCGCTGCCCGCGGCCCACCGGCCGTGACGTTCGCCGGACGACGACGAACGGCGGCCCGAACACGCGGTGGTGAGAGCGACGTTTTCTGCTGCCGGCGCAGTATTCGCCAGCGCCCGGCAAGTCGTGTGCGCACACGTAGGGATGGAACGGCCCGCGTAACGGGTCGCGGTGCGGCACGACGGCGCCGACTGCCACGGAGAACAGATCGCCGACCGTTTTCTCCGCAACCGGCGCGACCGGCCACCAGGCAACCTCCGTCCTCGTCCGCGCGACACGCCCGCGGAGGATAAAGACGTCGATGTCTGTCCAAGGATCGAACTGTCCTACTGTCTCGACCGCGCTTACTTGAAGGCGGTCAGACACATGCTCTCGCCAACCCGCGTAACTGCTTCCCGCCCTTAGCACGTCCGGCAAGATCCCCGCGAAGCGCGTCCCGCGAGCGCTGTTCTCGATTACAGTCGCTGAGAAGACCGCGGCCTCGCTCACGAGGCCGCCTGTCCATGTGACCCCTTCGACGGCGACGCGACCGAAAGGCGGATTCAGCAAGACCGTCGTGGCCGCTGTCGGCTTCAACTCACGTCCGTCGCCGACAGTGATCTGCGGCAGGAGCTCCTCGAGGCGCGACTCGGACAGGTGACCACGACAGCCGACACGGCATTCAGCGAGAAGGGCAAGCCGTAGGCGCGCGACCCGGGCGAACTCGGGATCGAGGTCACGTCCGACTAGGCGCCTCCCCCACGCCCTGAGCGTCTCACCGACGGAGGGGCGTAGTGCCAGCTGGCCCGCGACCGCAAGCAGGAGGTCGCCGCAGCCGAGAGCCGGGTCGATGTAGATCGTCTTCTTCGTCCTCAGCTCGTCGGCGACAAGCCGCCGCGCGAGTCTTGGCGGCGTTGGGAACGCGCCTTGTGCACGGCGAATATCGAGCGAGACGCGTCGGCGCAACTCGAGCGACACCTCGCCGTCGAGGGCGGCTGCGACGGACTCGGGATCACGCTCTCTGACGGCGAGCAGGCCGGCAAGGCGGTCGACGTAGGCGGTGAACGTCTTCGGTTCGGGCACATGCTGAGAATAGAGCGGGCCTCGGCGTGCCATGCCGGCTCGCAGGCTGCGGCTATGCCGGAGGCACCTCGCCGATCACGATCACGTACTCGTCGTCCCGCGGAGTCCACATCGTCATCCCAACTGCGGTGCAGGCGTCGTAGGCGATGAGGTTCTGACGGTGGACGAAGCCTGAAACCAGGACGCGATCGGGGTCGGCCTCCCGCATGACCTCGAACGTACCCTCGAACACCTCGCGCGACAGGCCGGCGCGTTGGCGGTCGCAGGCGACGGCGAGGACGTCGAGATGCCACGCCGGACGCTCCGGCCCCGGCGGCGGGATCGGCCATGAGCGCTTGTAGAACGAGCTGACCGCGACGAGCTCGCCGTCCTCGCGGAAAGCGAGGTGGTAGCTATCCGGCTGGTAGAGCATCGCGCCGCGAATGAAGTTCTGCGCCTCTTCAGCGAAGAAGTTCTCCGGGTCACCGTCCCAGCAGCGGAAGTCGGCGAAGTCGGCGTCGTCGTCGGCGCCGGCGAATGAGCGCACGAGCATGTCTTGCCCCTATGCGTCGCGCGCCGGATGCCGAACGGGCAGATGGGTCAAGTAGTCCTCCTGGTCGGGCGCAAGCGCCGGATGGATTCCGCCGGGCTGCTCTGGAGCGAGGAAAGGACGCGTCGCGTGCGACCTCGCTCCGAGAACGACTCGTCGAAGTGGATCGAGTTTACGGCATCGGGACGACGGACGTGGTGGGAGAGCGCACGCCTACGAGGCCGCGCTCTCTCGTTCGCGGAGCGAGCCCATCCGCGCGCCGAGTGCGCGCTTGATCGAGTTGGCGACGTGATAACGCTGCATCACCGCCGCCGTCAGCGCCTCCTCGGACAATGCGCGTTCGATGTCGCCGGGAGACCACTCACGTTCGCCCTGCAGCGCCTGACAGCCGATCACCGTCTCGACTAACGCTTGCTCAAACCATTCGTGCACCACGCTCGTGACCTGGACGTTGTCCGCCTCGAGCTCGTATTGCTCAGCCCAGTAGTCGGCCATGTCCGTGAAGACGCGAAAGTCGGCGTTCGCTTGGATCAGGTTGTCCTCGGCGAGATACTTCGCTGCCCGGTCGGCGAGGAAGTCCGGCGCGCGCGTTCCCTCCGTCTCCGACACCCACACCACCTTGGGCAGATCCTGTTTGCTGGTGTTGACCTCCTCGCCAGGCTCGCCCTGGGCCGCGAGCATTGCCGCCAGCAGCCGGCCCGTCATCTCCTGGCGCGGGCGCGAGCCGCTGCCGACGCCGCCGTCACGAGTTGTGCGTGGCGGCTTTGGCCGCTCAATCATCGGTTCCTGAATGCGTACGCGACCGTCCTGCCGGAGCCGGTAGCGCGATAGGCGGAATAGTTTCTGGTATTGGCGTAGCCGTTCGGCGATCGCCTCGTGATGGTCGGCCGCTTGCGAGCCGGCGATGACAGCGTCCATGTACTCCTGAATCGCAGACGGCATCTGCGCACGAAACTCGACCGCCCAGTCAGCGTATGGGAGCGGCTGCCCCTCACGCAGCAGCTGCGTGCGCGCGGTGTTAGCCGTGATCGCTTTCCCACCGAGCTGCCTCGGCTCGACGTAAAGGACGACCCGGTCATAGCCAAAGATCACGCCAAACTGGTGCAGACGCGTCACACCGGCACGGCCGGTGCGCAGCTCATAGAGTTCATTCTGGAAGAGCGCGGCGAAGTGACCAGTGTTCACGAGCTCGGACGCGTTGCGCCGTTGCTCGGACTCATCGAGGATCCACCAATGAACGCGCGCTTCCGAGAGATCCTCGACCCCTGCAGCGGCGGCGACTTCGTCGAGGAAGAGACCCTGACCGCGGACGGTGCGCCTTAGGTTCTTTTTGTCGGTCGCAGGGTCACCGGACCATCCCTCGCGAGCCTTGACGTCGACGCCCTCAGGAAAGCGAAAGAACCGCGCGTTCAAATAGCGGTTCACCCAGCGCGACTGCGTCGGAACGCCGGGCGGCGGCTCGATCGTGTCATCCTCCTCACGTTCTCCAAGGAGGATGACCTTCGTCCCGTGCTCGGCGATCTCCGCCGGCTTCGCATCAGGCCCGAGCGGCACCCAGTAGCCGAAGCTGCCGTCCGGCAGTTCGAACTGGCGCAACCCATATTGACGGGTGACCGGGTCGCGCCAGAGTTGAATCATCGCGCCCTTGCCGTCCTTCCACGACTGGTAGATCAGACCGGCTGGATTCCTTGTCGCAGCGGCGACCTTGGCGCCAACGCCAAAGTTTCCGTCAAACGCCTGCTCGTGTCGGGAGGCCGATAGCTGATTGATGTACCGGCGCATCTCCTCGCCGCTCATACCGTGACCGTTGTCGACGCAGCAGAGCTTGTACGCCCCCGAGATGTCATAGATCGCGCGGTCGTAGTCCCAGACGATCTGAGTCGCTCCTGCTTCAAGCGAGTTCATCGTCAGCTCGCGCAGGAACTGCAAGTCGTCGCAGTCGCGACCGAGCCTTTCGAGCATGAAGCCGATGTTCTCGACGCCCATGGGTTCGGTGGCGTCGTACCGCTCCGGGATGGGCGGTGGCTGTTCCATCTATGCCTAACCTCCGAGTCGGGCGCGATGCGCCGGATGGAGCGGCTCAGTCGAGTTGCCACGGCAGGACGCTTGCGCGTGCGGCCCCTTGGCGCGTCGACTTACGCCGATGTCTATGACAGCTTAGGCGATCCCCAGGACAGCTGTGAGTAGTGGCTAGGCCTTGCCGCGGCGGCGAAGAATCTCCTCCGCACGCTTGGCCGCCTCTTCGTCCACCGGAAAGGGAGTCCGATCGTATGGATTGCTCCTGATTCCGCGCGCCAAGAGTGCCGTCCGGGGCGGTGGGATCTCAGGTCGATCGAGCGTCGAGAAAGCCAGCGCGTCCCCCGACACCCGTGGGTCGACGTAGAGGTCGCCGTACCGTCGACCACGGCGAAAGCGGTAGACGTATCCCTTGCGCTCGAGACTCGCTAGGCGATTATTGACCGCCGGTGCCGGGAGCCCGACCGCACCCGCGAGCGCCGAGACCGTCGCGCCGCCGCCGACATCGCGGAGCTCGTCAAGCGTCTCGCGCTCGGCCTGGGTCAGATCGCCGGCCGGCTCCGCCTGCGCGATGTCACTGACGGCCTTGCTTCTGGCCAGGAACAACGGCAGGCCGTGCTCGCGCGCCAGGAGACTGATCATCTCTGCCGCGGCCTCATCGGCAGTCACGATGACCACACGGACGTCGCCGTACACGCCGCCCCGTAGTTGCTGTCCCAAGGGCAGGATGAACTCCCGGAGGGCGGCCGAAGTCATCTGCGCGTCGCTCAGGTCGAGGATCCTCGTTTGCGGCATCTGCGACGCCGTCGGCGGCAGCATGTGGTCACGCAGCGCGCCAGCCTGTGCGGGGTCGGAGAAGACGCCGCCGGTTGGGAACACCTCGAAACGCCGCATCGGCACGACTGCAGCCACCGTCACCTCCTACTTTCCGCGCCCAGGGGCAGCAATCCTCGCTGACGGGCGCTCCGTTGCCAAGTATATCGGTAGCACACGTGTTTAACTTTATTCAGTGAAACTCATGTATAATGACGGCGACCCGACCGACAGGAGCCGAAAATGGCCGAAAAGTTCGAGCTGGCAGTCATCGTCAACGGGCAGCCGACCGTCGTCGCGGCTAACCCCAACGCTCCGCTCCACACCATCATCGAGCCGGCGCTCCGCCAGACCGGCAATACCGGGCAGCCTCCGGACGCCTGGGAACTGCGCGACGCGAACGGTGAGATCTTGGACGGCGCCCGCAAGATCAAGGACTTCGACTTCGCTCCGGGGACGCGCATCTTCCTCAACCTACGCGCCGGGGTCGGCGGCTGTTGAAGCAGTACGTCGACACTGCGGTCTCGCTCGCGAAGTTCGATCAGGAAATCGCCGACTTCCGCGCGGTCGCGGACACGTATCGCGCGCGCGGATGGTTTCTGATCGATGCGGAGTTCCCAGAGGTACTGGTGATCATGGCGGCGACCAAGCTCAAGCCGCCGGCCATTGTCACGGGCGTCTTGCTCGACTACACGAACTACGACATCGAGCCGCCGTCGGTGCGCCTGGTCGACCCGTTCACGCGCGTCCCTTACGCCCGGCGCGAGCTCCCAACGACGTTGAACCGGGCGGTGCCGGCGCAGTCGATCGCGCTGCCGGGAATGCCCGGCGCGAACCTGCAGATGCAGGCCCTGCAGCCGCTGATGCAGGCACACGCTGACGACGACGTGCCGTTCCTTTGCATCGCTGGCGTGCGCGAGTATCACGAGCATCCAGGTCATTCCGGCGACCGCTGGGAACTGCACCGCTCTGCTGGCGCGGGACGTCTGGTTCGTCTCCTGGAGGTAGTGCATCGCTATGGCGTCGAACCGGTCCAGGACTACAGCGTGCAGCTCATGCCGAGAGTCGGCCTCGCTTTCGGAGAGGCACCGGCGTGACGCTTGACCGGGTCCGTCGTTTTCGCGTCAGTTCTGACATCGCCGCCAAGACGGCAGATCAGCTGCGCCGCGCGGGCGCCGACGGTTACGAGTTGTTCGTCTTGTGGAGCGGCGTCGCCCTCGCCGAGGACGTGCTCGAGGTGCGCACCGCGCACGTGCCGAAGCAGTCGAGCTACAAGACGAAGCACGGGCTACTCGTTCGCGTCGAGGGCGATGCGCTGCACCGACTGAACACATGGCTCTACGAACACGGGGAGACGTTGGCCGTGCAAGTGCACGCCCACCCCCGTCGCGCGTTCCACTCCGACACGGATGACACTTACCCGATAGTGACGGCAACGGGCGGGCTATCGATTGTCGCCCCACATTTCGCCCGCGACGGCCTCTTCTCGAGCGGAACCGCCGTCTTCCGGTTGACCCAGGCCGGCTGGGCGGAAATTCCACGCCGACAACTGTCCGACCTCGTCGAAGTCAACTGATGGCCCAGCCCGAGTACTTCGCCCGCGGCGCGATCGCCGCAGCGCAAGTGGTTGCCGGTCTAGACGCCGATGCCATCGCAGCGCGCCTCGAGGATCGGCCGCTGGCCATCGCTCTCGGCGTTGAGTGCAGCGAAGGCGAAGGCCATGCGCTCGCCGACTTGACAGTCCGGCTGTGCGCACGCCTGTACCCGCGGCTGGCGATCGTTGCTCCTTCAGTGGTCGCCGGCGAGTTTCGCGCGCTCGCTCGCACGATCAACCCGCGCGTCGATTTCGTCGACGAGGCGGCTCTCGCGATCTCGATCGGATCGGCGGATCTCGAGGCCGACACAATCGTTTACGCGGGTTCCAACGGATGGGATGCGCTCATCTCGACCAGCGGACCGCAGCCACTTGGCAAGAGCGGCAACCCCTTTGGCCCCGGCGCGGCAGCCTGCCTCGCAGCCGCGAACGCCTTTCGTGTCGCCTTCTTCGATCAACCGCTGCTTGATGATGAGCTCGTCTTCTCCACGCTCGAACTCGCGGCTCACGCGTCGCGGCATCAACCCGCAGTCGATATCGAGCTCGGCGATGACAACACGCTCGTCGGCGTCGGGGCGATCGGCAACGGCGTCGTCTGGGCCCTGGGCCGTTGCGGCGCGCGCGGTTCGCTGACGCTGGTAGATCCCGAGCCGGTTGAGCTTTCCAACCTGCAGCGCTATGTCCTTGCCGTTCCAGAGGACGTCGATCGCGGCAAGGTCGAGGTCGCCAAGCGCGTGGTTTCAGGACTAGTCGTCAGTGCCCGCTCCTCCGCCTGGGATGAGTACGCACTCGCTCGCGGGCACCGGATGGAGCGCGTGTTGGTCGCCCTGGACAGCGCCTACGATCGGGTTGCCGTCCAGGCCACTCTGCCGCACTGGCTGGCGAACGCCTGGACGCAGCCGGGGGACCTCGGTGTGTCAACCCACCCGTCGTTCGTCGATGGCGCTTGCCTCGCTTGCTTGTACCTGCCAGCGGGGCCGCAGAAGAACGAGGACAAGTTGATTGCCGAGGCGCTCGGACTCCCGCCTGAGCGCGAGGTACAGATCCGCCAGCTTCTCTACACGAATGAGGCCCCGCCTGGGGAGTTCTTGGGTGCGGTTGCAGACGCCCTCGAGCTCTCTTCCGATGACCTCACTTCCTTCCGCGATCGTCCGCTGCGAGATCTGTATGTCGAGGGCATCTGCGGCGGAGCCGTGTTACCGCTCGACCGCGTCGGCATGCCACGCCAGGAAGTACACGTGCCTCTCGCGCACCAGTCCGCTCTCGCCGGTGTGCTACTGGCCGGCCGTCTTGTTGCAGCGGCAATCGGCGACGGGCCTGCCAAGACTGAGGTGACCCGCCTGAACATTCTGCGACCAATCGCCGACTTCTTGACTCAGCCGGCGGCGAAAGACCCCCGCGGCATCTGCATTTGCCAGGATCCGATCTACGTCGACGCTTGGCGTCTCAAGTACGAGAGGGGCAGCGAGTAGGACGTATTCAGACTCGCTCGCGCAGGGCGGCCCGCTCGATCGCGTCGGCGTCGACCCACTGCTCGGCCGACTCGGTCGCACGCCACAGCCAATCGACCGGTGGTATGAGGGCCCCGACGGCGGCTCGACGGTCCGCGCGAACCGACGCATCGTCGGTTCAACCGCGCCGATACTCGCGGAGTAGCACGAGCAGACGGTCGACCTCGGCGACAAGGACGCCGCGTTCGATCAGCCGAACACGCTCGAGGCGCGCTGCAGCGGTTTCATCACAGGCGCGGTGAGGCGTCACCAACAAGCCGCGCGCGGCGACGCCCCGCTCGTTCTCCAGCGCACGTACCGCCCCCTCGGCCTGTTCGACGTCGTCGTTGACGACGCGCTGCGCAAGTGGGGCGAGCTTTACCTCGAACCCGAGCGTGCGCCGCGGACCAATGAGGTCCCAGTATGCGTCCTCCTCCCCCGCCGTAGCCTGACGAGCCAGCGCCGATTATCCGAGCACATCTCGTCCAACGGCTGCAAGGGCGCGCGCCACGGTGTCGTGGTCATCGGAGCCGAGGTCGTCAAGAAGGTTGCCGCGCCAGCGCTCGAAGCGCGGCCCCCCTGCCCCGTGGCGTGCAAGCAATTGATCCCAAGCTGCGAAGACCGCATCGTCCCGATCAGTCGACGCAACCACGGCTTCCCCATCGAGGCGGCTTCCGGCTAGGCGAAGGCGAGTGAAGAAGGTGCTCCGAGCTCCCGCCATGGCTGCCGCTCTCAGCGCCACTCGACTCTGTCTCGCCGCGTTGGTATCGCCGAAGTCGCCCGCGAGCTTGAGGGCGAGTGCACGCAAGGCGAGCCAGAAGGCGCGATGTTCCGTTGTTTGCGCCAGGTCGCGGGCGACACGGTCGGCGAGCTCGGCGGCGAGCCCGTAGTCCTCGCGCCAGAGCGCGAGCATCGCATCGATCTCGAGCCCTGCGGTCGCCGGCGCCGCCACCGACGAGCGCCGCGGTGGCGCCTGTGCGGGCTGTGGCTCCTCGCCGTCGAGGAACCGTTCGGCTTCCTCGAGACCAACCTGAAAACCGCGATCGGAGCGCTCGACCGCTGCGAACACGTCGCTGCGGACATCGTCTGGTAGGGCGTCGAGCATGCGCTGTTGCGAGAAGCGGCCGAGGAACTCGCCATCGGCCAAGACGTAAACCGCACGGTCCTCCTCACCTCGATTGCAGCGACCGAGCGCCTGCGCCACGCGCTGCCCGAACCGCGTCGTTGCAAACGGCGCAATCATGGCTTTCTGCATCATGCTGAGGGCTGGACGTTGTCGCCGGTCTTCGATCTGAATCCAAACCCAGAAGCGGGGATCAAGCATCTGAAGCTCGCAATCGACCAGCGCGATACG
>Ga0070714_100002160_pt1 | contig 14441 bp, 8 predicted proteins | sample LARL83metaG_FD_65450 | JGI IMG/M metagenome (GOLD analysis project Ga0070714, IMG submission 65450) | Corn, switchgrass and miscanthus rhizosphere microbial communities from Kellogg Biological Station, Michigan, USA - LAR L8-3 metaG | ecosystem: Host-associated > Plants > Roots > Rhizosphere ...
CAACCTCGACCTGCACGTGCAGGACAACCGGATCGTCAAGGTGACCTCCCCCCTGGACCATGACGTCAGCAGCGGCCACCTGTGCGTGAAGGGACGGTTCGGCTTCGAGTTCGTCCAGCGTCGGGCGCGTGAACGCTGAGGGAATCGCGACGAGTTACGCGATGGTCAGCTGCTCGCCGCGGCGGCCCTCCGGCGCGGCCACCGAGAGGATCCGGTACGGCCAGACCGCGCACAACCGGAAAACCCCCCGCAGGAACTCAGCCTGAGCCACAGATGCCATAGGCTCGAAGTTCGCGTCACGCAGCACGCGGCTGAGGGCAGACCGAGGCACAGCGTCAGGGAATACCGCCGTCCGGAACGGGCTCGGCGTGGCGCGGACGAGCGCGCCAGCGGTTCGGTGAGCGTGAACGGAGATGTCCGCACCGAGAACGACCGGCGGACGGGCTCCCCCCCGGTCGTCGTGACCATTCCCTGGATGATGCTCGTGGTGCGGAACGAGTCGTCGCCTGATGACCAGCCGGTGGCGAACGCGGCGGCCCGTCCGACGGCGGGCAGCAGGTTCCACAGGTCATGCGGGCTTGCCTGGCCGAGCAGGTCCCGGAGGGCGGCCAGGTCGGCAGGGTCTGCCATGCCAGGGAAGCCGCGCACGGACTGCGCCCGGTGCTGGATTCGCGCCGCCAGGTGCTCGTGGCGCAGCGCGTGCTCCGCGAGCAGCGTGAGCCCCTGCGCCTGCTCGGCGGCCGGGCGCTCCCGGTACAGCCAGGCCCGGTCCTGGAGGAGGCCGAGCGTCAGCTCCGCCGCCCCTTCCCGGGCGGCCCGCTCGAGTCCCTGCTCGATCAGGTCCAGCGCCCGCCGGTCGTCGCCGCCCTGCGCCGCGATCCGCGCTCCGGCGCGGAAAACCGGGCTGGCCCCCTGGTCGGTCCGGCCCAGGACCGAGCGGACCACCGCGCGGACGCCGGGACCGTCCGTGCGCACGTCCGCATAGGCCCCCTGAAAGATCTGTTCCGCCTCGGCGAGAGCTTCGCGCCCGTAGGGCAGCAGGTCCTCGATCTGGGCGGCGACCGCGGCATGCTTCTGGTCCCGGCTGGCCTGGGCCTGCACCTCAGGCGGCACCTTCAGGCCCTGGGTCGCCAGGTATAGCTGGGTCTCGACGGAAAACTCGTCGATGACCGCCTGAATGGACGCCCGCACCTGGCGGTCAGCCAGGGGATGGTACGTGTAGTCATCAAATTTGGAGAGAAGGCCCAGGTGCAGCAGGTGGTAGGTGTACTCCGCCAGGGCCCTGGTCCCTGACTGCCTGCCGTACCAGTCGACCGCACCGCGGTGAATCGCCTGGGTCACCGCCGGCGCGCCTGCCAGCAGCATCTTCAGCATCACCCGGCGCAGATCCGGCCGGTGCACCAAGTCTCCGTCGCCGCTGTCGACCGAGACGAGCGAGCTTTCCCTGCGCAGCGCCGCGAAGAGCTCAGCGGCCTCCTCAATGGTAGAAATCTGCAGGTCGCATGGCTCGTTGAGGACTTCGAGGATGAGAGCCGGGTTAAGCCGGCGCAGGGTCAGGCCCGGATGAGCGATTCGCCGGATGCGCTCGTCCGCGATGTGGTCGAGGAACCTGCCGTACAGCTGGGCCTGGATGACCTCGTCGGAGGCGGTGAGCAGGGAGAGGCTATTCCCCTCGGCGAGCAGCGCCGCCGCCCCGCCGGCCGTCCTGGCGGCGAGCGACCCGACGAGCTTCAGCGAAAGCGGCAGCCGCCCGAAGGTCCTGATGATGTCCTGCTGAACCGCCGGATCGCCGATGCCCTGGACGTCGAGGAAAGAGCCCGCGGCCTCGTCGTCGAGATCGCCGAGCTCGATACGGCGGGGCGGCCGGTCCGCGAGCCTGAGCGTCTCGACCGGTGCCCGGCCGGCCACGACGACCCGCAGGAACGGCCAGCGGCGTTGCAGGTCCTCCAGCAGCTTCCAGAACGGATGGGCGCGCTCCTCGCCCCGGTACTGAACCTCCTCGAACGTGTCGAGGACGAGCACGAAGGGGCGCGGCCCCAGCCGGGATCCCAGGATCCCCAGGATGTCAGAAAGCACGCTCATCGCGCGGCCCGCCAGCTGTCCCGCGGTCTCCGGCTCTCGCGGCACGCCGTTTCCCGGCCGCCATTCCTCCAGGAAGCGGAACCCCCGGGCCAGATCGAGCTGGGGAAACTGGAGGTCGAGCTGGCGCGTCAGCTCGGCACTCAGCCCCACCGGGTCGCCGACGTCCAGGCTGGCCCGGGCGAAGTCAAGGTAGCCGAACGGAATGCGTTCCTCCTCCGGCAGCCGGGTGTGCTCCAGCATGAACCGGGCCACGAGCGAGGACTTCCCGGCTCCGCCGATTCCCGAGAGCGACACCGCGGGCTGCTCCTCCGGCTCGACCCACTGGCCGAGCCTGCCGCGCATCCGCTCGATCCTGGATTCCGGCGCGACGACCCCGATATACCGCCTGAGGCGGTCGAGTTCCTTGCGGCGGCCGCGGAAGATCGCGTCCCCCGCGAGCGTCTCGAACGGGGCGAGCAGCCGCTGGTAACCGGCCCGCTTGGCTACCTCGGAGACGGCGGGAATGCCATCGATGACACCACCCAGCCAGACGGCGACCTGCAGCGTCGCGTCGAGTTCGTCGACGGTCTGCGCGTCAAGCGGAGGGGCTTCGCGGCGAAGGTAACGCTCGAGGTGCGCCTGCAGCGTGCTGTCCCGTTCCGCCGGGTTGCGGTCGAGCGCCGCCTGGACCCTTCCGGTCGCCACGAGATCCCTGATCGTGGCCGCGCGGATCTCGGGCGCGAGCATGACCTGCCCGTTGAACGCGGTGCCGGTGGCCGGGATCAGGTCAGGGCCGAGCAACTCGGCCGCCTTCCCGGCCGGCGCCGCCCCGAGCGGCTGAAGACGCTCAAGGTCGGCGATGGCCGCGAGCACCGCCGCCGCCTCACGGTAGGCCAGGACGTGCGCGGGCCGCCGCCCGGGTGGCGCCTGGCTGTCCAGGTAAGCGCGGATCTCCTCGAGGGTGAGCTCGTCAGGTCGCTGCGCCGGGCTCATCTACGGCATCCTGAGCAGGTTGATGAGCTCGGCGTTGAGGGTCTTGAGGCGAGCCTTCCCGGTCCCGGGCGCCTGCCCGATGATGTCGCTGGCCAGCAGGGTGAGGCCGTCTGGCGCGGTCCCCTTGAGCCCCCTCGCCCGCCGCAAGGCATCCCATGCCGTGAGGCAGGGCAGCAGGTCCGCTTGGCAGATGCTCGCGCTGGGCTGCAGCGTCTCCTCGAGGATGTCGGCCGGGTCCACGTTCGGCAGCGGATGATGATAGTCGAGGAGCACCAGCCTGACCCGCTGGCGATGCTGTCCGTCAGGTACCCGCAAGGCGAGATCCTCGACCGTCAGCTGCACCTCCTCTTTGATCGGCCGCTGGCCGAAGCCGTCGAGCACGACGAGCCAGAATCCGTCATTGCGGTTCATCTGCCGCAGCAGCCACCGGGCTACCTGGGTGGGATAGTGACTGCCCGTCCGCTCCGGCCAGGGCTCGCCGTGGCTGAACTGCGAGCCGAGCTCGTCGAGCAGGTCTTCCACCTGGTAGGTCGGTGCCGAGCCACGGCTGATCGTCGCGGTCAGCACGCGGAGCCCGACGGACGAGCGGCGCTCGAGGTGCTGGAAAAACCGGCTGGTGTACGATCGCCCGAAGCTCTCCTCGCCGGCCTGCACCCGCAGGATCGGCCAGCCGTCCTCCTCGAGCAGCAGGCGGACGTGCCCGCGCAATTCGTGCCGGTCGAAGAAGGGGCGGCTGTCGCTCAGCAGCCAGGACGAGTCGTAGATGCTCGGATTGGGATCGATGCGCTGCCTCACCCGGATCAGGATCGGGTCGAACTGGCCGATGCCCTCGCGGGTGACGAGATAGTCAAGCAGCGACTCGAGCATGGACGGGTCGCGCTTCCACCGGCTGCGCAAGCACTCGTCGAGCGTGCAGGCGGCGAGCTCGAGCGGATCAGGGGAGCCGGTCCGCACCAAGATGGCCTCGTGATCGGCCCGGACCGGGAAGATGACCGGGATAATCAGCCGGGGCTGGGCACGCGATGCCAGCGCGCTAACCAGCGCGGTCTCGATCTCGGCGCGCTCGGTCCTCGTGAGCACGACTGCCCTCGTCCCTTGTGGCCATACAGTGCGGGAATGCGCTCATGGTAGCGCCCTGGCGAATTACGGAAGCATGATCGTCCCCAGCGCCGACGTCCACCGGAACGCGACCGTCCGGCAGCCGGTGCCCTGGGTGGTCACCACCCAGTCCCCGGCGAACAGATAGGCAGGAACGGGCTGGCGCAGGCAGGCTGCGCCGAGGCGGTCCTGGAGTTGCTTGCGCCCGTCGTCGTTGACGGCGAGCCGGACGGACGCCGGGTAGCCCAGGGTGGCGATCGTGGCGCCGCTGTCACCGCTGTCACCGCTGTCGACGACCGTGCCCGCGACGAACAGGCCGACCCCGAGCGCCACCATCGCGAACGCCCCCAGCATGGTGGTCCTGGCCCGCCGGAACAGCGATCCCACCAGCTGGAAGTGCCCGAAGGCGACCACCTGGCGGGCGATCACGGCGCGGTTCTCGACGTTGAGCGCGGCGGCGTCGATGGCTTCCCGGCGCTGTGATTCGGCGAGGGGGTCCGCCCCGCGCTGTTCTTGCAGTTCCCGCAGCGTCCGCTGCCATCCGGACAGATCCTGGGCGAACTCGTCAACCGTGGCGCCAGCCGCGCCGAGATAGGTGGCCGGGTCCTGGGCGATGGCCGCGGCCACGTCGGCCCGGGCGGCCACCGTCGTCAGCGTCGATACCCGCGGCGTCAGCACCTCGGAGGTCGCCCGCACGCCGATGGCCACGCCCGCCAGGGCCAGCAGGGCGCCCACCACTGCCAGCGCGATCCCCGTCGCGCTATGGAGCTTGCTTACGCCCGCCACGGGCAGCACACCGAGAATGGCGGTGCCGACTCCGGCGAAGGCGACCACGATCCATTTGGCGACCTCGCGCAGGGATTCGACCGCACGTCTCCAGTCCTCGACTGGGCCGGTCGTTTCCGTCGTCCCGGCGGCCTGGTCACTCGCCATTATCGGTACTATCGGTGGATTCGTACACGATCATCCCGGTTTGCGCAGCGACGGGCTGGGCGACGATGGCCGTCCAGCCCTGGCCGTCGAATCGCTCCCACTGGCGACCCGCCGCATCGTACCGAACCTCCCCCAGCTCCACGCGTCCCTCCTCGTTAGCTAACACCGCGCAGATGCCGGGGTTATCATAAGGCACCCCGGCGACTGGAGGGGAGCGCTTCATGGCCGGTCAAAACATGAATACTGTCTTCAATACTTATTTGAGCCATAGTTACCGGGGCGGCGACGCTGAGCTGAACCGGAAGTACTGGTCGGTGTTCGCCGACAATTCTTTCTCGTTCCTGGTCGACGCGCGGTCGGATCATTTCTCGCTGCTCTACCTGGAGACGATGATGCGCCGCAGCCATTGCTTCGTCGCCGTCGTGCCCGACCGGACCGACCCGCCTGGGTATTCGCGCTACATCAAGTTCGAGTTCGACATAGCCCGGCTGGCCAGGAAGCCGAGATTCGTCGTCCGCAGCGCCGATGCCAAAGCCGACGACTTCTCCATTCTGCCCCGAGACATGCAGCAGCAGTTCGACCGGTCCGTGCCGGACAATTGCCTGCCGGAACTCAAGCGCCAGGTCAGGGAGTTCCGCGGGCGAGTCATGGCCTATGGCGTGCAGCCTCCCTCACGCAGCCACCGCCTCGGCGTGTTGCTCGACCCGCGGCGGACCAAGCGGTTTGCGTCGTTCCCCGAGCTCAGGAAGCGGCTTCGTGAGGTTGGCGGCAAGCACAACTACACGGTCGAGATGCTCGACCCGAAGGAACTCGACTACGGGAGCCTGGCGTCGCTCGACTACTACGACCTGCTGATTCTCGACGCCAGCGGGCAGCTGACCCCGCCTGACCTCTTCGGGTTCGCGCATAGCAGGCTGATCCCCTCCATCAAGCTCGTCCCGCTCAGGGACGATGACTTCCCGACCACCGTCAAGCTCCCGGTGGTCAGCACCCGGCTGCGGGAGACGCCGACCGACCCCTTGATCTACTGGCGCAATCCGGAGGAGCTGGTCCTGGCGGTGGACCGTGAGCTCACCGGGCTCGAACGGCTCACCGCCGAGGACCTGCAGCAGGCGAAGACCGCCGAGGATGCCGCCCGGTACTTCGGGAGCCTGGGGCGGGCGCGACTGCGGGTCTTCCTGAGCAACTCCAGCGGGGACGGAGAGCTCGCGCTCGCGGTCGCCGAGGCGCTCAGAGCCCGCTACATCGACCTGTTCCACTACAAGGACCCGCATGAACTGCGGGCCGGCGTCAACTGGCGGCTGCAGGTGGCCCGTGAGGTCACCCACGAATGCGGGATCTTCGTCATGCTCGTGTCGAAGGACTACTGGGACAGCAGCTACTGCGAGCAGGAATTCCAGGCGGCAAAAGCTCGCCACGAACGGGGCGAGATGGTGATTCTCCCCTTCAAGGTCGGTGCAGGCAGCGTCGACCGCCTGGAAGACATCCAGGTTCCGGACATGACCCAGCCGCACTATCTCAAGCTGGACGTGCCCAGCCGGGCCGACCAGATCGCTGATCTCATCGTGGAGCAGATGAGCCTGGACGGGCGGGAAAAGGAGGGCCTGATCGGGGCGCAGCGGATCACCAGCCTGCACGCCGAGGCCATCGAGGTGCGGCCCGAGGCGGTCATCGGCGGCCACGACGAGTCCCTCCCGGTCCGCTGGCTGGCCGACGCCTACCAGGCCTGCCGCTCGATCGCCCGGGTACAGGTCGCCGGAGTCCGCGGCGGGAAGCCGATGATCTCGAAGGGAAATCAGCGGTCCTGGTACGGCACCGGCTGGCTGATCGGCGAGGGCATCCTGGTGACCAACTACCACGTGGTCGCCGGAACTGACCAGGACGGGCGCACCGAAGAAGACGTCAGGCAGCAGGCCAGGGGCATGAAGGCTCGTTTCGGATTCATCGACCGCCGCAGTGCCACCCGCCAGTTCAGCGTCGACCAGGTCCTGGCGACCGACCAGGCCCTGGACTACGCGGTCGTGCGCCTGCACCAGTTCGCCGAGGACAGGCAGCAGCCCGGCCTGGAGGACTCCCGGCTGCCCGAGCTCGACCCGGTCTCGACCATCGAGTTCTGGGGCCGGCTCGAGCTGCAGTCCGCTCGTACGCTGGCGAGCGGCGACCGGCTCAATGTCGTCCAGCATCCGGGCGGCGGCGAGATGATGATCGCGTTCCGCCAGAACACGTTCGCCCGGCTAGGACCCGGCGGCAAGAGCATCGAGTACACCACCGACACCAGCGAAGGGTCGTCCGGATCTCCCGTCTTCGACGACGAGTGGATGGTCCGGGCCTTGCACAGCCACGCCATCATGGCGCCGAGGCCGGACGGCACCGGCCAGCGAGTCGTGGCCAACGGCGGCATCCCGGTCGAGGCGATCGTCGCCGATTTGAGGAACCGGCACGGCCTGACGATCGCGATGGGCGGCCAGGAGGCAGAGCCATTCGCACTCGAGACGACACGGCCAGGAAACGGCTCCGCCCATGGGTGAGGCCACGGTCCAGCCGGACGAGGCGCTGCCCAGGGAACTGGCATCGCTGGTCGAGCCGCTGGCGGTCGAGATTCACCTCGCCTGGATGCAGGCCAAGCTGGCCCAGGGCTGGCGGTCGGGCCCCCTCGACCGCGAGGCCATGACTCATCCGGACCTGGTCCCCTATGACCAGCTGCCGGAGAGCTCCAGGATCCTCGACCGGACAACCGTCGCGGCGGCCTTGGCCGGGCTGGACCGGCTGGGATATCGCGTAGTCCGCAAGCCAGGCCTGGCCGTCGGCAGCTAATGCCGGTAATTGCTTGACGCTCAGCATATTTCCCGGCTAGCTGTCGGTAAGAAAGCTGTTACCTGAGACAGCTGAGCCGCAATGGACGGCCGAGCTAGCGCAGCAATTCAGCATGCTGACGCGAAGGTTCCGCGCTACCATCAAAGGTGGTCCACGACTTACGGATCCGGCCCGCGGATCGGCAGCGGGCCCTTCAGCATGCGGCATGGTCGAGGGGGGTCATGCTGACGACCAGTGAACGTGATCAGGTCGAGCAGTCGCTTCTGCAGGCGCTCGCATTCGAAGGCAACCCGAAATCCACGATCGAGCGGATTTTCGGGACCAAGGTGGCGCTGCCGATAGTTTCCTACGTCACCAGCACCCAGGCTCCCGATATCGCCGCTTTCACCGTCAAAGCCTGTCTGGAGAGCCGATGGACACTTGACCCGTCCATGCTCCAGGTTCTCCTCGAATACCTCATTACTTACCGGGGCGCGGGTGAACTCAAGGACATCCTGCCGCGGGTCGTCAAGCGCATCGACCCCAACCCGAGCCCTTACGACGCCACGTGGCTGGCCGATGACCTGCCGTTCTTCGACCGGCGGGACTTCCGGAAGCAGGTTCAGTGCCTGATCGATCACAACACGCGGCCGATCCTGCAGGTGTCCTCGGTGGCCGATAGCTTCGGCCGGACGTACAGCAGGCACTTCCTCGAGCATCTCGAAGACCACCTGCCCGGCTCGGTCAAGATAGTGTTCGTGGAGCTCGGGGCGGGTTCCAGTGCCCTGTATCAGGTCATCGACCTGCTCAAGGATTTCCAGGGGCAGCTCGGCGTCGAGGAGGATTTCCCCGAACAGGACGGCAGCGCGTATCCGGTAACGGCCGCGCAGTGGATGCTCAAGCGGATGATGATTTCCCCGGGACCGTGGCTGCTCGTGTTCGACGGGTTCGGACAGGAACTCAATCCGGAGGTCAGCGATACGATCGGGGTTCTCGCGCTCCGGGTGCCGACCGGGAGGTACCGGCACCGCATCAAGCTCGTCCTCCTCGACTACCCGCAGCCACTGCCCGGCCTCGGCCACGATGTGGTGCGCGAGGAGACCCTCCCCCTCGCGGCCAGTCTCACCCAGGACGACCTGGAACCCTGCCTGGCGGCCTGGAACGCCGAGAGAACGCGGCTGGGGAAGAGGAGCCTGACGGTAGGGGAGCTGGCCAAGCTGGCCGACGGGATCCTCGCGCAGGTACCGCAGACCGGTAAGGAGCGTCTCGCGATGCTCAACAAGAAGCTCAGGAAACTGCACGAATTTCCTGCCTAGGCCCCGCTGACACCGAGGAGCCCTCATGTCGCACCCCGACGGGCTGAACGCCGAGGAGGTCCTGGCCTTCCTGACCAGCCAGGACGAGCCGCCGCCAGCCGAGTCGCAGCCTGCGCAGGTCCAGGCCTACCGCGAGGCCGCGGCGGTCCTGGCCGCCGTGGAGGATCCGGAGAGCCTGCGTCCCCTGGGAGGGCCGCCGACCACCGGGGGGGCGGTGGAACTGCTGGGGGACGAGTTCGTGCCGGCCACGGGCCACAAATTCGAGGGCCGGGTCATGCTCACTCCCGGCGTCCGGGCCGAGACGATCAGGGAGCTGGTGTCGACCGGGCGCCTCGAGGAAGCCCTGGCCGCGAATCCCGGCCAGCGGAACGGCTCGCTCCAGGCTCACTTCGAGCGCTACCTGCGCCGCCAGGCGCCGCCGCTGGACCAGCAGTCGCTCGGGGAGCTCGAGGCGACCCGCCAGATCTCGCTCTGGCTGGGCGACGTGATCGAGGGTGTTCCCACGGTGGCCGAGGTGGACGCCCGCGTCGCCTACCGCAAGCTCCTCGGCCTGTTCGAGACGCTCGCCGGGGACGCCGTGTTCCGCGGCCGGGTCAGGCAACTCGACGAGCTCCGGCATCACATCGGAGTGGTGCCCCCCGAGACCCTGCGGGGACGGGTTCGCGGGGCGTTCCGGTGGGCCGAGCCGGAGCGCCAGCCGGCCGTCTCCATCTCGGGGGTCGGCGGGGCGGGGAAGTCCTCGCTGATGGCGCGGTTCATGCTGGAGCACACCCGGCTCCCGGAGGACAGCCGCGTCCCGTTCGGCTACCTCGACTTCGCCCGGGCCAGCCTGGACGTCGGCGACCAGCTCGGGCTGTGCGTGGAGCTGCTGCGCCAGCTCGATCTGCAGTTTCCCGGCAACGGCCGCTTCGCCGAGATCCGCGACAAGGCGGCGCGGCTACCGGAAAGCGCCGGGAAGCGTCCCGCGCAGCCCAGGGCGCGGCCGGTGACCGAGCTGCGGGTATCCGGGGTGAGCGAGTCACCGCCGGGCCTGATTCCCGACGAGCAGACTCCGCGGCAGGTCAGCGGCGACGCCGTGGCAGGCTTCTACCGCCCCCCCGGCGACGGCGACCTGGATCTGGACCTGGACCTGGATGCCGGGCCTGCGGCGGACCGGCGCGTGGAGGTCTACTCGTGGGGCGGCGGCACCCGGCGGGGCATGGCGCGGGTGCTGTGGCTGGCGCTGCTCCCGTTCCTGCTCGGCAACCTGGCCGGCTGGATGTGCTCCGCCGCCACCCGCAGCTCCTGCTGGCGGTTCCGGCTGCACCGGCTGGCGTCCGGGCTCGGCGCGCTGGCACTGACGGTCAACGCGGCCCTGATCGCGGTGCTGATCAGCGCCGACATGCTCGGGTACCAGACCACGCGGGCCGGAATCGCCGGGAATCAGTGGTGGCTGGCCCCGCTGGGCTGGCCCTTCGTCGCCGGGCACCCGGCCCGCCAGGTCACGCTCGGCATCGTGGTGGTGCTGCTCTTCGTGCTGGCGCTGATCTGGCTGTCCAGCCGGGGGTGGCGCTACGAGGCGGTCAGGCCGCCGTTCCGGGTGTCGGCACCGGGCAGGGACACGGCCAGGATGATGACGGCGGCCGCGTTGCCGGCCGGGCTGGCCGATGACGAGTTCTGGGACGGCGATAACAGCGCCCGCCTGACCACTTACATGCACCTCACGGTCGTCCTGGGGTTCCTGGCCATCGCCCTGGGCGTCATCGCCCGGGCGCTGGCCGTATCGCCGCGTGCCACCGCCCTGGGCTGGACCGCGATCGCGCTGGGCGCGGCCGCCGTTGCCCTGGGGGCCGGCTACATCGGCGCGGACGCCCTGACCACACCGGCGGTGTCCGCGCCGGATACCGCCTCGTCACCTGACAGCGGAGCGCACGGCGGCAGGTTCCGTGTCCTGGCGTCCTACCTGCCGGCTCTGGCGGCCGCCGCGCTGGTCATCGCGGTCGTGTTCGCCTGGCTGCAGCCGACTGCCACGGCCGGGCACGCCGCCGACCTGCCGGGGATGGCGCGCGTGACCGGCTGGACGACGCTGGCGATCGCGCTGGTCCTCGTCCTCGCGCTGGTCTCGGCGCTGGCCGGCTTGCGCGGCAGCCGGGGGACCTTGGCCGGCGGTTCCTGGGCCACGCTGATGCTGGGGTTCGCCATCCTGAACGCCGGCATGCTCGGCGCCGGGATCTGGGTGGCGCACCTGGTCGGCCCGGTGACCAGCGACGCCGCCATCGCCGCGCCCTCGCCGTCCGGCGGCCACGGCCAGATCTACCTGCCGTACCTGATCACGTCGGGAGTTCCGCTGGTGGCGTGCGCGGCCGTCCTGGCGGTTGCGGCGTTCGCCTTGGCCGAGGGCGTCCGCTGGCTGCGGGCTCGGCGGCTGCCGGTCTCGGTAGCGCGCCAGTACCAGGACGAGGCGGCCGCCTTCAGGAACCAGTTGACCGGCCCGCGGAAGCAGTGGTACTGGTCCGGCCTGCCCCCGTTCGCCCCGCCGGGGAATCCGGCCGGAGACGCCGGCACCGGCGCAGGCTGGGAGCGGCAGGTAGCCCGGGCGCATTTCGCGGGCGGCATGGCGCAGGACGCCGCCTGGCTGCTGTGGGCCGTCGTCCTCGCGACGCTCGTCATGGCCGTGTCCGTCTGGCGGCTGCACTTCGTGCCGCCGACGGCGATCCGCAACCTCGGCACCGTCCTCGCTGTCCTGACGCTGCCTGCCTTGATGGGCCTCCTCTACCTCACCTGGGGCGACCGAGCCGGACCGTACAGCATCAAGGACTGGTGGGAGGCGGGCATGTTCTGGCCGCGGTCCTACCATCCGCTGGCACCCCCCTGCTACGCGGAGCGCGCCGTTCCCGAGCTGCAGCGCCGGATGTGGTGGCTGCACGACGACGGCGGTCACGTGATGCTGGTCGCGCACGGCCATGGCGCCGTGCTAGCGGCGGTGGCGCTCCTCCAGCCGGGTTGCCGGCCCGAGGATGACCAGCCGACCCTGATCACGTTCGGCTCGCCGGCGGGCAAGATCTACGGCTGGGCCTTCCCCGCCTACTTCGGCCGGAGCCTGCTCGAGCCGCTCGAGCCGGGCAGTTCAGGCAGGCTGCACGACTGGCATAACTTCTACTACCCGACCGACCTCATCGGCGGGCCGGCGGCCCTCGGCCTCGCCACGGCCGACCGTGACCCGGCGGATATCCAGCTCCTGGACCCGTCCGAGTGCTTCTACGTCTACGGGCAGCGCCCGCCCGTCCCGGCGGGCCGCGCCGGCTACTGGGCCGATCCCCGGGTCTGGTCGGTGGTCAACCACGTGACCTGGCCGGAAGAAGAGCCGGAGGACCAGCCGGAGATCCTGGCCGGCGACCAGCTGGCGGTGGCTCGTAACCTCCTCGCCGAGGCGCTCGAGTGGATGAGAAGGGCCCTGGGACCGCGACCCTATGTGGTGGTCCTGGACACATTCGAGGAGGTACAGTACCGCGGCGAGGAGCGCGCTCTGAAGCTCTGGGAGATGCTGGACGAACTGCAGGAGCGGGCTCCTTTCCTGCGCGTCGTCGTGGCCGGCCGGGCTCCGGTCGAATCTCTGGTCCTGGCGGGCCGACCACCCCGCCAGATGGAGCTCGGCGGACTCGACGACGAAGCGGCGATGGCCTTCCTGCGCGCCCAGGGGATCACCGACAAGACCCTGCAGGCCAAGCTGGTCGATACGGTCGGGCGGTTGCCGTTGTCGCTCAAGCTCGTGAGCACGCTCGCGAAGCAGACCCGCGGCGGCCCCGCGGCGCTGCTCGACCCGCACAGCGGCCTCTCGCTGCTGGCCGCCTCGGACGAGGTGCTCCAGGGGGAGCTCTACGGGCGGATCCTCGACCACATCGCCGACGATCGCGTCCGCCGCCTGGCCCACCCGGGGCTGGTCCTGCGCCGGATCAACGCCGAGCTCATCTTCGAAGTGCTCAACGAGCCGTGCGGTCTCGGGATCGAGACCCCGGCCGAGGCCCAGGAGCTGTTCGACGAGCTCCGCCGGGAGAGCTCGCTCGTCTCGGTGGACAGCTCCGACGGGGACCTGGTGCACCGGCGGGAGCTGCGCGAGGTCATGCTCAATATGCTTCTCACCAGCGCTCCGGCCGAGGTGGAGCAGATAAGGCGCCGGGCCGCCGCCTGGTATGCGGACCAGGCTGGCCGGCGCGGCAAGGCGGAGGAACTGTACTACCGGCTGCACCTCGGTGAACAGGTGGATCAGCGGGAACTGAGCGACCCGGAGGTTCGCTCGAGCATCCAGGCAGCGATCGAGGAGTTCCCGGCCGGGGTGCAGCTCCGCCTGTCGACCTTCGGCCTGAAGATCAATCCGGAAATCAGCGGCCAGGCTGACCGCGAGCAGCACCACGCATCGCTCGCCGCCCAGATCGAGAACCTGCTGCCGTACGGGGCCAGCGCGCTCGACCAGGCGCGGGAGGTCCTCGCCACGGCGCGGGACGGCGCGGGACGGCCGTTCGGCTCCGGCGCACGCGCGGAAGCGAGCCCGCTCTTCCGGGCCGGGGCCCGGATAGCCGCCCAGGGCGGGGACGAGGGGCAGGCCCTCGACCTCATCGAGCGGGGCCTCGAACGCGCCACGCGGGAGGGGGAGGAAGCGCTGAACCTGGGACTGCTGCAAGAGCGGGCGTGGCTGTACCGCACCAGGGACCGCGCCGGCCAGGCGGACGGGCTGGCGCGGCTCGGCGAGCGGGCCAGGCGGCACCAGGACCGGCTGGCCCTGCTCCAGTACCTGGCGCAATCGATCGACCAGGATGACCCGGGCAGCCTCCACGCGCTCGGCAACGTGCTGAGCAAGGCCGACCCCGCGGACGCGTGGGGTCTTGTTGCCGCCCTCGGGCCTGCGGTCGAGCTCGCCCGGAGGACCCAGGACGAAGCGGTGCTGGCGCACCTGGAGTCCCTCGTCCGGGCACCGGGCAGCCCGTTCCAGCTCACCGTCTTCCCCGATCCGATCAGCCAGGCCGCCCTCGGCACGCTGCGGGCGGCTGACTCCGGCGCGTTCGCCCGCGCCTTCCTCCGGCTGGTGGAGGTCTGGCCCTACCGGATCTTGTTCGTCGCCGCGCCTTACGGGCGGGGCGGGGAGCAACTGCGCGAGGTTTAACTGGCTTCTCGGAAGGGACATGCGGTGGCGTTCAATGGATACCTCACCCACCTGGAGATCACCGAACTCACGCGGGCGGCGCTGAGCGGCGGGCTGATCGACGTGCCCCG
>Ga0070714_100002162_pt1 | contig 14440 bp, 17 predicted proteins | sample LARL83metaG_FD_65450 | JGI IMG/M metagenome (GOLD analysis project Ga0070714, IMG submission 65450) | Corn, switchgrass and miscanthus rhizosphere microbial communities from Kellogg Biological Station, Michigan, USA - LAR L8-3 metaG | ecosystem: Host-associated > Plants > Roots > Rhizosphere ...
GAGGCGCAGGTCGAGCGGATCGTCCGGCTCGGCTTCGAGACGCGCATCGAGCTGACGCGCGACGACGGCGAGCGGCTCTACGCGCAGCTTACGCGCGACGAGGCCGACGAGCTCGAGCTCGCGCACGGCGACATCGTCTACGTGCGCACGCGGCGCGAGCGGACGTTCTAGACCTTGACGAGCCGGGCCTGAATCAGCCGCCAGGAGAGCTCGGAGCTCAGCGTGGCGGGAAACAGGAGCCGGGTGATCTGTGCCGCAGACATAGATCGATAGTGGCTGACCAGGGCCGCTTCACGGAATCACTCGTGGGGTGGTTCCCTCCGGCGCTTCACTCTCACCTCCGAGCCCAGGCGTCGGCATCCCGCGTCAGCTCGTCCACGTGAGGCGGGAGATCGCCGCGGGCGATGTCCGCGAGCGTGACCCGCTCGAGCACCGAGCGGACGCTCGCGCGGAGGGCCACCCAGACGTCGCGCAGCTTTGCCGAGGAGCCCTCGTAGTCGAGCTGCTCCGGGGGCAGCCCGCGCACGTTCGCGAGCGGCCCTTCGACCGCCCGGATCACGTCGGCGAGGGCAATCTCGTCCGCCGGCTTCGCGAGCAGGTAGCCGCCGGCCTGCCCGCGGCGGCTGTCGACGAGGCCGGCGCGGCGGAGGTCGCCGAGGATGTTCTCGAGGAAGTTGTGCGGGATGCCCGTCGCATGCGCGATCTGCTCCGCGGTGAGCATCTCGCCCGCGGCGGCGAGCTCGATCGCCGCACGGACGGCGTAGTCGGCTTTCGCGGTCGTGCGCACCTCCCCGGATTATGCTGCCGGCGTGGTCGAGCTACCGATCACCGGCGGCTGCCTCTGCGGGGCAGTGCGTTATGAGGTCGACGAGCCGCTCGTCTCGGCGGGCTATTGCCATTGCACGCGCTGCCAGCGCCGCACAGGATCCGCCGCCGCGTGCTCGGCGCGCATCTCGCCCGGCTCGCTCCGGGTGGTGCAGGGCGAGGAGCTGATCCGCTGCTGGCAGCCCGACGACGGCTTCGCGAAATGCTTCTGCTCGAACTGCGGCGGCGCGCTCTGGAGCCGCCATCCGGAGGATCACGAGCGGATCGGCATCCGCATGGGCACGTTCGACTCCGACCCGGGTATCCGCCCGTCCGTCCACACGTACACCGCGTACGCCGCGGTGTGGGAGCCGATCCCCGACGACGGGCTGCCGCGGCACCCGGAAGCGGCGCCCTAGAGCGAGACGAGCCGGGTCCCCGTCGCCTTGAACGTCGCATACGCGACGCCGCCGCGCGCGAGCTCGAGCCGATCGGACGACCCCGCCGTCACCTCGGCGGTGACGGGGCCGATCCGGACGCGCACACGGTTGCCGACCTCGACCACCGAGCCGATCTCGCCACGGACGACGTTGAGCGCGGAGTCGTGCGCAGGCTCGCGGGCGACCGCGATCTCCCACGGATAGACGACGACACCGACCTCACCGTGCGCGATGTCGGTCGAGAAGAGACGCTCGCCGGTGGCGAGCACGATCTCGGTCAGCTCGCCGCGCCTCGCACTCCCGTGCAGCAGGTTCGCGCCCGTGAACGACGCGACGAAGCCGTCGCGCGGCCGCGCCACGAGCTCCGACGGTGTCGCGAGCTGGCGGAGCTTGCCCTCGACGAGCACCCCCACCTCGTCCGCGAGCGCGGCGGCGTCCTCGTAGTCGTGCGTGACGAGCAGCGTGGGGAGGGCGAGCTCGTGCAGGAGCTCGTGCAGCTCCATTCGCACCTCCGCCTTCGTGTGCGCGTCGAGTGCGGCGAGCGGCTCGTCGAGCAGCAGGACAGCCGGCTTGCGCGCGAGCGCACGTGCGAGCGCCACGCGCTGGCGTTCGCCGCCCGAGAGCTCGCCCGGCCGCGCCGCTGCGAGATGCGCGATGCGGAACCGTTCGAGCAGCTCGTCGACGCGCTCGCGACCTGCGTAGGCGACGTTCGCGCGCACGCTCAGGTGCGGAAAGAGCGCGTAGTCCTGAAAGACGAGCCCGACCCGTCGCTCCTCGGGCGGGCGGTCGATGTCGCCGTTCAGCCAGACGTCGTCGCCGAGCGCGACGCGTCCGCGCGCGCGCGCGAGGCCTGCGACGACGTGGAGCGCCGAGGTCTTGCCCGCGCCCGACGGGCCGACCAGCGCGACCGTCCGCGCGACCGTGAGCGCGAGCTTCAGGTCGAAGTCGCGAAGCGGAAGCGAAAAGTCGAGATCGAGGGCAGCCATTTGAGGGTGACGAGGAGCGCCGCGCTGACGAGCACGAGCAAGGCGCTGACGGCGAGCGCGATGTCGAAGTTGACGTCGAATTCCGCGTAGACCGCGAGCGGCAGGGTCTGCGTGACGCCGCGCAGGCTGCCGGCGAACATGATCGTCGCGCCGAACTCGCCGAGACCGCGCGCGAACGCAAGCGCGGCGCCGGCGACGAGGCCGCCGCGCGCAAGCGGCGCGACGACGCGGAAGAACGTGCGCACCGGCCCGGCGCCGAGCGTGCGCGACGCGGCGACGATGTTGGCGTCCACCGCCTCGAAGGCCGCGATCGCGGCGCGCACATAGAGCGGGCTCGCGACGAAGGCCACGGCGAGGACGACCGCCGTCTGCGTGAACGGGAAGCTCGTGTGCAAGAGGCCGGTGCGTCCGAACGCCGCGAGCAGGCCGAGACCTGCGACCGCCGGCGGCAGGACGAGGGGCAGCTCGACGAGCGTGACCAGCACCGACCGGCCCACGAATCGCCGGGTCGCGAGCAGATACGCGGCCGGCGTCCCGAAGACGAGGATCAGCGCCTGCGCGATGAAGGTCGTCTTGAGACTGACGACGAGGGCGTCGGTGACGACCCCGTTACCGAGCTGGGCGACGAGGCGCGCAGGCGACACGCGGGCGAAGATCGCGACCACCGGCAGCGCGATGAACCCGAGGGCGACGAAGCTCAGGACGAAGACGGACAGCCCGAGAAGCAGACGGCGCACGTCGGCTCACTGCTCGACCATGACGGAGGTCGATTTGACGACCGCCGTCGCCGGCACGCCGGGGCGGAGCCCGAGCTCTTCCACGGCATCGCGTGTCACGATCGCCACGACGCGCGTCGGCTCGGTGACGAAGATCTCGACCTGCGCGAGCAGGCCGTCGACCTTCACGTCGCGCACCATGCCGGTGAAGCGGTTGCGCGCGCTCATCGAGTGTGAGCGGCCGCCGCGCAGCCGCTCGATCTCCTTGCCGCTGACGATGCGACGGTTCCCGGCGTCGCGCTTCGTCTTGATCCGGCCCTCGCGATCCCAGCGGCGCAGGGTGTCGAGGCTGATCCCGAGCGCCTCGGCGGCTTCCCGCGCGGAGTAGAGCTCCTTGGCCATGCGCCGCATCATATACATAGGCAGCGCCTAGGAACGGCCGCTGAAGAAGGTGGTGATCGTCCCGCGCGCGTCGACCTTGCGGATCGCGCCGCTGCCCTGGTCGCCGATGTAGAGGTCGCCGCGGCCGTCGACGGCGACGGTCTCCGGCGTGGTCAGCCGGGCGCGCACCGCCGGGCCACCGTCACCCGCCTCGCCGGGCCTGCCCGTGCCCGCGACGATCGCGATCGTGCCCCGGCGGTCGATCCGGCGGACGACATTCGCCAGCGGCTGCGCGACGTAGAGGTCGCCGTGCGCGTCGAAGGCGAGGCCGTCCGGGTGCGCGATCCGCGCGAAGAGCGTCATCGAGCCCTTCGCGACGCGCTCGATGCCGTGCGGTGTCGCGACGTAGAGCGCGCCGTGCGCGTCGAAGGCGAGACCGGACGGCTGCACGAGCCTCGCGACCGTGGTGACGGTTCCCTCGGAGTCGATTCGCCGAACGGCGTCGTTCCCGCTGTCGGAGATGTAGAGATTGCCGTGCGGATCGAACGCGAGATCGGTCGGCGCGCGCAGGTGGGCGCCGCGGGCGGGCCCGCCGTCACCGCCGAACGAGCCGGCGTGCGAGTCGAGCGGCGGGATCGCGCCCGCGCCCGCGAACGCGTGCACCACGCCGCGCCGATCGATCCAGCGGACGCGGTTGTCGTGATCGGCGACGAAGACGTTTCCGACGGCGTCGAGCGCGATCCCGGCCGGACACGTGAATTGCGCCTCCGCGGCCGAGCCGCCGTTGCCGGTGAAGCCCTGCTCGCCGGTGCCGCCGACGATCCAGAGCCGGCCGCCGGAATCGACGCGGAAGATCCACGAGTCCTGGCAGTCGACGCCGTAAAGGCTCCCGGCGCGGTCGAACGCGATCTGGTCTGGGCCGCCCTGCGCGAACGACGCGCCCGCTTCGATGTGGCCCTCAGGCCCTGCCTGCCGCGCGGCGCCGCCGCACCCGGCGGCAACGAGTGCAGCGAGCACGGCGGCGGGCGCTGCGCGCACCGCTCACTCGGTTCGGATCTCGATCATCGGCTTCGCCGCGGGCCGGAGCCAGCGCAGCACGCGGAGAAGCTGCGCCTGCGGGAGGCTGACACAGCCGGCGGTCGGGTGCCCTGTGCTCACATGAAGAAAGATCGCAGACCCGCGCCCCGGTACAACAGGGTGCGCGTTGTAGTCGATCACCGCGAAATAGCGGTACTGGGGCGAGATACGCCAGAGCGCTTCGCTCGCGCCGTGAAACGAGGGTTGCGCGCCGCAGGCTACGTGGCGGAACGTGTTGTACGTCGGCGATCGCGCGTCCTCGTCCCACCAGTCGCCGCAGACGAGGCGGTGGTAGGCGAAGGCGACGCCGGGATTCGGCGCGATCCCGTACATCGTCGCGCCGAAGCGGTACGTGCCGGTCGGCGTCGCGCCGTCGCCCTCGTGCTTGCTGCTCGAGAGCCCGGCGGGCCCGAGCTCCGCCGTCCACGGGCCGGCGACGCGGCGGAAGCACGCGCCGCGGCGCTGCCAGAGCTCGAGCGCCGCCGTCGTCGCGCCCGCGTGCGCGTCCACGGTCACGAGCTGCTGCGCCTGGGCAGGGCCTGGGCAGAGCAGGGCGCCGGCGGCGGCGAGGGCGGCTACGCTCACGGCCCGTATGGTTGCGGTTCCGGCCCCGTTGCCGCCGTTCGTCGCCCGCGCGGAGCGCGTCACGGCCGCGGATCTGCGTTTTTCCTGGCACTCCGGCTGTCCCGTCGGCCCGTCCGCGCTCCGGCGCGTGCGCCTCAGCTTCATCGGCTTCGACGGCGAGCGCCACCTCGGCGCGCTCGTGGTCAATGCGCGCGTCGTCCCGCAGGTGATCGCCGTCTTCGGGACGCTCTATCGCGCGCGGTTCCCGATCCGGCGGATGCAGCCGGTCGACGTGTACCGCGGCAGCGACGACCGGTCGGCTGCGGCTGACAACACGTCCGGCTTCAACTGCCGCAAGGCCGTCGCTTCGGGGCCGACGTCGTGGTCGATGCATGCGTACGGCGAGGCGATCGACGTCAACGACGTGGAGAATCCGTACCTCGAAGGCGCACGCGTGATCCCGCCCGCGGGGCGTGCGTATCTCGATCGCCGCAACGTGCGTCCCGGGATGGCGGTCGACGGCGGCGTGCTCGTGCGCGCGTTCGCGAGCGTCGGGTGGGGTTGGGGCGGGCGCTTCGCGGGGACGCCCGATTACCAGCATTTCTCGACGAACGGGCGGTAGAGGCGGGGCCAGGCCCTATCAAGGAAGTGTCACGACTTCCGCACGACATGCTCAAAACGCCCGGAAAGCTAGGCTCGAGGCGTTACGAAGTCGTGACGGGGCCTGGCCCCGCCTCGCGCGCGGGATTGCGGAGCCCGACGCCGCCGATCGTTCCGCCGGCGATCAGGAGCAAGCCCGTCACGAGCATCGCGAGATGGAACCCGTGCTTCGTCAGGTGCGTACCTCCGCTCGCGGCTGCGATGCCGACGACTGCGATTGCGATCAAGCCGGCGACGCGGGCGACCGCGTTGTTCACGCCCGACGCGACGCCCGCGTCGCCGGCGCCTGCGTCGGAAAGCACGGTCGTCGTGAGCGGCGCAACCGTCAGGGCAAGGCCTATCGAGAAGCCGAGCAAGGGCGGCAGCAGATCCCGCCAGTAATTCAGATGCGCAGGCAGCCGTGCGAGCACCGCGACCGCAGCACCCGCGATCACCGGCCCGATCGTCATCAGCAAACGCGGGCCGATCCGCATCGACAACCGCCCTGCGCGCGGCGACAGCACGAACATCATCGCTGTCACCGGCAGCGTCGCGAGCCCTGCGCGGAACGGTGAATAGCCGACGGTCTGCTGCAAGAACACGACGAGGAAGAAGCTGAACGTCGAAAGGCCGCCGTACACAGCGAACGTCTCGATGTTCGTGACGGAGAAGTTGCGCAGCCGGAAGAGACGGAGCGGCAGCATCGGCTGGCGCTCGTGCGTCTCCCACACGACGAACGCCGCGAGCGCCGCGGCGCCGCCGAACAGCGTCCCGAGGATCATCGCGCCCCAGCCGTGCCGCGGCTGCTCGATGAAGGCGAACACGATCGCGCCGAGCCCGATCACGCACAACCCGCCGCCGAGGTAGTCGACGCGCGCGCCCTCGCGGCGCGACTCCTTCTGCGCCATCCGCGCCGAGATCATCAGCGTCGCGATCGCGATCGGCACGTTGAGGAAGAAGATCACGCGCCAGGTCGAGACCCCGATCAGCCAGCCGCCGAGCAGCGGCCCGACGACGGTCGAGATGCCGCTCCACGACGTCCACATTCCGATCGCCGCGCCTCGCGCCGCGCCGGAGAAGGTCGACGTGATCACCGCGAGCGACGCAGGCGTGAGCAGCGCGCCCGCGATGCCCTGGAAGCCGCGAAAGACGATGAGCGTGTCGACGTTCGGCGCGAGTGCGCAGAGCACCGAGGCGAGGCCGAACCACGCGACGCCGAACCGGAAGACACGCACCTCGCCGAAGATGTCCCCGAGCGAGCCGCCGACGAGGATCAGCGACCCGAGCGTCAGGAGATACGCATCGACGATCCATTGCTGGGCCGCGAGCCCGCCCCCGAGGTCGTGCTGGATCGGCACCAGGGCGACGTTCACGACCGTTCCGTCGATGAAGACGATCGACGAGCCGAGAATCGCTGCGATCAGCGTCAGTCGCGTGGAAGCCGCCACGTCAGCCACACTTAACAGGAAGTGAACGATCCGACCGCCCGCGATCACCGAAGATTGAAGTGATGGACGAGGCTTCCCCGAAGCGGTACGGTCGCGGCCTTTTCCTGGCCACGCTCTTCGGCGGAGTGACGTCGATCGCCTGGGGCCGTCCCGTGTGGAACCGCGTCAGCTCCGGGCTCACGGGCATCGAGGCGCTGATCCCGCTCGTCCCGCACGGCTGGCGGATCTACTCGATCGCACCGACGATGCCGACGTTCGATCCGTCGACGTGGCGCCTCTCGATCGACGGCCTCGTGCAGAACAAGCTCTCACTCAGCTACCACGAGCTGCGCGCGCTTCCGCGCGCGCACCAGGTGACCGACTTCCACTGCGTCACCGGCTGGACGGTGCGCAACGTGCACTGGACCGGCGTTCGGCTCTCCGAGATCTTCGACCGCTCGCACCCGCTTCCCCAAGCGCATGCGTTGCAGTTCGTCTCGGCGGAGGTGCCGTACATCGACTACCTGACGCTGCCGCAGTCGCAGCTGAAGGACGTGATGCTCGCGTACGAGATGGACGGCAAGCCGCTCTCACGCGATCACGGCGCCCCGCTCCGGCTCGTGATCCCGGAGATGTACGGCTACAAGGGCGTCAAGTGGCTGAACCGGATCAACCTCGTGCCGCAGGCGGGCGACGGCTACTGGGAGCTGCTCGGCTACGACCGCGACGCGTGGGTCGGACACTCGAACGGCTACGGGCTGTGAGGCTCGTCCGGCGCTTCTCCCGCACAGAGCGCACGCTGCACTGGGTAAACGCGGCGGGCTTCCTGCTCCTGCTCGCGACCGGCCTGATCCTCTACCTGCCGCGGCTTTCGGTGCTCGTCGGCCGCCGCCCGCTGATCAAGGACATCCACCTCTGGGGCGGCATCGGCTGGATCAGCGCGCTCCTGATCGTGATCGTGCTCGGCGACACCGGCGGGCTGCTGCGCATGGCGCGCGATCTCGAGGTGTTGCGTCCGAGCCGCTTCAACGTCGGGCAGAAGGTGAACGCGATCCTGAACGCGGCGTTCGCGCTGTTGTTCCTCGTCACCGGGCTCCTGCTCTGGTTCGGCGAGCGCAACACGAGGTTCCGCTTCACGAGCACGGTGCTCGTGCACGACGTCCTCATGTACGCGGCGCTGACGCTCCTCGTCGGCCATCTGTATCTCGCGCTGATCCATCCTGCGACCCGGCATTCGCTGCGCGGCATGACGCGCGGAACGGTCAGGGAGGACTGGGCGGAGCTGCACTACCCCCGCTGGGCTCCCCCGCCGGCCGACTGATTCGACCGGCGGGGAAGAACGGTCTCGTTACGAGGGGCGCGTACCGAGCGTGATCGTGAGCTTCTTGGTCGAGCCGTTGCGGTTGACGGTGACGGTCACCTTGTCGCCCGGCTTGTAGGTGTTCACCTTCGCGGTCAGGTCGTCGGCGGAGGCGATCGAGTCGCCGTTGATCGCGGTGATCACGTCGCCCGTCTTCATACCGGCGCCGGCCGCAGGGGAGCTCGCCTTCACCGCCGTCACCTCGGCGCCGCTGCCGGAGCTCGGCGTGCCGATCGTGATCCCGAGGTAGGCGTGCTGCACCTTGCCGCCGGCGATGATCGTGTCGGCGACGCTCTTCACCGCGTCGGACGGGATCGCGAAGCCGACTCCGTCGTTGCCGCCGGAGTCGCTCTCGATCTGCGCGTTGACTCCGATCACGTCACCGCTCGAGTTGAGCAGCGGCCCGCCCGAGTTGCCGTGGTTGATCGGCGCGTCCGTCTGGATCGCGCCGGAGATCGAGTAGTTGTTCGGCGCGCTGATCGTGCGGTTGAGCGCGCTGATGATCCCGGAGGTCAGCGTCTCCGGCAGCCCGAACGGGCTGCCGATCGCAGCGACAGGCTGACCGACCTGGAGCGCGGCCGAGCTGCCGAAGGAAAGGGGATGCAGCTCCGAGGAGTCGACCGAGACCTTGATCACGGCGATATCGGTCGACGGGTCGGTGCCGACGAGCGTCGCCTTTGCCGTCTTGCCGTCCTGGAACGTCACCTTGATCGAGGTTGCGCCGGACACGACGTGCTGGTTCGTGATGATGTCGCCGGAGGTGTCGACGACGAACCCGGAGCCTTCGGCCTGGGCGCCCTGGTCGCCGAACCCGTTGCCGGAGCTCTCGTTGACGACGATGTCGACGACGCCGGGCGACACGTTCTTGTAGAGCTGGGTCAGGCTCGTCGTCGTCGATGCGGCCGGCTGCGCCGGGACCGACGCGACGACCGTCGTGGTGGTCTTCGAGCCCCCGGTGCTGCCGGCGTAGATGGCCGCTCCGGCCCCGATTCCGATGGCCAAAGCAGCCCCGATCGGGAGGCCGCGGCGGAGGAATGCGTTCGATCTCACGTGGTCTTCTCTCCTGATTCTCGTAGCTAGATGACTCCACTGTGCCCATGCCGCTTAGGAGCAAGGTGAGAGTGGATTAGGCCTTCGTTAAGGCGGCTCAAGACCGGGGCTCCTGCCGCCGATGAAGGGAGTGGGCTTATGGCAGATCCGAACGAGGGCATCGTCGAGCAGTACGCGCAGCACCTCCTGAAAAGGGCTGCTACGGCCGTCCTCAGCTGGACTGTGATGGGAGTCATCCTCGGGGCCTTCCTGGGCGGTCTACCCCGGCTCTTCCGTCATAACCTGATCTCGCCCAGCAAGATCTATTTCGCCGTTCTGCTCGGCGCGATCGCCGGTGGCTTCCTCGGCCGCTCGCTGGGGGAGAAGCGGGCTCTCGGCCTGCGGCTCCAGGCCCAGATGGCGCTCCGCCAGCTCGAGCTCGAGAACCGGACGCTGCTCGCCCGGGCTCCCGCGCCGGCCCCCGCACCCGCGCCGGTCGCCCCTCCGCCCGTCGCGGCCCCGGTTGCGCCGGCACCGGTGGCTCCGCCTCCGGTTGCGCCTGCTCCCGTGGCTCCACCTCCGCCGGCGCCTGCTCCGGTGGCCCCCGCACCCGTCGCCGCACCGGCGCCGATTCCGGCGGCCCCGGCCGTCGAGCCGCTGCTGGCGCCGCCTCCCGTCGCGCCGGAACCTGCTCCTGCTCCCGCGCCCGTCGCCCCGCCCGCCGCGCCGCCCTTCCCGGTCGTCGCCACCCCGGCCGCGCCCGCGCCGCCGGTGATGCCGGCGATCCGCACCGAGGCGACCGGCTCGGTCTCGCTGCCGCCGCTGACGGCGCCGCCGCTCTCGAGCTAGATCGCGGCCCGGAGCGACGCGACGTAGTCGCGAAGCGCGCCCGGCCCCTCTTCTGCCACCTGCACCGCGCGCGAGCCGACGACGACTCCGTCTGCGAGCTCCGCTGCTGCCCGCGCGTGCTCCGGTGTCGAGATGCCGAAGCCTGCGTAGAGCGGAACGTCCACGAGCCGCCGCGCTCGCTCGGTGAGGCCGGCGAGGGCGGGTGAGAGCTCGCCGCGCGCGCCGGTCGTCCCTGTGAGCGTGACGAGGTAGAGCCAGCCGTCGGTCTCCGCGCCCGCAAGCGCGATCCGCTCATCCGTCGAGGTCGGCGCGACCATCTGCACGCGCCGCGACTCGGGCCGTTCGCCCGCGGGCAGGTCGGCGATGATCATGCTCGTCGCACCTGCGCTCGCGGCGTCTTCGGAGAAGCGCTCCCAGCCGTACGCCTCGAGGATGGAGGCGTAGGTCATCGGGACGATCGGCGTGTCGTCGACGAGCGCACGCGTCTGTGCCAGCACGTCGAGGCACTGGCGCGTGCGCATTCCTCGCGCGAGTGCGCGCTCGCCTGCGCGCCGGACCACCGGGCCGTCGGCAAGCGGGTCGGAGAACGGGAAGCCCAGCTCGACGATGTCCGCTCCGCCGTCGACCGCGGCGCGCGCGAGCTCCGGCGTCTCCGGCTCGGCCATCAGGTAGATGACGAGCTTCTTCACGACTGCGCGAGAACTTCGGCGAGGTCCTTGTCGCCACGGCCGCTCAAGCAGACGAGGATCAATTCCGCGTCGAGCTCCCGCGCGCGTGCGAGCGCATGCGCCGGCTCGAGCGCCGGGATGATCCCCTCCGTGCGGGCGAGCTCCCCGAACGCGGCCAGCGCCTCCGCATCGGTTGCCCCGACGTACTCCGCGCGGCCGATGTCCCGAAGGTACGCGTGCTCGGGCCCGACGCCGGGATAGTCGAGGCCGGCCGAGATCGAGTGCGCATCCGTGATCTGCCCGTCCTCGTCGGCGAGGATCGAGGAGCGCGCGCCGTGCAGAACACCTGTGCGGCCCGTGCCGAGCGAAGCCGCGCCCGCCGCCTCGACGCCGACGAGGCGGACGTCGGCGTCTTCGAGGAAGCCGTGGAACATCCCGATCGCGTTCGAGCCGCCGCCGACGCACGCGACGACCGCCTCCGGCAGCCGTCCCTCCGCGGCGAGCAGCTGCTCGCGCGCCTCCCGCCCGATCACGGACTGCAGCTCGGCGACGAGCTCCGGGTACGGCGCCGGGCCCACGCACGAGCCGATCAGGTAGTGCGTCGTCTCGACGTTCGTGATCCAGTCGCGGATCGCCTCGCTCGTCGCCTCCTTCAGCGTCTTCGTGCCGAAGTCGACGGCCCGCACCTCGGCGCCGAGGAGCCCCATGCGCTCGACGTTCGGCTTCTGCCGGCGCATGTCTTCCTCGCCCATGTACACGACGCATTCGAAGCCGAAGCGCGCGCAGACCGTCGCGGTCGCGACGCCGTGCTGGCCCGCGCCGGTCTCGGCGACGATGCGCTGCTTGCCGAGCCGGCGCGCGAGCACGGCCTGGCCGAGCGCGTTGTTGAGCTTGTGCGCGCCGGTGTGCATCAGGTCTTCGCGCTTGAGATAGATGCGCTTGCCGGGCGCGAAGCGCTCCGCCAGCGTGAGCGGCGTCGGTCTCCCGGCGTACGTCGTCGCGAGGTGGTGCAGCTCCGCGTGGAACGAATCGTCGGCGAGCGCCTCGCGCCAGCCTTGCTCGAGCTCGTCGAGCGCCGGGATCAGCGTCTCCGGGACGAACCGGCCGCCGTAGGTTCCGAACGCAGTCACGCCGCGTGCCCCGCCTCGACGAACGCGCGGACGCGGTCGTGGTCCTTGATGCCGGGCTCGCGCTCGAGCGACGACGATGCGTCGACCGCCCACGGACGCACGGCGGCGATCGCCGCGCGTACGTTCTCCGGGTCGAGCCCGCCCGCGAGGACGATGCGGCCCTCGGCTGCGGCCGCGCGGCTCCAGTGCACGGGATCGCGGTCCTGCCACGGCTGGTCGAGGACCCGCGCGACTTCGCGGCCGTCGCGCAGGAGCGTTGCCTCGCGGCCGCGGACCGTGCCGCCGTCGTCGGGATAGAACTGAATCAGGTCCGCCTGCGTCTCCTCGGTGACTTCGACAAACACCGCGACTGACAGAGCAGTCTCCGGCACGTCGAGCACCGCTCGCGCGCGGCGCGGGCTCTTCTCGACGAGAATGAAGCCGAGCAGGTCGGCGCCCGCCTCGACCGCGACGTCGACGTCCTCCTGCCGGGTCAGGCCGCACACCTTCACGAGCGGCCGCGACAGAAGCTCGCGCAGCTTCGCCTGGGGGTCCGGCGCCTGCATGAGCGCCGAGCCGACGAGGATCGCGTCGGCACCCGCCAGCTCGGCAGCGGCGCCCTGCGCGCGCGTGTGCACGCCGCTCTCCGCGATCACGATCCGGTCGCGCGGCGCGCGCGACACGAGCTGGAGCTGCCGGCGGCGGTCGATCGCGAACGTGGAGAGATCGCGCGCGTTGACGCCGATCACCGGCGCGTCGAGCTGCATCGCACGCTGCAACTCGTCGGCATCGTGCGCTTCGACGAGCGCGTCGACGCCGAGCTCCTCGGTGTATGCGAGTAGACGCGCCGCGGTCGCATCGTCGAGATCGCGCAAGAGAAGGAGCACTGCGTCGGCGCCCGCGTCCCGCAGCTCTCGCAGCTCCTCTTCGCTCGTAAAGAAGCCCTTGCCGAGGAGCGGCGCCTCGGTGGCTGCGCGCGCGGCGCGGAGATCGTCGATCGTGCCGCCGAAGCGCTCGTCCACGAGCACCGACACTGCGGCGGCGCCCGCATTCGCGAACTGCGCGGCGAGCTGCGCCGGGTCGGCGTCCGGACGGAGGTCGCCGGCCGACGGCGAGCGGCGCTTCACCTCCGCGATCGCCCGCAGGCCCGGCTGTCCGAGTGCAGCCGCGAATCTCATGAGCGAGAGAACTCCACCAGCTCGTCGAGGCGCGCGGTCGCGGCGCCGGAGTCGATCGCGTTGCGCGCGAGCTCGATCCCTTCGCGCAGATCCTCGGCGTGCCCGCCCGCTGCGATCGCCCCGGCCGCGTTCAGGACGATGGCGCTCCGCTTGCCGCCCTGCTCGCCGGCGAACACGCGCCGGATCGAGGCCGCGTTCGCCTCCGGCGGGCCGCCCGCGAGCTCCTCGAGCGAGCACCGCTCGATCCCGAGCTCCTCGGGGTCGATCGTTCGCTCGCGCACGCCGCCGTCGACGACCTCGCACACATGGTTCGGCCCGGTGGGAGAGAGCTCGTCGATCCCATCGGCGCCGTGCACGACGAACGCGCGGCGCGAACCGAGCTGAGCGAGCGCTTCGGCGATCGGCCGGACGAGCGTCGCCGAGTAGACGCCGACGAGCTGGGCGCGGGCGCGGGCGGGGTTCGTGAGCGGGCCGAGCACGTTGAACACCGTACGCGTTCCGAGCTCCCGCCGGACCGGCCCCGCATGCTTCATCGCCGGATGGTGCGCCTGCGCGAACATGAAGCCGAAGCCGAGCTCGTCGATCGACTGCGCGATCCGCTCCGGAGGGAGCTCGAGCTCGAAGCCGAGCGCCTCGAGCACGTCCGCAGAGCCGGTTTGCGACGAGGCGGCGCGGTTGCCGTGCTTCGCGACGCCCGCGCCCGCGGCGGCCGCGACGAGCGCCGCCGCCGTCGAGATGTTGAGCGTGTGCTTGCCGTCGCCGCCCGTACCCGCGGTGTCAACGAGATCGTCGCGCTTCGGCTGCACGGCGAGCACGTGCTCGCGCATCGCCTCGGCGCAGCCGGCGATCTCGTCCGCCGTCTCGCCCTTCGCGCGCAGTGCGACGAGGAAGCCCGCGATCTGCGCCTGCGTCGCCTCGCCGCCCATGATCTCGCGCATTGCGTCGCGCGCCTGCTCGCGCGTCAGGTCGCTCCCGTCGAGCAGCGGCGTGATCAGCTCCTGGATCACAACCTGCCCTCGAGGAAGTTGCGGCCGAGCGCCGGCCCGTCCGGCGTCAGCACCGACTCGGGATGGAACTGCACGCCGACGATCGGCAGCTCGCGGTGGCGCACCGCCATCACCTCGCCGTCGTCCGCGTACGCGGTCGGCTCGAGCTCGCCGGGGAGGCGCGTCGCGGCGAGCGAGTGATAGCGCCCTGCGTCGAACGGCTCGGG
>Ga0070714_100002164_pt1 | contig 14433 bp, 14 predicted proteins | sample LARL83metaG_FD_65450 | JGI IMG/M metagenome (GOLD analysis project Ga0070714, IMG submission 65450) | Corn, switchgrass and miscanthus rhizosphere microbial communities from Kellogg Biological Station, Michigan, USA - LAR L8-3 metaG | ecosystem: Host-associated > Plants > Roots > Rhizosphere ...
ACCCGCGAGATGCACTGCCGTCCGAAAGCAAGGGGGAGAAGGTGAAGGGATGGATCGTGGGTTGCGCCCTCGCGGCGGGCCTCGCCGTGGGAGCAACCGCCGCGTCGGCAGCGACGACAGTCGTCGTCACCCCGGCGCATACGCAGGGCTGGTCGACCGCCGATACGCGGCCGGGCGGTCAGGTCAACTTCGTCGTCGACTCGACCGCGCCGAGCGGAGCGGGGGCGCTACAGCTCACGACTGACGTGACGACGACTGCCAAGGCGCAGTTCCTGCACGACGCGTCGACGCCGCTCGGCTCGGTGAGCGAGCTGAGCTACTACACGAAGCAAGTCGCACCGCCGGGTCCGGTAGCGGATCCGTCGTACCAGCTCGTGACGTTCCTGAACGGCGGCACCGACGGCTTCACGACGCTTGTGTTCGAGCCGTACCAGAACCTGGCGGAAGGGCCGATCGTGAGCAACGTGTGGCAGCAGTGGAACGTCGCAAGCGGCCTCTTCTGGTCGACGCGAACGGTCACGTGCTCGAACGGAACCGTGCTCGGCACGCCCGGCGGGCCCGCGACGTACACACTCGCGCAGATCGACAGCATGTGCCCGAGTGCGCTCGTCGCCGGTTTCGGAGTGAACATCGGGACGAACAATCCGGGCTACAACGTCGAGACCGATCTCTTCGACTTCAACGGCACGACGTATGACTTCGAGCCGTTCGACCTCGCGACGTCGAAGGACAGCTGCAAGGACGGCGGCTGGATGACGGAGCATCGGGCCGACGGCAGCTCGTTCACGAATCAGGGCGACTGCGTCTCATACGTGAACAACGGCCACTAGAGATGAGGAGACGGGGCGCGGTCCTCGCAGACCGCGCCCCGTCGACGGCTCAGCTCGAGTGAGCGATCAGGTCGGGGATCAGGTTCGCCACGTTCGGCGTCCCGAGCCCGGTGACCGCATCCCAGCCGGTCGAGGCCGGCCAGCCGGGGATGGAAGAGCCCGGCTCCCGGTTCGAGTTGTGCGTCGGGTCGTAGAAGTCCGCCGCGTACTGCGCCGGATTCGCCCCGATCGCGTAGAGCGCCGGATTGAGGAAGCCGAGATCGCGACCTGCGATCTCGTCCGCGAGGGCCGCGACGCCGGCCCACTGCGGCGAGGCCGCACTCGTTCCGCCGATCACGAACCAGCCGCCGGCTTCGCCGCTGTAGATCAGCGGACCGGTGGTCGCGCTCGACTCCCACGCGACGTCCGGGACGCCACGCATCTGCGAGTTCGGGCCCGGCGCGCCCGGCGTCGAGCCGACGTACGAGCTCCCTGCGGGAAGCGTCTGCTGGTAGGCGGGACGGCTGAACCAGATGCTGTAGCCGCCGCCCGAGTCGACCCAGCCCGGCTCGCGGTCGCCCGGCCACAGATGGCAGCCGCCGGGCGGCGAGACATTGTCGACTCCGAGCCCGGTCTGCGCATTCACGCAGAGATACGTGCCGCCCGTCGCGGTCACGAGCGGGTCGGATGCGGGCCAGCCCACGCTCTGGTACGGGATGTTGTCCGGATTTTTCACCGGCTCCTTCATCGGGTTCGTCGTACCGCCGTCGCCGCTCGAGGCGAAGACGGAAACGTGGTGCGACTGTGCGTCGACGAACGCCTGGCGTAGCTGGTTGACCGCGGCGGAGCCGTTGTGGAACGCGCCCTCGCCGGTGCCGAAGCTCTGGCTGATCACGTCGACCTGATGCGTGTCGATCAGCTGCTGCTCGGCGTTCATCATCTGCTGGAGGCCCTGCACGCCGAGCGTCTCGGCGGTGGGGGTCGTCACGAGGTCGATGTTCGCGAGCGGCGCGGTTGCGTGCGCCCACTCGACGTCGAGTGCGACCTCGAGATCCCAGCCGCTCTTGTCCTCCTGCCCGGTGCCGCCGTTGCCTTGGCCCGTGGGCTTCGCCTCGGGGTCACCCTGCACCGTGATGATGTTGAAGTGCGGCCCCGGCGCGCCGCTTGCGCAGTTTCCGGAGGAATCCTCGGGCAGGTTGCCCTCACCGCACATGGGCGTGAGCCCGAACGCGGTGTCGAAGGTGGCGAGATCCTGGCGGATCGTGTTGGCGCCGAACGAATCGACGACGGCGATCGTCTCGCCCTGTCCGTTGTGCCCTGCCGCATGCAAGCCTGCGTAGTTGTAGGCGTTCGCCATTGCCGCCGGCGCGAAGCAGCGGCGCCCGATCGCATTGCACTGGGCCTGCGTGGGCGCAGTGCCCGCAGCGCTGCTGACGAGCGCGGCGTTCTCGTCGAGCGGATTGACGAGCGAGCCGTGGAGCGCTGCACGGCTTCCGCTACCCAGTGCGCTCGCGATCGCGGCCGCCGCACCGAGCGCGACGAGCAGCATCGCCAGTAGGCGTCGGTTCCTCAACGCTTCCCCCCAATCTCCCGGCCTGAGACGGCCCGGGTATCGCGAATGAACTGCGCGCGTACGTTAGCGAGTGGTCGTTCGTAAAGTTGTGGTAAGCGACGCGATGGGCGCGTTTGCGTTGCGGAGTGCGTGAAAAGGCCTCCCTGAAAGCTCCGAGGGAGGTACTTGTGCGACGGGATCTCAAGCTTCTCGTCTGTTTGGTGGTGCTCGGCGTCATCGGTTTCGCCTCGGCGAGCATGGTGAACGGGGCGAACGCAGGTTCGGCAGACACGACGACCGGCACGACCGCGTCGACGACCGGGACGACTGCAGCGACGACGGGAACGACCGCGTCGACGACGGGAACGACCGCGTCGACGACCGGCACGACCGCGTCGACGACCGGCACGACGACGACGACACCGCCGCCGACCGTGACGGTGACGACGTCGAACACGGTCACGCGGACCGTTGTCGTCATCAAGAAGCAGGCGGTGGTGCTGTGTCATCGCAGCACGCATGGGCGCTTTCTCACGATTCGTGTGCGCCTCAACGTAGGTGTGCTGGCCGCGCACCTCAGGCACGGTGACGCGACCGGCAGGTGCACGGCCGCGAAGATCCGCCTGATGAAGAAGCATCTCCACTGACCGAGGCGGGAGGCGGGAGCGCGCGCAGTGTGCGCGGCTCCCGCTTCCTCGCGCCTGATCGGACATGTCCCGGTGTCAGACACGGGGACCGCGGAAGCGCATGGTTACGCGGTGGTACCGCTCCGGGGGACACGTCCCGGTGTCAGACACGAACAAGTCGTGACGAAGTCGTGACACTTTCGTGACGGAGCCGGCCGGGGCGTGTCTCAGCGGACGTGCTCGCCGAGGAACGTTTCGAGCCGCCACAGATTGTCGAGGTGCTGGCTCGTCCAGAGGAGCGTGAGCGCGGGGAAGAGCAGCTTCTTGTCGTGCGCCCGCGCGGCGTCGCGCGCGCACGCGAACAGACGCCTGCGCCCTTCGTCGTCCCGGATATGCGGCGGCGGAACCGTGCGGTCGTTCTCGAGCGCGTAGCCGAGTGAGACGTACCACGACTGCAGCGCATGAATCTCGCCGTCGAGATTCGCGCCGCACCGCGCGAGCGGTGCCGTCGCCGTTCCGTCGGCCATACGCCCGAGCGACGCGAGCGATTGCGCCGCCCGCCGAACCCTCGCAACGCCGGCGACGAGCGCGGCGATGCTCTCGACGTTGAACCGCGTCGCGGTGCGTTCCGCGAGATACTGGCGAAAGGCGTCGTCGAGGCGGTGGATCGCCACGTCTGCAGCGCGCGCTGTCCGCGCCGCTTCGTCGTCGTGCCCGCCCTCGGTCAGGTGCCGCGCCGTTGCGACCACGTAGTCGACCGCGCGCGCATATGCAGCGCCGATGTCCTTGCGCAGCAGCGCGCCCGCGCCGCGCGGCCAGAAGAGCAGGCCGACACCGAGCGAGATCGCAAAGCCGATCGCGACGTCCTCGACACGGATCAGTCCGACGCGCCAGCCGACCGGCTGGATGATGTTGAACAGGATGAAGAGAACGACGGTGAAGCCGGCCTGGCCCGCGGCGAACGAGATCGCCCGCGGCGCGTACGCGGCGAGGAGGATCGCGAACGGGAGGACGACCCAGAGCACCGTCTGGTGCGTGCCGATCCCGATCACGAGCAGAGCACCGGCAACGAGCCCGACGGCGGTGCCCGCGAGTGCGCTGACGATCGACCAGCCTGTGCCGAGCGCGTTCGACCGCAGCACGGAGAGCGTGCCGAGCACGACCCAGAACGAGTGCTGAAGGCCCGTCTTCTGCGCGATGAAGACGGCGACCGCGAGCCCGACCGCGCCGCGAACGCTGTTCTGGAACCAGACGGAGCCGACGTCCGCGTGCTCGAGCGCGAACTGCTCCGTCGCCTCGAGCGTGGACGACGACCGGGCCAGGTCGTGATGATCGAGCTCAGGCGCATCCGAGCCGGTCGCGCGAAGGGCATAGCCGGCCAGTTGCCGTGACGAGTACGTGACCGCTCGGATCCGGAAGAACGGCTCGAGCGCGCTCGGGACGCCGTCGCCGTCAGCGTCGTCCGGGAGCGTCGAAAGCCGCCGCAGCACCGCCTCTGCAACGCTTTCGCGAGCGGCGTCGAGCCGGGCGAAGTCGGGCCGTGTGTCCTCGCCGTCGAGCCGCGCCGCGCCTGCGCGCAGCATCGCCGCGCTCGCGGCGAGCGCCTCGTCGTCCTCGACGCAGGCGCGGTCGGGCGGCTCCGCATCCGGCGACGGCACGAACGAGGACACCAGCCAGTCGAGCTCGTCGGGCACCGCCGCGAGCGCGGCAGTCGCTCCCGTCGGACCGGTTGGGCGGTGCTGCGTCCCGAGAAAGCGCTTGCCGAGGCCGGCGACGGCGTCGCGCGCGAGACCGGCACGCTCCGCGAACTCCATGCGGGTCGAATCGACGAGATCCGCGACGATTCGCAGCGCACCGGCGCACTGACGCTGCAGGTCGGCGCCGAGCCGCGGCGGCCAGAGCAGCATCGCCGCGCAGATGCACACGCCGCACGCGAGCCCCCAGCCCTCGACCCGGTCGGGGATCGCGGCGTTCGGCGCCGGGATCGTCACCGGCAGCACGAAGGCGAGGATCGCACCGGTCGCGGCCGCCGCGAAATAGCCGCTGATCACGCCGGAGAAGAGGACGCAGAAGCCGACGACCGCCATCGCCCCGGCTGCAAGCCACGGATTGCGCGAGCAGAGCGTTCCGAGCGTCACGAGCACGGCGCCCGCGCACGCGAGGCCGGCGTAGGCAGCGAGCCGCGTCAGCGGCGGTCCCGCGAAGTCGACGAGAACGAGGAGGGCGAAGGACCCGAACGCCGCGAGAATCGACGTCTGCGGCTTCTCGATCACCTTGTCGGCGAGCGCGAAGTTCGCCGGGATCACGATTGCCGCGCGGGCGGCGCTCTTCAACGCGGCGACGTTCGCCATCAGACGTTGGGCGCCAGCTGCCTGATGCTCTCCGTCGACGGGACGAAGTAGTACGCGCCGGTGAGCGGCTGCGTGTACCGGGTCAGGGCGTCGCGGACGCCGTCCGTGACGCCGGCCATGCTCTCGAGCATCGCCGCGAGCGGGCGCTGCTCGGCGCAGAACCCGACGAACATCGTTCCGTGCTCGGTCACCGTGCCGTACGGCATGTTGCGCCGGAAGATCTTCCCGAAGTCGTCCTGATCGTTCTTCGCGACGTGCGAGTCGGCCGGCTTGTCGTCGAGCTCGACGCTCGCGTCCTTCGTTCGCCCGATCACCGCCTCCTGTTCCGCGACGGGCAGCGACTCCCACGCGGTCGCGTCGTGCGCCCACTTCTGCAGGAGCAGGATCGTGCCGCCGGCGCCGGGTTTCCCGTCGGGGATGACGGCGATCTCCGGCGCCTCGATCAGCGTCGGGTTCTCGCTGCCGTCGATGAAGCCGGTCAGGTCGCGATCGTGCTGGTACGGCCAGCTCGACGTCTCCTCGGCGACCGACGCGAGCGGCTCGAGCGCGGCGATCGCCGCCCGCGCCGTGTCGAAGATGACGTCGTACGCGCTCCCGGACAGCCAGAGGACAGCGTCGTGCTGCGTCGCCGGCATCGCGAAGCCGTCGGCTCCGGCGATGTCCGCGTTGAACCCTGCCACCGGGATCGCCTCCGCCCAGAGCTCCGGCCGGAAGCCCGCGACCAGGTTTACCCCGCCCATGGTCGTCCGCGGCTCGCGCAGCGACGCGACCGCCGTCACGAGCTCCTGCGCTTTCCCGGAGACCGCATCGAACTCGAGGTAGGCGTGCGACGCCGTCCCGAGCGCGAAGATCCCGCCTTGTGCCGTGCTCATGCCGCCGATCATGAACGAGGCCCGGTAACGTTGCCGAATGGACGACGAGCGGGCACGCAAGCTCCTCACCGCGGAGCGCGAGCGGATCGAGAAGGCACTCGCCCACTACGGGCACGAAGACGACGGCGAGCTGGCGGCTGAGTCCGACGCCGCGAACCTCGCCTCCGACCTCTACCAGGACGAGTTCAACGAGGGCCTGAGCGCCGACCTCCGCGAGCAGCTCGCCGCGCTCGAGCGCGCCGAGGCCCGTCTGGCCGCGGGCACGTACGGCCTCTCCGTCGTCAGCGGGCAGCCGATCCCCGACGAACGGCTCGAGGCCGTGCCGACGGCCGAGCTGACGGTGGACGAGGAGCGCGCGCGCGCCTGACGACGATGGCCGCCTCCTGGCCCGCTCTTCCGTACGACGAGTGGCGCGCGACGTGCGACACATTGCACGCGCACACGCAGGTGCTCGGCAAGCTCGCGACGAAGCTCGCGCCGCCGGAGCCGCAGCTGCAGCATTCGGCGCTCCGCCTGACGGCGCGCGGCTGGGAGACGCGCCCGTTGCCCGCGCCCGACGGTTCGGGCGCACTTGTCGTCCTGCTCGACCTGCACGCCTACGAGGCGGGCGTCGAGTACAGCGACGGCCGTATCGCACGAATCCCGCTGACGCCGAACCGGCCGGTCGGCGACGTTACGCGCGAGGTGCTGGCGGAGGTTCAGGTCGAGATCGATCCGAAGCCGCAGGAGACTTCGTGGCAGACGCCGCTCGACACTGACACCGAGCACGCGACGTTCGACACGGCGCAGGTCGACGCCTACTTCGCCGCCGCGACGCGCGCCGCGCAGGTGCTCGCCGCGCTGCGTGCGCCGTATCGCGGCCGCTCGACGCCCGTAAACGCGTGGTGGGGCTCGTTCGACCTCGCCGTCAGCCTCTTCTCGGGGCAGCCGGCGAGCCCGCCGTCCAGCGATTTCATCATGCGGAACTCGATGGACGTGGAGGAGATCGCGGTGGGTTGGTGGCCCGGCGACGGACGCTACGAGAAGGCAGCCTTCTATGCGTATGCGCATCCGGCGTCGGAGGCGTTCAATGCGTCGACCCTTTCGCCCGCAGCGGCGCATTTCGAGCCGGCACTGGGCGAGTTCTTCCTCGACTGGGACGACGTGTGCGCGAGCGCTCGGCCGTTTGAGGATGCGCTCGAATTCGCGCGGTCTGCCGTCACGCATGCATGCGCCGCGTGCGGCTGGGAGCCGGCGCTCGCCGGGAGCGTCGTCGGCGAGCCGCCGCCCGTCGTCTAGTCGAGAATGCGCGCCGGCGCGTCCGGGTCCCAGACGCGGAAGCCGCCGGTGAACGCGTTCGCGTTGTCGCCGAGCCGGGCTCCCGGCGGCAGCTCGGTGAGCTTCTCGGCATTGCCGCCGCCGAGCACGACGTACTCCGGCTCGAGCGCGGCCGTGAGTGCGGCGACGACGTCTGCGACCTGCTGCCGCCACCACTTCTCGCCTTCGCGCTCGAGTGCAGCCGTCGCGACGTAGTCCTCGAACGTCTTCTTACGGTACGGCAGGTGGCCGACCTCCATCGGCTGCACGATGCCCGAGCTGACGAGGGCCGAGCCGAGCCCGGTGCCGAGCCCGAGGAAGAGCATCTTCCCGCCCTCGTAGCTCCCGAGCGCCTGCATCGCCGCGTCGTTCACCACCTTCGTCGGAACGGCGAACGCCGCGCCGAAGTCGAATCCCGCCCAGCCTTTGCCGAGGTTGATCGGATCGGCGACGACACGGCCCCCGTGCACGGGCGATGGAATCCCGACCGCGACATGATCCCACGTCCAGCCCGCTGCGAGCTCGCGCGCGGCGGCGACCATCTGCGCCCCCGTCATGCGCGGGCCCGAGTCGGCCTTCCTCGACTCCGTCTCTCCCTCTGCGAGCACTTTTACATGCGATCCGCCGACGTCGATTGCCAGCACGGGCATCGACCGATCATTGCAGCGCTGTCGATTTCGCCGCAGCCCGTTCGTCGTTTCTGCGACACGTTGGAATCGACGCAAGGGAGTGATCGAGATGGCTCATCCCGTGATTCACGCCGAGATCCGCTCGGCAGACCCGGACGCCACGCGCGCGTTCTTCTCCGACCTCTTCGGTTGGACGTACTCCGACGGCGCGTTCCCCGGCTACACGTTCGTCGCAACTGGCGCGGAGGGAACGATCCCGACCGCGATCGGGCCGCTGCAGGGCGGCTCCGACTCCGTGCTGTTCTTCATCGGCGTCGAGGATGTCGAGGCGACGCTCGCGCGGGCAGAGGAGCTCGGCGGGAAGGTCGTCCAGCCGGCGCAGCAGGTCCCGGGCGTCACGTTCGGTGTCTTCGCCGACGCGCAGGGCCACCTCGTCGGCGTCGCAGCGAACTGAGCATGGAGGCGGGCGACCAGGTCGTGACCTGGTCGCCCGCCGTTCGTCTCAGTGATCGTGATCGCCGAGGAAGACGTTCATCGTCGGCACCTGCGCGTGGTCGCTCGTGAAACCGAGCTCCGGCAGGTTCCAGTCGTCCTCGATCGTTCGCAGCAGTGAGTAGTGGTTGTAATCGGTCGCGTCCGTGAAGTGATGCGGACCGCTCGGGTCGATGATCACGGCGGGGACGAGGCCGCCGCCGTAGACGCCGCCCGGCCAGAGAGCGCTGATATCCGGATCGCCCGCGGGAAGGACCGGTGAGTCGCAGCAGCCGGCCGGCGAGTCCCAGCCGCCGTTCTGCGCCTTGCCGGTGAAGTCGCCTTCGTCAGAGACGATGAAGATCGCGCTGTGCTCGGTCCAGGCCTTGCTCGACATGATCGTCGTCACAGCGCCCTTCACGAACGCGTCCGCCTTGTGCTTCAGCGCGACGTCGTTCGGGTCGTCGTTCGTGCTGTTGAACGGGCACGGCGTCTCGGGATGGTCCGCGATCGGGTGGTTGACGCCGCCGTGCATGTCGTTGCACTGATCGGGTGTGATCCAGACGAACCTCGGCGCCTTGTTGGTACTGAGATCTGCGGCGAGGTCGGTGTAGGGCTTGACGTTGCTGAGCTGGGAGGGGTCGTTGAGGATGCTGGAGTAAAGAACGAACGGATCGTGCTTGTTCGCGTACAGCGGATCCGCGCTGCTCGGCCAGAACTGCGCCGTGTCGCCTGCGGACGGAAGCGCGTCCATGTATGCGGCCCAGCTGATGCCCGCGGCATTCAAGTCGTCGACGATGTTCGTGTGGTCGAAGACGTTCGCCGGGTTGTCGTTGTTCGTGAACCAGTTCGAGCCGCTGGTCGCTGCGATGTAGTTGGGCTCGCTCGGATGCGTCACGCCGAAGTAGTTGGTCGCCTCCGCGTACTTGGTAGCGAGCGACGAGATGAACGGCGTATTGGGATCGCCGATCACACTGTGCTCCGAGTGGTTCTCGAGCATGATGATGAAGACCCGGTCCAGCTTCGCCTTCCCTGAGCCTTCGTCTCCGCCCTTCGCGCTCGCCCCGCCGGCCGAAACGAGCAGCCCTGCGGCGAGCGCCGTCGCCACGCAGGCGAGAAGAATGCGCGCGCGACCAGACCTGCGCCCTTGCCTCTGCGTCATGTCTCTCCCCTTTCCGGAACCGTTTTGCCTGCCGCAGTCGGTGACGCCCCGATCCTCAGGCCAGGAGGACGGTTGGTGGGAAGCCTGCCGGTGAAGAAGTCGAGGATATCCGGATACCCCTTTCGGGTACAGGTGCAGCGAATTCACAAGAAGTTCATGTCCGGCCAGATAGCGTGGCCCGCTGATGATCGAGGCCCAGGGCCTGACGAAGGACTATGGGAAGAAGCGGGCGGTCGACGGGCTCACGTTCACGGTGAAGCCCGGCGTCGTCACCGGCTTCCTCGGACCGAACGGCTCGGGCAAGTCGACCACGATGCGGCTCATCCTCGAGCTCGACGCGCCGTCGGCCGGTGACGTCACGGTCAACGGCAGGCACTATCGCGATCACCCCGCGCCGCTGCACGAGGTCGGTGCGCTGCTCGAAGCGCGCTCCGTCCACACCGGCCGGAACGCGTACAACCATTTGCTCGCGCTCGCGCAGACGCACGGCATCTCGCGCAAGCGCGTCGAGGAGCTGGTCGACCTCGTCGGCCTGCGCGACGTCGCGAAGAAGCGCGCCGGACAGTTCTCGCTCGGGATGGGGCAGCGTCTCGGCATCGCGGCGGCGCTGCTCGGCGACCCGCAGACGGTGATGCTCGACGAGCCGGTGAACGGGCTCGATCCGGAGGGCATCCACTGGATCCGGCATCTGCTCAAGGATCTCGCGAGCGAAGGGCGCACGGTGTTCGTGTCGTCGCACCTGATGAGCGAGATGGCGCTGACCGCGGACCACCTGATCGTCGTCGGTCGCGGCCGGCTGATCGCGGACACGACGACGCAGGAGTTCCTCGAGCAGGCGTCCGGCAACGTCGTGCGCGTGCGCACGCCGCAGGCCGACGCGCTGCGCGGCCATCTCGTCACGCCTGACGTCACCGTTGTCGCGGTCGAGCCGGGGCTGCTCGAGGTGCACGGCCTGACGGCGCAGCAGATCGGCGAGACCGCTGCGCGGCACAGCATCGTCCTGCACGAGCTGACGCCGCAGCAGGTGTCGCTCGAGGAGGCGTTCATGGATCTGACGCGCGACGACATCGAATTCAAAGCCGGAACGATCGACGAGGCCGCATGAGCGCAGCCACTCATGCGACTCACCTGAGCCCGGTTCCGCGAGGCCGCGTCACGCAGGCGCGGGTCGTACTCTCGGAATGGACGAAGCTGCGCTCGGTGCGCTCGACGTTCTACTCGCTCGGCACGGCCGTGGCGGCGACGATCGGCATAGCCGCCCTAGCATGCGCGATCGCTGCGCACCACTACGCGCAGATGTCGCCCCGCGACCGTGCCGATTTTCATCCGCTCGAGGTCAACCTCGCCGGCGTGCAGCTCGCACAGCTCGCGATCGGCGTGCTCGGCGTGCTCGTGATCACGGCGGAGTACTCGACCGGGATGATCCGCGCCTCCTTCACTGCGGTGCCGAAGCGGCTCCCGGTGCTCTGGGCGAAGGCGATCATCTACGCGCTCACGCTGCTCGGGCTGATGATCCCGTCGGCGCTGCTCGCGTTCCTCGTCGGGCAGTCGCTGCTCTCACGGCACCACATCAACATCGCCTTCTCGCACGCAGGTGTCGCGCGCGCGGTCGTCGGCGCGGGTTTGTACCTCACTGTGGTCGGCCTCTTCGGGCTCGGCCTCGGCGCGATCGTCCGCAACACCGCCGGCGGGATCGCGTCGTTCGCCGCGATCATGTTCGTCCTCCCGCCGTTGATGAACATCCTGCCGACGAGCTGGAACAACGCGGCCTCGCCGTACCTGCCGCTTGCCGCCGGCGAATCGATCCTCTCGATCACCGGCGGCAATCACCTGTCGCCGTGGGCGGGCTTCGCCCTCTTCTGCGGCTACGCCGCCGCGTCGCTTGCGGTCGCTGCCGTGCTGCTCGTCCGCCGCGACACCTAACGGACGGCCGCACGCGTGAACGTGCGAACCGCCACGGTCGTGAGCACCGTGGCGAAGATCGCGACGACGCCGAGGCTCATCGCGGCCATCGCGGTCGGATCGCTCAGCTTCCAGATCGCGTGCAGGCCGCTGCTGTCTCCGAGCAGGCCGTAGCGCATCAGCGCCAGCGCGTGGGTGAGCGGCAGGACGCGCGAGACGTACGACATCACGAGCGGCAGCGCCGAGATGGGGAAGAGCGAGCCGGCGAGGAACCACGGCACGATCGCGATCGCCGGCAGCCTCGCGATGTACTCCTCGCTCCGCGGCACGCGGGCCGCGAGCGTCTCCGCGACCGCGTACATGGCGACGGCGAAGAGCAGAGCGACCGCCGTGAACCACAGCACGCCGGAGACCGTCGGGTGGAAGTGGATCCTGCGCGCGACGGCAAAGGAGATCAGCACGCCGACCTGCAGCGCCGTCGTCGCGAGCGCGATCGCGAGATTGCCGAAGACGAGCAGCGACCGCTTGATCGGCGCGGCGAGCAGCTCGCGCTGGGCGCCGCTCTCGCGGTCGACGATCACGCTGAGCCCCGAGAACATGGTGTTGAGCGGGATCAGCAGCCCGAGCGTCCCGACGGCGACGAACGACTCGTAGCTTGCGCTCGTGTGCAGCGCCTTCTTCAGCGCCGGCGCTATCACCAGTGCGAAGAGGACCGGCGTGAGGAGTGGGACGACGAGCTCGCGCGGCGTCCGCGCAGTCAGGGCGAGCCTGCGGCGGGCGAGCGTCGCGAGCGGGCTGAGGGTGCCGCCGATCGGCGATCGAGGGCGTGGAAGCGTGGCTGCGGATGCGGCTGCGCTCATGGTGTCTCCTTTCGGTTTGTCAGGCGGAGGTAGACGTCGTCGAGGGTCGGCGGCCGTGCGAGGACGGCGTTGATCGGAAGGCCTGCCTGCTGTACCGCGGCGACGGCGTCGGCGGAGCTTTCGTCGTGCAGCGGCACGGTCACGGTCGAGCCCACCGAGAACGCGTCGTCGCCCGCGATGCCGTCGTCGCGGAGGACGTCCAGCGCCGCCTGCGCGTCGCCGTCGACCCGGATCTCGAGCAGCTCCTCGCCGAGCCCGGCGCGCAGCTCGGTCGGAGTGCCGAGCGCGACGATTCGGCCTTCGTGCATGACCGCGATCCGGTCGCATAGACGCTCCGCTTCGTCGAGATAGTGCGTCGTCAGCAGGATGGTGATCTCGCCGTCGGCGCCGAGTTGCTCGATCACGTCGAGCAGCTCGTGGCGGATGCGCGGATCGAGCCCGACGGTCGGCTCGTCGAGGAAGAGCACGCGCGGATCCGAGACGAGCGCCCGTGCGATCTCGAGCCGGCGGCGCTGGCCGCCACTGTACGTGCCGACGGGACGGTCGAGCAGGTCGGCGATGCCGAGCGCCGCCGTCAGCTCCGCCGTCCGCTTCTCAGCGCGCGCGGGCTCGACACCCCAGAGGCGCGCGTGCACGTCGAGGTTGCGCCGCCCGGTGAACGAGCGGTCGACGACGGCGTCCTGGAAGACGACGCTGCTTGCGCCGCGAGCCGAGAGCGGCTCCTTCGCGACGTCGTGCCCCGCGAGCAGCGCGGTGCCGCTCGTCGGCTCGAGGGTCGTCGTGAGCATCCCGATCGTCGTCGACTTGCCGGCGCCGTTCGGGCCGAGCAGCCCGAAGACCTCGCCCGACTCGACGTCGAGATCGATCCCCTTCACCGCCTCGACGTTGCCGGCGTAGGTCTTCGTCAGTCCACGTGCTTCGATCACAGCCATTGGCTCCTCCAAGGTCACGTTTGTCTCGTTTCGTTCGTCAACTGCTATGACGGATCCCGGCGACAGGATGTGACCGACGTGGATGCACGCAACTGGCAGGTAGAGGAGTTCGAGCGACATCGGCCGCAGCTCGCGGCGGTTGCGTATCGCATGCTCGGATCGCTGAGCGAAGCGGACGATGCGCTGCAGGAAGCGTGGCTGCGCCTCAGCCGCTCCGACACGGCCGGGGTCGAGAACCTCGGCGCATGGCTGACGACCGTCGTCAGCCGCGTCTGCCTCGACTTGCTGCGCGCGCGTCGCGCGCGGCAGGAGGACTACATCGGTAGCTGGCTGCCCGAGCCGATCGTGATCGTCGACGATGCAGCGGGCCCGGAAGACGAGGCAATGCTCGCGGATTCCGTCGGGCTTGCGCTTTTCGTCGTGCTCGAGACGCTGACGCCGCCGGAGCGGCTCGCGTTCGTCCTCCACGACATGTTCGCCGTCCCGTTCGACGAGATCGGGGCGATCCTCGACCGCTCACCCGACGCCGCCCGCCAGCTCGCAAGCCGGGGGAGGCGCCGCGTGCGCGGCGCCGCTCCGGTGCCCGACGCGGATCTCGCGGGGCAGCGCGAGCTCGTCGATGCCTTCCTCGCGGCAGCGCGTGGAGGCGATTTCGACGCGCTCGTCGCCGTGCTCGATCCGGACGTCGTCTTCCGTGTCGACGCCGGCACGACGCCGCAGGCACGCGAGCCCGTCACCGGAGCAGCCGCCGTCGCGGAGACGGTGCTCGCACGCGGCCGCCGTTTCGCTCCGCTGGCTCAGCACGCGATCGTGAACGGCGCCGCGGGGCTGATCGTCGGACCGCGCGACGATCCGCGCGCCGTCATCGGGTTCACCGTGGTCGGCGGGCGGATCGTCGCGCTGGACCTGATCCTGGACCGGACGAAGTTGCGCCGTATCTAGGCGGCGCGCTCCCAGCCGGCGCCCGCGAC
>Ga0070714_100002165_pt1 | contig 14433 bp, 12 predicted proteins | sample LARL83metaG_FD_65450 | JGI IMG/M metagenome (GOLD analysis project Ga0070714, IMG submission 65450) | Corn, switchgrass and miscanthus rhizosphere microbial communities from Kellogg Biological Station, Michigan, USA - LAR L8-3 metaG | ecosystem: Host-associated > Plants > Roots > Rhizosphere ...
GGAAAATTCCACGGGCTGATGCAAACAAAGACGCCGCGCCCGCGATAACGCAGTTCGTTCACTTCGCCCGTCGGCCCGGGCATCTGTTCCGGGCCGAGCGCGGTGCGGGCTTGCGTGGCGTAGTAGCGGCACAGATCCGCCGCCTCCCGCACTTCGGCGACGCCGTCCGCGAGAGTCTTGCCGCCTTCGCCCGCCAGCAGCGCGATCAACATGCCGCGCCGAGATTCGATCAACTCAGAAGCACGCTCGAGCGTGGCCGCACGTGAGGCGACCGGTGTCGCCGCCCAAGCGGAAAATCCGTCTGACGCGGTAGCCATCGCGGCTCCGACCGCTGCGTCATCGCTTTCGCTCACCTCACCGATGGCGCTGTCATCGATGGGCGAGAGCACGGCGCGCCGTGGTCCCTCGACTTGCATTCCATTGATGAGTGGCGTCGCCTGCCATGACGGCGCAGTACCCTTGCGGATTTCACCGAGCAGCACCGCCAGCGCGGCGCGGTCACCGAATTCGACCCCGGCTGAGTTGCGCCGTGTGGGAGCATAAAGATCTCCCGGGCGCACGATGCGCGGATGACGAGCGCGACGCGGCTCGCCGATCGCGGCCTGCGGACGGCGCAGCACATCGGTGATCGGCACCGTCGGGTCCGCCGCGACCGAGACGAACGAGGAATTGGCGCCGTTCTCGAGCAGCCGCCGCACCAGATAGGCGAGCAGATCGCGATGCTCGCCGACCGGCGCGTAAACCCGGCAGGCGGCGCCGGGCTCGTCCGCCATCAGTGCGTCGTAGAGCGCTTCGCCCATGCCGTGCAGTCGCTGGAACTCATATCCCGCGACGCCGCCCGCCTCGGCGATGACGCTCGCGACCGTGAGCGCATTGTGGGTCGCGAACTGCGGAAAAATGCGCGGCCGAGCGGAGAGGAGCTTGCGCGCACACGCGATGTAATTGATATCCGTCATGGCCTTGCGCGTGAACACGGGATAATCCGCGAGCCCGCGTTCCTGCGCGCGCTTGATCTCGGTGTCCCAATAGGCGCCCTTGACGAGTCGCACCATGACGCGCGCATCGAGCGCTTGCGCCGCGGCGACAATCCAGTCGACCACCTGCGGCGCGCGTTTTTGATAAGCCTGGATGGCGAGCCCGAATCCGTCCCAGCCGCGTAGCCCTGGATCGGCAAGCACGGCGCCGATCAAATCGAGCGACAGTTCCAGCCGGTCCGCTTCTTCGGCGTCGACCGTGAAGTTGAGATCGTGGTCCTTCGCCTGATGCGCGAGCGCAATCAGGCGCGGCGTCAACTCCGCGGTCACGCGCTTCCGCGCCAGCGGCTCGTAACGCGGGTGGAGCGCCGAGAGCTTGACGGAAATCCCTGGACGGTCGGGGAGCGCGCCGACGGCGGTGCCGCCGATGGCGGCGATCGCGTGCGCATAGGCCTGGAAGTAGCGTTCCGCGTCGGCCGCCGTGCGCGCGCCTTCGCCCAGCATGTCGAACGAGTAGCGGAACCCAGGCCGTGCGCCAGCGCGCGCCAGCGCATCCTCGATCGTCTCGCCGAGCACGAAATGCGAGCCGAGAAGCCGCATCGCCTGGCGCACTGCGGCCCGCAGCGCGGGCAGACCGAGGCGCTTCGCGAGAGTATCGAGGATGCCTTCCGGCGTTTCGCCCGGATGGATGATGCGCGCGCTGATCCCGAGCGCCCACGCCGAGGCCGAGACCAGGAGCGCGTGGGATTTCATCTCGTGATGCGACCAGTCGCCGGCCGCAAGTTTGTCTTCGATGAGCCGATCGGCAGTGGCGGCATCGGGCACACGCAGCAGCGCCTCCGCCAGCACCATCAGGGCGAGGCCCTCGCGGGTCGAGAGCGAATACTCGTGCAGGAAGTCCTCGATGCCGCCGAGGCCGCCCGCGCGGGCGCGCACCGCCTCCACCAGCCGCGCCGCGCGCGCATCGATGCGCGCTTCAACGCCGGGGCCGAGCGAGGCCTGCGGCAGCAATTCTGCCGCGATATCCTCATCCGCCGGCGCGTAGGGTGCCGCAAATGTCGGCACGACAGGTGCTTCTTGGGACGAGCGCCGCACCGGGTCCGCGGTCATGGCCAAACTCCGGCTCGATCCAAGGCTCGCGCGCGGCGATCCGTGAGAATCGCGGCGCCACGCAGTCACCTTAACAAGGTGGCCGCGCCGGGTCTCCCGCGCACTCGCCGTATGGGAGGCATTGCTGCGGCAACCTGCCGCGCAAGAAAACAGGTGGCGATATCGGGATTGTGAGAAATCAAGCCGGCGGCTTGTTTGCGGCACACCCTCGCGGCATGGTTATTGCTCGATTTGAGAGTCCGGTTGAAAGCGTTCCCGATATGGGCCCATTGCACAAATCTTGGCGTCGCATCGTTCGTGGCATGCTCGCCGCCGCGATCGCGGTATGTACGGGCCCTGTCCTTGCGCAGACGTCCGTCAAGCTCACCCTCGACGGCAAGGTTGAAGGCCCGGTTGCCCCCTTCGTAGTCGCGGTCGACAAGGGCTGCTTCAATGCGCAGCGGGTGGACGTGACCGTCGACGCAGCGCTCGGCACGCCCGAAGCGATCGAACGCGTTGCCTCCGGCGCTTACGATATGGGGTTCGCCGGCGTCGTCGCACTGATGAAGTACCGCGATCAGAATCCCGGCGCGCCGGTGCGGGCGGTCTTCATGGTGTACAACAAACCGGCGTTCGCGATCATCGGCCGCAAGAGCCGCGGCGTCCTCACCCCCAAGGATCTGGAAGGCCGCAAGCTCGGCGCGCCGCCGACGGACGCAGCCTATGCGCAATGGCCGATTTTCGTTAACGCCAACGGCATCGATGCGGCGAAGGTCACCATCGTCAGCGTTGGCCTTCCCGTGCGCGAGCCGATGCTTGCGTCGGGCGAGGTCGACGCCATCTCGGGTCTTTCGTTTTCTTCTGCGCTCGACCTCAAGCAGCGCGGCGTGCCGCCCGACGACATCAACGTGCTGCTCATGAGCGATTACGGGGTCGAGCTTTACGGCAGCGCGGTGCTGGTGAATTCCAAATTCGCGGCGGAAAAGCCGGAAGTGGTAACCGCCGTGCTGCGCGGGCTCGTCTGCGGCATCAACGAGACCGTGCGCAGCCCGTTCGCGGCGATCGACTCGGTTCTGCGCCGCAACGACAAGGCGCTGCGGGAAGTCGAGATCGAGCGGCTGCGCATGGCGCTCAAGGACAACATCCTGACCCCGGAGGTCAAGGCGAACGGCTTTGGCGGCATCGACGACGCGCGGTTCGAGCGGTCGATCGATCAGCTCATGGCGGCTTATCGTTTCAAGACACGGCCCAAAACCGGCGAGGTGTTCGACCCGTCGTTCCTGCCCAGCGCGACCGAACGCGCGCTGGATTAGGTCGCTAACTAACTAGAGCATGATGCCGAAAAGTGGATACCGGTTTTCGGAAAACATCATGCTCCAGCAATAACCTAAAGCGGGATGGCGATTCGAAGAAAAGCCATCACGCTTTAGCCGGCTTGCCGGTTGGCCACCGGTCCGCGCGGGGCCGTGCGTCCCGATCGCGCGTGGATCGTCCCTGCCAGTACCTGCGCCAAGTCCTCGAGCAATTCGCGGTTCTCGGCTTCGCGCAGGTAGATGGCGCAGACAATTTCGGGAAGCGCCGGTAACGGCGGATCACGCCAGACGATCAGCTCAGGCGGCACCAGCCGCTCGACCATGGCCGAGACCCCAAGCCCGGCTGCCACCGCTCCGGCAACGCTCGCGCTGCTCGCTCCGGTGAAAACCATTTCCCAATTCCGGCCGGCGCGATCGAGCGCCTCGATCGCCAGCTTCGTCAGCACGCACTCCTCTTCTTGGGCAACGAGCGGCACGGGGCCGGTCGAATCGTAGACCGTGCCGGCACCGCGGACCCACACGACGCGCTCGGTCCAGCGCTCGTATGCCTCGAGCAGCGGATCCTGTGCAAAGGTCACCGCGACGTCGAGATCGCCCTGCTGCAGGCTACGCAACAGCCGGGCCGATACATCGCAGCGAACATGAAATCCCTGATGCGGCGAGCGCCGGCGAAATGCCGCGAGCGCAGCAGGCAGCAGCGCGCCGGCGAGATCGCCCGGAATGCCGATACGGAGCGGCATGGTCTCGCCGCGGACCGAGGCGAGTTCAATGATCTGGTCGTTGATCGCGAGCAGGCGCCGCGCGCAGTCGGCGATCGCGCGCCCCCGCTCGGTCGGAACGACGCCGGGGGCGCTCTTGTCCAAGAGTTCGCTGCCCAGCAGGCCCTGCAAGCGCTTGACTTGCGCGCTGACCGCCGGCTGCGTGCAGCCCAGCGCTTGGGCCGCCTTGGTGAACCCGCGCAGATCAACGACGGCGACGAATGCGCGCAACAGTTCTGTGGGAATATTGGTCATGCAAATACGAAACGGGTAGGCCCACGGCACCGACCCGCCCCGGCAGCGCATCGGCTAATGAGGCCTTCGCTGGGATTTTCCGCTACGCCGCGTGAAGGTCGCTACTGCTATATTTGACACAAGCACAACGCAACTGAACGTGGACGGCAGTTGCATAATGTCGCCCTCGTATAAGTACGATGGTGGCTGCATCAGATTTATTATGGTCCAGTGCGAACGGTTATGGGATTTACCTTGCGTTGGCGCCTTGTGGCGGCCAGGCATCGGCGGCTACACTCGTTCCCGACCGCCTTTCGGCCAACGAGCGGTCTTGGCGAGGGATTCATGGGCCTGAAAGCAATCGGCGCCGTCCTGCTGGCCTCGGGAGTGGCATTCGCGGTCGTCACCGCGGACGCCGCCACCACCAAGCGCAAGCCGGCCCGCGTGGTCGTGACCAAGCGGTCCTACCTTGATGCCGGCACGGAGGTGAAACCGGGCGAGCGGCACTTCAACGATTACGTGTTCCCGCCCAACTACTCGCCCTACGCGGTGGTCGATCCGACCCGTTCGTACCGCTACCCGCTGCCGGATCCATTCTGGTTGCCCGGCTGCTGCGGGTCGCTCGGCTACTGAACGCCCGCCAACGTCCGCATTTCCGCAACGATCGCATCGCCCATCTGGGCGGTGCCGACGACCGTCATGCCCTCGGACTTGATGTCCGCGGTGCGCAGCCCCTTCGCGAGCGCGGCGGCGATCGCCTGGTCGATCAGGTCGGCCTCGTTGAGCAGCGCGAAGGAATAGCGCAGCGCCATCGCGAAGGACGCGATCATGGCGATCGGGTTGGCGATCCCCTTCCCGGCGATATCGGGCGCGGAGCCATGCACCGGCTCGTAGAGCGCGCGGCGCTTCTTGGTCTTGGGGTCGACCTCGCCGAGGGAGGCCGACGGCAGCATGCCGAGGGAGCCGGTGAGCATCGCGGCGATGTCGGAGAGCATGTCGCCGAAAAGATTGTCGCACACGATTACGTCGAACTGCTTGGGCCAGCGCACGAGCTGCATGCCGCCGGCGTCGGCAAGCACGTGATCGAGCTTGACTTCCTTGAACTCGCGCTCGTGCACCTGATTGATGACCTCGTGCCACAGCACGCCGGTCTTCATCACGTTGCGCTTCTCCATGGAGGTGAGCTTGTTGCGGCGTTTCTTCGCCAGCTCGAATCCCACGCGCGCGATGCGTTCGATCTCGTAGGTGTCGTAGACCTGCGTGTCGACCGCGCGCTTCTGGCCGTTGCCGAGATCGGTGATGGTTTTCGGCTCACCGAAATAAACCCCGCCGGTGAGCTCGCGCAGGATGACAATGTCGAGTCCTTCCACCACCTCGCGCTTGAGGCTCGATGACTCTGCGAGTGCCGGGTAGCACACCGCCGGCCGGATGTTGGCGAACAGGGTGAGATCCTTGCGCAGGCGTAACAGCCCCGCTTCCGGCCGCACGTCGAACGGCACGCCGTCCCATTTCGGCCCGCCGACCGAACCGAAGATCACCGCGTCCGCCGCCTTGGCCTTGGCCACCGTCTCGTCGGTAACCGCGACCCCATGGGCATCGTAGCAGCAGCCGCCGACCAGCGCCTCTTCGGTTTCGAAGCGGTCGGGACCGCGCTCGTTCAAGAAAGCGATGACCTTCTTCACCTCGCCCATCACTTCGGGCCCGATGCCGTCGCCGGGGATGAGCAAAAGCCGATGGGTCGTCATGGGAACACTCGTGCCGTCGGTGATGCGCGCGGATTGCTAATTGCCAAGGTGGAGCTTGGCAAGGCTAGTGTCCCGATTCCGAAGTTCGCCCGAGTTTGCCGCACGCTCTGGAGCGAACTTCGGAATCGAAGGACACTAGCAATTCTATTCTAGTCCCGCTTTGAACCCGAAGTTCGCAGTCGGACGAGCGGCAATGGTGATGCGAACTTCGGGTTCGCGGCACTAGCTTGCAAGCGCCGCGTGATACTTCTAAGCCCGCGCGATGACCAAGACCAATGCGGGCAATTTCTTCGAGGATTTCCGCCTCGGCCAGGTGATCGAGCACGCAACGCCGCGCACGGTGACGGCCGGCGACATAGCGCTTTACGTCGCGCTCTTCGGCACGCGCTTTGCCGTGCAATCGTCCGATGCCTTCGCGCAGGCGATCGGCTATCCGCGCGCGCCGCTCGACGATTTTCTCGTGTTCCACATCGTGTTCGGCAAGACCGTGCCGGATATTTCGCTCAATGCCATCGCCAACCTCGGCTACGCCGGCTGCCGGTTTCTCGCGCCGGTCTATGCGGGCGATACGCTCTCCGCGCGCAGCGAAGTGATCGGGCTCAAGGAAAACTCGAACCGCAAGACCGGCATCGTGTACGTGCATTCGACCGGACTGCGGCAGGACGGAACCGCCGTGCTCGAGTTCATCCGCTGGGTCATGGTGCGCAAGCGCAACGAAGCCGCGCCCGCGCCGGGCGAGGCGGTGCCACCGCTCCCCGCGGCGCTCGAGCCTGCCGCGCTCGGCGCCGCGTGCCCAACGATCGACGCTCGCGCTTACGACCTGACGCTCGCGGGCGCACCGCACCGCTGGGACGATTACGCCGTCGGCGAGAAGATCGACCACCGCGACGGCATGACCGTGGAGGAAGCGGAGCACCAGCTCGCTACGCGGCTTTATCAGAACACCGCGCGCGTCCACTTCAATCAATTCGCCGCAAGCAAAGACCGGTTCGGCCGCCGCCTGATCTACGGCGGCCACGTGATTTCGCTCGCCCGCGCGCTTTCGTTCAACGGCCTTGCCAACGCGTTTCACGTGACGGCGATCAACGGCGGACGGCACACGGCGCCATTATTTGCCGGCGACACCGTATTCGCGTGGTCGGAGGTGACCGACAAGGCGCCGCTGCCGGGACGCAGCGACGTCGGCGCGCTGCGGCTGCGCACCACCGCGACCAAGGATCGGCCGTGCGCCGATTTCCCGCTACGCGAAGGCAACGGCTACGACCCCGCCGTGGTGCTCGATCTCGATTACTGGGTGCTGCTGCCGCGATGAAACGGTTTCACGCCCCCGTGCGAAGATGCGCGACGAGATCGCGCGCGTAGGGCGGCAGCTCGTCGAGCCGGCGCATGCAGATGGTGAGCGCCCGCGCCGCCCAGGGATCGGTCAGCGCGACAGGTATGATCGCCATCATCTGGCCGACCCGGCGTGCGGTCGTCTCCGGCACGATGCCGATGCCGACGTTGCATTCGACCAGGCGGCACACCGCATCGAAACTGCGCAACTGCACGCGCAGCCGCAGCGGCCGGCCGGCGCGCGCTGCTTTCTCGGCCAGGAAACGTTGCAGCGCGCTCGCGCGGTCGAGGCCGACGATGTCGTGATCGAGCACCTCGGCAAAGGCGATCTTGCGCCGCCCCGCGAGCGCATGCTCGCGCCCCACCACCAGCACGAAGCGGTCGTGACGGAACGGATAGGTCTCGAGCGTGCTCGGATCGACGGTGCCCGCCACGATGCCGATATCGCCGACCCCTTCGGCGATGAGCCCGACGATTTCGTCGCTCAGCCGTTCCTCCACGTCGACACTCACCTGCGGATGGGCGGCAAGAAACGAGCTGAGCGCCTCGGGGAGGAATTCAGTGAGCGCATTGGTGTTGGAGAGCATGCGCACGTGGCCGGCAAAGCCCCCGGCGTAACCGCCGAGGTCCTCGCGCAGGCGCGCCGCTTGGCGGAGCATCGTGCGGGCGTGCTGGATCAGCGTGCGGCCGGCTTGCGTCGGCGTGACCCCCTGGCGCCCGCGCACCAGCAAGGCGGCACCGAACGCCTCCTCCAGGTGACGGATGCGGGTCGAGGCGGCGCCCAGCGCGATATGCGCGCGCTCGGCGCCGTGGGTGATGCTGCCCGCCTCGACCACGTGGCGGAACAGGTCGAGATCGACGAGATCGAAATGCATGCAATCCTTCCGATTTCGCGAAGGCTGGCTACACTAAATACGCATTGTACGCGTATTCTATTAGCCTTATCTTCGCCGAAATAGAAGCTTCGCGAAGCTGCTCGCGGCCAAGCCGCTGTCTTTCGGGGGATCAGGCCCCGCATTGCGGCCCGCCGTCACCTTGGGCTAGGAACGAACCGGGGCGCGAGCGGCGAGCGGGTTGGAGGACATGATGGCCGATACCAGGGCGCCGGCGGCGCGTCCGCTGTCGCCGCATTTGCAGATTTATCGACTGACGTTGACCATGGTGATGTCGGGCGCGCACCGCATCACCGGCCTGTTCCTCTACTTCGGCGCCGCGATCCTGGCGTGGTGGCTCATCGCCGCCGCGATCGGCCCGAACGCCTACGCCAACGTGCAATGGTTCATGGGGACCTGGTTCGGCCGCTTCGTGCTCCTGGGCTACACCTGGACCCTGTTTCATCACACCTTCGGCGGCATCCGCCATCTCATCTGGGACACCGGCCGCGGGTTCGGAGCGAGCGAACGCGAGTGGCTCGCCGCCGCGACGCTGTTCGCATCGATCACCTGCACCATCGTGCTGTGGGTGGCGGGTTATTTTTTCATCGGCTGAGCATGATCCCGAAAAGTGGGTACCGGTTTTCGGAAAAGATCATGCTCCAGCAAAAAGTTAAAGCGCGATGACGCTTCGAAGAAAGGTCATCGCGCTTTAAGGCAGGAAGGAGCGAAACCATGAGCATGCGCACGCCGCTCGGCCGGGTCCGCGGTCTCGGCTCCGCCGGCACGGGAACAGACCATTTCTGGGTTCAGCGCGTTACCTCGGTGGCGGGGATTCCGCTCACGGTCGGATTCATCGTGATTGTCGCCATGCTGGTCGGGCGCAATCACGCGGCGACGGCGCAGATTCTCGGCTCGCCGTTCGTCGCGCTCACGATGATCCTGTTCATCGGCACGATCGTCTATCACATGTGGGTCGGCATGCAGGTGATCATCGAAGATTACGTGAACGATCCTTTGTTCAAGGCGATCATGGCGATGGGCAACACCTTCTTCTCATGCGTCGTGGCGCTGGCCTCGATCTTCGCCGTCCTCAAGCTCTCGTTCGGAGTGTGAGCCCATGGCCAACGATTCTTCCGGCAACGGCGGCGCGCCCAGCGTGAATGGCCGTGCCTATCCGATCGAAGATCACACCTACGACGTCGTCGTGGTCGGGGCGGGCGGCTCGGGCCTGCGCGCCGTGGTCGGCTGCAGCGAGGCCGGCCTCAAGACCGCCTGCATCACCAAGGTGTTCCCCACGCGCTCGCACACGGTCGCCGCCCAGGGCGGCATTTCCGCCGCGCTCGGCAACATGGGCGAGGACGACTGGCGCTGGCACATGTACGACACCGTGAAAGGGTCGGACTGGCTCGGCGACCAGGACGCGATCGAATATTTGTGCCGGCACGCGCCGTCCGCCGTCTATGAACTCGAGCATTGGGGCGTGCCGTTCTCGCGCACCCCGGACGGCAAGATCTATCAGCGTCCGTTCGGCGGCATGACCACCCACTACGGCAAGGGCACCGCGCAACGCACCTGCGCGGCCGCCGACCGCACCGGCCACGCGATGCTGCACACGATGTACGGCCAGTCGCTGCGCCACTCGGCGGAATTCTTCATCGAGTTCTTCGCCATCGACCTGATCATGGACGACGAGGGACGCTGCCGCGGCGTGGTCGCGCTCAAGCTCGACGACGGCTCGATCCACCGGTTCCAGGCGCATGTGACGATTCTCGCGACTGGCGGCTATGGGCGCAGCTATTTCTCCTGCACCTCGGCCCATACCTGCACCGGCGACGGCAACGCCATGGTGCTGCGCGCCGGCCTGCCGCTCGAAGACATGGAGTTCGTGCAGTTCCACCCGACCGGCGTCTACGGCGCCGGCGTTCTGATCACCGAGGGCGCGCGCGGGGAAGGCGCCTATCTCGTCAACTCCGAGGGCGAGCGCTTCATGGAGCGTTACGCACCGTCCGCCAAGGATCTCGCCTCGCGCGACGTGGTCTCGCGCGCGATGACCATCGAAATACGCGAAGGGCGCGGCGTCGGCCGCAAGCAGGACCACATGTACCTGCACCTCGACCATCTCGATCCCGAGGTGCTGCACGAGCGGCTGCCGGGCATTTCCGAGTCGGCGAAAATCTTCGCCGGCGTCGACGTGACGCGCGACCCGATCCCGGTGCTGCCCACGGTGCACTACAACATGGGCGGCATCCCGACGAATTATCACGGCGAGGCGCTCACCAAGAAGAACGGCAACGACGACGCGATCGTCCCCGGGTTGATGGCGCTGGGCGAGGCGGCGTGCGTGTCCGTGCACGGCGCGAACCGCCTCGGTTCGAATTCGCTCATCGACCTCGTGGTGTTCGGCCGCGCGGCGGCCCTGCGGTGCGCCGAAACCGTCACCCCCGGCGACCGGCATCCCGATCTGCCGAAGGATTCCGCCGAACGTTCGCTCACGCGACTCGACCGCTTCCGTCACGCCAACGGCGGGACGCCGACGGCGGACCTGCGGCTAAAAATGCAGAAGGTGATGCAGACCAACTGCGCGGTGTTCCGTACCGGCGAAATTCTCGAGGAAGGCCACAAGCTCATCCACGACGTCCGCGCCGGCGTTACCGACGTGCGCGTCACCGACCGTTCGTTGATCTGGAATTCCGACCTGGTGGAAACCCTCGAGCTCGACAATCTCATCGCCCAGTCGGTCGTGACGATGGACTCGGCGCGCAACCGCACGGAAAGCCGCGGCGCACACGCGCGCGAGGATTTCCCCGACCGCGACGACAAGAACTGGATGAAGCACACGCTCGCCTGGTTCGACGCGGCGACCGGCAAGGTGACGATCGATTATCGGCCGGTGCACACCTACACGCTGACCAACGACGTGTCCTACATCGAGCCGAAGGCGAGAGTGTACTGAGATGGTCGAGTTCACGCTGCCGAAGAATTCGCGCGTCGGCGAAGGCAAGTCCTGGCCGGAGCCCGAGAACACGCGCAACACCCGCGAGTTCCGCGTCTACCGCTGGAATCCGGACGACGGGCAAAACCCGCGTGTGGACACCTATCTGGTGGATCTGGACGATTGCGGCCCGATGGTGCTCGACGCGCTGATCTGGATCAAAAGCAACATCGATCCGACCTTGACGTTCCGCCGCTCGTGCCGCGAGGGCGTGTGCGGAAGCTGCTCGATGAACATCGACGGCACCAACACGCTCGCCTGCACCCGCGGCATGGACGAGATCAAGGGCACCGTGCGGGTCTATCCGTTGCCGCACTTGCCGGTGGTCAAGGACCTCGTACCCGATCTGACGCTCTTCTACGCCCACCACGCCTCGATCGAACCGTGGCTGCAAACCAAGACCCCGTCGCCCGACCGGGAGTGGAAGCAGAGTCACGACGACCGCGCGAAGCTCGACGGGCTCTACGAGTGCATTCTCTGTGCGTGCTGCTCCACCTCATGCCCGAGCTACTGGTGGCAGCCGGAACGCTATCTCGGCCCGGCGGCGCTGCTCCAGGCCTACCGCTGGATCGTCGACAGCCGCGACGAGGCGACCGGCGAGCGGCTCGATTATCTGGAAGATCCGTTCCGGCTCTACCGCTGCCACACGATCATGAATTGCGCGAAAGCCTGCCCCAAGAATCTCAACCCCGCGAAGGCGATCGCCGAGATCAAGAAGCTGATGGTCGAGCGCCAGGTGTGACGGCTCGCCGTCATTGCGAGGAGCGAAGCGACGAAGCAATCCAGGGCGGAACGTGCGGTGCGCGTTGCCCTGGATTGCTTCGCTTCGCTCGCAATGACGCAGCAGCAAATCACGCCGGCCGCAGCAGCCGCGACTGCACGTCGAGCATGGCCGTGGCAAACCCGTGGCCATCGGCCATTATCTCGCGCATCAACGACAACGGCGTCGGCTGCGGCGCCTCCACCTCGCCGACGACACTGCCGAAATCGAACGTGAGTTCCGCGTCGAACTTGCGCGCGAGCTGCTGCATGCGCCGGTTCTCGGCGAGGCAGGCCATGTGCAGATGCCGGAAGCCGCGGTTGCGCGCGGCGAGCAGGGTACGCTCGAGCAACGCGGTGCCGACGCCGTGGCTCTGCCAATCTTTTTCGATGCTGAAGGCGGCCTCCGCCTCCGCCGCGAACGCGGTGCCGAGCGAGCGCAGTTCGCCCGCGCCGCGCAAGGCGCCGTCGACGAAGAAGCCGTGGACCACGGCGTCCAAGCCGATCGAGAGGTCGACGTAACCGCGGATGAACTCGTCCGACACGCCGCCGCCGAACCGGTTGCGCCGGCTTTCGCCGTCGAGACGCAGCAGGTGGTCGCGGTAGAGGTCGGTTTCACTGATCCACAGTTTGCGGATCGCTCCGCCGTCGATCAGGGGGTCGTGCATGGACTTGTCTCCTGTTGGCCATTGCTACGGGACCCTCCGGTCGCTTCCTCCGGCGGGATTCAGGACACCCGAATCGCCGCACGCAGCCGAAAGTAATGCTGCATTGCAGCAGAAGGGTGACAGTCGCCCCGGTCAGAACGCCGCGGGGGTCAAATACCTGTGATTCGCCAATGCCTTAAAATGAAGCAGCCGACCCGAGGGCCGGCTGCTCTTCACGCCGGGCCGACACCGGCCCGGTGGCGCGGATGTATCAATCGTAGCCACCGCCGCCGGCGGAAGCACGATCCATCCAGCTCTGCTCAGCCGCCGGAACCTGGGCCTGGGAAGTATTGTGGCGGGGAGCCGCAAGCACTGCCGAAGAGGTGCTCAGGACGAGCGCGATGGCGAGAGCGATCTTGGTCTTGGTCGACATGGTATATTCTCCTTCTTACTTAAATCAGCCGGCCTTCCACTTCGGACCATCCGGCTTTTTCTCTGCTCGTCCACCATTTTTGCGGCGCGGCGAACGACCCGCAAGTAGGCTCTGCCGGGAACACGCGCCACTCACAACGTCTTGCCTGCGTTCACGAATCCCGTGAACTGATTGTGATCGCAGGTTTTGGTGCGGCGCAGGATCGCCGACGGCCAGCGTCTCTTTCCCGCAGCATTTCAGGTACTTAGGACGACGCAGATCGAGACGCCCGCAGCCGGAGCCATCGGCGTCTCGGACTCCCCCGATCGCCTTGCCGGCGGCCGCGCAAGGCGGCTATGCGTGCCGCTCAAGACCGGTTCGCCCCCAGCCTTTCCCAATGCCCGGCAGCATCAGCGATCATTACGCCGCCCTCCTCGCGGCCGGTGAGGTAGAGCATGACCGCGCCCAGGCGGCCGTGGTCGAGATGCTGTCGCGGCTGGAAACCCGCCTTGCCCGTCACCGGCTGGCCCGCAAGTCGTCCTCGCTGGGCTGGATGTTCGCCGGCCGCGCCCAGGACGAAAGCCCGCTCAAGGGACTCTACCTCTACGGCGAGGTCGGCCGCGGCAAAACCATGCTGATGGACTTGTTCTTCGCGGCGAGTCCGGTCGTGCGCAAACGCCGCGTCCATTTCCATGAGTTCATGGTGGACGTGCACGAGCGCATTCACGATTGGCGGCAGCGGCGCAGCCGCGGCGAGATTTCCGGCGAGGATCCGATCGTGCCGGTCGCCGCCGCACTGGCGGAGCAGGCCTGGCTGCTGTGTTTCGATGAGTTCCATGTCACCGACATCGCCGACGCCATGATCCTCGGGCGCCTGTTCCGGCGCCTGTTCGACAACGGCGTCGTCGTGGTGGCGACCTCGAACGTGGCGCCGGACGAGCTTTACCGCGACGGGCTCAATCGCTCGCTGTTCCTTCCGTTCATCGCGATGATCGAACAGCATATGGACGTGGTGCGGCTCGCGGCCCGCACGGATTTTCGGCTGGAGAAGCTCGGCGATGCACCGGTGTGGCACGTGCCGGCCGACGCGGCGGCAACGCGCGCGCTCGACGCGGCCTGGCGCAGCCTGACGGCGGGAAATGCCGCGGCGCCGCGCGAACTCCGGGTCAAAGGCCACGCCTTGCACGTGCCCCACGCCGCCATGGGGGCCGCGCGTTTTGGTTTCGTCGATCTATGCGCGCAGCCGTTGGGCGCGGAGGACTATCTCAAACTCGCGCACGAGTTTCACACGCTCGTGGTCGAC
>Ga0070714_100002166_pt1 | contig 14431 bp, 8 predicted proteins | sample LARL83metaG_FD_65450 | JGI IMG/M metagenome (GOLD analysis project Ga0070714, IMG submission 65450) | Corn, switchgrass and miscanthus rhizosphere microbial communities from Kellogg Biological Station, Michigan, USA - LAR L8-3 metaG | ecosystem: Host-associated > Plants > Roots > Rhizosphere ...
CGCAGCAACTCGCCCACCCGCGCCTTCATGGGGCCATCGTCCTTGGGCAGGCCCTGGCGCTTGTCGGGCCGTACTCGCCAGTCGCCGTTCTTGGCCAGCAGGAACTCGGCCACGCCGCCCCAGGCCCTGAGCCCGCCGGCATCGGCCGCCGGCAACGCCGAGATCCCGGCACATGCGGTGATGGGGCTGTCCACGCCTTCGCCGCGCAGCACCTGGGCCGCCTGCGCCACCAGTTCCACCAGTTCTCCATGGCAGTCCCGCGGCAAGGTCGCACGCAGTTGCTGCAGATGGCCGGTCACCTCTCGCGCCAGCGCGGCCTCCAGGCTGGCGCGGTCGCGCCTCATGTGCCGCAGCCACTGATCGCGCCGCGCCAGCATGCGTGCCAGCAGCCGGTGTATCCGGCCGAGGTCGTTGTCCAGGTGCCGCGCCAAGCCGCTCACCGCGAGCGCCTGCTCCGGTTCGCCCCCATCCAGGAGCCGCAGGCTGCGCCGTGCCGCCTCCTCGTAGAGTTCCAGCGCCCGCTCGTTCACCCGTGGCTGCGCACCGAAGCTGGAGAGCAGCGGCATCTGCCGGGTGAGCTCGGCGTTGAGGGAATCGATGGTCTGGATGCGCATGCGTGCCGGATGCGCCGTGAGTTGCCAGCCACGCTGCAGGTCCCGCGCCTCGGCGCGCTTGGCCAGCTCCCAGGTCTGGCGCTTGTGTGGCGGCTCGGGCATGGGACCGGCGGCGGACTCCAGCGCCGCCACGATCCGGCTGCGCATCTCCCCGGCGGCCTTGCGCGTGAAGGTGATGGCGATGATCTCCTCAGGCTCCTCCACCGTGGCCAGCAGCGCCAGGTAGCGCTGGGTCAGGAGCTCGGTCTTGCCGGAGCCGGCCGGCGCCCGCACGATGCAGGACAGCGTGACGTCCAGCGCCCTCTGTCGGGCGGCGGCGTCCGCGGCGAATCGCGCTTCACTCGTCATCGCCGGCCTCCGTCTCGGCTTCCTCGAGCTCCGCGCCGCGCAGCTCGTGCACGCGGCACAGGGTGGAGAGGTGGCAGTACTCGCAGGTCTTGGGCTGCTTCGGGTCCACCTTGGCGTCACCGGCTGCGTAGCTCTCCGCCAGCTGCGTCAGGTTCCGTTCCCAATACCTGAGCAACGAGTCCCAATCCGGGACCTCGGCGGGCTGGTTGCGCTTCTCCGCGTACACGACGATGCCCTCAGGCATGCCGCCGCGCGCCGCCAGACCCGTGAAGCCGGTCTCGCCTGGTTTCAGGCAGGCGTAGCTCACCGCGGCCAATTCCTCCCGCTCACCCAGTGCATATAGCGGCAATTGGGGATCGTCCGGCCGCTCCTCCAGCCAGGACTGCAGCGTCACCCGCCCGGTCTTGTAGTCCAGGACCAGTCGGCCGCCGTCCGCCAGCGCGTCGATGCGGTCGATGCGGGTCAGCAGCGTCAGGGGACCGAGCTGGATGCGGTGTTCCTGCTCAGATTCCAGCACCCGGAACGGCGGTCGCCGCGCCTCGATCTCGAGCCAGGCGACGACGCGGCTCGTGAGCCGCTCCCGTTCCAGCTCCGCCACCCGCGGCGTGTACACCTCCGGCAGCACCGCGACGCGGGCCGTCACCGCCGCCGCCGCGCAGCGGCCCACCAGCTCCCGCCGCGCCGCCGCATCGCGGGCCATGAGCCCGGCGTGGTCCTTGAGCTCCGACCACACGGCGTGCAGCACCTGATGCATCACGCTGCCGCGTTCCAGGGCGTCGGGCCCCAACGCGGGTTCCTCCAGGGGTTTCGCCCCGAGGCGCGAAGTCCCGAAGGCCTGGAAGGCGCAGCGCGACTGTGCCGCCAGCAGGTAGGCGCCGCCGCGCACCTGTCCCCGGTCCTCCACGGCCGGTGCACGCATGTCGAGATGAGTCTCGGCCGCTCGCCCGTACTCGGCCTGCAAGGCAGCGCGGTAGTCCCGGATCGCCGGGATGGGCTCCGCCGCCGAGGGCAGTGAGGCCACCAATGGGCTCGGCCGCAACGTCTCATCGCCCTCGCCGGCGGGGTTGCTCACCACCACTTCCCCAGCGCTAATCAACAGCCGCGCGGTCACGCGCCGCGCGAACGTGAGCTCGGCGGCGGCGCTGGCATGGGGCAAGCCATATTCCCGTTGCAGGCGCGTGGGGATGAAGGCGGCGGGTCGCGGGCTCGCCGGCCACGCCGCGTCGGACATGCCCATCACCCACAGGTGATCGAAGCACAGGCCCGAGGTCTCCAGCAGGCCCAGCACCTGCACCGGAGCATCGCCGCCCGCGGGCTGGAAGATATGTTCGGCCGCGAGGCGCTTGAGCCGCGTCAGGGCTTCCCCCACCGGGATCGCGCCGAGCGCCGCGTCCAGATGCACCAGCGAACCGATGAGATCATGCAGCGCCATCACCGCCTGGTACTCGTCGCTGCTAAGCGCGCGTTCCCCGGGCCAGCCGGCCAGGGTCAGGGCATCGGCGAAGTGCCGGGCCCATGCCGACGGCAGTTGCCGGGATGGCGGTGTGGCGCTCTTCTCCATCAGGGCTTGCAAGGCGGCGCGCAGGCGCGGCACTCCGGCCGTGCCGGCGAAGGCGTCGAGTGCCTTGAGCGTGATGGTCTCGCTCACCCGCTCCCGCAGCCTGAGTTCCAGCCGCGCCCGCGCATCCCGCTCCGCGTCGGCGCCTGCCAGGAACGGTGAGCGCAGCAGCAGGCTCACGGTGGGGAATGGTGTGCGCCGCCGCAGCAACTCCAGCAGTGCAAGCGCGCCCTGCACTACCGGGAAGCCGTCGAGGGACGATCCCAGCGAAAGCTCGTAGGGGCGCGCCAGCGTCTGCCCAGCTGCGGCGCCGGGGCACAGGGCATCGTCCAAGGCCCGCGCCAGGGAGGCGCGGCAGGCATCCAGATCGCGGGCCACGATGCCGATGGAGGCCGCGGGATCCTTTTCCAGCACGCTGCGCGCCCAGGCGGCCGCGGCCCGCTCCTCGGCCCGGGCATCGTCCTCCACGCGCCGCCGTGCCGGGGATGCAGCATCAGGCTCCATCGCCAGCACTTCGACCACGCTGCCCGCAGCCCGCAGGCTCTCGAGCAGTTCCTGCTGCTGCGGCGTGAGCTCATCGAACCCGGTGAACAGCACCCGCGCCGGCACCGGCAGGGCCTTCTCGCGCAGGCGCGTCGCCAGCCAATCCGAGAGGCGCGCCTCCTCCAACCAGCCCTGGGCGCGGCTTAAGCTTCGGAATGCTTCCGCCCAAGCGAGGAAGGCCTGGGCATCTTCGTCGCCGGAGGCGAGACGTTCCAGGGGTATGCGGTAAGCCTGCAGCAGCGTCCAGCTCCGCGCCGCCTCGCGCGCGGCGGCAGCAGCCTGCAGCAATACCGCGCCCTGGGGCGAGCCGCGTATGGCCTCCTCCCAGTGGCTTTCACAGGCGGCATCCGTGATGCGCTTGGGCAAGGATGAGGCGGCATCGCCCCCCAGGGCCGCCTCCACGGCGCCGTCATACAAGCGGTCCAGGAATGCGGTGAGCGAGACCACGTCCGGGCGCTCCCATACGCGCGCGCCGGCCGCATGTCGCACCTCACCATGGGCGAGGCGCGTGGCCCGCGCCAGGCGCTCGCCGGAGACCACCACCGTCGCGCCCGCATCCAGGGCGGCCAGCACCCCCTGCTGGTGCCAGATGCGCTTGAAAGCCATGAGGACTGACCCTATTTATATGATGACAGTGTACCCCTACGCCCGCCTGGGGCGGGCGGCTTACAATAGCGCCATCGGATTCCTCAACTCCAGGACCATTTCATGAACGAGCCCAACAAGACCGGCAACCCGGTGCTGAACTCCAAGGCCTTCACCCAGACCGGCGTCATCACCGGCGATCGCATGACCGTGGCTGGGACCATCGGCAAGAGCGTCATCATGCTGGTGCTGCTCACCATGACCGCAGGTTGGGTCTGGAGCCGCTTCTACGCGGAAGGCACTGTCGAGGCCGTGTCGCCCTACATGATCGGTGGCATCCTCGGCGGCTTGGTGTTCGGTCTCGCGGCCAGCTTCAAGCCCAACTGGTCGCCCATCGCGGCGCCGCTCTATGCCATCTGCGAAGGCCTGTTCATCGGCGGCATCTCCGCCATGTTCGAACTGCGTTACCACGGCATCGTCATCCAGGCGGTGGGACTCACGCTGGCCACGGCCTTCGGCATGCTGGGCCTCTACAGTACCGGCATCATCAAGGTCACTGACCGTTTCCGCCGCATGCTGTTCGCCGCCACCACCGGCATCCTGCTGTTCTACCTGGTGACTTGGGTCGTGTCGATGTTCGGCGTGGACATGAGCCTCATCTACGGCCACAGCGGCCTGTCCATCGGCATCAGCCTCGTGATCGTGGCCATCGCCGCCTTCAACCTGGTGCTGGACTTCGACATCATCGCCCGCCAGTCGGCGGCCGGCGCACCACGCTTCATGGAGTGGTATGGCGCCTTCGCGCTGATGGTGACCCTGGTGTGGCTGTACCTTGAGATCCTGCGCCTGCTGGGCAATACCCGGCGCTGAGACGTCCCAACGCAAAGCCCCCAGCCTCGCGGCTGGGGGCTTTTTTATCGCCTTCGATATATGGATCAGGGATTGCGGCTGGGTACCGGATTGCCGTCGGCATCGATGTAGTGGATCGGCCCCAGGTTCAGGGCCTTCACCTCAGCCTCGATCTTGGCCCGGTCCCCCACTACCACCCAGGTCAGTTGCTTGGGGTGCACCACCTCACCGGCTGCCTTGTTCATGTCCTCCAGGCCGAGGGCCTGCACCTTGCCGGTGAAGCTGTCCCAATAGTCCGCCGGCAGGCCGTTGGCGATCTGCGTCACCACCGCACCGCCCACCGCGCCGTTGGTCTCCCACTCGCCCGGCAGCGTCAGCGTCAGCAGGCTCTTGGCACGGGCCAGCTCGTCCGCGCTCACCGGTGCGGTCGAGACGATGCCGCTCAACTCCTTCTGCAGTTCCGCCATGGAAGCGCCGGTCTTATCGGTCTGCACCGGCGCATAGGCGATGAAGGGCCGCTGGCCGCGCGCGGTGATCAGGAAGGAATAGGCGCCGTAAGCCCAGTGCTTGTCCTCGCGCAGGTTCATGTTGATGCGCGATGTGAAGTCGCCGCCCAACACCTCGTTCATGGTCTCGATGGCGATGTTGTCGGGCGTGCCATAGGGCGGCGCCACGTTGCCGGCGAAGATGATGCTCTGCTCTGAGCCGGGCCGGTCCACCAGGTACACCGCCGAGGCCGCCGGCAACGCCGCATCCTTGAGCGCCTGGGGCGGCACCTTGCCCGCCTTCCAGCCGCCGAACAGCTTATCCAGTCTCGGCTTCAGCTCCGCCAGCGTGGCGTCGCCCACCACCACCAGGGTGGCGTTGTTGGGCTTGAACCAGGTGTCGTGGAAGCGCCTCAGGTCCGCCGGCGTGAGCTTGGACACGCTGGACTCGAAGCCCGATCCGGTCAGCGGCAGGGAGTAGGGATTGCCCTCGCCGTACAACAGCTTGGGGAACACCCGCAGCGCCATCCGCACCGGCGTCTTGCGCTCCTGCAGGATGCCGGCTATCTGCTGGTTGCGCAGCTTGGCCACGTCCTGGGCCGGGAAGGTGGGGTGCAGGATCACGTCGGCGAAGATGTCCAGCGAGGGATCCAGCTTGGCCTTCAATGCAGACAGGTTGACGCTGCTGGTGTCCAGGGACGCCCCGGAACTGAGCGACGCGCCCAGGTCGCCGAGCTCGCTGCTGATCTGCAGCGCATCGCGTCCTGGGGTGCCGGCGCTCAGTGCCGCCATGGCGAGCTTGGCGGTGCCGGGCGTGGAGTCCACGTCCGTCGCGTAACCTGCCTTCACCAACAGGGTGAAATTCACCAGCGGCACGCCCTCGCGGTGCACCAGCACCAGCTTGAGGCCGTCGCTCAGGGTCGCAGTCTCCTGCCTGGGGAAGCGGGTCGCGGGGAACGCCCCCGTCTCAGGCGGGTTGTCCCGCGATGCATCCTTGGCGATCGCCGTGTAGTCGCCGAAGGGCACCACGTCAAGGATGTAGACACCGTCCGAGAGCCACTTCACTGCCTCAGCCTTCACGGTCGCGGCGCTGGCGCCCTGCATGCGCTGCAGCGACTCCTTGTAGGCGCCAGGGTCGCCCTCGAACACCTCCCCTTCCGCCAGCACGTCGGAGCTGCCGCCGAAGCCGCCGATGCGCTCGATGCCGCGCACGAAGTCCGCATACTCGGCCGTCTTCGCTCGCGCCAGTTCCCCGGCCGTGGGCCCGGACTTCAGCAGCTTGGCGAGCTCGTCCTGAATGTCGGCTTCCACCTTGGCGAGCGCGCCGGGCTTGTCCGGCCGTGCGGTGGCGACGATGGTGAACTGGCTGCCGATCTCCCGGTCGTCCACGTAGGCCTCCACGTCGGTGGCCACTTGGTCGTCGTACACCAGCCGCTTGTAGAGACGCGAGACCTTGCCGTGGGCCAGCACGTCGGTCAGCAGTTCCAGGTAATCCGCCTCCGGCGAGGTCTCGCCGGGCACGTTCCATACCATGTACACGCGGCTCGCCGGCACCCGGTCCTGCAGCACCTCGCGCTGGGTGCCGCTCATCTTCGCCACCCACTCCTTCACGTGCGCCACCGGCGGCGTGGGCGGGATGGCGCCGAAGTACTGCTGCACTTTCTGCTTCACCTCAGCGGTGTCCACGTCGCCGGCGATGGACAGCACCGCATTGTTCGGGCCGTAGTAGGTCTTGAACCACTCCTGCACGTCCGCGAGGCTCGCGGCGTTCAGGTCCTCCATGGAGCCGATCACGGTGTGATGGTAGGGATGCGCGGCCGGATAGGTGGCCTCGGCGATATGCAGCTCGACCTTGCCGTAGGGCGCGTTCTCGTCCTGGCGCTTCTCGTTCTGCACCACGCCGCGCTGGGTGTCGAGCTTCTTCTGGTCCAGCACCGGCAACAGGAAGCCCATGCGCTCGGACTCCATCCACAGCGCCGTGTCCAGCGCGTTCTTCGGCACGTCCTCGAAGTAGTCGGTGCGGTCCTCGTTGGTGGTGCCGTTGTTGTCGGTGCCGCCGATGGAGGCCAGCAGCTGGTCGAAACCGTCCGGCGCATGCTGGGTGCCGGTGAACATCAGGTGCTCGTAGAGGTGGGCGAAGCCGCTGCGGCCGGCGGGTTCGTTCTTCGAGCCCACGTGGTACCACACGTTCACCGCCACGATGGGCGCCTTGTGGTCCTCGTGCACGATGACCGTGAGGCCGTTCTGCAGGGTGAACCTGGTATAGGGGATGTCGACCGCCGGCGGCGCTTCAGCCCGGGGCTTGTCGGCCTGGGCGGTGGCGGCGGCCAGCATCAGGCCGAGACACAGGATGGTCAGGAAGCGGCGATACAGCATGGATCCCCCGCGGGTCTGTCGTACCGGCGCCCATGCGCCGGCGTGCCAGTCTACACCGGCGTCTCTGATGTGACAGTCAGGAAGGGATCGGGTTCCGCGGAGTCTCAGCGCTTCGGCACGGCCAGTGCCTTGGTCCAGATCATGACCGCATGCTCGATATAGGCATCGATGGCCTGCTTGTTGGGCAGTTTCTCGATGCCCAGTTGGGCCTTGAACTGGCAGCCGTTCAGCATGCCGAAGAACTGCTCCGAGGCGAGCTGCGGGTCATCCACGTGCAGCAGGCCGCGCTTGTGCTGCTCCGCCAGGTAGTCCGCCAGGAACTTGCGCACCACCGCGGGACCGGCCTTGTAGAAGATGTCGCCCAGCTCCGGGAAGCGCGCGGACTCGCCCATCAGTATGCGGTACATCGAGACCCGCTGTTCCGCGCTGCCATGGTCCAGGAACTGGTGCGCGATGGCCCGCAGCGTATCTTCCGGCTTGCCCTTGGCCGCGTCATGGAACACCGTGAGCTTCTGGTCAACCCAGTAGCGGATCATGGCGGCGAACAGCTCTTCCTTGGAGCCGAAGTGGTTGTACACCGTCTGCTTGGAGACCTTGGCCTCGTTGGCGATGGTGTCCATGCTGGCGGTGCCGAAACCCACCTCCATGAAGACCTTGCGGGCAGCCTCCAGGATCGCATCGCGCTTGGCCTCGCGGCCGGCGCCGGTGTTCTGGGCGATCTCCTGTGGCGTGCCGGACATGCTCGTCACTCGCTCTGGGCGGCGCCGGACGAGGCCGCATCGGGTTTCTGCACCTTGAGGTGCAGGTCGTCGGCGGTGAGGGTGCCGGTGGCCGCCTTCAGCGCGTACTCCGCCACCGTCTCGTCGCTCTGGGCCTTCACCTGGTTGACCTTGGCGTTGAGCAGCTCCTGTTCCGCATTCAGCACGTCGAGCGTCGTGCGCTCGCCTTCCTTGTGCTCCGCCACCACGCCGTCATAGGCGGACTGGGCCGCGGTGATCTGCACCTGGATGGCGGCGAGTCCCGCGGTGGCGGTCTGGTAGGCCTGCCAGGCGCTGATCACCTGGTCGCGGGCCGCGCGATGCGCATCCAGCGCTTGCTGCTGGCTGCCGGCCGCCTCGTGCTTGGCCGCGTGCACCTGCGAGGTCAGCGAACCGCCGGCATACAGCGGCATGGACAGGTTCAGCATGATGGAACGGGTGTCGAGGCGCTCGAACAGGAACTGCGGCTCATGGGCCTTGGACACCTGTGCGGACAGGGTCAGGCTCGGCTTCATGCTGCCTTCGGCCACGTCCACGCCGCTCTCCGCGGCGGCGCTGGCGGCTTCCGCCGCGACCACGTCGTAGTTGTGGTCGGCCAGGGCCAGGGCGTCCTGCTGGCTCGCGGGCAGGCCGCTGGGCGGCGCCGGCGGCTGCAAGCCATCCGGTGCCGTGCCGATCACGCGCTCATAGGCAGCTTCGGCTGCGGTCACCGCGCCTTCCGCCTGGATGCGCGCGGCCTGGGTGCCGGCGAGCCGGGCCTTGGCCTGGTCCACGTCGGTATGGGTGACCTCGCCGTTGTCGAAGCTGGCCTGTGCCGCGTCCAGCGCCTGCTGCAATACGTTCTCGTTGCTCTGCTCCAGCGCCAGTACCGCCTGGGCCTCCAGCACGTTCATGTAGGCCTGGGCGCCGCTCAGCAGCACCTGGCCTTCCACGCCATGCAGCTTCGCTTCTTCCGCGTCGCGCTGGTGCCGTGCCACGTCCACGCTGCCGGTGATCTTGCCGCCCTGGTACAGGGCCTGATCCAGCTCCACGCCGGCCTGCCGGCTGTGCAGGTCGAACTCGCTGATGCCGAGGTTGACCGGGCCGAGCGGCATCAGGTCCACGTCGTTATGGGAATAGCCGAGACCGCCGAAGAGTTTGACCTGCGGGTAGTAACCGCCCTGGGCCTCCTCCACCTTGTTGTTGGCTGCGGCCAGGGACTCCCGTTCCGCCGCCAGGGTGGCGTTGTTCTGCCAAGCCTGAGTGAGGGCATCCTCGAGGGTCGCGGCATGGACTTGGGCGCTCAGGCCCAGCCCGGCAGCCGCATAGAGCGCGGTTTTCACGGCTTTTCGTACAAGTTTGTTTGACATCGCCCTTCCATCAAATTAGACTAGACCGTCTAGTCCATTCTCCAATGCCTGCCCAAGGATGTCAATAGAATGAACCCGCGCCTGCGCCGCCTGCTGCTGATGGTCGCCCTGCCCGCCGTGCTCATCGTCGCCGGCCTCTGGTACTGGGTGCACAGCTCCCGCTACCAGGACACCGACAATGCTTATGTAGTGGCGGACCAGGTGAACGTGGCGCCGCAGATCGCCGGCCGGGTGACCTCGGTGCCGGTGGTGCAGAACCAGACCGTGGCCGAGGGCCAGGTGCTGCTCACCATCGACCCGCAGCCCTTCCAGATCGCCCTCGACCAGGCCAACGCCAACCTCGAGAACGTCCGCAACCAGATCCAGTCCCAGCAGGCCGCCTACAAGGGCGCCCAGGCCCACGCCGACTACCTGCAGCGTGAGGTGCAGCGCCAGACCAACCTGGTCAAGCAGGACGTCGTCTCCGCCTCCAAGCTCGATGACCTCAAGACCCAGCTCACGGTGGCCCAACAGCAGATCGCCCAGATCCGCGCCAGCCTCAACGGCAACCCGGACCTCCCCTACACCCAGCAGGCGACCTACAAGCAGGCTGTCGCGGCGCGCGACGACGCCGCACTGCAACTCTCCTACGCCACACTCAAGGCGCCCGCCGCCGGCGTGGTAACGGAAGTGGACATCAAGCCTGGCGACGTGGTGGCCACCGGCCATCCGGTGTTCGCGCTGGTGATGAGCGGCAAGCGCTGGGTCGAGGCGAACTTCAAGGAGACGCAGCTCACCCGCGTGCACGTCGGTCAGAAGGTGGAAGTGAAGGTCGACACCTATCCGGGCCGTACTTGGGAAGGCACCGTGGAGAGCATCGCCCCGGGCACCGGCTCGGTGTTCTCGGTATTGCCGGCGCAGAACGCCACCGGCAACTGGGTGAAGGTGGTGCAGCGCATCCCGGTGCGCATCGCCTTGGATCAGTCCCAGGCCGGCCCGGACCTGCGCGCCGGCATGAGCGCCGAAGTGGACATCGACACCCACTACAACCCGATCTTCGGCCAGGCCAACGCGGACGGCACCCAGAACTGACCGTGGTGATGAATTTCTCCAAGCCCGCGGCAGGTGAGCCGCATACCGCGATGATCACCATCGCGGTGATGCTCGGCACCCTGATGCAGGTGCTGGACACCACCATCGCCAACGTGGCCCTGCCCAACATGCAGGGCACGCTCAACGCCACGCAGGACCAGGTGGCCTGGGTGCTCACCTCCTACATCGTGGGCGCGGCCATCATGACGCCGCCCACCGGCTGGCTGGCGGGCCGCTTCGGCCGCAAGAAGATGTATCTCTTCAGCATCGTCGGCTTCACCGTCGCCTCCTTCCTCTGCGGCATCTCCACCTCGCTCACCGAGATGGTGCTGTTCCGCATCGCCCAGGGCCTGTTCGGCGCCTCCATGGTGCCCATCTCCCAGGCCATCCTGCTGGACAGCTACCCGCGCGAGAAGCACGGCATGGCCATGGCCATCTTCGGCGTGGGCATCATGCTGGGGCCGATCCTGGGGCCGACCCTGGGCGGCTGGCTCACCGACAGCTATTCCTGGCGCTGGGTGTTCTTCATCAACATCCCCGTGGGCCTGCTCACGGTGCTGATGGTGACCACCTACGTGCATGAGACCGAGATCAACACCAAGCGCACCTTCGATTGGCTGGGCTTCGTGTTCCTGAGCCTCGCCATCGGCGCGGTGCAGATGTTGCTGGACCGCGGTCAGCGCCAGGACTGGTTCGAGTCCGCCGAGATCATCATCGAGACCGGCCTTGCGGTATGCGGCCTGTGGATGTTCCTGGTCCACGCCACCGGCGAGGAACACCCGTACATCGACCTGCGCCTGTTCAAGGACCGCAACTACGTGCTCAGCACCCTGGTGGGCCTAGTGGTGTTCACCACGCTGTTCGCGGCCATGGCCTTGATCCCGCCCTTCGCGCAGAACCTGCTGGGCTTCCCGGTGGTGACGACGGGCCTGGTGCTCATGCCGCGCGGCATCGGCACCATGCTCACCATGCTGGTGGCGGGCCGCCTCGCCAACAAGATCGACCCGCGCGTCAGCATCAGCTCCGGCCTCGCCATCATGGCCTGGTCGCTGTATGAGATGAGCAAGTTCGACCTGCAGGTGGACGTGTGGGCCCTCACCTGGACCGGTTTCGTCCAGGGCCTCGGCATGGGCCTGTCCATGATCACCCTCATGACCATGGCTTTCTCCACCCTGCCCTCGCAGCTGCGCACCGAGGCCACCGGCGTCTACAACCTGATCCGCAACATCGGCGGCAGCGTCGGCATCTCCGTGGCCTTCACGTTGCTGGACCGCTACGGCCAGGTGAACCACCAGTCCCTGGCCCAGCACATCACGCCCTACAACGCGCAGCTGGCCTCCTCGCCCATGGCCGCCGACCTCAGCAGCACCCATGACCTGGCGATGCTGAACGGCATGATCTCCAAGCAGGCAGCCATGATCTCCTTCAACAACGACTTCAAGCTCATGATGATCCTGAGCCTGATCGCCATACCCATCGTCCTGCTGCTGCGCCGCCCCAAGTTCGACAAGCAGCACCCGTCTTCCAAGGAAGCGGCGCCGGTGATGGAATGAGCCGGCTGCCCGCGCTGTTCGTCTCCCATGGCGCGCCCACGCTGCCGCTTGACCGCGGACACCCCACCCATGTGTTCCTGAAAGGTCTCGCTGCGACGTTACCGGAGCCGAGAGCCATCCTGGTGATCTCAGCCCACTGGGACACCCGCGCTCCCGCCCTCACCACTGCGCTACATCCGGAGACCATCCACGACTTCTACGGCTTTCCGGAGGAGTTGTACCGCATGCGTTATGCGGCGCCGGGCTCCGCGGAACTGGTGCAGCGCACGGCCGGGCTGCTGGAAGGCGCCGGCCTCGAGGTCTACGCAGACGAAGAGCGCGGTCTCGACCACGGTGCCTGGGTGCCGCTGCTGCTCATGTATCCCGATGCGAAGGTCCCGGTGGTGCAGCTCTCGCTGCAGACGCCCGCCGGCGCAGCGCATCACCTGGCTCTCGGCGAGGCCTTGGCACCGCTGCGCGACGAGGGCGTGCTGCTGCTCGCCAGCGGCGGCGCCACCCATAACCTGCGCGAGTTCTTCCGTCCGGCTCCCGGCCAGGATGAGTCCTACGTGCCACGCTTCAGCGAGTGGTTGAAACGCACCCTGGAGAGCGGCGACAAGCGCAGCCTGGTGGACTATCGCCGCCTCGCGCCGGACGCGGTCCGCGCCCATCCCAGCGAAGAGCATTTCTTCCCGGTGCTGGTGGCGGCCGGTGCCGGCGATAAAGCCGAACGTATCCATAGCGCCATGACCGGTGCGTCTCTTTCGATGGATGCCTATAAATTCGCCTGACTTCCGGGCAGATGACAGTCCGCTGAACTATCTATAGGCTTTTCGGCTCCAATACCTTATTTCCACTGGGGTAAGCCATGAGCCTGCGGTCCCTGCGCAATCTTTGCCTCGCGTCTTCGACCATCCTCGCCTGTGCCCCCGCGCTGGCGGATGACGGCTACGGCCGGGATCCGAACCAGCCCATCGATCAGGCTTACACCCAGAAGATCGCCCAGTACACCACCGACCCCAACCTCAACACCGTCCTCACCGACTATCTGCCGCATTCCGACACCGTGCCCACGCCCATGGCGGTCCTGGGGGACGTGGCCGGTGCGCCCGATTTCCTGCCGCATTCCAAGGAGGTGTATGCCTACTTCCGGCTGCTCGCCGAGAAGAGTCCGCGGGTGAAGGTGTTCACCATCGGCAAGACGGAGGAAGGCCGCGACATGATCGCGGTGGCCATCGCCGACGAAGACGTGCTGAAGGACCTGGACGCCAACAAGGCTCGCCTCGCCCAGCTCGCGGATCCCCGCAGCATCGGCCTGGACGACGCCAAGGCCGCCCAGCTCGTGGCTGCCTCCACGCCTGTGTACTACATCACCGGCACCATCCACTCCACCGAGACCGGCGCCCCCACCGCGCTCATGGAGCTGGCCTATCGTCTCGCCGTCGACGATGCCCCATACATCAGGTTCATCCGCAGCCACGTGATCACGCTCATCACCCCCATCGTCGAGGTGGACGGCCGCGACCGCATGGCTGACCTCTATGCCTGGCACCGCCAGCACCCGGCTGACCCCTGGGCGCCCCTCATGTACTGGGGCCATTACGTGGCCCACGACAACAACCGCGACGCGATGGTCGCTTCTCTCAACCTCACCCGCAACGTGATGGACACCTACGTGGGTTGGCACGCGCAGGTGCTGCACGACCTGCATGAATCGGTGCCCTTCCTCTACGACAACACCGTGGGCGACGGTCCCTACAACGCCTGGATGGACCCCATCCTCGTCAACGAGTGGCAGATGCTGGGCTGGGACAACGTGCAGGAGATGACCAAGCACGGCCTTCCGGGCGTGTTCACCCACGGTGACTTCGACACCTGGAGCCCCGGCTACCTGATGTTCATCGCCGCCACCCACAACGGCATCAGCCGCCTGTACGAGACCTTCGGCAACGGCGGCGCCGACACCGAGGTGCGCCAGCTCAACCCCGGGGAATACTCCCGCACCTGGTTCCGGCCGAACCCGCCGCTGGCCAAGGTCACTTGGTCCCAGCGCGACAACAACAACTACGAGCAGAACGGTCTCCTGACCGCGCTGCACTACTTCTCCGAGAACGGGAAGCTCTTTCTCAACAACTTCTACCTGAAGAGCAAGCGCTCCATCCAGAAGCCCGGCGAGGGCGGCCCGGCGGCCTACGTGTTGCCGGCGGACGATGAACACCCCGGCGCCCAGGCCCAGCTCCTGGACGTGCTGCAGGTGCAACATGCGGAGATCCAGCGCGCCACCGCCGCCTTCACGGTGGACATGACGCCGCCCGCCGGTCCCCGCGACGGCTCTCCCAAGAAGACCAGCCGCACCTTCCCGG
>Ga0070714_100002168_pt1 | contig 14424 bp, 11 predicted proteins | sample LARL83metaG_FD_65450 | JGI IMG/M metagenome (GOLD analysis project Ga0070714, IMG submission 65450) | Corn, switchgrass and miscanthus rhizosphere microbial communities from Kellogg Biological Station, Michigan, USA - LAR L8-3 metaG | ecosystem: Host-associated > Plants > Roots > Rhizosphere ...
CCCATCTCGGTGGCCAGACCGGTCGCCGTCACCACGAACGTGGCGGTGCCGCGGGTGACCTGCGTGTTCTGGAACACCAGGTTCGTGCGGTCGCCGAGCGCGACCTCCCCCTCGGGCAGGGCCACCCGGTCCTTGGCGATCGGCGCGCTCTCGCCGGTGAGCGCGGCCTCCTGCACCTCCAGCGAGGCCGAGGAGACGATCCTCCCGTCCGCGGGGACGACGTCGCCGGCCTCGAGCAGCACGACATCCCCCGGCACGAGTTGCGTCGACTCGGCCTCCTCGACCTGGCCAGATCGCCGCACCCGGGCCCTGGGCACCTGGAGCTTGGCCAGAGCCTCCACGCTGGCCCTGGCCTTCAGCTCCTGGGCCGAGCCCATGACCACGTTGAACGTCACCAGGCCGAGCACCACGACGCCGGTGGCCACCTGCGCGATCGCGAAGCTGGCCACGCAGACGATCAGCAGCATGATGTTCATCGGGTTGGCCAGCTGGCCCCGGGCGACGACCCACACGCTCGGCGGCGGCTCGGTCGGCAGCTCGTTGGGCCCGTACTCGGCCAGCCGATGCTCTACTTCACCGGCGCCAAGCCCCTGGTCCGGGTCGACATTCATCGCCCGGGCCGCTTCCTCTGCGGACAGGGCGTACCAGGCGGCTTGCTCGGTGGGCGGCTTGGTCGTGGTCATCTCAGACTCTCCTCAGGCCTAGTGCCCGACCTGGACGTGCTCTTGCTGGCGGCCGGCGCGAACCCGCTTCCACCCGAGGTCGAGCCCGACGCCGAGCGCGAGAATGACCAGCAGTGCGGCTACCGAGGCGGGCTCGTGGATGAGCGTGGTGAAAATGAACGTCAGCAGGACCACGGCGGCAGACGCGATCGCGGCCGCGAGGATCCACACGCTGGCGTGGGTCTCTGACCTGACCCGGAAGTGAGCGGCGGTGATCAGTGTGAAGATCAGCAAGGCGACGGCGCTGCCGATCGAGGCGATCGCGTCCAGCTTGAACAGCACGGCCAGGATCAGGCACGCCGCGGCCTCGATCAGCAGGCCCATCGACACCCGCCCGCCGAGCTTGCGTGCCATCAGCGGCGGGAACTGCCCGGTTTCCGCCAGCCGCTCGGAGAGCCCGGGGGCGGGATACAGACCCGCGTTGGTGGCCCCGGCCGTAGCGAACAGGGCGGTGACGCTCATCAGCCAGTAGCCGGCCTTGCCGAGCGCTGGCTCGGCGGCCACGGCCAGCGCGGTGCCTCCCGAGGAGATCACCTTTTCCACGGTGAGCGTGCCAAACACGCCCAGCGCGATCGCCACGTAGATGACGGTGGCGATCCCGAGCGCGAGGAACATCGCCCGGGGCAGCTGGCGGGCCGGCTTGGCCAGGTCCTTGGCGGTAAACGTGATGATGCCGAAGCCCAGGAACGCGAAGAAGGTCAGCGCCACGCTCGAGACGATGTCCTGCACCGATGGGTACCCCGACGGCGCCAGCAGCGACGGGTTCATGTTGACGAGCGTGACCACCGCGAAGATGGTGAGGATCCCCAGGACGACATAGACGATCACGGTTTGCGCGTTCGCGACGAGCTTCGATCCGACGATGTTCACGCCGGTCATCACGATGATGATCAGCGCCGCGAAGACCTTGGCCCAGACCGCGTTCTCCCCGGTGAACGCGGAGCTGGCGTAGCTCCCGAACGAGACCGCCACCATCGCGGTCACGATCGCGTTGGCCGAGTACGTGAGCCAGGCCGTGATGCCCGTGAAGTGGCCGTCGCCGAACCCCTTGGCGACGTACTCGAGCAGCCCCCCGGCCGTCGGGTACCTGGCGCCGAGCTTGGCGAAGGAGTAACCCTGCAGCATCGCGATGGCCCCGGCGATCAGGAACGACAGCCACACGGCGGCCCCGGCCACGGCGCCGGCCGCGCCCAGCAGCGCGAAGATACCGGCGCCCACCATCGCCCCGACGCCGATAAATGCCGCCTGGCGCACGGTCAGGTACTTTGCCTGCGGCGCTGAGCCAGCCTCGGGGGCTTCTCCGGAGAGGTCAACTTGATCCGTCATGGCCGGTTCCTAGATGAGCGGTGGTGACATATGCCTGTCGTCGCCCCCGCTGCCCTGATCTTGTTTGAGCCTTCTGTCCGGTGTCGTCACCCTTCCGGGGGTGATTCCGTCCCCCAGGCCAGCGCCGGCCAGGGCGCTCCGGTGGGTTTCGTCAGGGGATCACGCTCGTGCCGGCCCGGCCCGCCACGATCCCGGCGATGTCATCCAGCGCACCGATCGCGGCCCGCTGGCCGGTGTTCGCGGCGAACATGGCCGCCGCCTTGACCTTCGGGCCCATGGACCCGGCCGCGAACTCGTGGCTGGCCAGTTCCGCGACCGACACCCGGTCCAGCCGCTGCGCCTCGGGCTCGCCCCAGTTCAGGTAGACGCCGTCCACGTCGGTGGCCATGAGGAACAGGTCCGCGCCCACGTCCTCGGCCAGCAGCTCGCTGGCGAAGTCCTTGTCGATGACCGCCTCGACGCCGGTGAGCCGGCCCGGACCCGACGTGGTGGGGATGCCTCCGCCCCCGGCGCAGATCACCACCGCGCCCCGCTCGAGCAGCCAGGTGATCGGCTGAATCTCGAGGATCCGCTGGGGCTGCGGAGACGGCACCACGCGCCGCCACGACGAACCGTCCTGGCGGAACGCCCAGCCCTTCTCGGCGCCCAGCTTCTGGGCGGCCTCCTGGTCATAGACGGGGCCGACGAACTTCGTGGGGTGGGCGAACGCCGGGTCGTCCGGATCCACCTCGATCATGGTCAGCAGGGTCGCTACCTGTCTTTCCGGCGGCAGCAGCGCCCTGAGCTCCTCCTGGATCAGGTAGCCGATCATGCCCTGGGTACCGGCGTCGAGCACGTCCAGCGGGTACGGCTCGGCGCCCTGGTACGCCTCGGCCTGCAGGGACAGCAGGCCCACCTGCGGCCCGTTGCCGTGGACGATCACGATGCTGTGCTCGGCGGCCAGCGGCGCGATGGCCTGGGCCGCGATCCTGACGTTCTTGCGCTGGACCTCGGTGGTCATCGGGTCGGAGCGCCGCAGCAGCGCGTTGCCGCCCAGCGCGATCACGATCCGCATCCTTGACTCCCTTGCTTGTGGGCCGATCCGGTCACCGGTAGGGCGGGGCCGCCGCCGGCTCGGTCATCCGGCGGCGCTGGGACAGGAACACAGGAATGCCGAGCAGCAGCGCGCCGGCGGCCAGGAAGAACGGCGCCCAGTACACCCAGAAGCTGTGCCCGGTGTTCCGGGAGTACCAGATAAACAGGACCGAGAAGATCAGCGCCAGCACGGCGACGATCATGTCCCGGGCGAACCTGGGCGTCTGCATGGTCTTGTGGTCGATCAAGCGCCACTTCATCTGGGCCAGCGCGGAGAACCCGTACGGGATCGCGGCGGTGATGCCGGTCATCAGGACCAGGGTGGTGAACACGGTCGCGCCGCCCGAGCCCAGGTAGTTGATGATCATCGCGACCGAGGCCAGCACGGTGGAGGCGATGATCCCGTACGGGGGCACCCCGTTCTTCGAGATGCGCTTGAACCGTTCGGGGAACAGGCCGTCCTTGGCCGCGGCCAGCGGCATCTCGGCGCAGATCATGGTCCAGCCGTTGAGTGCCCCGAAGCCGGAGATGATGACGGCGATGGCCAGCACGTCGCCCGCCCAGGTGCCGCCGAACATCGCGTTGGCCGCGTCGGAGAACGGGGCGTTCGCCGTGGCGAGCTTCGAGGTGGGCACGATGCCGAACACGGCGGTGAGCGACAGCATGTAGACCACGGCGGTCGCGATCGTGCCCAGCACGGTGGCCCGCGGGATGTTGCGGTCGGGGTTGCGCACCTTGGCTGCGGCGACCGAGGCGGTCTCCACGCCGAGGTAGCTGAACAGGGCGATGGCCATCCCGCCGCCGATCGCGTTGATGGCGCTTTCCCCGCTGACGTTCCAGGGCGTGAAGTTCGCGCTCTTGATGAAGAACAGGCCGACGGTCGACATGAACGCGAGCGCCGCGAACTTCACGACCGTGGTCACCACCTGGACCGTACCCATGTTCTTGACCCCGGACAGGTTGATCACCGCCGGGATCCACAGCCCGACCAGCACCAGCAGAATCGAGATCAGCTTGTTGTGCCCGGTGTTGATGAAGTGCTCGACGTACAGCACCCAGCCGACCGCGATCGCCGCGTTGCCCGCCCACGCCGTGATCCAGTACGACCAGGCGTTGGCGAACCCCCAGCGGTTGCCGAAGGCCACCCGGGCGTACGCATAGGGGCCACCGTCGGCCGGCAGCCGCCGCGACAGGGCCGCGAACAGCAGCGCGAGCACCAGGGCGCCGATGGTGGTCAGCGCCATCGACACCAGCGTGATCGGGCCGTAGAACGCCAGCGAGGTGGGCAGGTTGAAGATGCCGACCCCGATGATGCTGCCGATGATCAGCGCCATCGCCGCGGTCAGGCCGAACTGCTGTTGTTGTTCTCCGCCCGCCGCAGGCTGGCTCACCGGCCTGGATGGCTCTCCGGAAACGTCAACGTGATCAGCCATGGGTTATCCCCTGCCGAGAAACGGTCACGGGCCGGCCGCCCGCTGTGTTCCAGACCGCTCTCAGATACTGTTCGCGCCCGGCCGCCCACGGCGTCACCCATCCGAGGGTGATTAGGCGGCCTAGAGCAGGCGCAGATCGACCGCCCGCTCGATGGCCTCGGCCCGGGAGGCCACGCCCAGCTTCTGGTAGACCGAGCGGAGATGGGTCTTCACCGTGTTGCGCGATATGTAGAGGGTGGACGCCATCTGCAGGTACGTGCTGGTCGGCAGCAGCTTCAGGATGCGCAGCTCGGCCGCGGTCAGCGGCTCGGCGAACCCATGCCCGCGCCGGGTGACGATGACCTGCGTCGCGCGCGCGTCGAGCGCCGCGCCGACGAGCTGGTCGACGAACGGATCCGGCCACGAGCCAGGACCGTGCTCGATCAGGTAGGTCGTCACCTGGGGGGCGGTCGTGACCACCGTGTTGAGGAAGCCGGCCTGGCGCGCGGTTTCCACGGCCGCGGCCACGATGCCCGCGGCCGACCGGTCGCCGCGCTCGATCGCGGTTGCCGCCAGCAGCAGCCGGCGCACCAGCGCCTGCCGTGGGGTCGTGTCCTCCAGGGCGGGCGCCTGCAGGTGCTCGAGCGCGGCGCAGTGATCTCCGGCGGCGAGCGCGATCCTGGCCAGCAGGAGCTCGCGCCGGGCGGTGGGCAGGCCGCCGGCCAGCTCGGCCGTGGCGGTCAGGTCGCCGAGCGACAGGCGTATCAGCCCTTCCAGCTCATCGGCCCGCGCCAGCAGCTGCGGCCCGGCGCTGTCCATCACGTGACGCGCGACCGCGACCGTGGTCAGCGCATCGCGGAACCGCCCCCGGGCGGCCCAGATGCTGGCCCGGTCCAGCAGGGCCGTGAACTCAAAGACCGGCCGGCGCCGCTCCGTGATCGACAGCGTCCGCTCGGTGAGATGCTCGGCGGTGTCCAGGTCCCGCCGCTCCAGGGCCAGGCCGGAGAGCACACGCAGGTGGTCCACGGCGAAGAAATGCTCGTCAAAGCCCAGCCGCCGCGCTTCCGCGTCGGCGGCCCGGGCGGCGCTGGCCGCCTCGGCCAGCCGTCCGGCCTGGAACCAGGCCAGCGCCTGGGCCCCGGGTACCAGCATCACCCGGGCCGACTCCGGGAGGTCGGGCAGGGCCAGCGCCGCCGCGGCCTCGCGCTCGATGGCCGGGAAGTCCTCGGTGCAGTTGTACACGCGCAGCAGGACCAGCGGCACGACCGCGTTCCACTCGTCCTTCAGCTGGGTCCGCTCCTGAATGGCTCGCGCGGCCAGGGCTTCGTCGACGGCCTCGTCCAGCTGGCCGAGCAGACCGTAGCGGAAGGCGCGCATGGCCGCGAACCTGGCGGCCAGCCTGGACTCCGGCGGGATCGAGGGCCTAGCCCTCTCGAGCTGGGCCAGGTACTCACCGCCACGGCCCGTGTCACCCCAGGTCAGCAGGTCGGCCGCGATAGCCAGCAGCCGCTCGGGGGCGTCCGCGAGCTTGGACGGGACGATCCGGCCCAGGTCCAGCACGGCCGGCAGCGTGGGATCGCGCAGGAAGTCGGGTACCACCCGGTCCTGGACCAGGGCCAGGGCCCGGTCGACCTGCTGCGCGGCGAGCAGGTGACGGGCCGCGCGCCGCGTGTCGCCCACGGCCTCGAACCATTCGGCCGCCCGCAGCTGGAGCGCGGTCTCCCGCGTCCGGTCCCTGGCCCGCAGCTCGGCCCGCAGCACCTTGCGCACCAGGTGGTGATAGCGGAAGCTGGTCTGCTCGTCATCGAGGGCCACCAGGAACAGGTTGCCCGCATGGATCTCGTGCAGCAGCGCTTCCGCGTCCTGCCGGTCGGTAACGGCCGCGCACGCGCCGGCGGTCAGCTCGCTCAGCACCGAGGTATCCAGCATGAACTGCACCACGTCGGGCGGTTGCTGCTCGAGCACCTCGGAGACGAAGTAGTCGGCGATCGCGTGGCTGCGGATGTCGAGCGCGCGCGCGGCCCGCTCCGGGTCCCGGCTGCCGCGCAGCGTCAGGGCCACCATCTGCATGACCGCGGCCCAGCCTTCGCTGCGCTTGTGCAGGAGGGCGAGATCGTTGGCGCCGACCTGGACCCCGAAGTTCGCCAGCAGGTTCTGGCTTTCCTCGAGGGAGAACGACAGGTCGCGGTCGCGAAGCTCGCACAGATCACCCGACATCCGCAGCCGGTGCAGGCGCAGCGGCGGGTCGCTGCGGCTGGCCAGCACCAGCTGGGCGGTATCGGCGGGCCAGCGCTCGACCAGGTCGGTCATGGTCTTGGCCACGGCCGAGGCCGCGGCCTGGAAGTCGTCCACGATGATGGCCGACCCCGCGGGCAGCCTCGCGGCGTCGTTCGCAATCGACGCGGTCACGTCGGCCGACATCTCGGCGTCGATCGCGAGCAGGTCGGCAGCGTCGGCCCCGAAGCCCGGGGCCAGGCTCCTGGGCGCCTCCACGAAGCCCATCCAGAACCGGACCGGATCGGCGTCCGCCTTGTCGCACGACAACCACGACGTGGCGTCCGGCGGCCGGCTCGCCGCCCAGCTCGACAGCAGTACGCTCTTGCCCGCCCCCGCCGACCCCACGACCACGGTTAGCTGTTTATCGGCCCCGGCCGTCAGCTGGTCGTGCAGCGTGGGCCTGGTGACCAGGGTGGAGGGCAGCGTAGTAGGCCGGAACTTAGACTGGGCAAAGCGAGTTCCGGGAAAGGCGCTACGCCCGGCGGCGCCGTCCATACTCATTGATGCTTCCAGCGCCGCAAATCGGGCGCATCACCCGTTGCGGGTCATTTGTCTGGACAATTAGTGCTGTAAGATATGCGCGCAATCGCAGGCGATGCCACCAGTCCCGGCTCACCCTCACGGGGGTGATGACGCTGCCTCAGTGCCCAGGCACGCTGGCATTACGCAGAGCAACCGGTGGACTGCGAGGCAGAAACCCCGTGCAAGCACACACGTACGAGATCACGTTCACAGGGCAGGCGGGATCCGCGATCCAGGCCGAGTTCGAGGACTGTGAGGTCACATTGGGGCCGGGCACCACGACGCTGCGTGCCCATCTGCCCGATCAGGCCGCTCTCTCCGGCCTGATGGAGCGGATCACCAGCCTCGGGCTCGAAGTGATCCACATGTACCTCGTGGCCCCGCCGTCCGGGGAGTGAGCAGCACCGCGTCGTGACGACTCAGCCGCCGGGTCCGGGCGCGCGCCGGCCTGGCCGCGCCAGGTGCGGCTGCCGGTGACACTGCCCCAGATGCCTCTCGTACGCGGCGACGCCCGCCGGGAGCGGGTACGGCCCGCGGATGCGCTGAAGCTCGGGTGAGACGTCCAGGTAATCCAGGTCGGGATGGTCACCGCAGTAGCAGCAGATGAGCTCGAACGCATACGGCGGCCAGCCCGCGGCCGAGCGCGGCGGCTGGCGCCGCAAGACCACCGTCCAGCCCAGCGCGGGCTGATCGCCCGCTCCCACGTGACCGGCGCCGGGTCCCGATGCCGTCGACAGCATGCTGGCCAGACCGCCCTTCCCGGAACGCCCATGGCGCGTTCCTCGCGTCCATTAACCACCGGGCGGCAGGCAGGCCTGGCCGCCTGCTGCCCCCGCTGCGTAATGATCTTCTTTGGCGGTAACCGCGGCGTCCTCACCCTTGCGGGGGTGATTCCGCGCAGGTCACCCGGGCGTGGGTGTTGACGCAGGCCGGGCCGCCAGGCACGCTAGCCATCGCCAGTTGGGTTGGTCAGTGGCCGTGGCCCTCACCCCGCGGGGGTGAGGTGCCGGGGCGGGCCCGAGGGGAGGCTGCGTACCGTGACCGAACCCGGCCGTGCTCTGGCGTCCGTGTCCCGCCTGGTGCCCGGCTTGCAGGTGGTCACGTCCTACCGGCGTGAGTGGCTGGTCAAGGACATCATCGCCGGAGTGGTGCTCACCACTCTGCTGGTCCCGCAGGGCATGGCCTATGCAGAGTTGGCGGGCCTGCCGCCGATCACCGGCTTGTACACGTCCATCTTGTGCCTGGCCGGTTATGCGGTGTTCGGGCCGTCGCGGATCCTGGTGCTCGGCCCGGATTCGTCGCTGGGTCCGATGATCGCCGCGACGATCCTGCCGCTGATCGCCGCCAAGGGCGACCCCGAGCGGGCGGTCGCGCTCGCCTCGGTCCTCGCCATCATGGTCGCGGCGATCATGATCCTGGCCGCGGTGGCCAAGCTCGGGTTCATCGCCGACCTGATCTCCAAGCCGACGATGATCGGCTACATGAACGGCCTGGCGCTGACCATCCTGATCGGGCAATTGCCAAAGCTGTTCGGGTTCAAGGTCGACGCCGATGGGCTGATCGGTGAGATCGCCGGGTTCGCCAAGGGACTGGCCCACGGCGAGGCGGTGGCCGCCGCGGCCGCGGTCGGGATCGCCGCCGTCGTGCTGATCCTGGTGCTGCAGCGGTGGCTGCCGAAGGTCCCGGCGGTGCTGATCGCGGTCGTGGCCGCGATCGCCGCCACGTCGGTCTTTGACCTGGCCGGCCACGGTGTCAGCCTGGTCGGGGTCCTGCCCAAGGGCTTCCCGCCGCTCACCATCCCGCACGTGCGCCTGTCCGACCTCGGGCCGCTGTTCGCCGGGGCGGCGGGCATCGCCCTGGTCTCCCTGGCTGACACGATCTCCACCTCGTCGGCGTTCGCGGCCCGCACCGGGCAGGAGGTTCACGGCAACGGCGAGATGATCGGCATCGGCGCGGCGAACCTGGCCGCCGGCCTGTTCCAGGGCTTCCCGGTCAGCACCAGCGGGTCACGGACCGCGGTCGCCGAACGCTCCGGCGCCAAAACCCAGCTCACCGGTGTGACCGGGGCAGTACTGATCATTCTCATGATCGTGCTGGTCCCAGGTTTGTTCAAGAACCTGCCCCAGCCCGCGCTGGCCGCGGTAGTGATCACCGCATCGCTGTCGCTGGCCGACATCCCCGCCACCGCCCGGCTGTGGCGGCAGCGCAAGGCCGAGTTTCTGCTGTCGATCGCGGCGTTCCTCGGCGTGGCCCTGCTGGGCGTGCTGCCCGGCATCGCGATCGCCGTCGGCCTGTCGATCCTCAACGTCTTCCGGCGCGCCTGGTGGCCTTATGACGCGGTGCTCGGCCGCGTGACCGGGCTTGAAGGCTTTCACGACATCCGCTCCTACCCGGCCGCCGAGCACCTGCCGGGCCTGGTGATCTACCGGTTCGACGGCCCGCTGTTCTTCGCCAACGCCAAGACGTTCCGCGACGAGGTCCGGCGGATGGCCCGGGCCGATCCGCCGCCCGCCTGGATCGTCGTCGCCGCCGAGCCCATGACCGACGTGGACACCACCGCCGCCGACGTGCTGACCGAACTCGACGAGGCGCTGAACGCCGAGGGCATCAGCCTGGTGTTCGCGGAAATGAAGGACCCGGTGCGGCGCAAGATCGAGCGCTACGGGCTGACCCGCACCATCGACCCGCAGCACTTCTTCCCGACCATCGACGTCGCCGTCGACGCGTTCCGCGCCGAGACCGGGGCCCAGTGGGCGCCGGCCGACCAGCCCGGCGAACCCGACCGGACGACCACGGCATGAGCGGCCGCCGCCGCGAGGAACTGGCTCCCGGCATCGTCGGGCCGCTGCGGACGATCGCGTTCGGCGCCAGCAACGTGGCCCCGGCCGGTGCGGTCGTGGGCGGGCTGGTCATCGTCGTGGCCTACGCCGGGTTCGCGTCCCCGTTAGTCGTGCTGATCGCGTTCGCCGCGTCGCTGTGCTGCGCCAGCAGCATCGCCGAGTTCGCCCGCCGGCTGCCGTCGGCGGGCTCCCTGTACACCTACAACAGCCACGGCCTGGGCCGGGTCGGCGGCTTCATGACCGGCTGGATGATGATCTTCGCGTACGCGCTGTATGTGCCCGCCGGCATCTCGCTGACCAGCGCGTACGCGTCGCAGCTGGTCACCGACACGGCGCACGTCACCGTGGCCAGCTGGGTGTTGTTCCTGGTCATCCTGGGGGCCGTGGTCCTGGTCGCCTACCTGGGCATCGGCGCCTCATCCGCCGTCGACCTGGTTCTGGTGGCCGGCGAGGTCGCGGTGATCGCGGCCCTGGCCGTCACGGTCCTGGTCAGGATCGGGCCCGCGCACTATTCGGCGGCCGTGCTCTCCCCGGCGTCGTCACCGCACGGTCAGCTCACCGACATCACGAACGCGATGATCTACGGCATCACCGCGTTCGCCGGCTACGAGGCGGCCGCCGCGCTCGGTGAGGAGGCGCGCAGCTCACGCCGCGCGATCCCGGCGGCCACGATCGGCGTGGTGATCGTGACCGGCGCCTTCTACCTGATCGTGGTGCTGGCCGAGACCTTCGGCCTGGGGCGGCGCGGCGTCACCGCGCCGGGCAGCCCGCTGGGCCGCCTCACCAGCCAGTTCTGGTCGCCGTCCGCGCTATGGGCCATCGATCTCGTGGTCGTGCTCACCGGCCTCGGCTTCGTGATCGCCGCGCTCAACGCGGCCATCCGGGTGCTGTTCGCCATGGGCCGCGAGCGGGCCCTGCCCGGAGCCCTGGCCCGGCTGTCCGGCCGCCGCACGCCGGTCGTCGCGATCGGCTGCGTGACCGGGCTCACGCTGCTGCTCGGTCTGCCGCTGACCTATGCCTACGGCGGGGTGACCGCGTTCGGTTACCTGGCCGGCGCGGGCGGCCTCTCGGTGGTGCTGATCTACCTCGCGGTGAACGTCGCGGCCATCCGCGCGTTCCGCACCGAGTTCCGCGGCGAGTTCCGGCTCGGGCGGCATCTTCTGGTCCCGGCCACGGCCGCCGTGCTGCTGCTGTTCCCGCTGTGGGGGATCCTGCATCCGCGGGCCCACCGGCTGGCCGACCTGCTGCCGTTCGCCGCGCTCGGCTGGCTCGGCCTCGGGGCGATCGTGGCCGGCGTCCTCCGGGCCCGGCGCTCTGCCCGTCTCGAGACCCTGGGCCGGGTGTTCCTGCCCGCCGCCGAGAGCCCCCGGTAGTGGCAGGGACTCTAGGGCTGCCGAATACTGGGATCATGACCGACGGGCCCGTCTTCACGTCCCGGCTGACCGGCCGCCAGCTGCTGGACAGCGACGGCATGGCGATCGGCCGGATCCGTGATGTCGTGATCCTGCCCACCGCGGGCGGCGAGCCGCCCTGGGTCCTCGGCCTGGTCGTCACGCTGCAGCGGCGGCAGATCTTCGTCAACCTGGGCCGGGTCGCGGAGATCTCCATCGACGGCGCGCACCTGAAGGGCGGCACGGTCGACCTGCGCCGGTTCAGCCGGAGGACCGGGGAGATCCTGGCCTCCGAGCTCTACGGCCAGCCCGCGGGGTCCGGGCGGGTGATGGACGTGGGCATCGCCCCCTCCGAGCACCGCCGCGGCGGCTGGGAGGTCACGGTCCTGGCCACCAGCCAGGGCCGGAGCCTGGGCTTGGGGCGCAACTCCACCACGATCGTGCCCTGGGATAAGCATTCCGAGCTGTTCAAGACCGGCGCGCTCGCCGAGCAGCTCATCCAGCTCCGGGAGATGCACCCGACCGATCTGGCCAACGCAGTCGAGACCCTGCCCCCGCTGCGGCGGCACGAGCTGGTCGAGGCGCTGCAGGACGAGGAGCTCGCCGACCTGCTGGAGGAGATGCCCGAGCAGGACCAGATCCGGCTGCTGGGCGGGCTCGGCCTGGAGCGCACCGCCGACGTGGTCGAGGAGATGGAGCCGGACGACGCCGCCGACCTGCTCGCCGAGATGCCGCCCGAGCAGCGGGAACGGCTGCTGGCCGCGATGGAGACCGTGGAGGCCGGCGACCTGCGCCGGCTGCTGCGCTACGACGCCACCACCGCGGGCGGGCTGATGACCTCGCGCCCGGTGATCGTCCCGCCCGACACGCCCGTGGCCGAGGTGCTGGCCGAGATCCGCGACCCCGAGATGGCCCCGACCACGGCCGCTCAGGTCTACGTGTGCGAGCCGCCCTCGATCACGCCCACCGGCCGCTACCTCGGCACGGTCGGGTTCCAGCGGCTGCTGCGCCAGCCCCCCGGCGCCAATGTGGCCGAGTGCATCGAAGAAGCCAGCTTCATCCGGCCCGACCTGTCCGAGAAGGAAGTGGCCCGGCGCATGGCCGCGTACAACCTGATCGGCGTGGCCGTGTGCGACGAGAACGGCCGCCTGCTCGGCGCGGTCACCGTCGACGACGTCCTGGACCGGATCCTGCCCCCGGGCTGGCGGAAGGGGGAGAGCACGTGAGGATGCAGCTGCGCACGCCGATCCGCTTCGGCGACCGGTCCGACCTGAGTGCTCCCCGAGGCGTGGGGCCTCGCGTGGGCGCCCGGTACGACTCGGATGCCTTCGGGCGGTTCTCAGAGAGCATCGCCAGGTTCCTCGGCACCGGCCGCTTCCTGGCCGGCCAGACTGTGCTCGTCGTCTTCTGGATCGCGCTCAACACAGTGGGACTCGTCAATCACTGGGATCCCTACCCGTTTATCCTGCTCAACCTGGCTTTCTCCACGCAGGCCGCCTACGCCGCCCCGCTGATCCTGCTGGCCCAGAACCGGCAGGACGACCGGGACCGGGCCAGCATCGAGCGCGACCGGGAGGTAGCGGCCAGGACCCAGGCCGACACCGAGTTCCTGGCCCGTGAGCTCGCGGCCGTCCGCCTGGCCCTGGCCGACGTGGTCACCACCGAGGACCTGGACAACCGGATAGACCACCTGGAGAAGCTGATCGCCGACCGTCCGTCACGGAAGAAGCCGCGCTGACGCGAGCCGCTGCGTGCCGTCCAGCAGCCAGATCATCACCTGGCCCGGCTCCCCGGCGGCCACCAGCCGGGGTTCGCAGCCCGGCAGGATCTCCCGGTGGTACTCGAGCTCGGCACCGCCCGGCAGCCAGTCCAGGCCGGCCAGCACGTCCTCGACCGCGGCCCAGTGAACCGCGTTGTTGACGTGGCCGGCCGGGTCGAGGTCGCTGGCCCGCACCGGCCAGGCCCGGCCGTCGGCGTCCGCGGGCGGCCGCGGGTGCGACAGCCGCACCGACGCGACGCGGCCCTGGGCGGCGGCGCCGTACCAGCGGTGGAACTCGGGCCCCAGCGCGACCGGGCGGCCGTCGGCCAGGGAGATCGCCGCCCACACGGCCGTGGCCTGCACGAGGTCCCCGTCCGGCCCGGCCACGGTCGTGGTCCGCTCGGCCCAGCGCGGCCCGGTCCCCGAGCAGAACGTGGCCAGCTCGACCCGGGTGCCCAGCCGCGGGAACCCGCGCACGGTCACCGCGATCTTGCGCAGCAGCCAGCCGTAGGGCTCGTCCCACCCCGCGTCGGCCAGGTCGTCCTCGGCGGCGAGCTGCAGGTACCTGGCCAGCGCGTCGAACCGCAGCCGGCCCGCGGGGGTCACGTCGGTGTTCCTGACCAGCCGGCGGGCGGTGAACACGCGGCCGGTCTCCGGGCGGGGCAGGAACGCTCGCATCGGCACATTGTGGCGTACGTCCTCTCGGCGCTGGCCGCCGAGCGTCCTAGCATCGCAATTGATGAGCCTTAACGCTCCGGCCCGTGCCTCCGAGACCACGCAAGGGAACCGACATGACCACGCAGAGCCAGACCAGCCCCGGCGCTACTCAGTCCGGCACCGGCCCGCTGCCGCATTTCCCGATGGTGATCGGGGGCCGGCGGACGGATAGCGTAACGGCCCGGAATTTTGAGACCGTCGACCCGTTCCGGGGCCAGCCGTGGGCGACCGCCCCGGACGGTGACGCCGGGGATGTCGACCTGGCCGTGGCCGCGGCGCGCGAGGCGCTGGCCGGGCCCTGGGGCCAGCTCACCGGGTTCGGCCGGGCCAGGCTGCTGCGCCGGGCCGGCGACATCATCGCGCGGGACGCGGACTACCTGGCCG
>Ga0070714_100002169_pt1 | contig 14423 bp, 11 predicted proteins | sample LARL83metaG_FD_65450 | JGI IMG/M metagenome (GOLD analysis project Ga0070714, IMG submission 65450) | Corn, switchgrass and miscanthus rhizosphere microbial communities from Kellogg Biological Station, Michigan, USA - LAR L8-3 metaG | ecosystem: Host-associated > Plants > Roots > Rhizosphere ...
GCCGCAATTCGTCGCAGGCGTCGGCGACACCAATCGGGCTTCCGCACGAAAAACGGACCCGCCAGTATTCGCGCGGCTCGGGCAATGGTTCACCGCGCCGGATGGCTAGCGTGTGCGCGGGCGGCAGCTTGCGCGCACCGCGGAAGATGGTCCGTGGCTCGGCAACGTAGCCGAGCGCAAAGTACTCCTCGATCGCGCACGGGTCGACGTCGCGGCGCAGGCCGCCATGCGCGAGCAGCGATTTGAGCTCGGACCCGAACAGCAGCGTGCCGTCCGGAAGAAGCGCGTAGTGGAGCGGCTTGACGCCCAACCGGTCGCGCGCGAGGAACAGCGTTTCGCGGTTTCGGTCCCAAAGCGCGAACGCAAACATGCCGCGCAGGCGCGTGACGCAATCCTCGCCCCAGGCTTCCCATGCGTGCACGATCGCCTCGGTGTCGCTGCGCGTGCGAAACCGGTAACCGAGTGCCGTCAGTTCGGCGATCAGTGCCTGGTAGTTGTAGACCTCGCCGTTGTAGACGATGCAGACGCTCCGATCCTCGTTGTAAAGCGGCTGCTGGCCGGTCGAGAGATCGATGATCGACAGGCGCCGATGCCCGAGGCCGAGCCCCGGCTCGACGTGCAACCCGAATTCGTCCGGACCGCGATGGTGCTGCGATTCGTTCATGCGCTGAAGCGTCTCGCGACTCACTTCACTGCGTCCCCGCGTGTCGAAGATGCCCGTGAGGCCGCACATGATCAATGACTCCCGGTCGTGAGGTGAGCCGCAGCCGGTTCGGCGCCGATGCGTGCGGTGTGCGAGCCGGCAAGCAACCGCTCGTAAAGCGCCGCGTACTGCGCAACCATTTCGTCCAGGCTATAAAGCCGCTCGGCACGGATGCGCGCGGCGCGACCTTCCTGTAGCGTGAGACTCGGGCTGCCGACGTAGCGCAGCATGGCCTGTGCCAGCGCGTCGACCTCTCCCGGCGGAATGAGCATACCGGTCCGCCCATCGTCGACGAGCTCGACGTTTCCGCCGACGCGCGTGGCGATCACCGCAAGCCCGCTTGCCATCGCCTCGAGCAGCGTATTCGAGATCCCTTCTGCAAGCGAAGGCAATACGAATACGTCGAGCAAGCCCAGGATTTGCGCAATATCGTCGCGTGCGCCGGGCAGCCATGCCAGCGCCGAAGCGTCCGCGCGCGCCAGGATGTTCTCGATTTCCGTGCGCACCGGGCCGTCGCCGACGATGGCCAGCCGCACGCGGTGCCGCTCGCCGGGCGCCAGTTCGAGCAGCCGCACAAATGCGCGCGCCAGCAGCGTCTGGTTCTTGACGGGTTGCAGCCGGCCCACTGTGCCGAAGACGAACAACGCGGGGTCGGCAAACGGAAATCCGGCAATTGCCGTTGGCGCCACGAGCGGCCTGAAGGCGCCGGTGTCGACGCCGTTCACGATCCGCGTAATCCGCGCGGGCCGCACGCCGACCCCTTCGATCAAGTATTGCTCGAGATCCTGCGACACCGCGACGTATTGCGTGACGAACGGACGATGCACGCGGCGGACCATTCTATAAGTGCGGTTCGATCCATCGAGGTCACCGACATCGCGGCCGTGCTCGCCGTGCACGCGAACGGGAATCCCGGCGAGCCACGCCGGAATGCTCGCCTCGAGCGCGGCGAGGTTTCGCGTATGGACGATCGCCGGTCGAAGGCGCCTGAACATTCGAACGAGGTGCGGAAGAAGCTTGATCCCGTGACCCGGCGCCTTGCGCAGCTCGATGAACGCGACATCATCGCGCAGCACGCGACGGCGAAATGTCGTGACCTCGGTCAATGCAATCACCGCGTGCCGAAAGCGTTCGACCGGCAGGCGATTCAGGAGATTGACGACGCCGTTTTCGAGTCCGCCAACGTCGAACCGATAAATCACATGCGCGATCAGCGGGCGCGTATCGGCAGCCATCACGTCGCTGCTCTCCGGCTGCGCGTCTTGGCATCGGCAAGTGCAGCGGCTACCGCCGGCCATGCCTCGCGGGTGAACTGCCGCAGCGTTTCATCGGGGTCGCTGCCGACATCGCCGCGAGCGTAGACGACGATCACCGCGGAATCGTCGCCGCGTCCGAGGATTCGTGACCACGCGATGCGCGCCTTGGCAATCGCGTCGCTCGAAATCAGCGTGCCATCGACCCAATACCACTGCCGGGTCGCAAGGGTTCGCCCATCTACGGCACGAAGCTGGGCAGCGCTGACTTTCGTCGGCGTGCCGCCGATGTCCATCTGCCGTACGCCGCTCTCGAGCGCATGCCAGGTCTGATCATTGCTCCGAACCAGCACATTGTCGGAGCTTACGAGCTTGTGTTCCGCGTTCTGGCCACGGTAATAGGCGACGTAGAGTCCGACAACGCGATCATCCTTGCGCAGGTCTTCATGCCGGACAGCAGATGGCGCCTCGAAGTGGGGCGTGAAATCGCCGCCCGATGCAGGCGTCGACTGCCACCCCGGCACAACGATCGTCCCGAGCGTTGCCGACGCGTCGGCGTCATGCGCCTGGATCGCGCGGTCGGCCAGCGGCCAGACGAGCGTGATGGCCATGACCCCGAGCGTGGCGGTCCACAGGCGCGCTGCCGAAACCGATCGCGCGTTCACTGCCCTGGCGATCGGTGCGCTCGTCACGGCAGCCCGGTCCGGCTCCCGCCAACGCGCACCGATCGCGAACATGACCAGCATGACGATGCCGAAAAACAGCCAGCCGTAGATGATGTGATCGACGCCGGTCGCGATCCGGTTGTCGGACAGGTGCCCCAGCATGACGATCATGTACGCGCGAAGCCAGTTGGCAACGATCGGCACGGCGATCGCGACTCCGACGAACGCAAGGCGTCGCCAAAGCGTCGTGTAATTGAGGTAGGCGAAGAGCGTTCCTACCATCAGCGATGCGATCAGGTAACGGATGCCGCTGCAGGCTTCGACGATCGACCAGCGGCCCGTGGGAATGACGAACTGCAGGCCTTCGCGGTAGACGGGCACGCCCGATTCACGAATTGCGAGGACGGTGAAATCAGCGGTATGAGACATCAGCGTCGGCAACAGGAATTCGCCGAACGGAACCGAGAAGAACAGGAAGCCAAGCGGGAACATCATTTCGCGCGTGACGCGCATGCCGAGGATGGCGGGAACCGCGAGCACGAGCATGGCGACGAATGCGAACTGAGTTATGGCATTGACGGCCCCGACCTGTCCAAGTAGCCATCCGAAGCCTGCCGTGGCGAGGAGCGGGAAGACGATCCACGACGGTCGGGGTGGAATGCTGCGCAGCCGTGCGCGGATGCGCCAGATCAGCCACAGCGAGATCGGCGCGACGACGAAGCCGTGTGCGAAGGTTTCGGAACGCTCCCAGATGCCCACCATCGCGGCGGCCGTATCGTAATAGCAGAATCCGATCCACACGAGCGCCAAGCCAAGCGCTCCGAGCACCTCGCGCCAGGAGGACGCCACGCCCGCCTGCTCGCGCGCGATCGGCAGGACGGAGGGGAGCGCGTCGCGCTTCATGACGGCGGCTTCAGCCGAGGCTCCGTGCTATCAACGGACCAAACGCGTCGACGAGCGGACGCGGCAAGCGTCGCCATGCGGCGATCAACGCGCGATAGCGAGGATTCAGCGGATTGTTCTGCGGCACCTCGGTTCGCGAGAAAAGCCGGTACTCGTACGCGAGAGGAACCGGCTCGAAGCCCCAGTTCTTCTTGAAATCGAACGATCCGGCGCCGACCTTGCTGCGTCCGTAGTCGAATACGCGCAAGCCCCGCTCGCAGGCGCGCCGCATCAATTCCCAGTATTTGAAGTCGTTCGCCGCGAGGTCGCGCGCATGGCGCGTATCGCCCGCGTAATAAGGCAGCACCTCGTCGCGAAAATAGAACGAGAGAACGCCGCTTACCGGGCGCCGGCTTGCATCGCTGACCGTGAGGATCTCGCACGCATCTCCGAAGGCCTGTGTCAGCCGCGCAAAATAACGCTTCGACAGCGCGGGACTTCCGTGCCGATGCATGTTGTCCGCGTACAACTCGAAGAACCGGTCGGGCGCCCGGTCGACTTCGCTGCAAAGCCCCCGAGCGACACCCTTGCGCACCATGGCCCGTTGTTTGCGCGGGATCGCGAGCAGATTCGCTTCGACATCCGCCGCGAGCGGCTTGCGGAACGTGACGTACAGATCCTGGCGGGGCCAGCCTGGCCGCTTCGCTTCGCGGTTACGCAGCTCGAGATGCCCGACGCGAAGGGAGCGGGCAAGGTCCACCGCGGCGTCGATCAGCGCGTCGTCCGCAACCGCGTCCACCGAGGCCGGGCCGCCATAGACGCAGAACGGCAATGAGACGAGCGCATGGCCGAACAGGCGGCTCCTGACTTCGGCGAGCGGCAACACACCGCGAATCGCATCGTCGCGCTCGGCGAGGAGATAGTGGCACCGGTGGCCCAGCCCGTTTTCAAGGATGTCGCGCCAGCCGACGCGATGAAAGAACGTCGCTTGCGGGCAGTCGTCGACGAATCGATCCCACCGAAGCTCGTCACCGGATGCAAATCGGCGCACCCGCACCGCGCGCGAAGGCTCGTGTGTCGTGGTAACGACCGCTTCCGCCACCCGCGCCATCACGCCGCCTCACGAATGAATATCCGGTCGGCGCGATCCCAGCGAAAGTCCCGCAGCAGCGATGCAAGGCGCGGCGCCGTGCGATGCAGGTTGAGGTAGTGGCGAAAACGAGTCTTCGCGCCCACACCTTCGACGCGCGGCTGCTGCGGATCGAGCTCCCAGGGATGAAAGTAAAATATCGCGGGCTGGAGCTCGCGCTCATTGATGCGCCGAATCGACCAGCGCGACACCGCATAGGGCAGCAGCCGAAAATAGCCGCCGCCGCCGGCTGGCCAGTTCCTGCGCAACAAGCGCACCGTCGCAATCGGGACTTCGAGCAAACCGGGGCGTACTTCGTGCGCGAAGCGCGGTGCATCGGGTACGCCGTAATGATCGTGACGAATCGGATAAAGGCTCGAGCTGTAGCGATAGCCCGCTTCGGCGATCGCGTCGAACGCCCAGGGATTGGACCGACCGATCGAAAAGCTCGGCGCGCGATAGCCGCGCACCTCGCGGCCCGAAATGTCTTCGAGGATCGCCTTCGCGAGGCGAATGTCGGCGAGGAATGCATTACGCTCCTGCTCGCTCGCTCGAAGGTGCGCGAATCCGTGGCTCGCAAGCTCGTGTCCGGCATCCGCGATCCGGCGAACGAGCGCCGGATAGCGCTCGGCGATCCATCCCAGAGTGAAAAACGTCGCTTTCGCATCGGCATCGGCGAGCAATGCGAGAATGCGCTCGATGTTGCGCTCGACGCGGCATTCCATCGAGTCCCAGTCGTCGCGGTCGATGTGCGGCGCAAAGGCGGAGACCTGGAAGTAATCTTCGACGTCGACCGACAGCGCATTGACGATCGGCGCTGTCGACGCCATGTCGCGCGGCAGACTCGGCGAGGCGGTGAGCGTAGCCGTCATGAAGCGCGCTGCTCGAGCGCGCTCGCGCGCGCAGCAAGCCATGTCTCGAGATGCGCGGCGATGCGTGTAGCCGCTTTTCCATCCCACAGTTCGGGTACGCGACCGCGCTTGCCGCCTGTACGCAGGATTTCGTCGACACACGCCAGAACGCGGCCGCGATCGCGACCGACGATGTCGTTCGTGCCCTGACTCACCGTAATCGGCCGTTCGGTGTTTTCGCGCATGGTCAGGCAGGGCACTGAGAGCGCCGTCGTCTCCTCCTGGATCCCGCCGGAATCGGTCAGTACGAGCCGCGCGTTTACGAGCAATCCGAGCATCTCGAGGTAGCCCTGCGGTTCGAGCAGCACGATGCGCGCCCCTGCGAGCATCGAGGCGAAGCCGAATCGCTCGATGTTCGCGCGCGTGCGCGGATGCACCGGCCAGACGAGCGGAACTCGCGCGGCGACGTCGCAAAGGATCGCGAGCGCCTCGCCGAGCGCATCGGGACTGTCGACGTTCGAAGGCCGGTGCAGCGTCACGGCGCCAAAGCCCGCGGCACTGGTCACAATGGAACTATCGGCATTGGATTTCGCGAGCGTCCGCTCGGGCGGTGTCGCGCGCTGCCGATGCGCGAGAAGCGAATCGATCATCACGTTGCCGACGAAGTGAACCCGCGCCGCGTCGATTCCTTCGCGCGCAAGATTGACTGCCGCGTCGCGCTCGGTCGTGTAGAGGAGATCCGCGATCTGATCGGTCAGCAGGCGATTGATTTCCTCGGGCATGTCGCGGTCGAAGCTGCGCAGTCCCGCTTCGACGTGTGCGAGCGGCGTGCGCTTCTTGCTTGCGACGAGGCTGCACGCCAGCGTCGAATTGACGTCGCCCACCACCACCACGCATGCAGGCCGCAACTCGTCGAGCACCGGCTCGAAGCGCCGCATGACCTCCGCCGTCTGCGCCGCGTGCGTTCCGGACCCGACTTCGAGATTCAGATCGGGCGCTGGCAACTCGAGATCGGCAAACAACCGCTCGTTCATCGCCAGATCGTAATGCTGGCCGGTATGCACGAGCACGGTTCCCGGCAGGCCGCGGCACTCGCGGAACGCGCGGATCAGCGGCGCCATCTTCATGTAATTCGGTCGCGCGCCGACGACGCACACGATCGGGCCGGCAGGGCGCAGCATCTCGCCCATCAGCGGCCGATCGGAGTACGGGGTTTCCCGACCCGATCCGGTTCCAGCAGTTTCTGCAAAAGGCGGACAGCGCTGCCAACGGTACGCTCGAGACGCGTCAAGCGCTCCTCGACGTCCTTCAGATGTGCGATCACGGTCGCGGAATCGGCTACCGGAACGCTGGTGTCCGTCCGAGGCTCCGATGATGCCATGGACGATACCGCCGCGAGCGCCGATTCCGGCCCCAGCTCCTCGCGAATCTCTCGCACGATGGCTTCGACATCGCGAACGCCGAATGAATGTTTTTCGCCGAGGTAACCCGCCAGCATCAGCCGATTGCAAAGCGTATTGATGCGTCGGGGAATGCCGCCACTCGCCTGATGAATGAGATCAAGCGCGGCGGGCTCGAAACCCGGATTCCCCTTCCACCCGACATGCGCGAGGCGATGCTCGATGTAAGCTTGCGTTTCACCCCGATCCATCGGCCCGAGGTGATACGAGGCGATGACCCGCTGGCGAAGCTGCTGCATCTGCGGACCCTGCATCATCGTGCGCAATTCCGGCTGCCCGATGAGGAAGCTCTGCAGCAGCGCCTGGTCTGCGAGCTGAAAATTCGACAGCATCCGCAATTCCTCGATCGCCCGCGGCGTGAGATTCTGCGCCTCGTCCACGACCAGCAGCGCGCGCTTCTTGTCGATTGCGAGGCGGCACAGGAACGCCTCGAGCGCAACGAGCAGGGAGGCCTTGTCGACGGCCCTGATCGGCAAGCCGAACGCCACGGCGACCGCCCGCAGCATGTCGTCGGCTTCGAGCTGCGTACTGACGAGTTGCGCGCCAACCAGGTGATTGCGATCGAGCTGTTCGAACAGGCTGCGCACGAGCGTCGTCTTGCCGGCTCCGATGTCGCCGGTGATCACGATGAACCCCTCGCTCTGGTGAACGCCGTACTGGAGATAGGCGAACGCGCGCTTGTGACCCCGGCTGCCGAAGAAGAACGCCGGATCCGGATTAAGCTGGAACGGTTTGCCGCTTAGTCCGTAAAAATGTTCGTACATGCGGTCAGTGGAACGTGTGTGTCAGGCCGACGAGCACCGCGAATTCGCGGTAATTGGTGCCGATGTCGGCGTTGGAATCGCCACGCTGGAAGCGTGCTCCCACGTACAGGGAAGTCAGCGCCGACAACGTACGCGACAGCGTTGCGCTCAGCGCAAATTGTCGAGATGTTCCCTGGGCGCCGACGTTTTCCGTCGAGCGCGACCAGGTTGCATTGGTCGAAAGCGAGAGATTGGGCTCGAGCTGATGCGACCACACGACGCTGGCCCCCGTTTGCGTCGTGTTCGTGAGCTCCGTGAGTAGCGCCGTGAGCGCCGCCTCCTCCGTGCCGGGGAGCGGCTCGTTGCGCGTACGGAACGCGGTAAAAAAAATCGCGTTGCGCGCACCGAGAATTCCGTACGTCGCCGAATACGACTCGACGAGAGAAAATTCCTGCGCAAACAGCGCTAAAGGCCCGCTAAGCTGCGAAGGTAAGCCCCGGTCCCGGATGAGCTGGTTCACCAGTGTCTGCCGCTGCGCGGGGTCGGTGATCCGCGAGGCGAACAATCCATCCAGCAGCGATCCGACGTCGACGCCCGGCGCAAGATTGGCAACCTGCTGCGGAAAGCTCGACATATCTCGCGATGCCTTGAGCGACCATACGGTAAGCGGCGTGCGATGATCGAAAGTCACCTGATAGGACGGACCGAAAAAGCGATGCTCCCACGAAGCATTCAGGCCGGTACGGTCGTTCGGATGCCACTCGACGCCGGCGCCATACGTCGCGCCCTGCTCGTCCGTGAGGAAGAAATGGTTGACCTCGTAACCACCCGTCACGGACAACCGATAACTGGGATCGGGCTGGTATACGGCGCGTACGCGTCCGATCTCGGTAGACTCCGAATTCTGGTCCGTGAACTTGATGTCGGACCGGTAATATTCGACCGCCCACCCGCCCGGCCTCGGTTGCCCGATGAGGTGTCCCACGATCTCGCTCGTGTAGCTGCGATTGCTGCCGAGGCCCGTGGAAATGCCGGCGGCATCCGTCCACGTGCTTTTCTGGAGCAATTCGTAGTCGAGATCATTGACCGACGTTCCCTTGATATAAGGGCTGACACTGTAGGTCTGCGCCGTGTAGCGGTTCTGCGTCGCGTTGGCGAGCGTCGTCGGACGCGGACCAAAGGGCGATGCGTACTGCTGCGAGACGTTCGCGCTTGCATCGACGAAGAAGAATCGGTCGATCGCCTCCAGCGTCCCGGTAACGTCGGCCTGCGGCGCAATGTAGTTATTCTCCGACGTGCGTGCATAGACAAGCATCGGCACGGAAATGTTGCCGCTAAGCTTCGTGTGGGCGCCGCTCTCGGTGAAGCGGACGCTCGGCGTGAACTGGTTGATCCAGTCCGACCTTCTCTGATCCGCGGGGGAGAGATCGACGTTGCTCGTGAGCGTCGACTCGACGCCGACCGAGGGTGTGATTCGCCACGTCTGCGCATGCGCCGCGGGGCAGAACGCCAAGGCGAATGCGGCGATCGCCATACGAAGCACGGGGCCGCATGTAGCCCGGCTTGGAGACGAACCCGTCGGCCCGGGTCCGCGACAATGACCTGCGCGTCCGACCGATCGAGCGCTAGCTCGCCTCGTCGTTCGCGTAGTAGCCATAGTAGGTGCCAACGTCGGTTCTGCTTGCCTTGTTGAGTACCATCAGCACGATCTCGCAGCCTTCGATCGTCGCCAGCGCCTGGTTCACCGCGTGCTGGGATGTGGCGTCGGCGGCGACGACCATCACGATCTGCCCCATGTTGGATGCGAGGACGCGCGCCTCCGTCGTCGCAAGCAGCGGCGGCGAATCGAAAATGATGACGCGATCGCGATAGCGCGAGGCGATCTCCCGCAGCAGGCTCGCCATCTGTTCGCTCGCGAGCAATTCGGTCGAGCGGCGGTGGCGCGACCCCGCCGGAAGCAGCGACAGCTTCTCGATGTTCGTCTTGACGAGCGCGTCTGCAAAATCAAGATCGTCACGCGTCAGGAGGTCGAGCAGGCCGGGGCCGTGCGGCGCGCCGAGCAGCCCGGGGACCGACGGATGCGCGACGTCCCCGTCCACGAGGAGCACGGTACTGTCGATTTCCGTCGCGATGCTGAGCGCGAGATTGAGCGATGTGAACGTCTTGCCCTCGCCAGGCAATGCGCTGGTCACCATCACCAGATTCGCGTTCTTCACGCGCGTCGCCGTCGGACTCAGCGCATTGCGGATGATCGGCCGCTTGATGATGCGGAACTCGTCCGCAATCTGGCTTTTGACCGCATCCGGTGTCACGAACCCGCGAGCGCCGAGGCGTTCGAAATCGATATCGACGTGTCGCGACGGCGATGCTTCAGCCGTCGTACCGGACGCGTCTCCCCTCGGGGCCAGCTTGCGCCAGCCATGCTCGCCGCGATCCGCCCGCTCTTCCAGCGCGAGAATCGCCGCTTCGGGCGTGGGGGACATTTCGCGCGCGGCTACGCCGTCGCCGGGTTCTTCGACACCCGCGCGCCGAAGCTCCTCGAGTCGCTTGGCTGCCTGCTCGATCACGCTGCTCATGGATATTCGCTCACGCGCTCCGGCCAATCAGCAATGCAAACGCAAAAACGGCACTGAAGGTGGCGAGAAGGCCTCCAAGCCCACCTGCGAACAGCCAGGAATTTCGCCGCTTGGCATGCTGCAGTGCATCGCTCGGAAGCATGGAAATCATGCCGAGGATCGGACGACGGCTCGTTTCACGCAGCGTGCGGGCATCGTGGAATATCGGCATAAGCTGGCTTACCGCGAGACTCGCGAACAAGCCGGCCGCCACCGCGAGCACGAACGCCATTCCAAGAAGCGCCAGACGGTTGGGCGCTACCGGTTGCGGTGACACACGCGGCGGATCGATGACCCTGAACTGCGCGCCGCTCGTGTCCTGCACGTCCTTGCCCATCGTTGCCGACTCGCGTCGCGACACGAGGCTGTCGTAAGTGCGCTTCAGCACGTCATAGTCCCGGGTGAGCTGCGTGTACTCCGCTTCCGCCTGCGGAACGAGCTGTGCCTGTGTCTTCAACTGTCGCTGCTGCGCCTCGAGGCCCCCGAGCTTCGCGCGGGCGGAGGCGACGCTTGCCTCCGCATCGGCCAGCGCCAGCTTCATCTGTTGCGCAACCGGATTCGTCGGGGTGGAGGGGCCCTTGACGACCGACTGCGCGGCCTTCCGGCGCGCGTCGAGAACGGCAGTGCGCTGCTCTTGCAACTGGCCGATCAGGCGCTTCGTCGCAATGACGTCGGGGTGCTGATCGGTGTACTTGCGCAATAGCCCGTCCAATTCATGGCGGAGCGACTCGAGTCGCGCATCGACCTCGGGAACGGCTTCGCTGCCCGGATCGTCCAGATTCTGTGACGGCTGAAGCAGGTCGGGCACCTGCTCTCCGGCGAGCTCCTTCCGGTAGGAGTCACGGGCCTGCTCGGCGGATTCAAGGTCCAGGCGAGCTGCATTGATGTCGGAGTTGAGGCTTGCCACCCGCCCGAAATAGTCCTGGCCTTGCCCGCCACCCGCGACGCCCATGTACTTCAGCTTGAATTCCTTGATTCGGTTCTCGGCGGACTGCAGGTTTTTTTCGTAACTCTTGATCTGATCGTCCAGAAACTTGACCGCGACCTGCGTGTCCTGGCGCTTGTCGCCGAGGCTCGACTCGACGAAGATCGTCAGCAACGACTGCACGACCTTCCTGGCCTGGTTCGGATTCGAGTCACGGTAGCTGATGATGTAAAGGTTCTGTGAAACGTTGCCTTCGAGCCGGATCGACTTCGTGATCGAATCGACGAGGTCCTCGCGCGCGGCGGTTGATCGGGTCGCGAGATCGAGATCGGACATCCGGATCAGCTTTTCCACGTTGGGCCGGCTGATCAGCGTGCGACTCATCAGTGCGACTTGCTGGTCGAGATTCGGCTGAATGGCGAGGCCCGCCAGAAGCGGCCGCAGGAGCGATTCGGTGTCGACGTACACGCGCGCGCTTGCTTCGTACTTCTCCGGAATCTTGTAGACGACGGCGACACCGATCGCCGCCGCGATCCATGCCACGACAAGGCCGATCCAGCGGCGATGCCACATGCCGCGGCCCAGTACCAGTGCCTGTTGCAATAATTCATGCATGTCGGTTCAAACGGTCAGCCGATCCGGTCCGTGTAGTGACTAGAACCAGCTTTGGGGGATGATCAGGATGTCGCCGGGGCGCATCTCGGCGTTGGCGGTGATGTCGCCACGCTTGAGGAGATCGCGCAGGCGGATGTTATAGAGCTTGCCGCCATCGGCCACGCGGAAGATTCGCGCGGCATTGCCGTCTGCAAAGTCGGTAAGGCCGCCCGCCGCGATCATGACGTCCAGGACGGTCATGTCCTTCCGATAAGCGAGCGCCTGCGGCTTGGCCGCCTCGCCAATGACCCGGATCTGTTCGCTGGCCGGGCCGACGAAGCTGGTCGCAATCACAGTGACGACGGGATCGCGTATGTACTTCGCGAGCGCCTTTTCCATGTCGCGCGCGAGCTCCGTCGGCGTCCTGCCGAGCGCCGAAAGATCTTCGATCAACGGCGTGGTGATCTTCCCATCCGGGCGCACCGGGACGCTCATCGAGAGCTCCGGGTTGCGCCACACGATCACGTTAACCACATCGGATGGACCGATGTGGTAGTTGTAGTCGACATCCGACAACCGGGGTGCCGGCGGATAACCTGGCGTAGCGCACGCGGCGAGCACGATCACGGCGGCAAGGGAGGCGAATGCCAGCCGGTACAGTGAACCGCGGCACTTACCGAATGCTGGCGTTTTCTGGTCCATCATTCCTCCGCATACGAGGGTCGGAAAAAACCGAGGGGAGATCATATAACAGCGGCATTCGAAGCGAATCGGCGCACAAGCACGTTGCCCAAGCAGGGTCCGTGCCATCTACAGTACGCAGTGTCGGCGACTGGTTCGATGCAGTCGCAGGATACCGGCATCGAGGCAGCGATCATATCCGATGCCCTGCGATCGCCTGAAATGAGCCGATAAACGTTGTCGATCGCTGATGGCACGGTTCGCGGCGGACATGTTTAGCGTCGAATTCGCGCGCTGGACGCGGAACTCCCCTACAATCCCGAGCGCTGCAACCGCGCGTTTCCTATCATGACAAACGACCGCCGGTTCACTCGTGCCGCCTTCGTCACGTTGCTCGGTTTCGCCTTGCAGTGGACGGCGGCCGCCAACGCCGACCCGGTACCCGCCTCGGCCGAGCCTGCGTTGAAGCTTGCCGCCGACGCGACCCCGGGATCGCGCGACGCGCTTTTCGGTGATGACAGCAGCGACGCCGCCGCGGTCGCGCCCCCGTCGCGCGACACGTTGTTCGGCGACGATTCCAGCAAGCCGGCCAATGCACCGCCGTCGCCGTGGCGCGGATTCGTGCGGGGCGAGCTTGCCTACACCTACGCGAGTCCGGCCCACTGGTCGAAGATGCTCGTGCGCTCGGAGCTCGACACGCAGGGCTCGCTGACACCGGACATCAAGTACAAGCTGGGCGCGCGGTTCGATTACGACTTCGTTTACGATGCGACGAGCTTCTATCCTTCAGACGTCCGGCGCGATCAGCGCGCGAACTTTCTGCTGCGGGAAAATTACCTCGATATCGGCGCCGGAGACTGGGACTTCCGGGTCGGCAGGCAGCACATCGTCTGGGGGGAGATGGTCGGACTGTTTTTTGCCGACGTGGTTTCGGCCAAGGATCTGCGCGAATTCATCCTGCCGCAATTCGATGAGCTTCGGATTCCGCAGTGGGCCGCGCGCGCGGAATACTTCAAGGGCGACTTCCACGCGGAGGCGATCTGGATTCCGGTTCCGACCTACGACAACATCGGCAAGCCCGGCAGTGAATTTTTTCCGGCCGTTCCTCCGCCACCGCCGGGGTTTGCGACGCTCTTCGATAACGAGCAGTTCCCGACGCGGCGGCTGTCAAACGCCAACTACGGCTTGCGACTGTCGGCGCTCAAGGGCGGCTGGGACATGTCGGGGTTCTATTACAACAGTCTCGACGCGCAGGCCACGTTTTACCGGCAAATCGTTGTCGCTCCCCAACCGGCATTCGTCTATCAGGGCCGACACGATCGAATCGATCAGCTCGGTGGTACGGTGGCCAAGGATTTCGGGGCGGCGGTGTTCAAGGCTGAAGCGGTATATACGCACGGTCGCGGATACAACGTATTGCGTGGCGACGGCGATGGCGGTGGCGTCGTCGAGCAGAACACGCTCGACGTGGTTGGCGGCCTCGATTTCACGCTGCCCTCGGACACTCGGTTGAATCTCCAGGTATTCGATCGTACGTTTTTCAATCACGACCCGGACATCGTCTTCAAACGTCACGAGCCGGGCTACAGCATCCTGCTGAACCACAAGCTCAACGAACGTCTCGAGGCGGAAGTCCTGTACATCGCGAGCCTCAACCGAACCGATTTTCTTGTCAGGCCGCGGCTGCTCTGGACTTTTCAAGCGAATTGGCAGGCGGTTTTTGGCGTCGACATATTCCAGGGCCCGCCCGCCGGGCTTTTCGGACAATTCAACAATCGCGATCGCGTCTATACCGAGCTGCGGTACAGCTTCTGATTCAAGGAATCCTCCCCGCTTCGTGTCCGCGACCTTCGACTACGGCATTGCCTTCTCACGCAACCTCGGCTGGGTGACGCCCGATGAACAGCGTGTGCTCGAGGGCA
>Ga0070714_100002170_pt1 | contig 14422 bp, 11 predicted proteins | sample LARL83metaG_FD_65450 | JGI IMG/M metagenome (GOLD analysis project Ga0070714, IMG submission 65450) | Corn, switchgrass and miscanthus rhizosphere microbial communities from Kellogg Biological Station, Michigan, USA - LAR L8-3 metaG | ecosystem: Host-associated > Plants > Roots > Rhizosphere ...
CGGGCATCGAGTCGACTTCCGCCCAGATCGGCGACCCGGGCGTTTGCTCAGATCCAGGACAAGGTGATCGATGCTCGCGCGAGCTACCAGCGTGCTCTCGCCCTGGCCCGGCACACCGGGAATGCGCTCCTGCAGGCAGAGATCCTCACCCACCTTGCCGACACCGAGCAGACCACCGGCCGGCCAGACGCCGCGCGACACGCCTGGCAGCAAGCGCTCACCAGCAGCTGAAGCACCCCAAGGCCGCCTTGGTACAGGCACGAATGACCGAACACGCGCCGTCGCCAACCGCCCGGCCATAGGCGCGTCAGTGGTGGCGGTGCCCCGCCGCGGTGTGCCGGGCACGGACGTACCGGCTGGCCAGTACGGCTATCGCGGCAACATCCAGCATCCACACCAGCAGCCACATGGCAGGCTCCTCCGCCGTCCCGCGAGCCGGCGCCGGCTTCCCGGGGAAGCCAGCCAGGCTCCGTGCTTCGCCAGTAGGCCCGATGCCGCGCGGGGCGGCTAAGGGCCGAACGTCCCCTAGCGCCGGGCCCATGTTCCCGGCTTCCCTATGCCCGGCCGCATGCTCGCGCTGGCAGCGAGCGCTGAGGCGCACCTCAGCCTGGCGCATGCGCACCGGCTGCCGGAGCCGGGATCACCAGGGAGTGCCGGCGCCGCAGGGACAGGTAGCAGAGGCCGCCGACGGGAAGGACGGCCCAGTAGGTGATGAGCCGGTACAGCAGGACCGCGGCCACGGCCGTGACCATACCGCCGTACGCGGCGAGGGCGACAGCCATGCTCCCCTCGGTGACGCCAAGGCCGCCGGGTGTGATCGGCAGCAGGGCGGCGAGCTGCCCGGCCGTGTACGCGATCAGAAGGCCGTGCCATGGCAACGCCGCTCCGACGGCGAAGAAGGCGACGGCGAGGCATGTCACGTCGCCGACCCACCACAGCAGCATCCAGGCAAAACAGGCACCCCAGCCGCGGCGGCCAAGGGACACCTTCGCGAGGACGTCCCCGCCGATGAGCCGCTTGAGCCGGCCACCGGGCATCCGTGCCGCCAGCTCATGGACCGTCCAGGGGTGCTTGCGGAAGCGGGCGACCGCCATCAGCATCACGAAGACGGTGACGGCCACGCCCAGGGCGATGGCCGCGCCAGCCCGCAGGTCCGGGACGTTCTTCCCGGGTGGGGAAAGCTGGGCGCCGACGAGGGCGATCAGCAAGAGCGTGACGATGTACAGCAGCCCAGCGACCGCGAGCATCCACAGGCCCAGCAGCTGACTGACGCCCCGCCTGGACAGGACCCGCAGTACCACGACGTCGGAAACCAGGTAACCCGCCGGGAGCACGCTCCCCATCGCCTGGCTGGCAACGGCCAGCCGGGCGAGGGCGCCCACGCCCACGTTGACGCCGCCTGCGCGGAGCATGCGCCGCTGAGCGAAGGCCAGCGCGGTGAACGCGCAGCCCTCGGCCACGACCGCAGCGACCAGCCAGGCCCACGACACCTGGCGCAAGCTCCTGAGGCCAGCGAACAGCTCGGCCCGGCTGCCCGCCACCGCCCGTGCGGCGACCAGCAGGCCCGCCAGCCCGAGGACGAGCCAGACCCAGCGGCGCCACCTGACGATCACCGCCCACACGCGGATCGCCCACGGCACGGGGGCGCGGCGCGCGCTGACCGCCATCTCAGGTCCCGGATCCTTGAGCAGCGGCCGAGCCCGGCAGCGGGACGCTGACGACGATCATGCCATCTTCGAACCGGGCGGCCGCGCCCGGCGCGACCCGGCCGACCAGACGGCGGACCGCGAGGTTGTCGGGCTCCATGATGCCTATCGCGGTGCCCGTGCCGCGCTCGGCAAGCAGCCGCAGGATCCCCCGCACGAGCAGGGTGCCTACCCCGTGCCCCTGCCAGGCATCGTCGACCCAGACGGCAAACTCCGCGGTACCAGGGGCGACCGGGGCGGCAGAGGCAAGCCCGAAGACCTTGCCATGGTTTTCCTCCTGGCAGGCGTCGCGGGCCACCAGCGCCAGTTGCCTGCCGGTCAGGATCTCGTCTAGATAGCGCTGCGGGAAAACCGACAGGGCCTGGTGGAAACGACTCCGCCGGGTATCGGGGCTGCTTCGCCCGAACAGGTCAAGCAGGGCCCGTCTGTCCGTGGGCCCTACTTCGCAGGAAACAATGCACGGCGCCGGAGGTGGGGCCGCGGCCGGGCCGGATGAGACCGGGCCAGGCACAGGCGGTTCGCTGACTTGCAGAGCGTTGACCATGTACCGAGCCTGCGGCGGCCCCGGCGCCTGTCCAATTGAGCGGCCTTCAGTGGTCTGGTCGGGCCCGCCCGCGCCGGTGCTCGGGGTAGCCCTATGTTCTTCGCATCGTGGCTGGTCAAGGCCTGGCTGACCCGGCTGCCCTGGGGAAAGGGGACTGTGGGGCTGGCCCCATTGCCCGGCGGAGTCCCCGGCGGCCAGGATTCGTCATGTGACCCGCAGGATCCTGATCGTCGACGACAGCGAAAGCTTTCGCAGCACCGCGAGCACCCTGCTCGCCGCGCGCGGCTTCGAGGTGCTCGCATCGGTCCCCGACGGAGAGGCGGCACTGGCCGCGGTGGCCGGCTGTTGCCCGGACGGGATACTGCTGGACATCAACCTGCCCGGCCGGGACGGGTTTGCCGTGGCGACCGCGATCGCCGTCGCCTGCCCGGCTGCGGCGATCGTGCTGACCTCATCCGATACCGCAGACGTGCCCGGCGCCGTACTGAAGACCTGCGGCGCCGCCGCGTTCGTGCCGAAGACCGAGCTGGCAACCGCCGACCTCGGCGCGCTGTTCAGCGGGGAAGGCTGGACCGGTCAGGACTGAAGGTAGTTGAGCACGGCAAGCACCCGGCGGTGCTGATCGGGTGACTGGTGCAGTCCAAGTTTGTCGAAAATGCTGGTGACGTGCCGTTCCACGGCAGCGACGGTGACCACGAGTTCGGCCGCCACGCCCGCGTTCGAGAGACCTTCGGCGATCAGGGACAGCACCTCGGTTTCGCGTTTGGTCAGGCTGTCGATGGGGCTGCTGCGGCGGCGGCGCCCCACCAGGCGGGCGACCACGTCGGGGTCGAGCGCAGACCCGCCGTCCGCGACCCGGCGGACGGCGTCGGTGAACACGCGCAGGTCGCCAACCTTTTCCTTGAGCAGGTAGCCCACGCCCTGCGCACCGTCGGCGACCAGGTCAAAGGCGTAGCGATCCTCCAGGAACTGGGAAAGGACCAGGACGCCGACACCAGGCTGGGCCGAGCGGATCTCAAGGGCCGCGCGAAGGCCGTCATCGCTGTGGTCCGGTGGCATCTGTATGTCGGTGACCACGACGTCCGGACGGTCAGAGCGTGCCTTCCTGACCAGGTCGCGCGCATCGCCGGCGGTCCCGACCACGTCGAAACCGCTGTCCGCCAGGACGTGCACTATTCCCTCGCGGACGAGGGGCTGGTCTTCGCCCACGAGTACCCGGATTGGTGCTGGCTGGGACACGGACACCACGCTACGCGGCTGCCGCTTCCGGTCCAACGGCACGTCTTGCGCAGGCCCGGCCCTGCTACCGCGAAACAAGCAGTTCCGCACGTCATCACAATCGGGGTCGGGATGACCCAAGCCGGCACCGTCGGGATTTCCCTAGGGGAACGGTGGGGCTGGCCGGCGGCGGATGTCAGATGAGCCCGATTGTCCCGGCAGGCCGCTGTGCCCAGGCTGACAGGCATGAAGCTCGGCTCCGATCCCGTCAGCCTCCTCGACCGCCGCCCGGTGGCCATCCCTGCCGGATGGTTTCTCGCCGCTGATGAGCGCGGCAACCGCGCCACGAGGCTGGATTCCCGCCACGGTGATGGCACTGCCTGGACAACCGGGAACCGGGTGCGCCCGCTGCTGCACGGGGCCGCGTACTTCGCCGAGCTGCTGGCCGGCATCCGTGCCATGCGGGCAGGCGACGTGCTGCTGTTCACCGACTGGCGGGGCGACCCGGATCAGCGGCTTGATGGTCCCGGCACGGAGGTGGCGCGGGTGCTTGCCAACGCGGCCAGGCGCGGGGTGATCGTTCGCGGCCTGCTCTGGCGATCACACCTGGACCGGTTCCGGTTCAGCTTGCAGGAACACCGTGACCTGGGGGAAGCGATTGTGGCGGCAGGCGGGGAATGCCTGCTGGACATGCGGGTGCGCACCCGCGGATCGCATCATCAGAAGCTTGTCGTGCTGCGTCATGCCGGCCGGCCGGAGCGGGACGTGGCCTATGTGGGCGGGATCGACCTGTGCCACGGCCGCCGGGACGACCACACGCACGACGGAGACGAGCAGCCGTGCCCGCTGGGCGGCTCGTACGGGCCCCGCCCGCCATGGCATGACATCCAGATCGCTATCCAGGGCCCCGCCGTCGCCGACGTCGAGACGGTGTTCCGCGAGCGCTGGGAGGATCCCGCCCCGCTGACCCGCAGCCCGCTGCGCCGCTGGCAGGACCGGCTGTTGCGCCCCATCGAGCCGGCCCCCTGCCCGGCCCAGCTGCCCGACCCACAGCCCTGTGGCAACGACGCGGTGCAGGTGCTGCGCACGTACCCTAACCGGCGCCGTGGGTACGTCTTCGCGCCGTCGGGAGAGCGCAGCATCGCCCGCGGTTACCGCAAGGCGCTGCGCCGGGCTGAGCACCTGGTGTACCTGGAAGATCAGTACCTGTGGTGCCCGGCGGTCGTCGCCAGTTTCGCCGAGGCCCTCGCCGCCAGGCCCGGCCTGCGCCTGATCGCGGTCGTGCCGCGGTTCCCGATCACCGGCGCCAGCCAGGCCTTGCGGGCCACCGGATCCGCGGCCGCGCCGCAGCTGCTCGCCCGGGCCCGGTCGCTGGATCTGCTGCGGCAGCTGGGCGGTGACCGGGTCGGCGTCTACGACGTGGAGAACCACGCCGGCATCCCGGTCTACGTCCACGCGAAGGTCTGCATCGTCGACGACACCTGGGTCACGGTCGGCTCGGGCAACGTCAACCGGCGCTCGTGGACCTACGACAGCGAGCTGAGCTGCGCGGTGCTCGGCCAGGCTGTGGGCGGGGAGTGCCTCGCCCGAGACCTGCGGCTTGCCCTGGCCCGCGAGCACCTGGACCGGGCCGAGAGCGACGACGCCGGGCTGCGCGATCCGCATGACGCGTTCGACGCGTTCGCGGCCAGCGCTAGCCGCCTGGACGCCTGGCACGCCGCCGGCCAGCGCGGTCCGCGGCCGCCCGGCAGGCTGCGCCACCACCATCCCACCCCGCTGCCCCCAGCCACGATGCGCTGGGCCGAGGCCCTTTACCGGGTCTTCTTCGACCCAGACGGACGGCCGCGCCCACTGCGCCGCGGCGGCGGATTCTGACCTCATCCCGGGCGCTCGCCCGGCCCGAACCGACAGGAGAAGACGATGGCTTCAGCGAGAACAGCCACCTTGCGCCCCTTTGAGCATTTCGCCTGGCGGAGCCTGGCCGGCCTGGCTACCGTCATCGCCGCTGCGACCGGCTTCGGCCTGCTCCTGCTACTGGTCCGATCGGGCTGGCCGCCGCTCACCAGCCTTGACCACGGCATCGTGGACACCCTCAACCATGCCGTGGCCGGCCACCGCATCGTGGTGACCGCATTGACCGGGATCACCAGCCTCGGCGCCCGGGCCATCTTGTTCTGGCTGGTCACGGTGAGTGCCGCGGTGATGCTGATCCGCCGCCAGTACCAGCTCACCGTGTACATGGTGGCGACCGGGCTCGGCGCGCTCGCCCTCGACCCGACAATCAAGATGCTGGTCGGGCGGCTGCGGCCGATGGTGCCTGCGCCCGTCGCGATGGCTCCCGGCTACAGCTTCCCCAGCGGGCACACGCTCGACTCGACCGTCTTCTACGGTGTAATGCTGCTGGTCTTCTTGCCGATCATCCCGCGCCAGCTGCGGAAGCTGGCCATCGGGCTGACGATCGCGCTGCTCGTGGCAATCGGCTTCAGCCGGGTCGCGCTCGGCGTGCACTATCCCTCCGACGTGATCGGCGGCTGGCTGCTCGGTGTGGCCTGGCTCGGGGTAACCGCGCACGCCTTCGGGCACTGGCGCGCCGAGATGGGGCAGCCGGCCCGGCACCTGTCAGAAGGGCTGGCACCGGAGGCCGCACCGCAGCTGGGACCCACCCGGATCGTGCCGGTCGCTCACCCATGGCTGATGGCGGCACGGCTGATCGCCTCCTTCGTGCTGATCGCAGGGGCCTTGTTCGGCTTGGGCAAGCTCGTCGTCAGATACGCGCCGGCATTCGACGAGGCGGTGCCGCGCTGGCTGGCCGCCCACCGCACTCCCGCACTCAACACGGTCAGCGACTACATCAGCCAGGCCGGCAACACGCACTGGATCATGGCGGCTGGCCTGGTCATCGTGCCGGTAGCTCTCGCCTTCACCCGCCGCTGGCGACCCGCCGTGTTCGTCGCGGTGGTGATGTTCGGCGAACTCGGACTGTTCCTCAGCGTCGCCACGCTCGTCCACCGCGCCCGGCCGCTGGCCACCCAGCTCGATGGCCACCTGCCTACGTCCGCTTTCCCGTCCGGGCATACCGCCGCTACCACGTGTCTGTACGGCGCGCTCGCGATCCTGGTCGTGCCGCGCACCCGCGGGCTGTGGCGCGGGCTGGCGGTGGCCGCGGCCGTACTGATGCCGGCGCTCGTGGCGCTGTCGCGGATGTACCGGGGGGAGCATCATCCGCTGGACGTCGCCGGCGGCATCGCGCTGGCGCTGGTGTGGCTCGCCGCCGTGACCTTCGCCCTGCGGCCCAACGCCGACCTCGCGGAAGGCGGCCCAGCCTCGGCTCCGGTGTCATCGCCGGCGCCGGCCACCGGGTCGCCGGGCATCGCCCCCGTGGCCGCCGGGCAGCCGGGCAGCCCGGGTGGTGCGGCTCAGCAGGGCGGCCCGCGGTCGGCGGTGGTCGCCAACCCCGCGAAGGTGAAGCCGGGGGGGCCGCACCACCGGCAGATCCATGCCGCCCTGGCCAGCGCCGGCTGGCCCGAGCCTCTCTGGCTGGAGACCACCTGGGAAGATCCCGGTGGCGGCCAGACGAGGCAGGCGCTCCAGGCCGGCGCCGAGGTCATCTTCGCCTGCGGCGGCGACGGCACCGTGGCCGCCTGCGCCAGCGAACTCGCCGGAACCAGCGCCGCTCTCGCGGTGGTGCCTTCGGGGACCGGCAACCTCCTGGCCGCCAACCTCGGCCTGCCCGCGCGCCCGGCCGACGCCGTCGCCGCGGCCACCGCACGCGGCCGCCGCCGGCTCGACGTCGGCGTGGCCGGGGACCGCTGTTTCACCGTCATGGCCGGCATGGGCTTCGACGCGCAGATGATCCGCGACACCCCGGAAACCCTCAAGGCCAGGATCGGCTGGCCCGCCTATGCGATTGCCGCGGCACGCCACTTGTGTGAAACGCCCATGCGGGTGACGATCAGCCTCGACCATGCGCCGCCATTCACCCGGCGAGCCAGAACGGTCCTGGTAGCCAACGTTGGCCGGGTGCAGGGCGGGCTGCAGTTGCTGCCCGGCGCCACCCCCGACGATGGCCTGCTCGACGTGGCAGTGCTGATGCCCCCACGACGGCACAGCTGGCTGCCCCTCGCCTGGTCGCTGATCCGGCACCGGCCCACCACGCCCGTGCTGGAAACCTTCCAGGCCCGGCACGTCGAGATCCGCAGCGACACCGAGCAGCCCCGGGAACTTGACGGCGACCTTATCGAGCCTGCGCAATCGCTCACCGCAGCAGTCCGTCCCGCCGCGCTCTGGGTCTGCGCCGCCCAGCCGCCATCCGCCGGCACCAGCACCGGGGACCTCCGGGCCCCGGCCACGTCGGCCGCGTGAGCCATGCCCGCACGGGCAGCTCCGGCCAGAAATGAAGGAAGGAAACGCCGATGTACGTCATCCGCGAGAAGATGCTCCGCCTGGGTGAGGACTCCGGTATCACTGACGAATCCGGCCGACTGGTACTGCAGGTCGATGGCAAGGTCATGAGCCTGCACCAGCGGCTTGTCCTCCGCGACCCGTCCGGGCGCGAAGTCGCGCAAGTGCACCACAAGCTCCTCGCATTGCGCCCCACCTATGAGATCACCATCGACGGTGAGAACGTCGCCGAGGTCCGCCAGCACCTGTTCACGCCCTTCCACGAACGGCTCACCATCGACTTCCCCGGCGCTGGTGACATGGAGCTAAGCGGCGACCTGCTCGGCCACGAATTCACCATCCGGCGCGACGGCCAGACCGTCGCGACCGTCTCCAAGCGCTGGCTCAGCCTGACCGCCAGCTATGCGGTTGACGTCGCCCCCGGCGAGAACGACCTGCTGATCCTGGCCACTGTCCTGGCCCTCGACCTGGCCCTGGACCGGCAAAGCCATGCGGCATGAGGGCCCCAACCCAATCGATCTCAGGAGGCATAGCGATGCGCGCCGACGTTAAGCCCGGTACGACATTCCCGGACTATCGGCTCCTCGACCACAACGGTCAGCCACGCCGGCTGTCGGAGATCCAGGGCGGCGACCCGATGATCATCGTGCTCGCCCGGGAGGCCTACTCCGCCAAAGACCAGCGCCAGCACGAGGGCCTGGTGCAGCTGTGGAGCGAGATGAAGACCGGCGTGGGGTACTGCCGGATGGTCACCATCACCACCAGCGATCCCCAGGAGACCTACAACTACCGCTCCGGGGTGAATGCGGAATGGCCGTTCCTGGCCGATCCTGACCGCATCGTCCAGCGCGACCTCGACATCGGTGAGTACACCGACCCCGTGCACAACCAGATGGTCCCGCACACGATCGTGTGCGCCCCCGGGCTGATCATCTACAAGATCTACAACGGCTACTGGTTCTTCGGGCGGCCGACCGTCGAGGAACTGCGCATGGACCTGCGGGCAGTGCTCATGCAGTGCCACTGGGACTGGGACCTGTCCGACCCGGGGGTGCGGGCCGCCTGGGAGCGAGGCGACACCGACCGCTTCTACCCGCCGGAACTGGGCTGGCCCGCAGGGATTTCCAGCGACTCACGGTCAGGATTGTCTTACGGAACGTAGCGAGAATTGGGGTAAAGACGGCGCAAAGCTAGCCGGTAGACCGGGGTCGCCGTAAAGTCGGATGCGGAGGGGAACGTGTGAGCCGGACTCCAGGAGGGTGAGCCGGGCCGGGCACGCGAATGGGGTGACAGCGACGGGCGCTGACAGCCAGGATCCGGCAGCTCGCGGCGAGCCGCTCGTGAGTTCGATCCTGGACTGCGTCGCCCAGCCGGTCTGGATGGTCGACCACGATGGCTTGATCCGGTTCGCCAACCCCTCCGCGGTGGCGGCGCTGGGGTACGCCGACGCGTCAGAGCTGCGGGGCAGGCCAAGCCACCAGACGATCCACTACAAGCACCCCGACGGGTCCCCCTTCCCCGCTGAAGAATGCCCGATGCTGCTGCCGCGCACCACCGGGGAAACCATTCACCGGGCCGACGACTGGTTCGTGCGCAGTGACGGGTCGATGTTCCCGGTCGAATACTGGTCAGCCCCGATTGATGTCCCCGGTGGACGTGGCGCGGTGGTCGCCTTCACCGACCTCAGCGAGCGGCGGCAGGCCGAAGGCGTGCTCCGGGAGCGTGACGCGATCCTCTCCGCGCTGGGTCAGCCGATCTACGTCAGCACTCCCGAAGGCGTGCTCACCTACGCGAACCCGGCAGCCGTCACGGCCCTTGGCTTCGGCGCCGCGCGCGAGCTCACCGGCCAGGACGGGCACCGGCTGATCCACTACAAACGCCCCGACGGGTCACCGTTCCCGATCGAGGAGTGCCCGCTCGCCGAGTGCCGGGAGACCGGGAAACCAGTCCGCGTGGAGGAGGACTGGTGGGTCCGCAAGGACGGCTCCATGATTCCTGTCAGCTATTCCGCAGTGCCGTTCGAGGCGCCGGGCGGGTACGGCATCGCGGTCAGCTTCGCCGACCTGACCGCACGCCGGGCTGTCGAGCAGGCGGTTCGTGAGCGTGAGGTCGCCGAGGCCCGGGCGGCGGAGCTCAGCGCCGGCGAGGTCCGCCACCGCACGGTTCTGGAGGCGGCGATCGACGGCGTCATCAGCATCGACGAGCGGGGGCGCGTGACGTATGCCAACCCGGCAGCGGGGCGGATCTTCGGCTACCGGACCGGTGAGATCGTCGGCCGGGAGCTGGCAGAGGCGCTCGTGCCGCCATCGTCGCGCGAGGCACATCGGCACGGTTTCGCCCGGTACCTGGCGACCGGGGAGACACGCATCCTCAACCGGCGGATAGAGATAACGGCCATGCGCGCCGACGGGAGCGAGTTCCCCGCCGAGCTGACCGTCACCCGGGCCGACCTGGCCGGTGCGCCGGCCTTCATCGGCTATGTCCGCGACATCACCGACCGCCAGCGCGCCAAGGAAGACCTCGAGGCTGCACGGCTGCGGCTGAACGTCGTCGCGGACGAGCAGGCAGCGCTCCGGCGCGTGGCGACCCTGGTCGCCCGTGGTGCGCCCCAGGCGGAGGTGTTCGCCGTCGTCGCCAGGGAGGTAGCAGTCTGCCTTGGCGTGCCGCTCATCAGCATCGTCCGGTTCGAAATCGACGGGACGGCGACTCACGTTGGCGTATGGGGAGAGCAGAACCCGCACCCGGTCGGCACCACGTGGCGGCTGGACGAACACGGCGCGTCCGGAATCGTGTCCCGTTCCGGCCGTTCCGCCAGGGTCGACTACGCGCACGTTCCCGGGGAAATCGCGGCGAAGCTTGTCCACGAGGCGGGAATCCGCTCGGCGGTGGCCGTGCCGATCGTCGTCAGCGGCCGGTCGTGGGGCGCGATGATGTCCCTGTCGACGGCAACCACCCCGCAGGCCGCGGCCACCGAGGCCCGGCTCGCCAGCTTCACCGAGCTGGTCGCCACCGCGATCGCCAACGCCGAGGCCCGTGAGGAACTGCAACAGCTTGCCGACGAGCAGGCGGCGTTGCGCGAGGTGGCCACGCTGGTCGCCCGGGGGGCCGGGCCGCAGGAAGTCTTCGAGGCCGTCGCCGAGGTGACCGGCCGGCTCATCGGCGCAGCAAGCGTCAACCTGGCCCGGTTCACCGCGGACGAGCACAACCTGACGATTTCGGGCTGGAGCAAGCACGGCACCCACGTTCCGCCCGGCACCCGCCTGCCGCTGGCCGGAGTGTCGATCAACGCAATCGTCTGGCGGACACAGGCGCCCGGCCGCGTCGACAGCTACGAAGACCTGCCCGGCCCGCTCTCCGCCCGGCTGCGCGAGCTTGGCATCATGACCGAGGTCGGTGCGCCGGTGATCGTGGACGGCAGCCTCTGGGGCGCCCTTTATGCGGGCACGGATCAACCCGAGCCGCTGCCGCCCGGCGCCGAATGGCGCCTCGCCAGCTTTGCCGAGCTGATCGCGACCGCGATCGCCAACGCGGAGGCACGCCGACAGCTACAGCAGCTGGCGGACGAGCAGACCGCGCTGCGCGAGGTGGCCACGCTTGTCGCTCGGGGGGCTGAGCCGAGCGCCGTATTCGACGCCGTCTGTGAGGTGACCGGCCGGCTCATCGACGCGGCCGTCGTCAATCTGTCTCGCTTCACCTCGGATGGAGCCAACGTGACGATGGCGGGCTGGAGCCAGCGCGGGAACCACGTCCCGCCAGGCACTCGCCTGCCGCTCGACGGGCAGTCGGTCGGTGTCTTGGTGAAGCGGACCCGTGCACCCAGCCGCGTGGACGACTATGAAAGCGTGTCCGGCCAGCTCGCGGCCCGGGTGCGTGAACTCGGCATCAGGTCTGGGGTCGGTGCGCCAGTGATCGTGGACGGCGGCGTCTGGGGGGTCCTGATCGTCGGCACAGACCAGCCTGAGCCGCTGCCGGCGGGCACCGAACTGCGTGTCGCGAGCTTCGCGGAACTAGTCGCAACCGCCGTATCGAACGCGACGGCCCGCTCGGAACTGATCGAATCGCGCGCCCGCATGATCACTGCCTTCGATGCCGCGCGCCGGCGAGTTACCCGCGACCTGCACGACGGCGCCCAACAGCGGTTCGTCAGTGCCATCATCAATCTGCAGCTGGCCCAGCAGAAGTGGCCATCAGAGCCTGGACCGGCAAAGGACCTGCTCGACCGCGCGCTCCAGGATGCCAGCAGCGGGGTCCAAGAGCTCCGCGAGATCGCCGCGGGCATCCACCCAGCGATCTTGACCCATCGTGGCCTCGCCGCCGCCCTCGACAGCCTGGCCGCCAGGCTCCCGATTCCCGTCGAAATCGACGTACCCGGCGTGAGGCTCCCGGAGCCGGTCGAGTCGAGCATCTACTTCTTCTGCTCCGAAGCGCTCACCAATGTTGTCAAGCACGCTCACGCCAGTTCTGCCTGCGTGCGGGTGGCACTCGAGGACGACCGGTGCACGGTCGATGTCCGCGATAACGGGATCGGCGGCGCCGAGCCCCGGCCGGGCACAAGCGGCCTGACGGGCCTGCGTGACCGCATCGGCGCACTCAAGGGTGCCATGGAGATCAGCAGCCCCGTCGCCGGCGGCACCGTGTTGCAAGCCTGGGTCCCGTTGCCCGCCGAACCGGCCACGTCCCTCCCGCAACCTGGCGTTTGAGCCCCCCGGTCAGCTCCCGGGCGGCCGACGCCGGACCGGAGGAGACGAAGTGACATGAGCGGCACCGACATGGTCGCGTTCACCATCGTTGTCGTCCTCTTTGCGGTCGTCACCTTGATCGGCTTCGCCGCCGCCCGATGGCGCCGGGCGGAGGACAAGCTGCACCTCAACGAGTGGGGGCTGGGCGGACGTGGCTTCGGCACGCTCGTCACCTGGTTCCTGCTCGGCGGTGATCTCTACACGGCCTACACCTTCATCGCCGTGCCGGCGCTGGTCTACGGGGTCGGGGCGGTCGGCTTCTTCGCCGTACCCAACGCGATCATCGTCTTCCCGATCGCATTCGTGTTCGCGCCCCGGCTGTGGTCGGTGTCACGGGTGCACAACTACGTAACGCCGGCCGACTTCGTCCGCGGCCGGTACGGCTCCCGCGGGCTGGCGCTGGCCGTCGCGGTGACCGGCATCCTGGCCACCATGCCCTACATCGCGCTGCAGCTGGTCGGCGTTCAAGCCGTGCTGACCGTGCTAGGCGTGGGCGCCACCTCGACGAATGCCTTCGTCAAGGATCTGCCGCTGATCATCGCCTTCATCGTCCTCGCCGCCTACACCTTCCTGGCTGGGCTGCGGGCGCCGGCCCTGATTGCCTTCATCAAAGACACTCTCATCTACGTGATGATCATCGTGGCGATCATCTACATCCCGTCGAAGCTGGGCGGGTGGAGCCACATCTTCTCCACCGCGGGTGCGCACCTGGCGAAGACAAGCCCGAAGACCGGCAAGCCATTCGGCTCACTGACCCTGGGACCCACAGTCGCCTGGGCCTACTCCTCGCTCGCCCTCGGCTCCGCGCTAGCGCTGTTCATGTACCCGCACGCGGTGACCGGGATGCTGGCGGCCGGCCGCCGCAACGTCATCCGCCGCAACATGGCGATCCTGCCCGCGTACTCGCTCCTGCTCGGGTTCGCCGCCCTGCTGGGTTACATGGCGCTCGCCGCACCCGGCGTGCCGCAGGCGGTCAAGGCCAACGGCGCCAACGCTCAGCTGGCCGTGCCGCTGCTGTTCCAGAAGATGTTCCCGCCCTGGTTCGAAGGCATCGCCTTCTCGGCTATCGTCGTCGGCGCACTGGTCCCAGCGGCGATCATGTCGATCGCGGCCGCCAACCTGTTCACCCGCAACATCTACAAGGAGTACTTCAGGCCGGACGCGACTGCCGCCCAGCAGACCAGGGTCGCTCAGGCCGTCTCGCTCATCGTCAAGCTGGGCGCTCTGCTGTTCGTGCTCGCCCTGAGCAAGACGTTCTCCATCAACCTCCAGCTGCTGGGCGGCGTCTGGATCCTGCAGACCTTCCCTGCGATCGTGGCGGGCCTCTACACCCGCTGGTTCCACCGCTGGGCGCTGGTCACCGGCTGGGCGGTGGCCATGCTGTACGGCACCATCACCGCCTACAACACACCCGCGCCGGGCGTGCCGGGGTCGCATTTCGGTGCGTCGATCGCGGACGTGCCGATTCTCGGCCACACCGTGTACATCGCGCTCACCGCGCTCGTCATCAATCTGGTGGTGGCAGTCGCGCTGACGTTCGTGTTCCGGCTGGCGAGGCTCCCCGCAGGGACGGATGAGACCGCGCCCGCCCATTACACCGCCGACGCGGACGGTACACCCCCGGCAGCGGCCGGTCTGCGGGAACCGTCAGCCTGACCAGCCACGATGCCGGGACCTCGGGTCAACCCCAGCAAGAGACGCGGGCAGTCCCGAGCCGGCAGCTGAAGGCCGCTCCATTGGGTTGGCACCGTGGCCGGGGCAGGCTCGGTATGTGGCAGAGCCAAGGAATACGACTACGAGGAGTCCGAGTCATG
>Ga0070714_100002172_pt1 | contig 14414 bp, 12 predicted proteins | sample LARL83metaG_FD_65450 | JGI IMG/M metagenome (GOLD analysis project Ga0070714, IMG submission 65450) | Corn, switchgrass and miscanthus rhizosphere microbial communities from Kellogg Biological Station, Michigan, USA - LAR L8-3 metaG | ecosystem: Host-associated > Plants > Roots > Rhizosphere ...
GTCCGAAGGCGTTTCCGGACGAGTGGATCCAGCTTCGAGAATTCGAACCGGACGTGACTCGGTGGCGTCAACTTTGGTTCTTCGGCGAGCGCCGTCATCGTGATCTCCTGTGGGTGCACATGTGATCTGGTCATAGCGCCCGGCATGTGTTTTACCGGGGTCTTGACATGATGATGACCTGGCCGGAACCGGTACGGCATCCTTGATGATGCGTTCGCCGACGCCGTTTCCCATGGTAGAGATGTGTTCCAGCGCACAGAAAAGGGGTCGCCGAAGCGACCCCGGTCCTGTGAACTCCTCATACTTCAGACAGTGACGGCGTCCCTGAGCTCGACGAGCAGCCGTTCGGTTTCTTCTTCCGTCGTGCGTGCCGCGAGTGACACGCGGAGGAACTCGTCGGCGCCTTCTCCGGGTGCGAACAACGGAGTGTGTTCGCCGCGCCCGACCCACGTGCGCACGCCGCGCTCCAACAGGCGGTGGTACACCTTGGCCGGGTCGGGTCCGTCCAGGATCATCGAGCACGTGCCGGACCGTCGCGATCCGTTGCCCAGCCGGCGCGTCTGGGGGAGTTCGTCCACTGTGGCCTCGATGCGGGCAAGGAGGTCAAGTCGTCGTTGCCGTGTCCGGTCCGCACAAGCCAGGTACTCCTCCAGCGCGACGCGCAGTCCCGCCCACACGGCGAAGTTCCGCTCGGCGAGTTCGAGATCGACACCGCCGGACAGTGTCATGACGGTCGTGAGGTCCGGGGACACACGCATCGCGTGCACGTCGACCACGAGCGGCCGGGCGTCGGCCAGGAAACGGTCGGACACGGACGCGAAGCCGGTGCCACGCGGCCCGGACAGGAACTTCCGGCCGGCGCCGGTGTAGACGTCACAGCCGATCTCGGCGATGTCGATGTCGACGTTGCCCACGGCCTGACATCCGTCCACCACGTACAGCGCACGGGAACCGCGCAGGCGTTCGCCGACCGCGGCCGCGTCGGACACGACGCCGGCGCACGACGGCAGGTGCGTGACGCTGACCAGCGCCACGTCGTCGGTCAGGTGCCGCTCCACCCAGTCCAGGTCGAGATCACCGGTCGGCGTGAGCGGAATCGTCGCCAGCGTGATCCCGACGGTGTCCCGCAGCCGGGACAGCACGAACAGGTTGCCGACGTAGTCATAGGGGGAGACCCACACGACGTCCGTGGGCCGCAGCGGCACGCTGGTCACCAGCGCGCCCCATGCCCTGGTCGCGTTGTCGAACAGCGCGACGGTCGACGGCGGACAGTGCATCAGCCGGCCGATCGACGCCCGGACGTCCGCGAGCACGGCGTCGCCACGGTGTGCCTCGGCCTCGTACGGGCTCAGGTCACGTTCGAGTTCGACGTAGTCCCGCATCGCGGCGTCCACCGCGTCGGACGGGATTCCGGCGCCCGCGTAGTTGAAGTGGATACCCGACATCTCGCGTCACCCCCGTGCCGGGCGTTCATCGGCGCCCCATGTGCTCTGTCGCGCGGACAGCAGGCCGAGTCCGATCAGGCCGACCACCAGCACGCCGGCCACCGCGGCCCACGAACCGGTCGCGTCGAGCACCGCCGACAGCGGCAGGAACAGCAGCGGCGCGATCAGTACACCAAGGTTCACGCCCGCCGAGTAGAAGCCCATGTTGCGGGCCTTCAACCGGTGCGGCGTGATGGCGCTGATGTGGTCCAGCAGCGCCGGGAAGATGATCATCTCGCCGAGCGTCCACACGGCGGTCGCGGCCAGCAGGTACCAGCCGCTGATCCCGCCGAACCCCATCAGCCCGAAGCCGGCGATGCCGCAGACGTAGCCCGTGATGAGCGTGGTGCGCCGTCGCCACGCGTTCATCGCGTGGTTCAGCGCGATCTCGCACGTGATCACCATGATCGTGTTGATCGCGAACACGGCGCTGACCAGCGCGGCCGGATGACGCAGTTCGTGGATGACGTACACGCTGATCACCGTCGGTGGCAGCGCGTACGCGATGTGGATCGGCAGCGTGGCCACGAAAAAGCCCCAGAACCGGCGCTCGTGCCGGGCACCGCCCTCGATCTCCGGCTCCGAGCCGGCCGCGCGTTCGACCGCGGTGTCGTGGCGGGGTGCCACGCGAGCGCGGGCCAGCACGACGGCGGCTATCACATAGCCGATCACGGTGCCCCAGACCAGCAGTCCGGGATTCACCCGGAACAACAGCCCGGCCAGCACCGGCCCGATACCCATGCCGACGTTGATGGCCAGCCGGACGGCCGCGAACGCGAACCGCCGGGACGACTCGGGCATCGACCTGGCCACCAGCGTGTACGCGATCGGGTTGACCAGTTCGTAGCAGAAACCCCAGCCCGCTGTTTCGGCGGTGAGCGTCCATCGCAGGTTCGTGACCGAGATGGCCAGCACCATGATCGCGACGCCGACCAGTCCCGCCACCGCGAGCGCCCGCTCCGGGATCCGCCGGGTCAGGGCGCCGCTGGACACGTCGGCGACCAGCGCGCCGATGCCGAACGCGCCGATCACCATGCCGATCGCGGTCGCCGACAGGTGTTGCCGGGTGACCGCGAGATACGCGGCGTAGAAGGGGTAGAGCATCACCGAGCAGCGGGCGACGGCGACCGCCGCGAGCAGGCCACGGATCGGCCGCAGTCCGGCCAGGTTCGCCCGGAGCCCGGTCGCGGCCGGGGTGGCGGCCGGGCTCGGTTTCGTGGCGGTCGCGGTGGTCATGACTCGAGCACGTACACCGACTCGCGGACCGAGTCGATGAACCGGTAGTCGGCGTCCAGGGTCTCCTGGTCCGGTGCGGTCATGAACACGCGGATCGGGCTGGTGAGCAGGTCGCGGGTCGGCACGATCACGTCACCCGCCTTGCGCTTGATCGTCACGTCGACCACGGAGGGCAGCGCGCGGATCTGGTCCACGATCGCCGTGTCGACCGACGCGATCCGGCCGGACAGTTCGGTCGGCGTGTTGAAGACGATGGCCGGCTGGCGCTTGGTGTACAGGGCGTCGACCCGGGCGAACTCGTCCGGCCGGACGTAGGCCAGCGCGGTCAGGTCCGCCTGGTTGGCGCCGAGGCAGATGTCGTGGAACACGGGATGCATGTTGCCGTTGAGCCGGGCGCCGACCTCGACGACGACGGGACCGCGCTCGGTCACGATGATCTCGGAGTGCGCCGGCCCGTTGCGCACGCCCAGCGCGGCCAGTACCTCGCGGGTGTACTCGACCATCGGCCCCACGACGGCGGCGTCGGGGTCAACGAGAATGTCCCGGTTGTAGATCGGCTTCCCGTTGCTCAGCAACCGCTTGTCATACTGCCACACGCCGACGATGACGGCGTGGCCGTCCACGCTCACGGAGTCCACAATGTACTCGGTGCCGGCGAGGTAGCTCTGCACGAGCACCTGCTCGTTCGGGTCGTCGAAGATGTTCTGCGCCGTCAGGATGGCGGGGAACGCACGACGCAGGTCGTCCTCGTTCCGGCAGACGAACACGCCGTCGGTGGAGGCCGACTCCAGCGGCTTGGCGACGCACGGCCAGTGGCCGCGGCTCGTGGCCCATGCGACGGCCTCATCGGCGTCGGTGGTGAGCAGTTGCTCCGCGGTACGCAGGCCGGCGGCGGCGACGGCCTCGATCATGTGGTGCTTGTTGCGTCGGGCCGACGACAGCGTCGCACCGTTGGTGCGCAGGCCCAGCGTCTCGCTCAGGCTGTCGGCGAGCGGCACGCCCGCCTCCTGGCCGGCCAGCACGAAGGACACCCCGAGTTCCTTGAGGTCCCGCTCGGTGTCGTCCTGGTCGTGCACCAGGAAGTCCTGGTAGCTCTCCCGTGCCGGAGCGAGCATGCTCGGCATCAGTTCGGGGGTGCTCTGCAGGTGCAGCAGGTCCACACCGAGACGCGCGAAGGCGGGCGGCAGGTAGTTTCCGGTGCTGTAGGCGTCCACCAGAACGCCGAGGGGACGAGACATCGGTTCCTCCAGGATTTGGGATCTGAACCGAGTGTTGTTCGGGGCATGGCGAAGGGCAAATAGCCGGAGGCGATGCTGAAAGCATATGGCTATACTTCGACTGTGGGGATCAGCCTGCCAGCGGTGCGTGCCTTTGTCGCGGTGGCAAAGGCAGGATCGTTCCGCGCGGCCGCCGTCGAACTGGACGTGAGCCAGCCGACGGTGAGCGCGGGTGTCGCACGATTCGAGAAGTGTTCCGGCGCCCCGTTGTTGCAACGCAGCCGGGACGGCGTCGTGCTCACCGAACAGGGCCAGCGAGTCCTGGTGCTGGCCGAACAGGTCATCGCCGCCGCGGACGATCTGGAGGCGACACTCGCCGGCGGGCCGGAGCAGGGGCTGACCATCGGTTTCATGGGGGAGGCCGCCGCGTCGTCCACGGCGAAGATCGTGGCCAGCGCGCAACGCCGGACCGGCCGTCAGGTCCACTTGCGCCGGTTCGACTTCGACGATCCCAGTTGCGGCCTGCTGAGCGGAAAGAGCGATCTGGCCATCGTGTGGCCGCCGGTGTCCTCGCCCGCGCTGCGTAGTTTCGTCGTCACGGAGGATCGTCGCGCGATCGTGCTGTCCGCGACCGATCCGTTGGCCCGCAAGGAGTATCTGGCCTCCGGCGAGCTGGCCGGGCGGACCTGGGTAGTGCCTCGGTCGTCGGATCCGACGTGGACGGCCTACCGGCACCCGAACGCGATCGGTGTGACCGACGTGGCCGGCGTGCTGACATCCGGTGCCGTCGAGGAAACCCTGGAACTGGTCGCCGCGGGAGCGGGCCTCGCGATCATGTCCGACAGCACCGGTGAGCACTACGCGCGGATGGGCGTGGTCGTGGTGCCGCTGGCCGGCGACATCCGCTGCACGGCCGCACTGGCCTGGCGCGACGCGGATCCCCGCGCGGTGATCGGCGAGATCGTCGCCGACGTGACCGGCGAACACTGACCGTTCGCATTATTCTTGCGCCGAATACCCTCCGCACGTTCTGAGAGGACATGCGCGGTAGTACGGCCGCACGATGTTCGTGTGAAAGCGTCACGTCCGGAGATATGACCGGGCCATGGTTGAGGATCACACAGCATCGAAAAGCACCCACGGAGGTTTCAGGTGGCTGAGCTAGCCGAGTCCCTGCCTGCCGCGGCCACCGCCGTCGCCTGGCATGTTCCAGGGCCGCGTACCCGTTCGGACCTGTTGCGGGAGGCCGGTAGCAGCCCGGTTCCGGAGCAGGTAGCGGATCTGATCGAACATCTCGACATCGTCCGGAACGACTTGCGCACCGCGAGCCGGGACGCCGAGGACTTCCTGACCTACTGCACGCGCGAGGGGCTGCCCGTCGACGCGACGGTCGTCACGCGACTGATCGACGACGCGCGCCATGCCGGTCTGCGGATCGCCCGTGAGCGCAGGACACTGCTCGAGGCGTCCACTTCGGACGCCGAGAACCTGCTCGGCAGCGCGGAGCACGTGCTGCGGTACTCCCGAGCCACGATCGCCTACGTGCGCAACGCGCTGGAATGGTGCGCGTCGTCCTACGACCAGTCGCACGCGACGCAGTTCTTCGACACCCGGTTCCAGCACTCGCTGGACATGAACTACGACCGCAACGGCACCCAGACGTCGGTCCAGCGTGTCGAGAGCCAACTACAGGACGTGCTCCGGCTGCCGGCGGACGAGTTCGGCGTGTCCATCACGTCCTCGGGCATGGCCGCGTTCACGCTCGTCGAGTCGTTCCTGATCCGGGACCGGTTCCGTCCCGGTGACACGGTGCTGCTCGCGCCCTACATCTACTACGAGGCGTGGCAACAGCTCGACGCGCTCCCGTTCGTGAACGTGGCGACGGCGAGCGGGTACAGCGTGGACCAGATCGTGGACGACGTCGTCCGCCTCGCGCCGCGCTGCCTGCTGGTGGACCCGGTCGCGAACAACTCGAAGCAGCGCATGGTCGACCTGCCCGAGCTGTTCCGCCGCCTGCGCGAGGTCGTCACCGAGCGGATGACCGTTGTCGTGGACGGCACGATGGTCGGCGGCGCGCTGCCGGCGGAACTGTTGTCCAGCGACGAGAAGCTGGAGATCATCTACAACGAGAGCTGTACCAAGTACCTTCAGCTGGGCATGGACGCCACCCAGGCCGGTGTGGTCGCCTACCCGGTCGAGCTGAAGGAACGCATGGAGGAGTTGCGGCGCAACGGCGGCGCGGTGCTGTACCGGCACAACGCGGAGCTGTTCCCGCGCTACGAGCGGTCGTTCCTGGAGCGCCGGATGCGGCGGATCTGTGCCAACGCCGAACGCGTCGCCGCGATCCTCCAGGCCGACCCGCGGGTCCAGTCGGTCGGCGAGGCGTACCACCCCGCGCTGCCGGAGCACCCGGACGTGCGGATCGCCCGCGCGCTGCCCTACGCCAGCGGCGTCGTCACGTTCCTGTTCCACGAGAACGGCGGCAACGACAAGATCCGGCTCAACGCCATCATCGACGACATCCTGGTGCACGCGCGCGAACTCGGCGTGCAGCTCACCAAGGGCGTCAGCTTCGGCTACTCGGTGCCCCGCCTGTGGGTGCAGGAGATCACCGACGACGAGCCGTGGTTCCTGCGCCTCAACGTCGGCGACCGGGGCCACCAGGTCGAGGCGCTGGCCGAGGCGATGACCCGGGCACTCATTTCGGCGTGAGTGTCCACATGACGAACCGGGCCTCCACACAACCATCATTGTGGGAGGACCCGGTTCGCGTGTGTCGCTCGTGGTCAGCCGGCGAGTACGGCGGCCAGCCGGTCGAAGCTCTCGACCCAGCCGGACTCGGACAGCTCGCGGATCTGGTCGGACGTACGCATGGAAACGTCGAACCCCACCTCGGTCTTGCCGCCCTCGACGTCGGTGAACGTGACGATCCCGACGACCGTCTTGATCTCCGGCAGGCACGGCTCCGGCTCGGTGTAGACGAGGCGCTCGCCCTCGACGTACTCGATGAAGTGGGCGTCCATGGGGACGTCGATGCCGTGCTCCTCGGAGTGCATGCTCAGGCTGAACTTGCCACCCTTGCTCGGCTCCAGCACGATCGTCGACTCCGGCACCTCGAAGCCGACGGGGCCCCACCACTTCGAGATCAGTGAAGGAGTCGTCCACGCCGCCCACACCTGCGCGCGCGGGGCGTCGAAAACGCGGCTCATGGCCAGCTTCTGTTCGGCCAGGATTGGGGCGTCGGCCGTGTCGGTCATCGCAGAGATCCTTCCTGTTTGGTCTCGTCACCCTCGAACAACAGGATTGCGTGCCGAATGGCCGATCGCATCTCCCCGTATGCGATCGGTGGCATCACGCAATAAGAAAGGCACGTCAAAAGGCGAGCACCGAATGCGGCACTCGCCTTTCAACGGGCTAAATTTGTTTCAGGACCGGGTCAGATAGGCGTTCAGCTTCGCGAAGAAGCTCGACCACCCGTCGTACAGCTCGTCCTTGGCGTCGTCCGACACGCCGGCCTGGTGGAAGGCCATCTCGGTCTTGCCCTTGACCTCGGTGAAGATCAGCGTGGTCACGTCCGCCGTGCTCTGGTCCTCGGACGGGTCGGTCATCGTGAAGGCCAGCCGCTCGGGCGCGGACACCTCGGTGTAGGTGCCGGCGAAAGGAATCTCCGAACCGTCCTCATCGGACACGATGGCGGCCCGCCACACGCCGCCCGGCTTGACGTCGAGCGAGATGCCGGCGACCGGAGAGGTGAAGCCACCTGGGCCCCACCACTGGGACAGCTGCTGCGGGTCGGTCCACGCCTGGTACACCTTGTCACGCGGTGCGTCGAAGGTGAACGTGATCGTGACTCCGTCCTTCGCGCCGGTCGAGCTCACCGTCTCAGTCATCGCTTGGTCCCTTCGTGATCGTGCTTGCTGTGGTTCCCCACGACGACGAGAAGGGGGCCCCGATGAGCGTCTCACTAGGACGACCTTCCATCCGTCAGGGAACCCGTGGCACCGAGCCTCCCACCGGCGCACTCCGGGTGTCGTCTTCCAGCGTGCTCTGGGTGTGGTCTCAGTTGTCCGACTTGGGCTCGTAGACGCAGACGACGATGCCCGCCGGCGTGGTCTCGGTCGACGTGAGCGTGAAGCTCTTCATCGTGCCCTCGCGCAGCAACAGGTCGTCGGGCTTGGCGTCGCCGAGCATCACCGGGTGCACCCACACCTCGAACACGTCCACGAGGCCGGCGCGCAGCATCGTGTGGGCGAGCTGGCCGACGCCGTAGATGAGGATGTCCTGGCCGGGCTGCTCCTTCAGCTTCCGCACCTCGGCCTCGACGTCTTTGGAGATGACGGTCGTCGGGTTCCATGTCCCGCTGTCCATCGTGGTCGACACGAGGTACTTGGGGATCGAGTTGATCCGGTCGACGAAACCGTCGCCCTCGTCGGTCGCGCCCGGCCACGCACCGGCGAACACCTCGTAGGTGCCGCGGCCGATCAGCAGCGCGTCGCTGGCGAACAGTCGCTCGCGGGCGATCCGGGCCGCTTCTTCCTCGAAGAACGGTCCCTGCCAGTCGCCGGGTTCACGAATCACTCCATCGAGTGACATGAAAACGGTGGAAACGAGCTTCCTCACTGCTACGACCTCCAAGTCATGTGATTCCAGCGGTCCGCCGGCACGGGCCGCGATATGGGTTGGTGTTCGTCACGCCAGCGCGGTCGCGTTGGGTGTGATGTCGCCGCGGAACAGTCCCGTCGGGTCGACCCTGGCACGCACCTCGTCGGCGCGCCTCACCTGTTCCGAATTAAGGTGCCCCTGCGGCTGGTTGACGCTCTCCACGAACGTCGGCGCGGTGCGCCCGGTGTCCCACGGTGCCAGCGCTTCGCGTATCACGCCGAAGTGCGCGCTGATGGCGGCCGTCGATTCGGCGTCCATCGGAATGCCGGCACCGGAGTAGATGTAGTTCGCGTCGAGATGGTTCAACGCGCCACCATCGGGATCCGGGACGGCCATGGCACCGCCGAGCTGCCGCAACCCGGCCAGCACCAGCGGCGAGTTCGATCCCTCGCCCAGCACCCGCAGGAACTCGGTGTGGCCGTCGGCGCCGAGTTCGGTCAGCAACATGCTGTCGCCCTGCGCCGGCACCGGCTCGGTCGGGTCCATGTGGACGGACAGGACGTCGTCCGGCGTGGTCAGGTGCCACGTGTCCATCACGGGTTCGGCGATCGCGCGCAACGGGCCGAGCAGGTCGTCGGCCTGCTGCTGAACCACGGTCGGGTCGTCGCCGTTCGTGCCGAGCACGACGCCGTCCACGCACAGCATCGAACCGTTGGTCAGGACCGGCGGGATGTCCGGCAGCGGCGGCAGGTTCAGCACCCGGAACGACGTGGCCGCCGCGCGCGGCGCGTCCAGCGCCCACCGCTCCCACGCGGCCAGCAGCGGAACGCCGAGCGCGGCCGGCCAGAACGCGGCCCCGGTGACTACGGTCGTGGCCGGGAACAGTTGCACCTCGATCGCCGTGACGACGCCGAAACCGCCGCCACCACCGCGTAACGCCCAGAACAGGTCGGGATCGGACACGGCGTCCACATGCCGCAGTTCGCCGTCCGCCGTGACGATGTCGACGGCGCGCACGCTGTTCACGGCCAGCCCGACCTGGCGGCCGTAGAAGCTGATGCCCCCGCGCAACAGGTAACCGACGACACCGACGGTCGGCGCGGAGCCGTGCGGCGCGGCCAGGCCGTAGGGTGCCGTCGCCGCGGCCACGTCCGTCCACTGTGTACCGGCAGGGATCCGGGCGATCCGGCGCTCGCTGTCCACGTCGACCGAACCGGCCATCTCGGTCCGGATCAGTACGGCGTCGTCCATCGGACGGTAGCTCCCGGACGCGTGACCGGTGGTCAGCATGCGCACGCCGCGTCCTTCGGCCTGCGCGTGCCGGATCGCCACCCGGACCTCGTCGACGGTTCGCGCGGTCACCGCGGCGGCGGGAGCGACGGGTGCGGCGAGATTGAACACCCGCGTGGCCAACTCGTAGTCGGGATCGCCGGGCCGCGCGATGCTGGTCGCGTTACGGTCGTCGAGCGCGGTCATGAATGACCAACCTCCCTGGAAAGCCTGGACAGGCTCGTAGTCCGCGACACTCGTCGGCCGCAGCATCACATCGCCGCGCGACCGGTCGCATCTCGCGGGTTGCTTGGTGATCCTTAAAGTGCGCAGGGCAGAAGATGCCGGCCGCTCCGGGGGGCTGTGATCCTGGCACGCATGAGCGAATTCGACGGCAAGTCCGTGTTGATCACTGGTGGTGGCAGTGGCATCGGCCTCGCCACCGCGCGCCGACTGGTCGCCGCAGGCGCCCAGGTCACGCTCGCCGGCCGCGACGCAGATCGCCTGGCCAAGGCGGCGCAGGAGTTGGACGCGGGCGCCCAGGTGCTCACGGTGACCGCCGACGTGGCCAGCACGGCCGACATCGACGAGCTCATGAGCCAGATCAAGGCCCGCTTCGGCGGCCTGACCGGCGTGTTCGCCAACGCGGGCATCGGCCTGAACGCGCGGACCGCCGACGTCACCGAGGCCGACTTCGACCAGGTCGTCGGCACCAACTTCAAGGGCGCGTTCTTCACCGTGCAGAAGGCGCTGCCGCTGCTGGCCGACGGCTCGTCCATCGTGCTGAACGCGTCGTGGCTGGTGCACCGCGGCATGGGCGCCGGCAGCCTGTACGCGGCGAGCAAGGCGGCCGTGCTGAACCTGGCCCGCACGCTGGCCCCCGACCTGGCCGACCGCCAGATCCGGGTCAACACCATCACCCCCGGCCACATCCGGACCGAGATGTTCGACGCCGTCACCGGCAACGACCAGGTCCGCGAGTTCTTCCGGGGTCAGGTCGCGATCGGCCGGATCGGCCTGCCCGAGGACATCGCCGACGCGGTGCTGTTCCTCCTGTCGCCCAAGGCGTCCTACATCACCGGCCAGGAACTGATTGTCGACGGCGGCATGACGGGCTCGGTCGCCGCCTAGATCCACGATCGAGGAAAGTCGGAACGATGGTTGGCGTGCCGATCGACGCGGTGACTCGTGCGTATCTGGAAGCCGCCGGGTCACCGGCGGCCCCGCTCGGCCGGGCGGTCGAGCAGGTCACCGGCGCGGCCTCGCTGGCCACGTGGGCCGGGCAGTACCTCAATCGACCGCTGTTCGTCGAAGAACAGCCGATGCGGCGCTTCGCGGACGACCTGCAGCGACTGCTCGGCCTGCTGCTCAGCCTGCCGGAGCGGCTGTTCGACGGTGACCTGGAACGGTTCGGCGACGCCGTCGGCGTGGAACGCGAGCGCGGCGCCCTGATGCGCCGCCTCGGCGTCATTCCGCCGGCGTGCGGCCGCGCGGACATCTACGACGACGGCGACGGCTACCGACTGCTGGAGTTCGGCATCGGCAGCGACCACGCCGGCTGGGACCGCAGCGGTGAGGTGCCGAAGGCGTTCCTGCGCGACCCGGCGTTCGCCGAGTTCGCGGCGGAGCACCGGCTCGGGTACACGCACAGCCCGACGGAACTGGCCAACGCGCTGCGGCAGGTCGGCGGCGGCGACCCGGTCGTAGTGCTGGCCGAGGGGCCGGGCGCGCTGGCCGAGTGGTCCTATACCTGGAGTCCGCTCCAGCAGGCGCTTCGTGATGCCGGATTCCGTTGCCACCTGGGAGAGTTGGGCGATCTGTCCGTTCGGGACGGTCACGTCTACATGGACGGCGACCGGGTCGACGTCGTGTACCGGTGCTTCGACACCGACCAGGTACTCGCCGATCCGGACGCGCTCACCCACGCCGAGCGGATCTTCAAGACGCACGAGGCCGGCAACGTCGTGCTGTTCACGCCGTTGGAGACGAACCTGTTCTGCGAGAAGGGATGCATGACGCTGCTGTCCGACCACCTGCGGTCGGGCTGCTTCTCCGCCGAGGAACAGGAACTGATCGACCGCGTGATCCCGTGGACCCGCCTGCTGACGGCCGACGCCGAACTCGTCGACCAGTGCCGCGCGGATCGCGAGCACATCATCCTGAAGCCGAGCGGCCTGTTCGGTGGGCACGGCGTCGTCCCGGGCTGGGAGCGCACGGACGCCGAGTGGGCCGACGCGCTGCGGGAAACCGCGGCGGCCGGCGCGATCGTGCAGCGTCGAGTGGTCCCGAAGCCGGAACCGGCCATCGACGCGGACACCGGCGAACTGCAGACATGGCGCGCGGTCTACGGCTTCTACTACACGCCGCTCGGATTCGCCGGCATCCATGCCCGCGTGGCGCCGGAGGACCGTAGCGCGGTCATCGGACTGGCGACCAACGACAGCGTCCGGTCGGCCGGCGTGTTCCACATCGGGACCGATCCGCGATGACCGAGGTCAGCGCGGCACCGCGGGCGAAGCAGAAACTCCCGGCCCAGTTCCAGTACCTGTGGACGGCGAGCCTGATCTCGACGCTCGGTGACGGCGCGCTGCTGGCCGCCGTCCCGCTGCTGGCCAAGTCGCTGACCAGGGATCCGCAGCTCATCGCGGGTGTGGCCACGGCGGGTTCGGCGCCGTGGCTGCTGGCGCTGGTCGGTGGCGTCGTGGTCGACCGGTACGACCGCCGGCTGCTGATGACCTTCGCCCAGGTGTTCCAGGCGGTGTTGGTCGGCGCGATCGCGGTGATCGTGACGTTCGGGCTGACCCAGCTGTGGATGCTGTACCTGCTGGCCTTCGGCATCGGCTCGGCCGAGGTGCTGTTCACGGCGGCCAGTCAGTCGTTCGTGCCCACGCTTGTGGGACGTGATCTGCTCGAAGTGGCCAACGGTCGCATCATCACGACACAGCAGGTGTCGCAACAGTTCGCCGGGCCACCGCTGGGCGCCGCGCTGTTCGCCTTCGCCATGCCGCTGCCCTTCTGGCTCAACGCGACCACGTTCACGCTGTCGGTCCTGCTGATCAGCCGCATCCGGCGGGTCGGGGCGCCCGCGCAGACCAGGGCACGGCGGTCGATGCTCGCCGAGATCGGCGAGGGACTGCGTTGGCTGGGCAAGCACCGCCTGCCGCGGATCCTCACGATCGGCGCCGGTGCCGGCAACTTCTGCGAGTACATGGCGCTGTCGGTGCTGGTGCTGTTCTCGAGTCAGGTGCTGCACCTGAGCGACCGGGGCTACGGCATTCTGCTGGCGGCCATGGCGGTCGGCGGCGTCATCGGCAGCGTGCTGTCCGCCCGGACCATCGCGCTGTTCGGGGCGCGCCAGGTGGCCATCGGCGCGCAGTTGATGTGTCCGTTGGCCTGGCTGGCCATCGCGTGGGTCGGCCGTAACGCGATCACGCTGGTGGCGTTGTTCACCCTGTTCTCCATCGCCACGTCGTTGTGGAGCGTGGTGGCGCTGTCGGCGCGGCAGCGGTTGATCCCGGACGAGTTGCTGGGCCGGGTCACGAGCGCCAGCCGGATGCTCACGTTCGGCGCCATGCCGCTGGGCGCGTTGGCGGGTGGTTACATCGCCAAGGAGTTCGGGCTGATCGCCCCGTGGGTCGTCGGCGGGTTCCTGTCGTTGGCGGTGACGCTGGCGACCCTGCCGACCATGTTGCGTTGGGACGAATCGGAATGACCGTCGGTATCGCCGCACGACGTCTGGGCGGTTTGACAGAATCGGTGTGGGACGGCCTGGCCGGACGCCACTTCTACTCGACGGCCGCGTGGCTGGGCTTCTGCGCGACGGACTTCGGCCGTGACAGCGCCGCCGCAGTGTCCTATCGGGACGGTGTGCCGGTGTGCGCCGTGCCGTACGTGCGGGCCGACGACGCGCTGTTCGGCTCCTACCGTTGGCACGACAAGCTGACCGATGCGGGACTTCCCGCGCCGTACGCGGACGGCATCCTCGTCGGCCCCCGTGAGGGCTACCAGACGCACTTCCTCGGTGCGGCCGATGCCACACCCGCGGAACTCGCCGACCTCGTCGCACAGCTCCGCGCCGCGGCCTTCGACGCGGACCCGGCCCGCCGGTCGTGCGTCGCGATGTACGTCACCACGGACGACGTACTGGCGCTGCACCGCGCCGGTGTCGCCACGACGCCGGTCCTGCTGGAGACGGACGCGTGGATCACGCTGCCGGACGGCGGTTGGGCGGAGTGGGAGCAGTCGCTGTCGAAGAATCGCCGCAAGATCATCCACCGTGACGTGCGCGCGTTCCGCGAGGCCGGCTACCGGATCGAACACGCGCCGCTGTCGGACTGCTGGGACGAGTTGGGCGCGATCGCCAGTGCGACCCAGGCGAAGTACGGGCACGACACCAGCCCCGAGATCGAGCTGAAGTCGCTGTACAACCACGTGCTGTGCATGGGCGACGCGGCCCGCGCCGCGCTGCTGTACCGGGCCGACGGCGCGCTCGTCGGTTTCTGCCTGTACTACGTGTGGCAGGGCACGGTGACCCTGCGGTGGCTGGGCCTGGACTACGACAAGCTCGCGGGCGGCGGCGAGTACTTCAGCATCTGCTACTACACGC
>Ga0070714_100002173_pt1 | contig 14412 bp, 11 predicted proteins | sample LARL83metaG_FD_65450 | JGI IMG/M metagenome (GOLD analysis project Ga0070714, IMG submission 65450) | Corn, switchgrass and miscanthus rhizosphere microbial communities from Kellogg Biological Station, Michigan, USA - LAR L8-3 metaG | ecosystem: Host-associated > Plants > Roots > Rhizosphere ...
CCTTGCGCGTATTGGGTGCCGCAATCGCGCAGGAAGTGCCACTGCGCGTCCGTCTCGACGCCTTCCGCCACGACTTTGAGGCCGAGTGCGTGCGCCATGGCGATAATCGCGGAAACGATGGCCAGATCGTTCGCATCCTCGGGAATGTCGCGCACGAACGACTTGTCGATCTTGAGGACGTCGATCGGAAATCGCTTGAGATAACTCAGCGAGGAGTATCCGGTTCCGAAATCGTCGAGCGAGAGACCGATGCCGAGCGATTTGAGCTGGCGCATGACGCCCACGCTTTCCTCGGCGTTGTGCATCGCAATGGTTTCGGTGATCTCGAAATCGAGATCGGCCGGGTCCAGGCCGCTCGCCGCCAGCGCCTCTTCGACTTGCTTGATCAAGTTGAAGTGCAGAAACTGGCGTCCGGAAAGATTTACCGCAAGGCGCAGCGGCATGCGGAAAAGCTGCTGCCAGCGCCGGACCTGTTCGGAGGCGGTTTGAAGCACCCACTGGCCCAGCTGAATGATGAATCCGGAGGTTTCCGCGTGCGCGATGAACGTCTCGGGCATGGTGATCGTCTGATCGCGCTGCGGCCAGCGGCAGAGCGCCTCGACGCCGATAATCTCCCCGTCGCTCAAGTCGACGACGGGCTGATAGAAGAGTTTGAACTCTCCGTAACTCAGCGCGTTCGCGAGGCGCTGATGCATCGGAACCAGGCGGTAGCTCACAAGGGCGTTAGGTTGGATACTCCCGCTCGGCTAGCCTACCGGCGGCCGCAGGCCGCTCAAGAAATCGATGCGCGCCGCCTCCTCGGCGAGGTCCGTGCTGACGAACGCTTGCTCGAGCGAGGCTCCCACGGCCGAGAGCCCGTGCCGTTCCATCAGCACGACGTCGATTCCGCGGCCGAATTCCACGGACGTCACCGCGGCAAGTTCTTGTGAACCCGGGGGGCGGTATGGCGTCCACCCCACCTCGCCGAGCGTTTCCCGCGCCCCGACCGTGTCGCGCTCGAAGACCCGCCCGCGCTTGGAGCAGACCACGCAGAACGTCGGATGCGTGTGAATGACCGCGTGGATATCCGGCCGCACGGTGTATGCCGCGATGTGCAGCGGCAGCTCGCTGGTAGGGCGCTGCGAGGGATTGCGCGGCACGCCGTTCGCGTCGGTGCGCACCAGATCACCCGGCGTTACGACCCGCAGCGAAAGCAGGGTCGGCGTGACGATCAGATCGCCGTCCGCGAGACGAACGCTGACGTTCCCGCTGGTCCCGGTGACCAAGCGGCGCTGCCACAGCAGCCCGCAGTATTCCGCGATGCTCTCGCGAGCTTTCGCTTCGGTCAGATACCCGCCGGATGCCAAATCGTCTTGATTTCGCTGTACGCGGCGACGTCGTCCAGGCTTTGGGCGGCAGATGAAAACCAGTCGCGAGCGGATCGCGCAGCGAGCACGCGCGTGCGTTTTACGTTTTCCGCAGCCGCAGTCTGCAGCTCCGCCGTTTGCGGGCTGTCGACGAGCGCGAGCGCATTGACGTCCATATGCTTGGCCAGCACGGGCGCGAGTTCGCTGCGCATTCCGGTGATGATGTTCACAACGCCGGCCGGGAGATCGCTGGTCGCGAGTGCTTCTGCAAAGACGATGGCCGTGCGCGGATCGGTTTCCGAAGCAACGAGCACGACGGAGTTCCCCGCGACGAGCGCGGGCATCAGCACCGAGACCAAGCCAAGCAGAGACGGTTCGTCGGGCGCGAGCATGCCGACGACGCCCATCGGCTCCGCCGTCGAAAAATTGAAGTGCGGGCCGCCGACCGGATTGCGCGTCGAGAGCAGTGCAGCGTATTTATCACACCATCCGGCGTACCAGACGATGCGATCGATCGCCGCCGTGACTTCGTCCTCATCGCGGGTACGCTCGACGAACTCGGCGCGGCGAGCCTCCATCATTTCCGCTAAGCGATAGAGAATGAGTCCGCGCGTCGCGGGTGCGGTTTTCCACCACTTCGCTTGCGCGGCGCGAGCGGCGACCACCGCATCGCGAACGTCTTTGCGCGAGCCGCGCGCAATGTTCGCCACGAACTCCTTGCCGTCCGAAATCGGATCGCTGCGCCCAGATTCGGAACGCACGAACGCGCCGTTGATAAAGAGTTTGTACATTTTCCGCACCGCAAGGCGCGGCTGTTCGCTTTTTCCCACGGAAACCGACCTACGACGCAAGAGGGGAAGCCCCCTGGGTTGAACAGGGCGCCATGTCATCAATGCGCGTCGTCATCGCGGAGCCGTTTGCCGATTTGGGCCAAGCGGTGCTGCACGAACACGGCATCGACGTCGTTTCGTGCGTCGGCCGTCCGCGCGAGGATCTCCTCGCCGCACTCCAGGATGCCGACGGCCTCATCGTTCGATCGGAAACGCGCGTGGACCGCGATCTGCTCGAGCATGCGCCGCGCATTCGCGTCGTCGGCCGCGCAGGCGTCGGCGTCGACGCGATCGACGTGGACGCCGCGACGGAAGCCGGAATCGTCGTCGTCAACACGCCGGCGGCAAACACCATCGCCGCGACCGAGCAGACGTTTGCGCTGATGCTTGGGTTGCTGCGCAACCTGGCACCGGCAAATGCTTCAATTCGGGAGGGACGCTGGGAGCGCACGCCGTTCATCGGTACGGAGCTCTTCGGTAAGACAATCGGCATCGTGGGCTTGGGACGCATCGGCGGCGGCATCGCATCGCGTGCCCGCGCGTTCGGAATGCACGTGCTCGCGCACGATCCGTTCATTCCACAGTCGCGCGCCGAAGCGCTGGGTGCGGAACTGGTGACTTTGGATACGCTGCTGCAGCGCGCGGACGTCGTGACGCTGCACGTCCCGCTTACACCGCAGACGCGCAGCATGATCGATGCGCGCGCGCTCGATCTCATGAAGTCCACTGCGGTGCTGATCAATTGCGCGCGCGGCGGCGTGATCGACGAAGAGGCGCTGCTGGAAGCGCTCGACGCGGAAGATCTTCGCGCCGCCGCCATCGACGTCGTCGCGAAGGAACCGCCGGTGCCCGGCTCGATGGGCGCGAAATTACACGCGCACCCGCGCGTGCTCGCAACGCCGCATCTTGGCGGCTCCACGCACGAGGCGCTCGAGCGGATTGCGGTGGAACTGGCGCGAGACGTTGCAGACGCGCTCGGCGGACGGCCCGCCGCAGGTGCGGTGAATGCGCCCGCGCCGACCGGCGCACAAGCGGAACGCATTCGCGCATACGTCGGCGCAGCGGATCGTTTGGGGAGGCTGCTCCCGCAACTGTTTGACGATGCGCTCGGCACGCCGCTGCGCTTGCACGTGAGCGGAGAACTTGCCGCGGCCGACGCGCAGCCGCTGCGCGCGGCATTTCTAGCGGCGCTGCTGCAAACGACGACCGAGCGCCGGGTATCCATTGTCAATGCCGACGCGATCGCAGCAGAGATCGGCGTGGCGCTCGACATCGTAGCGGATCCGCAGCCCGCACCGTTTGCCTCGCTGCTCTCTATTTGGGCGGGGCAGCACCGCATCGGCGTGACCGTGCTGTCCGGCGGCCCGCGCATCGTGCAGATAGACGGCTACGAACTCGATGCGATTCCGCAAGGCGCGTGGATCGTGACGCTCCACGAGGACGTGCCCGGCATGGTCGGCCGGGTCGGAACGATTCTCGGTAACGCCGGCGTGAATATCTCGACGATGCAAGTCGCGCGCGATCCGCAAGCGGAGCCTGCACTCATGGTCCTCGCCGTCGATCGCGCGATCGGCCGTGAAGATCTCGAACGCTTGCGCGCGATCCCCGGCATGCAGCGCGTCGAAGCACCGGTTTTTTAGCAGCGTGTCCGTCGACGTCTACATCGCACGCCACGGCGAGACAACGTGGAACGCCGTCGGGCGCTATCAGGGGCGCTTGGAGACGCCGCTCTCGCCGCTCGGCCAGGCACAGGCTCAGGCGCTGGCCGGTGCACTCGCAGACAAGCGGATCCGCCGCATTATTTCCAGCCCGCTCTCGCGCTGCATGCAGACTGCGCTGCCGCTTTCGGTCGAAGCCGGCATTCAGATCGAAACCGATCCGCTGCTGCTCGAGATTGCGCACGGCACCTGGGAAGGGCGCTATCGGACCGAGATTGCGGCGACCGAACCGGAACTCTATCGCGCCTGGCGCGAGCATCCGGAACGCGTCACGTTCGAGGGCGGAGAGAGCCTGGCGGACGTTCTGCGCCGCTGGGAGGCGTTCGTCGAGCGCTTCGAACCGCGAGAGAACACGCTGCTGATGACGCACGACGTCGTCGTGCGCGTGGCATTGCTCGAACGCGCTGGAAGGCCGATCTCCGATATCCGGCACGTGAACGCGCTCAACGCGGCGTTCTCGCATTACGAGGTTGGCGGCGGCGCCTGGATGCTTCTGCGTGAATGCGTTGCGGAGCATTTGGCCGACCTGGCGGCGGACCCGGAGCGGCAGGCTCTGTAGCGCGGCGTAACCAACAGCAAGGCAGGGGGTAGGATGCTTCATGCTAAGCGCAATTGTACTTGCCGCGGCGACGCTCGTTCGTCCGCCTGACGGAACATACGCATTCCGGTTGACGGCGGCCGGCGCTACACTCGGCACCAGCACCGTCGTCGTCACGACGAGCGGAGGGCGCATCACCGCGGTTGAGAACGCGTCGCTGCCGGCCCAGCAAATCACCGCAAAAACGACTACGGTTTACGATGCCGCGACGCTGGACGAACTCTCGTACGCCGCCGATGTTCATCTGCCCACCGGAACGCAGCATACCAGCGTCACGCTTTCCGGCGGAAAAGCAACGATCGACGTGGGAACCCAGCACCTGGTGCTGCAGGCGGATCCATCCGCACCGGTGCTCGTCAGCGTCGATAATTTGCCGGGCGACGCGCTGTGGTTTCCGGCGGTCGTTCACGCGCATCACGCGGCCGCGATAAGTTTGGCCGTGCTCGCCGGCGGACAGGTCGCGGTGCAGCGAGTACAAAGCGATAAAGGCGGCTTCTTAACGGCCGCGACCGGGCCGCTGACGCTGACGTATACGTACGATCCGAAAACGGATGTCGTTCGCACCATGCAGGTTCCGCAGCAGCAGGCGCAGGTGCAACTCACTTCGCAAAACGCCTCGACGGCGCCGGCTCCGGCGCCGTCGCCGCTTGCGACACCGGTTTCACTTCCGCCCGCGCATTTCGTCAGCAAAGACGTTACGTTCACGTCTGCCGACGGAACCCGTCTCGCGGGAACGCTGACCGTTCCGAATACCGGCGCGGCGCCCTACCCCGCCGTGGTGCTCGTGCATGGCAGCGGGCCGGAGAACCGCAACGAGCAGATCGGCCCGAATGCGGTATTCTTGCAGCTGGCAACGGCGCTCTCGAACGCCGGATTCGCGGTGCTGCGGTATGACAAACGCGGGATCGGTAAAAGCGGCGGAAATGCGCGATCGATGACGCGCGACGAGCTGCTGCAGGACGTTGAAGCGGCATTTCGGTTTGTTCGCGCGCAAAGCAGCGTCGATCGCTCGCGGGTGTTTCTGCTCGGCCACAGCGAGGGCGGAGAACTCGTGCCGAGCGTCGCGGCACGCACGCCCGGGATAGCGGGGATCGTGTTGATGGCGCCGCCGGCTCTGCCGCTGGCGCAGATCAGCACCGAGCAGGTGCTGGAGTCGGTCCCGGCTTCGAAACGCGCTCAGGCGCGCAGCGCGCAAGCAGCCGCGCTGCAGAAGATACGGAGCGGCGCGACGGCCGGAATGTCGTGGTACCGCAGTTCGATGGACGTCGATCCGGTCGAAGCGATCGCGCAGGTGCGCGTCCCGATGCTCATTCTACAAGGCAAAGCGGACGTGCAAGTGTTGCCCAAGGACCTTCCGCGGCTGGTGAATGCCGCAAAGCAGCATAATCCGCACGTAACGGTGCATCTCTTTTCAGGCGACAATCATCTGTTCATGCCGGCAATGCCCGGGACGGAGAGCAGCCCCCAAGCGGCGCTCAAGCAGTACCTGACGGTCCCGGCCCGAATGGATCCGGCCGTCCTGCGCACGCTCATCGGTTGGCTTAAGCAGCCCGGGGTATAACGCCCGTATGACTACTTCGACGCCTTTTTTGTCGGACGTTCAGGAACTTCGCCGTCGTGCGCGCGAGAATATGATGCGCGGTCCGATCACGAGCGATTATCGCGGTGACGTCAAACAAGCGGTGGACATTCTGAATGCGGCGCTTGCAACCGAACTGGTCTGCGTGCTGCGTTACAAGCGCCATTACTATATGTGCAGAGGCATCTACAAGGATGCGGTAGCGGACGAGTTCGCCGAGCACGCGTCTCAAGAGCAAGAGCATGCGGACATGATCGCCGAACGCATCACGCAGCTCGGCGGGGAGCCGAATTTCAATCCGGAAGGGCTGGCGACGCGAAGCCACTCCGAGTACCGCGAAGGCGAGAGCATGATCGACATGATCAAAGAGAATCTCGTTGCCGAGCGCGTTGCCATAGAATCGTATCGCGAGATGATCCGGTTCTTCGGCGACAACGATCCGACGACGCGGCGCATGCTCGAACATATCCTCGCGGTGGAAGAGGAGCACGCGAACGACATGGTGGACCTGCTCGAACAGCACGGCACGGCTGTTCGAGGCGAAGCATAGCGATTCGATTTACCTTCGTTCGCCACGGAAGCACGCAGTGGAATGCGCTGCGCCGCTTCCAAGGGCAAAGCGATATTCCGCTGGATGCGAAGGGCCGCGCGCAAGCGCAGGCCCTCGCCGCGCTGCTGTGCGACGAAACCTTCGATGTTGCCGTGTCGAGCGATCTCTCCAGAGCGTACGATACCGCTCGTACCATTCGCGGCGATCTGCCGGTGCAGCGCGATCCGCGCTGGCGCGAGTTCGCCTTTGGGCAATGGGAGGGGCTGACGTGGGAGCAGATTCTCGAACGCTGGCCGCACTTGCGCGACCAGCCGCCGACCGCGGCTTCGTTGTACACGCCCGAAGGCGGCGAGAGTTTCGATGCCGTTGCGGCCCGCGTGAGTCGATCGCTGCACGAGCTTCGCGAGGCCGGATATGCAAACGCGCTCGTCGTTACGCACGCGGGGCCGCTGCACGCGATGCTGCACACGCTTTTCGGAGAACGCGAAGCGGAAATGGCGGAGGCGCTCGCCGTGCGTTTTTCGCCCGCGAGCGTGACGCGCATCGTTTGGGAAGAAGACGGCGCTCAGCTGTTAACGCTGAACGACGTCGCGCATTTGCCGGAGTAGCCGGAAATAATACCGGCGAAAATTTCGACCGTGTCCGCCAGACGCGGACCCGGACGGTTTACGTAGGCATTTCCATCGACAAGGTGCACGTTGTCGCGCTGCAGTTGCGGCACTTGCGCGACCGCCTCGCGCGCCTTCTCGAGATCGAAGCCGCACGGGGCGACGATGATGCAATCGGGATTCGCGTCCTCGATTTCGTCCCAGGCGAGGACGCGCGAATTCTCACCGGGATTTCCTAATACGGGGATGCCGCCGGCGAGCTCGACGAGGCCGGGCGTCCAGTGCCCGCCGCTCATGGGCGGATTGGTCCATTCGAGGACGAGGACGCGGCGTTTCTCGTTCGTCGATACCTGCGCGCGACATTTTTGTACGCGTTCGCGCAGCGATGCGACCACGTCACGCGCTTCCTGTGCGTGGTCCGTAAGGTCGCCCAGCATTTCGATGTTTGCGAACACGTCTTCGAGCGATGACGGTTCAAGCGAGATGATGCGCGGATCGCTGCTCAGCCGCCGCGCTGCGCGGTCGACGATGGAATACGAGACGGCGCACACCTCGCACAACTCCTGCGTGATGATGAGGTCGGGCTGCAGGCGCTCGAGGAGATCTGCGTCGAGATGATAGAGGCTCGAGCCGCTGTGCAGGGCGCTGCGCACGTGGCGATCGATGTCCTCGGCGCGCGCCGCTTGCGGCAAGGCGGAGGATGTCAGATGCGGCAGGGCCTTCGCCTGCGGCGGATAGTCGCACTCGTGCGTGACGCCGGCGAGGCTCTCGCCCGCGCCGATTGCAAACAGAATCTCGGTGGCGCTGGGAAGCAGGGAGACGATCTTCATTCAGGACGCAGCTCGATCACGTGAAAGCCTTTCGGTTCCATCGCGGTCGTGACTCCGCCTTCCAATTCTTGCGCTGAAAGTCGCCGGGGCTCGAGCCACGCGCGCTTGAGGCTGTCGTAGATGCGAGCAGTATAGGCGCGCCTCGCCTCGCGCAAGCGGAACGCCGTCGAAACCGTGCGGTCCTGAATGTTGCCGACGATGCCGACGATGCGCTCTCCGTCGCCTAGCGCTGCGGTAATGGCATCGTCGCCGCTGGCCATGAAACGCTCGCTGAGGTCGTGCGGGAGCACCTGCACCGGAGTCGAGCACTCGACGCGCTCGCTGCTGAAGAGCGTCAATTCCGGAATGCGCGCGAAAAACCAGGTTACATATTTTCCGCCGTAGGGGACGTTTCGCAATCCGCACCAGTTCCAGCGTGACGGCAGATTCGGACTCAGCTTCGGTTTGTCTCCCGAAATGTCCAGGCCGAAAACGCCTTCGATGACCGCCCACAGATAGCGTGGCGGAAACCAAGGCGAGAGCGGCATGCCTTGATTGACGAGCGTCTCGCCGTGAAGCCACTCCGAAAACTCACCCGGCACCGTGTTGTTGCGCTGCGGATCGCGCGCGTAGTTTTCAAAACCGTTGGTCAGCGCTTCTTCGCTGAAGTCCGGCATGTACTCGGCAGCGGCCTTCGCGTACCAGAACGTCACGCCGTTCCACACGCCGCCCAGGCAGCCGCTTGCGTCTTCGGGAGTATAGTTGATTGCGTCATGCGGGATAGTGCGCATACCGCCGGGCGTCCAGAAGTCGTTGTCGCTCAGGCGCCGGATCACGTGCGAGGCGACACTGCGATCCGCCAGACCAAACATCACGGGAAAGACCAGGTCGGCAGTGACGTCGCTGCGCGGCGTGCCGTCGACGTCGATGTTCAGATAGTATAAACCGTTTCCGGGATTGTAGAGGTGCTGGTTAACGGCGTCTTTTAGTTCGAGCGCCAGGGATTCGAACTCCTCGCCGGCCGCGCCGTCGCCGATTATGCGGGCCATGTGCGCGACCGAGCGAAACGCCGCGAAGCATAGCGAGTTGATCTCGGTGGTGGCGCCGCTCAAGCGGTATCCCTGAATCACGTTGCGCCAGCCGACGATTCCGCGCGAGCCGGTTTCGCGGGACGTGCACCAGATTAGTCCGTGTTTATTGCGCTGTTTGGCAAGATAGCGCGCCGCCTTGAGCGCTGCGGGATATGCTTGCTCCAAAAACGCGCGATCGCCGGTCATTTGATAATGGTGCCAGAGACTCCAGACGATGAGCGGCGTGTCGTCGTTGACGTTGAGATCGAAGTCTTCACGCTCGTCCGAGAGCATGTCGTAGTATTCGATCATCAGGCCGCTGCGTTCTTGACGCTTGACGAACTGCATGAGGCACTCGCTCGCGAAGTCGGGCCGGAAGTAATCGGCTCCGGCGCAGAACCACGCGGCGTCGCGCCCGACGCAGTTCGTCGAGCCGAGCGGATCGTTCGTAAACGTCCATCCCGACGGCGGCCGCAGCATGACGCGCTGCATGTTGGTTTTCGCCCACAGCACGCCGCGATTGATCTCGGCGTTCGGCGTGATGGCCACGGACCGCTCGAGCACGTCGTGGTAGGTTCGCTGCGTATGTTCCAGCGCTGCCTCGGCCTTCGGTGCGGACCGGTACATCGCCGCTGCATCCGCTTCGCCGTTTGCGCTGAGCGCGAACGTGAAGACGATCTTCGCGCGCTCTTTCTTGCCGAGAACGGTCGAGAAGTGCATGATGCCGCAGGGCAACCCGGCAGGCGCATCCGTCTTGTTGGAGAGGGGGCCGGGTGCATGCCCCGTCACGGCCTTGGCATGATCGATCGAGACTTCGTAGCTGGACGGCGCGCGCGAGGTGCCCACCACGCGGGCGTGTTCGCGCTTCTCGCGGCTCGTGACGACGAAAGCGCGCATCGACTCGTCGTATCGCACGTCGACTTCGTCTGCGACGTCCTTGGCAAGTTCGCTGAAGGCGTAGGTCGCGATGCGCTGCTCTTCCTCCGAGTCGTTCGTGAGTTCGACGACGTAGTTGGCCAGTGCGCCGTCCGCATGAACGAAGACGTCCTCGAAGACGTAGACGCCGTTGGAGAGCATGGAACGGTGTTCTTGATGCTCGGCGTAGAGGAAGAAGTGGCCGCCGGTGACGTCGAGCTTCATTCCGGAACGTTCGTCCCAGTGACGCACGAGAAACGTCCCCAGCAGCGACGCGCCGGCGTCCACGCAGAAAAGATGCTCGATAGCGCCCGTCGCTTTGAGCGTGAGCTGCAGCTTGGGGCTGCCAAGCAGGCTGCCGCGAGCCAAGTCGTGGTCGGTTAGGCGGTACGCGCCGAAATTGTGCGGCCAGCGGAGCTTTGTGGTGCCCCCGAGGCTCCCAACGATATTGGCGCGGTACTTAACAGTGTCGGCTGACTCCAAACGCATATAGTGTTGATTCCCCCGTATCGCCGTGGGAATAAGCGCTGGGCACGATGCAGCAAGAAACGCACACCTCGCCCGCCCCCGAGACGAAAGGGGCGCGCTACCGGCAAATCATGGCGACGCTCGCTCGCCACGGACTCGGCTCGGTCTTCAACGGTGACGATGCCGCACGCGCGCGCCACGTGCGCGAAGCGTGCGAAGAACTCGGCACGACGTTCATCAAACTCGGCCAGCTGCTTTCGACGCGTGCCGACCTGTTGCCGGACCCCTATCGCGACGAATTGCGCAAGTTACAAGACTCGGTACCGGCGATTCCGGCGCAAGAAATAGCTGAAGTCATTCGCGGCGAGCTCGGCGCGCCGCCGGAGGAGATCTTCGCGTTCTTCGATCGCGAAGCGGCCGGCAGCGCATCGATCGGACAGGTCCATGCCGCGCGCTTGCCCGACGGGCGCGAAGTCATGGTGAAAGTACGCAAGCCCGGCGTCGAGCAGCTCGTCGAGATGGACCTCGAGATTCTCGCGGACGAGGCAAAGGCGTGGACGGAGCGTTTGCCTGCGCTCGCGCCGTACGACATTCCAGCGCTCGTTCGGGAATTCTCCGATACCCTTCGCAACGAACTCGACTACACGAGGGAAGCCGCGAACGTCCGGTATTTCGGCGAGCTCTTCGCATCGCGCCGTGGATACGCGCTGCCGCAAGTCGTCGATGAGTTTTCGACCTCACGCGTTATTACGCTGACGCGCGAGGACGGCATGAAACCAGACGAAGCGGTGCGCCTGACCAAACGGCGCCGCAGCGCCGCGGCGCGACGCATCTGTGAGTTCGTCATCGAGCCTGCGCTTACGCAGGGCGTGTTCTACGCGGATCCGCACGCCGGCAACTTTTTGGTCCGCGACGACGGCATGCTCGCGGTGGTCGATTTCGGCATGGTCGGCAGGCTTACGCCGGAAGCACGACGCAGGGTGGCGGACGTTTTTCTGGCGATCGACCGGCGCGACGCGGAACGCCTGACGGATCGCATCGTCGAAATCGCGTCGCCCGCGCACCCCGTCGACCGCACCGCGATTGTCACCGAAATCGATCGCATGCTGGAGCGCTACGTGGGCGAGAGCTTGGAAAGCGTGCGTTTCGGCGAGGCCATCGGCGAATTGCTCGATCTGATACGACGCCAGCGCATGCGCCTGCCCGGGAACTACGCGCTGCTCTTCAAGGCGCTGATCATGACGGAGGGGCTGCTGCAGACCCTCGACCCAAGCACGAGTCTCGGAAAGCTGCTCGAGCCTCTCACGGACAAGATCGTTTACGGGCAGACGCCGGGCGATCAGTGGTTCGATCGCGCGCGAGACGCCGCGGTCGACGCTGCGCAACTAAGCGTCGAACTGCCCAGGCGCGTGGATCGCGTACTCGGGCAGATCGAGCGCGGGAACGTGCGCGTGTGGACGCGCGTCGAGGACCTCGATGCGACGATTACGCGGTTCGAACGCATCGTCGAACGCGCAAACGCCACGATGCTGGCCGCTGCTTGCATCGTGGCGCTCGCGATCGTCATGCTGTTCTATCATCCGCAAGGCTGGCAGCGCTGGATCGGCGTGATCTTCTGGATCGCCGTCGTGGCTGCGGCCGTTCACGTCGTCAGGACGCTGCTGGCGCTGCGGAAGAAGTAGCCTATTGCCCCTGCGCCAGCGAGTAGCCGCGCTGGCCGTCGAACGTATATAGCCCTTCGGTTTTGACGACGTCGAAGCCGGCGTTGTTCACCGCTTCGATCAGTTGCACCACCTGTGCGGTGCCGAACGGCTGACCGTCGCCTTCGAAGCGGCACGCCCAGTGGTCGCTCCAGAACGTGTCGGGATTGCCGTGCGGCCACACTTTGGTTCCGCGGTTGGCAATCACGGTGAGCTTGGTACCCGGGACGCCGATTGCGCTCAGCTTCGCCGCGATCTGATCGGGATTGCCGCCAGGCTGATCGATGAAGACGTCCATGCCGACGTGCTCCTTCTTGGCGCGTGCGCCTTCCGCGCGTGCGGCGATGTCCATCTGCGCGCCTTTGGCGTACTCGACGGCTTTCAAATGCTCCGGCTTCTGACCCAGACGCGCGATGACCGCATCGCCGAATTCGCGGGTGCCGACTTTTTGTTTGCTGACGCCTTCCTTGAAGATGTCGTAGGTGTGCACGCCGTCTTCGATCGTGCGAAGCCACGCGTTGTGAACTTTCTCGGCAACGTCGCCCTGGCCGATGTGCGCGAGCATCAGCAGCGCGCCGTGCAGCAGGCCCGAAGGATTGGCCATGTTCTGGCCCGCGCGGCGCGGTGCCGAACCGTGGATCGCTTCGAACATCGAGCAATGATCGCCGATGTTCGCCGAGCCCGCAAGGCCGACGGAACCGGTGATCTGCGCCGCGACGTCGGAGAGCACGTCGCCGTAGAGATTCGGCATGACCAGCACGTCGAACGCCTCAGGAGTGTCCGCCATCTTCGCTGCGCCGATGTCGACGATCCAGTGCTCGTTCTCGATATCCGGATATTCTTTGGCGATCTCGTCGAAGATCTTATGGAACAAGCCGTCCGTGATCTTCATGATGTTGTCTTTGGTGAAGCACGTGACTTTCTTACGCTTGTTCGCGCGCGCGTATTCGAATGCGTAGCGAACGATGCGCTCGCTTCCCGGGCGCGAGATCAGCTTCAGGCACTGCGTGACCTGGTTTGTCTGGCGATGCTCGATGCCGCCGTAGACGTCTTCCTCGTTCTCGCGAACGATGACCAGGTTCATGTTGGGATGCTTGGTCGCGACGTACGGATGCAGCGAGGCGCACGGGCGTACGTTTGCGTACATGCCCAGCGTTTTGCGAACCGTGACGTTCAGGGACTTGAATCCGCCGCCTTGGGGCGTGGTGATCGGCGCCTTCAGAAAGACTTTGGTGCGGCGCAGCGATTCCCACGACGAGTCTTCGATGCCGTTGCTCAAACCGCGATTGTAGACGCTCTCGCCGATCTCGATGTTTTCAATGTCGAGTTGGGCACCGGCGGCCGCAATGATGCGCAGCGTCGCGTCCATGATTTCCGGGCCGATGCCGTCGCCGTAGGCAACGGTGATAGGGGTCTTCTTGGCGGTGAGCGTGGTGGTCACGGGGCAATCTCTCCTTAGTAAATGGTGCGGGTTGGAGTTTGCGCCTAGCCCGCGCCGCGCCCTTCCCGGGGGCTTCCCAAGCGGTTCGCGTCCGGCTGCTATCTCTGGAGTGTGGTACGAGGCTTCATCAGGCTCTCGATTCTTGCGGCGGTGCTCACGCTCTTCGGGCTGAGCGCGTTCACGGCGCAGCGCGATCGTGCCGCGGCGATGCCCGGGTTCCATGGCGCGCCCACGTACATCCAGTACCGGTTCTAAGCTCCTACAACGACCACTGGTACGCGTTCCAGCCCTCGCTCACGCCGTTGGGTGTGAAGTTCTGCAGATTCGCGCTTAGGCCGTAGCGCCGCCGCTGATAGTACTGGAAGGCTGCCGGTGCATCGCTCGCGAGCATGCGCTGCGTGATCGCGTAGTCTTTCTTGCGCCGGGCGCGATCGAACTGCGTGAGCGCATCGTTTTCGGCAGCGTCGAACCGGGGATTGCAATACTGGGTGACGTTGTTGCCGTCGGGCGGCGTCATCGCGCACATCCACCCTGACGAGTCGTCGGGATCTGCGCCGGAGATCCACGAGTATTCGGCGATGTCGTACTTGCCGCTGTTGAGGATGCCGCCCATCGCTTTGGTGGCGTAGAAGATCGTGTAATTGTAGGTTTTGATCTGCAGGTCGACGCCGGCCTTGCGCAGGTCCTGCTGGATCTGCACGCCCATCGCGCGCGAGGTCGCATTGCCCTGCCCGTATGAGAGTTCGAGCGTCAGAGGCTGCCCGTTCTTGCTGCGGATGC
>Ga0070714_100002177_pt1 | contig 14403 bp, 16 predicted proteins | sample LARL83metaG_FD_65450 | JGI IMG/M metagenome (GOLD analysis project Ga0070714, IMG submission 65450) | Corn, switchgrass and miscanthus rhizosphere microbial communities from Kellogg Biological Station, Michigan, USA - LAR L8-3 metaG | ecosystem: Host-associated > Plants > Roots > Rhizosphere ...
AAGGAATCGAGCATTCGAGCCATCATGAGCGGAAACTTCATGCGCGTCGCTTCGCAGGTCTGGGCGAAGTAACGAGTCGCCTGCCACCAATCGGCACCAACTGGCGTCGCATCGGGCTGCCAGCTCGAATGGAAGCTCATCGCAATGGTGCATGCGCGCAAGGTCCGGGTAGCACATGACCAGAAGATTCGAGTACCTCCTTATCCTGCTGACGGCGCTATCGCCCGCGTGGGCGGCAGCGCCGACCGAACTCGAACGCTGGCAACAGCAGGCAAGCCGCGTCAGCATCGTCCGTGACCAATGGGGAATTGCTCACGTCTACGGCAAGTCCGACGCCGACGCAGTCTTCGGCGCGCTCTACGCGCAAGCTGAGGATGACTTTCCACGCGTAGAGCGAAATTACGTGGTCGCCTTGGGCTGGCTCGGCAAGGTGGAGGGTGAGCCCGCCATCTACAGCGATCTGCGCGCGCGCTTGTTTATCGACACAAAGGACCTGGAACGCGACTATCAAGACAGCCCGTCGTGGCTGCAAAAACTAATGATCGCATGGGCGGATGGCCTGAATTATTACCTCTATCGCCATCACGAGGTGCACACCACGGCGATCAGGCATTTCGAACCCTGGATGGCCCTGTCATTTACCGAGGGCAGCATCGGCGCGGACATCGAAACTGTGGATCTAGGCAAGCTCGAGGCGTTCTACGGAGCGCACGTAACCGGGACTGCACTCAAACGTGCCACAGCGGGTGGCTCGAACGGTATCGCCATTGCCCCAACGCTCTCAGCCTCGGGCCACGCGCTGCTATGGATCAATCCGCATACCTCGTTCTATTTTCGCTCGGAATTGCAGATGACAAGTGAGGAAGGACTCAATGCCTATGGCGCGGCCACTTGGGGACAGCTCTTCATCTACCAGGGCTTCAACGAGCATAACGGCTGGATGCATACGTCGTACGGCGGTGACGCGATCGATGAATATGCCGAGACCATAGTGCGCAAGCCTGATGGGATTTATTACCGCTATGGCCAGGGTTTGAGAAAGTTTCGGGTTCGCCGCATTGCCATTCCGTATCGCCTGAATGGAAAGTTGCTGACGCGGCAGTTCACTGTTTACTACAGTCACCATGGACCCATCATCCGCACCGAAGGTGACAAGTGGATCGCGATCAAGCTGCTTCAGGAGCCCGTTACGGCCTTGCAGCAGTCCTATCTGCGCACGAAGACCAGGAACTATGCAGAGTTCTATCAGACCCAGCAGCTGCGCACCGATAGCTCCAATAACACCGTCTACGCAGACGCCGACGGCACCATCGCCTATTTCCACGGCAATTTCATTCCAAAACGGAATCCGAAATTCGATTTTACTAGGCCAGTGGATGGCAGCGATCCTGCTACTGAATGGCTAGGCAAGAGCGATCTCAAGGACACCATCATCATCGTGAATCCAAAGAATGGCTGGGTGCAGAACACAAACAGTTGGCCGTTCCAGGCCGCTGGCAGCGAGAGTCCCAAGCCCGCGGAGTTTCCTTCCTACATGTGGAGCACGGGTGAGAACCCACGTGACATTCATGCGGTCGAGCTGCTTTCTAAGATCCATGATGTCACCCTCGACAGCCTGATCGCGACTGGCTACGACAGCAGGCTGACGGCCTTCGACCTACTGCTGCCACGCCTTTTGGCTGCCTACGACCACTTGCCGCTCGCTGATCCACGCCGTGCCAGTCTCGCCCTTCCGATCGATAGCTTGCGACGGTGGGATCATCGGACTTCCGCAAGCTCGGTGCCCACAGCTGTGGCCGTCTTGTGGGGACAAGCATTGGTCAACGCCAAAGGTCCTGACGCTATTGCTGACCCTGAGCCTGTCTATGATTCTCGGCTTGATAAGCTTAGCGATGCCGTGATGATCGATGCGCTCAGCGACGCCCTCGCGCGTTTGCAGCGCGACTTCGGAACCTGGGAGACAGCCTGGGGTGAGATCAATCGCTACCAGCGTCTGACGGGTGACATCGTGCAGCCCCTGGATGACGCCAAACCGAGCCTGCCGGTCGGCATGGCCCCGGCGATGTGGGGAGCGCTAGCCGATTTCGGAGCCTGGGAACCCCAACACACCAAGCGAATCTACGGCACGGGCGGTAACAGTTTCGTCGCTGCCGTAGAGTTCGGATCGAAGGTTCAGGCCAAGGCAATTCTGGTCGGCGGAGAAAGCGGCGATCCTGCATCGCCTCATTTCATGGACCAGGCGCAGCCCTACATTCGCGGTGAGTTTCGCGATGTCCTTTTCTATCGCGAAGACGTGTCGGCACATGCCGAACAGCGTTATCACCCAGGCGACTGATTCCCCAGTCGAGCCTCATGGGGGCTGCGGCTCGCTCCCCACCTTACGACCTGATGTCACTCGAAGCTCGTGATGCACCTGCATTTCGAGGTGCCCGAAACCCGCGCCACCCACACAATACCAATGAAGAGCGTGTCTTATCGCATGCGCTGTTGAGAGTCCCCCTCGGATCTCACGTTTGGGTCTGCAAGGCGGCTTCTGCGGCGCAACAAAGATTGACATAGGCGCGCACGGGGCAAAGGTCACCATCTGTCGATGTTGCGACAGGTGTCAAAATGTCGAGCGCGTCAATCGGAAAACTGGGTCAGCCCTTCTTCCATCGCCCGCAATAGCACAGCGTAAGCCCGTAATAGCCCTGGGCCACCGAGAAACTGGGATTGAGTCGCAGCGCCGTCTCAAATGCGGCGAGGGACTCATCGAAGCGCCGCACATATAGATGAACGCTGCCGAGGGCGAGATGGGCCCAGTGGTCTTCGCTGTCAGCCACGATGGCACCGCGCGCCGCTTGCTCGGCGATCGGCGCAATGGCTTCGATATCCTGCCATCCCATGTGGCCGCAGAAGGTGTGGCTTGTCGCGAGAACGCCCAGCGCTCGGCCGTAGTCAGGATCAATAGCCACCGCTTTTTCCAGCAGCGCCTGGGCAACGACATTGTCCTCGCGCGTTACGCGCCAGAAGTGCGACAGCGCCCGCATGAGCAGCTCCCATGCATCCAGGCTCTCGGGCAGCTGCTGGTGGCGCGGAAACTTTCGGCCGCGTAGAGCTGCGGTTCTATTGCCGCGACGATGGCCTCGGTGATTTCATCATGCACGGCGAGCACATCCGACGTTGTGCCCCAGCGCTTCGCCGCGACGCCACAGGTTACGGTGGCGTCACCCCTGATGTCTCCGCGGCACCTGTTGACTCTTTACGGTTCAGCTTGGATCTTTCACGTCCTCATGTCTGCCTCCTCCGACTCTTTTCAGCCTGCTCCCTCGGTGTTTCTGAGCTACGCCTCGGAAGATCGATCGGCGGCGCAGACTCTCAAGGCAGCCCTTTCGGCGCTTGGACTTGACGTCTGGTACGACGAGAGTGGGCTGGGCGGAGGGGATGCATGGGATCAGAAGATCCGCAGGCAGATACGCGAATGCGAATTCTTCATGCCGCTCATTTCCGCGCAGACTGAAGCGCGCCCCGAGGGCTATTTCCGCCGCGAGTGGCGTCTGGCCGTCGAGAGAACCTTCGACATGGCCGATGATCACCCCTTTCTCCTGCCCGTCGTCATTGATGAAACGACCCAGGAAGGTGCACGGGTCCCCGAGAGGTTTCTCTCGGTTCACTGGCTGAGAGTCCCCGGCGGTCGACCGACACCCGCGCTAGAGGCGCTTTGCCGCCGACTAATCTCCGGCCAGCCCGTCATCGAGCCTTCGAAAAGGACGTCGAATCAGCCGGCCGAGATCCGCTCACACACACACACCCGCGAATACCCGCAATTCCCCAGGCAGGAACCGGGACAGACGATACGGTTCTGGATCCAGACAGCCGGATGGGCCTTCCAGTGCGCCTGGATATTTTTCAAGGGATTTCCCAGATGGGTGCAGATAGTTGTTTACATTTGGCTGGCCATCGCATTGATGTCCAAAGGTTGCATGCACTCGGACGGAGGGTTCGACAGACCCTCCTCCAAAGATGCCAAGACGCGCAAAGAGAGTTCCGGCAACTATGACCGGAGTCTGAGCACCCCCACTGACACGGACCTGGGTAGCCAAATCGAACAGCAAGTTACGGCTGAAGTTGGCGAGCGACTCGGGGCTCGGAGGCCGCTGCTGGCGATACCCTTCAGCGCGCCTTCTGACGATCCTACCGCCCAAAAGCTCGCCGACTCGGTGTTCGCTCAGGTGTACGGGAGAGTAGAGCTCTCCCATCACGGTCAGGTGGGCCTGACGAAGGGACCGCTTTCTGCTTCTGACCTGTCCGCGGCCGTAAAGCAGGGGCGCGCCCTCCATTCGAAGTATGTTCTTTATGGCGCCGTTGACGAGCCCGCGCATAATCTCACCGTGAATATGGTGGCCGTGGCGGACAGCTCGCTGCTGTGGTCACAGTCCTACTCGATGGCCAACACCGACCCAGCCAAGATCGCCGCGGAGGTCAACTCCAAAGTACCCACCTTAACTGATTGAGGGGCCGCGCAGATTCGGTGACGGTTAGTGTGGCGGTGTAAGGAAAATCGACATGTTGCGGCGCACAGCCTGAGCAGCGTGATGGCAATGAGCCTCCCGGTGGTGGCTTGGGACCTGGGTTTCTACAGCGGGTTGGTGAATGACGGTGTTACGGGGTATCTGGTCCCACCGAACGACCTCGACACCATGTCGTCGCGGGTTCTGCAACTCCTCGATGACGCGGAGACTGCTGCGTCACTTGGACGCAATGGGCGTGCCGTCGTGTTGGCTCGGTACGAGTGGCAGAGCATCGCGAAGATGGTGCTTGCTCAGCTTCAGTGACCGCCCTGCGGCAGTTTGGTTATGCAGAGGCCTTTGCGGTCGCACAGCGTGACTGTGACGTTGAGTATCTGTACGTCTGGAGGGCGGTGGGCACGAGCCAAGCGCCAGGGCTCAGCGAGAGTAGTGACCGATCTGATGGTATTCGCCAGCGTCGGCGTAATCGCCGGCCGCACGATGCGCACGGAATTCACCCCAGTTGATCGAGCGATAGCGCGCGGGACTTTGCGCATCGACCGTGGACGGTAACGGCGCATAGCTCGTGCTATATCCGGGGTTAAAGAAGAAAGGCACGCTGAACCGCTCCTTGTCAGCATTCGCCAGAACTCGGTGCAGTGGCGCCTTGTATCGGTCATTCGACCAGACCTGCACTATGTCACCGATGTTGACAACCAGCGTATCGGGCAGCGGTTCAACCAGCGACCAAGTGCGTCGATGAAAAACCTCGAGACCCGGCTGCTCATCCTGCAGCAGCACTGTCAGGGCACCCGCGTCCGTGTGATGATTGATGCCGAGATAGCCATTCTCTGCCATTGCGAGATCTGTTGGCCGCACGGGTGTCGGACACCTTGGGTAATAATTCAAACGCAGAAAACTGGTATGCGACGGCCTGAAGCCAGCATCGAGAGCTCGCTCCGACGATCCAAGATTCACGGAGATTACCCGCAGCAACTCCAGTGAAAGCGTATCGCAGGCGTCGTAATACGCTTGAATCGCGGTCTGAAATGACGGCAGCGCAGTGGGCCATTGTGGTTGGATGGATCCGCCATCGGCAGGACCGAAGTCATATACCTGCTTCCAGTCCGGCGTGTGCTTGGTGAGTTCGCGGTCGTAGAAACCCCACGGATTGCCGGCGGTGCGGACGACCTCGCGCTTGGTAGCGAGGGGCTGCGCGAAGAACGAGCGCATCTGCTCTTGCAGGTTTGCGATCACACCGTGAGCAATGCCATGGCCAACGATGTAGAACATGCCCCAGTCGCGACACGCGGCATCGATCGCCTGGCGTGTCTCGGGCCGGGGTAGTTTTGAAAAGTCGATAGCAGGCAGTCGACTGGTGGGCATGGGCCCTCGCGTTCATGCCGTCATACGCGGCTGCTGCCATCTCGGCAGTAAGCTGTAAGGGTCGATTTCCACGCTAGCGTCATAACGGATGTCTTTGAGGTTCAGACGACGTTGCAACGACCCGTCACGCCATGCATCGAACAGATCGGTGCATCCGCCGATGTGCTCAGCGCCGATGAAGATCTGCGGGATGGTCTTTTGGCCAGTAGTGGCTGCAAGCACCGCGCGGATCTTTCCGCCGAGATCATTTTTCTGATACTCGACGGAGTCCAGATCGACACTGCGGTACTCGATGCTCACCCGTGAGAAGAGTTTCCGTACGGACCAGCAGAACTCGCACCACTCGAGCGCGAACAGTACGACAGGCTCAGCGCGAATTAGCTCATCTGTAAACCGCTGCGCCTCCGCATCAAGCTCCGCATGGGCAGCTTCGGCCTGCGTTGGCGACGGAGCTGTCGCTCGTACGTCAAATCGGCATGAAGGAGTCGAACGAGATATCGTCAGTTCTTCCGATGTCATCTCTTCACCGATGTGCTCGAACAATGGCGTCGTCAGATACCGTTCGCCGGTATCTGGCAGCATGCAGACGATGTTTGCACCCGGCGGCGACCGGCGAGCCATCTCCAGTGCCGCGGCGAGAGTCGCACCGCTCGACGTACCAACAAATATGCCCTCCTGTTGCGCCAGCTCGCGCGCAAGACGGAGTGCTTCGGCACCCGCTACAGGAAGGATCTCGTCGACGTACCCAGCCACGACCGCGTCTTCTGTGAGGCGAGAGATGAAGTCGGGCGCCCAACCTTGCATCAGGTGTGGACGAAACCGTGGGTGACTCTCAAGCGGCTGGCCCACGGCATCCCGCCGTTGCGGAATCCCGCTGCCGAGCACCTGTGCGTTATCTGGTTCGGCCGCGATGATTTTCGTCTCCGGTCGAAGCTCCTTCAGGACCCGCGCAACGCCTTTGAGGGTTCCACCGGTACCGAAGCCTGTGACCCAGTAATCGAGTCGCTCGCCAGCAAAGTCCGCGAGGATCTCCTGCGCGGTGGTCCGCGAGTGCACATCGGCGTTGGCTTCATTCTCGAATTGCCGGCACAGAAACCACCCATGAGCCTCAGCCAGCTCGACGGCCTTCGCGAGCATGCCGCTGCCCTTCTCTGCCGCCGGCGTTAAGACGACCTTGGCACCCAAAAAGCGCAACAACTTGCGCCGCTCGATGCTGAAGTTCTCGGCCATGGTGACGACGAGCGGATAGCCCTTCTGTGCGCACACCATTGCCAGCCCGATGCCCGTATTGCCGCTAGTCGCCTCGACAACGGTCTGTCCTGGTCGCAACTCTCCCGTCTGCTCAGCGCGCTCGATGATGGCACGGGCCATGCGGTCCTTCACCGAGCCCATGGGGTTGAACGCCTCGATTTTCACGTACACGTTGACGCCCCGCGGTGCGAGCCGGTTCAGCCGGACCGTAGGCGTGTTGCCGATCGTTTCGAGGATGTTCTCGTAGCGCGCCATTGACTTCCCCCCTCGTGCCTCTAAAAAACGTTGCAGCATCCTGACGGCCGCGCGTGGCAGCCCCCGTGAGAATAAGCGTGGTTTCTCGCCGCTACCGTGGTATTTCGCTGAAATCGCTCAATGGCAGCGCTGGAGGCCAAGTTCCCGGGAATGCGCCCACGAGCACGATGCGCCGCCTGGGCGAGACACGCACTCGGTCACGCGGTGCACTTGCAGGCGGGTTTGCAGGTCGCGCCGGTGCGGCACTTGCACGCGGAGCCGCACTTGCAAGTGGGCCCACAACCGCAGGACCCTCTCTTATCGGTGGCGGCGACTGTTGCGGGCGAATTCGAATCGAGGTCTTTGGCCGTAGAGTTCATTTGAATGCTCCAGTGAGTCGGTGATTGGACGAGAGGGACATTATCTGCCCAGGGCAACAAACAATTGAACGAAACGGCTATTGAAGCTTGACGCTTGCGGGTGCAATTCCGAACATTCTTCTGAATGTGCGCGAAAGGTGCGCGGAGTCGGCGAAGCCTCCGGTGTGGGCAGCTTCAGTCAAAGTTTCGCCGGCGACATACGCTGAGAGTGAGCACTCGAGCCGTAGCCACAACAAGTAAGCCCGGAAGCCCACGCCTGTCTCCTTCATGAAAAGGTGGCGGAAGCGGTCGGGCGAGAGGTGCACTGCGGCAGCCATGGCTCTCAGCGGGATCGAGTCGCCGCGCCGATCCCGCATTAGCTCCAACGCGCGTGAAATCCGTGCGTCTGGGGATTTCATCGGCTGAGGGATGGCGCCGGAAACCGTGTCGATCGCGGCGCGAGCCAGCGTGATGAGTGCTGCATCGCTAACGCGTTTTTCGAACGCAGCGGCAAGCCCGGCGATTTCCTGCTTTAGAGTTTCGGGCGCCAGCGCGACGATGCCCTCATTGCGGTAGCGCCGCAGTAAGTGACGTCCCTCTCGTGATTCGGGCTCGACGAAGATCTGCGCAACCAACTGCGAGCGGGCCTCGAACGCGTGAGGGTGGTGGGCCGTTACAAGGGTCGCGGCGTAGCTCGTCCAGCTCCGCGAGAGACCTTGAAACCGCACCCGGCCGCCCGGGAATGGGAGTGCAATCTGGACTGCGTGGTGAGCGTGAAAACCAGTCGGTTCACCTGCGAGGCCGATCCACAGGCTACCACCGCGCCAAAACAGAATGCGCCCGGTTGCAGTTAACTTCATATGGTTCAGGTCGCAGTGCGGATCCGCCCATTCTTCAGCAACGCTGCCAAAATCTGCTGCGGCCACAAGATCGTATTTGAGACGCAACTTCGGCCGCCAACTGGCACGACGAACTTCCTTAGGCTGACTGCCGGCGCCAAATTCCGGGTGATGTCCCAAATTGCCGTTTGAATGCACGACTGAACGCTGCTTCGGACTCGTAGCCAACTTCAAAGGCAATTTGCCCCACAGTGCCGTGTCCTTCGCGCAGGTGTTGAGCTGCCACCTGCATGCGCCAAAGAGTGAGGTACTGCATCGGTGGCTGTCCGACCAATGAAGTGAATCGCTCCGCAAATACTGAACGTGACATGCCCACCTCGAGCGCCAGGTTTTCCGCGGTCCATCGCTCCGACGGGCGTGAATGGAGCGCGGCCAATGCACGCCCCACCTGCGGATCACGCAAACCCGCCAGCCATCCGCGCCGTTCTGCTGGGAGGCTCCCGACAAACTGGCTCACTGCTTCGACAAACAACAACTCAGACAGCTTCGTTATGACAGTCGTTGAGCCGATGCGCCCCGCCGCGATCTCACTGGCGGCAAACCGGAATGAGCTCTCGATCCAGGCTCCAGAAGCAGTTGCGCGCACGTCTAGTTTCAGCACGGGCGGCAAAGACGCGAGCAGCGGGCTGAAGGAGGTCTCCGAGCCGAGGAATCCGCACAATAGTTGGGTAGCCTCACCGCCGCCGCCATAGTTGATTCGTGAGATGCCGCTTCCCTGCGGTGGCTGAATCACCTGGCGTGCGGGCATGACCGTGATGTTCAGGTTCAGATCGCTGCCAAAAGTATGAGCGTGGTTGTGGGGAAGCAGAACCAGCTCTCCTGCTCGAACGTCGATTGCGTCACCGCCTTCGACTCGTAGCTGCATGTTTCCCGCAGCGACGAAATGCGACGCAATGACATGACGCGGCGTTACCAGAAAGGGCTTGCAATCGTTCGAGGTGAGCTGCCCGCTGATACACCAAGGTGCGGTGAATTCAGCCTCGAGGAAGACTCCTCCAGCCAGCCGAATCACGCGCAAGACATCCGAAAATGCGTCCAACTGATGCCAGCCTCTTGTCCGGAGCCTCGGGCATGAAATCAGGCGCACCGGTCATTCACTGCCTGAACCGCCGCTCATAGATTAGCACCCACTAATTTCAAACTCGACCGACCAAGGAGGATCTCAAATGGATACCGCGGCTACTACGCGCAGCCCCGAGACGGGTCGCGCTCCCCGATATGCACAAGTTGTCAGATTGTCGAAGAAAGCAGAATGGCAGATCGATCGCGATTTGATTCAAGGCCGGACCTTCGACTTCTCGCGCAAGTTCCTGCCTGACGGACTGTCGCGGGTCGATCGTCTGACTTTTCTCTCCGCGGATGAAGCCCGGCTGCTCAGTCAAATCCAGGGTCGGACGTATGCCTATATTTTTGGTCTGGTCGAGCGATTCATCAGCGCCAAGATGCTCGATCAAGGTCGGGGCCATGTATTCGGCGATCAGCTGGCACTCGAAGCGCTCGTGCGTTTCTCCAACGACGAGATCAAACACCAGGAACTGTTCCGCCGCATGGAGACGATGATTGGTTCGCAAATGCCGGCCGGCTATCGTCAGGTTGCCAATCCGAACGATGTGGCGCGCGCGGTGCTCGCGGCCAGCACCTGGTCGGTTCTGGCATTGACATCTCATATCGAACTGTTTGTTCAGGCGCACTATGCCGAAAGCATCGCTCCGCGCGAGGAGTTATGCCCCCTATTCAGGGATGTCTTCAAGTATCACTGGAAGGATGAAAGCCAACACGTCGTGCTCGATGAACTGGAGTGGAAGGACGAGCATGCCAGACTCTCGCCGGCCGAGCGTGACCAGGCAGTGAATGATCTGATTACGCTTGTGGCGGCCGTCGACGGGATCCTACAGGCACAGTCCGCATCTGATGCGGACTACTTCTTTGGCAGTGTCTCGCGATCTTTTAGTGTTGAAGAGACGATACAAGTCAAGGCTGCCATGCTGAGCGCTTACCGCTGGCAATACATCATTTCTGGCGTGCAGCATCCGCACTTTGGTCGGCTGCTGACCAGCATGACAACTCCAGCGCAGATGTCGCGGATTCAGGCGGCGCTCGCACCGATCATGAATAGCTGAACTCCCGAGGCGGCGGGCGCACGTCGGCCGCCCGGTGTCGCGGGAGATGCAGAAGGTCTCAAACATCAGGGTCGGGCTATGACGGTACCAATGTGGATGTTGCTCGGATTCGCCACTTGGACAGTGCTTCTGCTGATGGCCACCGTCGGTGTGTATCGCTGGGTCAACATCTTGTTCTGGAGAGCTCCAATTGGATCGTTCCGGAGCGATCAGCTCGAGGGAGAGGATTGGTATCGACGAGGAACACGGGCCCATGCGAACTGCGTCGAAAATCTGCCGGTGTTCGGCGCCATCGTGCTGGTGATTTCGGCCATCGGCGTCACCAGCTCCGCCGTGAATTATCTGTGCACAGTTGTCCTGATTGCACGCGTCTGTCAGTCCCTGGTCCATGTGTCCCATGCGCAGACTGACGCATTCGTGGCCGTTCGGTTTTCCTTCTTTTGCGTTCAGTTGGTCTGTTTTCTGGCGCTCATTGTCATAGCTGCGTGTCATGGCGTTTGAGTCTTTGTGTCCGCCCAGGGTATGGCCGGGCTTGAATCTGCACAGGTTACAGAAGAGACGGAAACCAAGATTCGGCTGCTCGGATTAGGCAGCAGGCCTCGGCAGCTTCCGAGTCCCCCGAATCAGGCCGTAAATGCCGATGCCCATCCACATGATGTTTATGAAAGCCGACGGGAACGCACCGTTCCATCCACTGTTCACGATAAATCCGGCACCCGAGAGGATGTTTAGCCACTGGTACGAGGGCGAACGTACGTTCAGACGACCCGAGTTGAGCAGGAGGTATGCGGACAGCATCATGGCTGCGGCAGTCCATCCGATCGTCTCAATCAGGTACTTCACGAGCCCCCCTAGTACACCGGTACACCCGCGTTGTCTGTGGCCGCCCTATCCGCTTACCCTGCTTTCTCGGATCTCTCCATCCGGAGTCCCTGTCTCCCTTGAGCCGCGGCATTTCGCGGCGTGCCAAAGAGCAATTTCGCGGTCTGCAATGCCAGCACTGCCCCGATAAGCTGCGCGGCAATGAAAGCCGGTACATCAGCGGGTCGGATACCCGCAAATGTGTCGGACAACGAACGTGCAATCGTTATCGCTGGATTGGCGAACGACGTGGAGGCCGTGAACCAGTAAGCCGCACCGATCCATGCGGCCACCATCCAGGGAGCATCCGCAGCCCGGCGATGACCGAGGATTACTAGCAAGAGCCCGAATGTAGCGACGCCTTCAGCCAGCCATTGAGCCGAGCCGGTACGTACATGCGCCGACACCTGCAACAGGGGCAGTTCAAACATCGCATGCGCCAAGACCGCGCCGAAACAGCATCCAAGGACCTGTACGAGGGCATAGGCTCCCGCGTCCCGCCACGGGAGCACATTGCGAATGGCCTGAATGAGTGACACCGCAGGGTTAAAGTGCGCACCGCTCACCGGCCCTAGAAGGCCGATCAAGGTGGCTAGCACGGCTACGGTAGCCGCCGTGTTCGCAAGGAGCGCCACCGCGAGGTTCCCGGCAGCAAGACGCTCGGCCATCACGCCTGAACCAATCACGGTCGCTGCGAGTAGCAGCGAACCTATACCTTCAGACGCAAGGCGCGCGGATAGTTTCATGTCTCGTCCTGAGACGGGCGCGTCTTACCAATTGCGTCGAGCTTTTCCTGTAGCTTGATTCGATTCAGCGAGGCGATAGGCAGACTTGTAAAGAGCTTGATGCGGTTATCCAGCATCTTGAACGTTGAGCGAAAGGCAACCCACTTGTCGGCCTCTGAACCCTCGACCGCTGCGGGATCCGGGACGCCCCAATGAGCCGTCATCGGTCGTCCGGGCCAGTAGGGACATACCTCGCCTGCTGCGTTGTCACAGACCGTGAATACGAAATCGAGAGGCTCTGCGCCCGGCGCAGCGAACTCATCCCAGCTCTTGCTGCGAAATCCCTCAGTCGGAAAATTCATCCGTTGCAGCAGCGCGAGCGCGATTGGATGGACCTGCCCTTTGGGGTGGCTGCCTGCGCTGAATCCCTTGAACTTGCCACGTCCCCATTGATTCATCAGAGCCTCGGCAATGATGCTTCGCGCAGAGTTACCGGTGCACAGAAATAGCACTTTGTAAGGCCGGTCGGGCATTGCGTTCTTTAGGACGGGGCAAGCTTCTTAGCCATGCATATGGCCGACGCCGGACACAGGGATCGAAATTCTTCACTCGCCTGTACGTCATCCGGTACTGAGCGTCGGTCAATGACTCGAAAGCCCTGTCGTTCAAAAAACGATTCGGCGGTAAGCGTCAAAAGAACTAACAGGGCAGCGTTTCCTTCGCGTGCCGCACCTTCAAGCGCCTGCACGACCCTTTGCCCGAGTCCCTTGCCGCGGGCCGACGGTGCAACCACAACCGACCGCAGCAGCGCTGTCTTGCCAAACCATTGCAACCCACCCGCAGCGACTATTTGATCGCTCACATCGCACGCCACTAGGAATTGTGGGGCAGAGGTCCAGAGGTCGGTTACGGGCAGGTCCGCGGATTCGAGCAGAGCCCGAATCTGCGGCGCATCCCCTTCAGTGCCCACACGAAGCCGCACTGGCTCTGCTCGTTACGTAGCCTCAGGAGCACAGCAGGTCGGAGCGCAGCACTGCGATGCGGCCTTCTTAGCCAATTTAGGAACGATCTCATCACTACCGTAGACGGTGCTTTCACCAGTCGTGAGGAAGCTCTCCCACCGAATCCCTTGGGGATCTTGGATCCAGCTTTTCTCGCTCTGCGCGTAGCAGCAGGTTGTCTCCCCCTCCTCGATCACGGGTCCTTCGGCCTTCTTGAGCCGTTCATAGATGGATTCGAGTTCTGTTCGATCCTCGACCTGAATGCCTAAATGATCGACGCCGGGGGCTCTCCCCCGTGCGCTGATTGCAAAGTTGACCCGGGGGTCCTGCAACATCCACTTCGCATAATCGGACTTGCGCACGTTCGGCTCAGCGGCGAACAGCTGACAGTAAAAGCGGACAGATGCGTCTAGGTCCTTAACGGCGACATGCACATGCAGGCGTTTCATGCTCTTTTCCTTTGGGCCGACGAAGCCGCGAGCGGCTGACAGTTTGAGTCACACGCCTCGTCGGCAAGGCTGCAACAGTGCTCCGTGAGGAAGGCCACTAGCTGATTCATGCGCTCGAAGCTGGGGCTGTAATATAAGTTGCGACTCTTGCGGCGACTGACCACGAGCCTAGATCGCACGAGCTCCTTCAGATGAAACGAAAGTGTCGGGGCGGGTACCTCGAGACGAGCAGCTAATTCGGAGGGCGTGTAACCCCCAGGTCCCCGCTTCACCAGGAGGCGGTAGACCGCTAGGCGCGGCTCAGAGGCGAGTGCGCTCAATGCTTCAATCGCGGCTGGTGATTTCATATTTCCAATATACTAAAATTATGTAGCGGCCTTCAAGTCCATACGTCTCGCTCATCTCCATCAATCCTTACGATCCGAACCGGCGTAGCCGGCATACAGGCTGTCGAGCACCGGGGTCATGGCTTTCAGCAGGGCATCGTCGTCCTTCTGCAGCGAGCGGGCGCCCGCCATGATGGTCGCAAATCCCGGTCCTTCCGCGATCGGAATGCCGCCGACATCAAGGTGATGGACCAGCGCACCAAGTTTTGCCAGGCCCAAGTCCTGTTCCAGGCTGAAGCTGCTCA